>OLPV01000399.1_pt1 | contig 38832 bp, 30 predicted proteins | sample 1671961 | NCBI WGS metagenome assembly OLPV01 (sample SAMEA3136630, study PRJEB25190) | human gut metagenome | biome: human gut; feature: human-associated habitat; material: faeces | place: Austria | collected 2013 | reverse complement strand
AATCTTTAAATATAAATTTAATTGTTTCAATATAAACATTTTATTTATTATAGTAACTACTTCTTTTATACACTATCATTATTCTTTAATTCACAATTAATATCAAAATCGAAAAAACATATAGATTCAAAAAAAGACAAGCAATTAATCTAGCTTGTCTTTTAATATTTCTTTAGTTAAGTTTGGATTAGCTTTACCTTTTGTTTCTTTCATTACTTGACCCACAAAGTAATCAAAAAGATTAGTTTTTCCATTTTTATATGCTTCAACTTGGCTTGTATTATTATTTAATATATTATCTATTATACTTTCAAGTTCGTTACTATCAGATAATTGAGCATTATCTTTACTAATAAAGTTTTTAGGTTCTTTTTGTTCATCTAAAGACTTATTAAATATTTCTTTAGCTTGTTTAGAAGAAATATTTCCATTTTCTAACTCAGTAATAATTTGATTTAATAAATTAGGTTTTAAGTAAAATTCATTTAAACTAACAGCTTCTTTATTTAAGTATGCAATTATATTTACAATTAAATAATTAGCAGCAATTTTTTTATCCATTCCTAAACTTACACATTCTTCAAAATAATCAGCATTTTCTTTAGTTTTAATAATTATATTAGCGTCATATTCACTTAATCCATACTCATTTATATATTTAATCTTTCTTTCATTAGGAAGAATTGGAATACATTTTTCTATTTCTTCAATCCAACTTTGCCCTATTTTATATTTAGGAATATTAGGTTCAACAAAATATTTATAGTCTATTGCATCAGCTTTAGTACGCATTCTTTTCGTAGTGCAACTTTCTTCATCCCATCTTCTTGTTTCTTGTACTACTTCATCATATCTTCCTTCATCTTTTAATTTGCTTTGTCTTTCAATTTCATACTTAATAGTTTCATAAACATTACTAAATGAATTAACATTTTTAACTTCAACTTTTGTACCTAACTTCTTAGAATCTACATCCATTATAGAAACATTTACATCGCATCTTATTTGACCTTTTTTAGTATCAGCCTCAGATATATCAGCATATTGATATATTCTTCTCATCTCTTCCAAAAAAGCAACGGCTTCTTCAGGTGATTCTATACAAGGATCAGTAACAAGTTCAAGCAAAGGAACACCTGCTCTATTATAGTTAATTAAAGATACATCTGTAAAATGATCCATCGAAGCAGAATCTTCTTCAAGATGAATATCATGAATAAGGATTTCTTTGGTTGTTCCATTAAAATCTATTTTTATTTTTCCATTAACACCGACTGGATTATGCATTTGGGTAATTTGATATCCTTTAGGTAAATCTGGATAATAATAATTCTTTCGATCAAAATACATATATTCAGGTATCTTACAATTAAGTATTAAAGCGGCCATTATGGCTTTTTTAATAGCTTCTTTATTTACCGTAGGAAGAGTTCCAGGAAATCCCATATCAACAGGTCTAACATTTATATTAGGTATTTCACTAAAATCATTTTTAGCACTTGAAAATACTTTTGTATTACAATTCATTTCACAATGCATTTCAAGACCAATTACTGCTTTATACTTATTCATTATTATCACCTACTACCATATCTTTATAATTCATTTCAGCTTCTAATGCATATGCCAAATTTAAAACAGTTTGATCATCATAACAATTGCCTGTAATGTTAACCCCAACCGGAAGTCCATTTATAAATCCATTCGGAATTGTAATAGATGGAAATCCTCCAAAGTTGCCAATTTGTAAATGATTTTCTAAAATGGATAATTCATCATCAGAAACTTGTTCCATAACATCTTTAATTAAAGGAGCAACTCCACTACCAACCGGTAAAATAAATGCATCATATTCATTAAATAAATCTTTAAATTTATTTACGATCAATCTTCTTACTCTACAAGCGTTTAAAAAATATCTTTCTTGATTTTCTTTTTGTAATACATAAGAACCTATTACAAATCTTCTTTTAATAAGGGGTGAAAATCCTTTTGTTCTATAATCTTTAATCATATCCATGATATTATCTCCAGTTCCTCTAGGGCCAAAAGAAATCCCAGTTAAATTAGACATGTTGCTAGTAGCCTCTGCACAAGAAATACAAACATAAACACTAGGAATTGTACTAAGTAGAGTTTTATCTATAGATACTTCATCAACTATAACGCCAATATTCTTTAGTTTTTCTACTGAATTATTAAAGTTATTTAAATGTATTTTTAATTCAGCATTTGCATTAGGATAATTACTAATATCAACAATTTCTTTTATATAAAATAATTTCTTTTCTTTTACATTTTTATTCAAATTTTTAAATAAATCTATACTACTTGAATCCCAAGAAGTTTGATCATTTTCATCTATACCCTTCATAGCATCAACTACTAACGCCGCATCACTTACACTTCTTGTTAAAACTCCGCAAGTATCTAAACTAGATGCAAATGGAAATAAACCATATCTTGAAATCATTCCATAAGTCGGTTTATAGCCTACAATTCCACAATAAGCAGCCGGTTTACGAATAGAATCTCCAGTATCACTACCTAAAGCATATGGAAAAACACCCGCAGCCACACTACAAGCAGATCCAGCTGAAGATCCTCCACAAATTCTTGTATTGTCCCATGGATTTTTAATAATTCCTGTGTGAGCAGTTAAACCAGTACCGCCCATTCCAAATTCATCTAAAGCCGTTTTAGCAACTCCAACAGCACCATTATTTTTTAAATTAATAACTGCAGTAGCATCAAAAAATGGCACATAATCTTTTAGTGTATTACTAGAACCCGTAGATAAAATATCTTTCGTAGAATAATTATCTTTAATACCATAAGGAATACCACTTAAATAATTATTTTCATTAAATTCACCATTTACATCATCAATTATAGTTACAAATGCATTACATTTTTCTTGTAATTCATTAGCATTCTTAATTGATTCTTTAATTAATTCCGCACTTGTAACTTCTTTATTTTTTAACATTTCATGTAATTCAATAATTCCTGGCTTTTTCATTATCCCACCACCTTTGGAACACTAACAAAATCATCTTCTACAGAATCACAATTTTGTAATAAATTTTCAACTGGAATACTTTCTTTTGCAACATCTTCTCTTAATATAAAAGAAAAATCATCTAAAGCATGTGTCATAGGTTCAACTTTTTCTATATCAGGCATATTTGCAATTTTTTCCATTGATTTTTCAATAACATCAAACTCTTTTAAAACCATATTATTTTCATCATCAGTTAAACCAATAAGTAACTTATCAGCATAATCGTCAATCATTTCTTTTGTAAATTTATTCAAAAGTTCTTCACTCCTTTATATTATTTAAAATTTCATCTAATCTATTATGAAAATCATTAATTGTACCATTGTTAAAAATATAATAATCAGCATAAGCTATTGGCCCTGCCTTAGCAATATTCTCAATTTCTGAAATATCTCGTTTTATAGCATCGGATTTACCAAAAGGTCTTACATCTCTTCTAGAAAGTCTATCATATCTTATTTTTTTATCTGCAACAACAGCTATTGTAGTTATATTAAATTCATTATTTAAAATAACTAATTCATCCCATGAATAAAGTCCATCAAGAACAACATCATTATTTAATGATAATTCTTTAATAGTTGGAAGTAAAACTTTAGCATAAGCTCCCATTCCAAGTTCACTACGAAGTTTTTCTCTCATCATCTTTTCGTTATCTGGATTTACATCTAGACCACTTTCTTTTAATTTATCCATTGTAACTCCACCAAAATAAACCCTTTTATAACCCAATCCAATCAAATACTCACTAGCAACAGATTTACCGCTTCCACACATTCCAACAATCGCAATAATTTTTCCCATAACAACCTCTAAAATTCACATGAACCAGGTGTTCTAGGATAAGGAATAACATCACGAATATTTTCAATACCAGTAAGATACATTATAAGTCTTTCAAATCCCATTCCAAATCCGGAATGAATACATCCTCCATATCTTCTTAAATTAACATACCATTCAATGCTTTCTTCTTCTACTCCTAGTTCTTTCATTCTATCAAGTAAAACATCCAATTTTTCTTCTCTTTGTGAACCACCAATAAGTTCACCAGCTCCTGGTACTTCTAAATCAACCCCAGCAACAGTTTTTCCATCTTCATTTAATTTCATATAATATGCTTTGATTCCTGCTGGCCAATTTTTAATAAATACTGGAACACTAAAATAATTTGTTAACCATCTTTCATGTTCTTTAGCAATATCTTCCTCGTAAGATGGTTCAAATTCCCATTTTTCGCCACTATTTTTAAGTAAATCAATTGCTTCTTTATGGTCAATTCTTATAAAAGTACTATTTACAACATTTTCTAATTTTTCTTTTAATCCTTTTTCTACAAATTTATCAAAGAAATCAATTTCATCAGGACAATTTTCTAAAACAAATTTAACAATATATTTTAAGAAATCTTCTTCAATATCCATTAAATCATTAATATCAGCAAAAGCAATTTCAGGTTCAATCATCCAAAATTCATTTGCATGTGTCTTAGTATTTGAATTTTCCGTTCTAAATGTTGGCCCAAAAGTATAGATTTTACTAAACGCAAGAGCAAAAGTTTCTCCATGTAATTGACCAGAACCTGTTATAAATGTTTTTTTGTTAAATAAATCTTTACTAAAATCTACTTTGCCATCTTTTTTAGGTAAATTATCAAAATCAAATGTAGTTACTTTAAACATTTGGTCACTACCTTCACAATCTGCAGTTGTTAAAAGTGGTGTATGAACATAAATATAGTTTCTATCTTGAAAATACTTATGAATGGCATAAGCAGCAACACTCCTTACTCTAAATACAGCTTGGAAAGTATTAGCTCTAGGTCTTAAATAAGCAATACTTCTTAAAAATTCCATACTATGTTTCTTAGGTTGTAATGGATAATCTTCAGAACAATCTCCTAATAATCTAATGTTTTTAGCTTTTAATTCATAATCTTGTCCATTACCTTCAGATTTAACAAAATCTCCAGTAACCTCAATGCTTGATCCATTATGTAGTTTTACCAGTTCATTAAAACCTTCTAATTCATTTGTATAAACCACTTGTAAATGTTTAAAACTGGTTCCATCAGAAAAATCAATAAAACCAAATTCTTTTTGAGGTCTATGGTTTCTAATCCAACCACTAATCTTAATTTCTTTATCTAAATATTTTTCACTTTCTTTTTGTAATTCTTTAACAGTCATCTTTAATTCCTTCTTTCTCTTTTTAAACTATTATTTAAACTTTTAACAAAGTCATCTTTCTTATAGGCATCTTTAAAATATATTTTTAAATTAATTCCTGCAAATGTATATTTTTTAAATAAATCATCAAATTCAAAATCATCTCCTCTTAAAGCCATATTAATGGTATTCTCAATATTAACCCCTAATATATTCATCGCCATTAACATGTCTAAAAAAGTATCAGAATCATTTAAAATATAATTAATAACTTTTTTATGCTCTTCACAATCTTTAGGAAAATCACTTATATTATCCCACCACGTTAACAATAAATCATCATATTCGTGTTCATCAGTATGAAGATATAACCACTCATCAATTAATTTTTCTTCTTCTATATCAACAGGTGTTTTATTAATATTATCTTCTATTCCTAAAATAAAATCATTTGTTATTTTTTTATATTTATCTTTAAATAGTATTTTTAAATTTCTTGTAATAACTAATAATTTATCAATTTCTTTATCAAAAGAATTTTTCTTTATTGCTTCAGCTATTATTTCATTTATATTCTTTCCTTGCCAATTACATATAAATATTGCTTCCAAAACATCATTAGGCCTTTTTCTAATAATGTTACTTAATAGTTCATATTCATTTGAATTTTTATCGTACATATTAAAAGAAGCTAGCATTTTTAATAATAAATTTTCCAAATAACTACCACTTATATGCATATCTGTATTTTTATATCTATTGGCATTTTCACTTAAGAATTTCTCTATCATTAAATCTCTTCTTTTAAAAAAAGCATATTTATATCTATTCATATCTTCCAAAAAGTCATGTCCTTTAGCACTAACAATAATTTTTTCACTATTTTTATCTAGAAAATATAATCCTGAAGCTACCAAAAGTGCATCATTCGGATTTTCTTTTACATATCTTACAATTTTACATTTAGTTTTATATGTATATACCAGATCACTACTATAAAGTATCCAATTAAGTACTATTTTTTTAATATAATCCATAAACCCTCCTATATATTTCCTAAAACATATTCTAATATATCTGCTTCATCTAACTTAATTTCTTCATTAGTATAATTATCTTTTATACTAACAATGCCTTTACTTAAAGTTTCATCATCTAAATTTATATTAAATTTACTATTTACTTTTTCATTTAATACAACATTAATATTATTCATTCTTAATTCTTGTGCTATTTTTAAAGCATGATAACTTTCTTCTTCACTTACTCCAATAATACATACATCAATATTCATATCCAAAGCATTATCTCTAATAATATTTATTACTTCATTTATTAATGTTTCAATATTTATTTTAATATTAATTTCATTATTATTTTTGCATCCAACACCTACTATTACATCTTCATAAATATAATTCCAAGTTAATTCATTACTTTCAATATCATTTATACAATATATTTCTAATGCTTCAAGTAAGTTTAATACTTTCTCATTACAACTAATACTTAATTCTATATCATCTAATCCAAATCTTTTAAATAAATTATATCCTAAACTTATTACTTCTACATCACTAACTAAATCATCAGAATTTTTTTTATGAATTTCAATATTTTCCAAATTATTAGTATAATATTTATTACCATCTTTCTTTCCGATGATAAATTCATAATTATAATTATCCATATGTTGATTCAAAATTTCTATTAAACAATTGTACAATCTTGCTTTCTTTCCACATAATACCATATATTTAACATTCCTTTCAATTACCCTTTATTTTACCATATTTAAAAGGGAAATAGAATACTATTTCCTAAAATTTTACAAAAATAAATTTACTTTTCTAGTAAACAAAAAAGAAAGTATCACTACTTTCCTTCATTTAATTTTAACCAAAGCATAAAATCATCTAATAAATCATATTTTATATTTTTGTAATTTTCATATACATATTTTAAAATATCAATTACATTAACATCTAAGGTATCTAATATTACCACTCTAATGTCTTTTGTCATAACATATCTTCTTCTAAACGTACTCATATTCCACAATTCCATTACTTTACTATCAAAATCACTATAATCGCCATAGATTTTCTTCATAATTAAATAATCTGTAGAATTCTTATCTAAATTATATTTAACTTTTATCTCATCATATTCATCTTTATTATAATCACATGCATTAGAAACATTAATAACTAAATACATACATTCTAACATATCGTGATAATATTTTGTAAAAACAGCATTTTTTTTATATTGATCACTTTTATAATTATCAGTTAAAAATTCTTTACTCCACTCATACATTTTAGTATTAAATACATCATCATCATATTTTTTTCTTAAGCTTTTTTCTCCATACATAGTATTCATCATCCATTTAAGATAGACATCATGATACTTTAAAATACTACTTACACCAGTAGAAAAATGAATTCTTTTAGTATTATCAGCCATTGCAAGACTGGCACTAATCTGTGAAGTTAAATTATTTTTTTCAATACGAGATAAATCAATCGTCTTTGTAAAATGAAAATATGCTCTATCAAGATCTAAATCACACAATTTTACGCGTCTTAACATAACAAACCTATAAATCTAACTTTATATGTGCTTCTTTTAATTGTTCAGGGAATGCTTCACTAGGGCATCCCATCATAGCGTCTGCCCCATTAGCACCAATTGGGAATGGTACAATCTCCCTAATATTTTCTTCATCTTTTAAAAGCATTATAATTCTATCAATACCAGGGGCCATACCAGCATGTGGAGGTGCTCCATATTTAAATGCTTCATATAAACTTGGAAATTTGCTTCTTACAACATCCTCATTATAACCAACAAGTTCAAAGGCTTTTTTAAGAATTTCCGGAGAATGGTTACGAACTCCTCCAGAAGCCATTTCATAACCATTACAAACAAAGTCATATTGGAAAGCTTCAATTTCAAATGGATTTTTATTATTTAGAGCATCTAAGCCACCTTTTGGCATACTAAATGGATTGTGTGAAAATTCAATTGCTCCAGTTTCTTCATTTTCTTCATAAAATGGAAAATCATTAATAATACAAAATTCATATCTATTTTTATCAATTAAATCTAGCTCATTACCTAATTTAGTACGTAGATTACCCATTATTCTTGCACATCTATTCTTATCTGCAACAATAAATAAGGCATCATTTTCATGTAAATTCATTTTTTCAATTAATTCATTCTTTACTTCATCACTCATAAACTTAGTTAAAGATGATTTTAATTCCATACCTTCCTTTACTTGAATATAACCTAAATTACCATGAAGACCTTTTACATATTCTTCCATAGATTTATACCATGAATTAGATTTTTCAATATTTTCTACTTTAATACATCTAACAACAGTATCTTTAAATGGTGCAAAATCACTTTTACCCATTATATCAGATATATCTTCGATTATTAATGGATTTCTTAAGTCTGGTTTATCACTACCATATTTTAATATTGCATCTTTAAATTTAATTCTTCTAAAAGGTGCTGGACTTACATATTTGTCACTAAATGTACTAAATACATCATAAAATACTTTTTCACCAACTTTATAAACATCTTCATCAGTTGCAAAACTCATTTCAAAGTCAAGTTGATAAAATTCACCATACAATCTATCACTTCTTGGATCTTCATCTCTAAAGCATGGTGCTATTTGGAAATATTTATTAAATCCAGACACCATTAATAATTGTTTAAAGATTTGTGGAGATTGAGGTAACGCATAAAACTTACCTACAAATTTTCTAGAAGGAATTATAAAGTCTCTAGCTCCTTCTGGACTTGTTGCTGTAATAATTGGAGTTTGTACTTCCAAAAAGTCCATTTCTTTCATAGTTTTTCTTAAGAAATCCATAATCTTACTTCTAAATATAATATTATCATGAACTTCTTTATTTCTTAAATCTAAATAACGATATTTAAGTCTTGTATCTTCATTAGATTCTTTAGACTTATTAATTTCAAATGGTAAAACATTTATACAATCACCAAGAACTTCAAGTGTCTCAAGTCTAACTTCAATTTCTCCGGTTTTCATGTTTTTGTTAACCATATCTGGTGTTCTTGCTTCAACTACCCCAGTAATTGTAACTGTTGCTTCACGATGTAAATTCTTATATTTTTCTACATTTTCAGATATTAATTGCACAATACCTGTTTCATCTCTTAATGTAATAAATACTAAATTACCAAGATTTCTAATACTATTAACCCATCCAGCTAATCTAATATTTTTACCAATATATGAAAAATTTACTTCTCCACAATAAATATCTCTGTACATATTTTCTTTCATATTCTTAACTCCTCCATAAATATAAAAAATTCTATAAATTAATTTAGCTTAAGGACGAGTATAACCCGCGGTGCCACCTTAATTCATAGAATTCTATGCATCTTAATTTGCTATATCGGGCTTACCCGTTTACTTTCAAGGTACTATCTTCACTAACCTTAGTTACTAGTTTTCACCATCCACTAGTTCTCTATAAACTATCAGTTACCTACTGGTTTACCAAATAAATCATAAGTAGAATATACTACTTTTTTCATCATTTGTCTAGATATTTTCTTTATTTTTTTCTCTTTTTAACTTTATTTCTTCTTCTCTTTTAAAGAAACTATTATAGATTTTATAATAAAGTATTTGTTCATCTTTATATTTTCTCGCAGCAAAATCACAAATATAAGGGATTTCAACCAAAATATCGCTATATTTTGCAACAATTACATTTGCATCCTTTAAAATCGAAACAATAATTATATTTTCATAAAAATACAACAATGTTGCATCACTTGATGTTTCTTTTACGGAACAGCGCTTTCCTTGAAAATAAGCTTGTTTTAAATATTCTGTAAACTTACGATATTTTTCATAAAATTTATCACTAGACATATAAAATGTCTCTGTTGGTTCCGTACCATTATTGCTTTTCTTTAAATAAGATACAAAATTACCAACTCTGCCATTTTTTAAAACAATTTCAGGAACTTCATCTTCAGAAACTTTAGCTGATATATATAATTCATATTTGTAATCTTCATGTATTTCGTCTTTACCTATAAATGTTAAACTTCCAAGAGTCCCTAAAACCTTTTCATCTTCATTACCAAATTGAACCGCTTTTAATATAACCATAGCCTTATTAAATGTTTGCAAAGCATTATTAATTTCTTCCAAATCAGTTGATTGCAATTCCATCAATCTATTTTTTAATTTATCTACCAACAATTTATAAATGTCTCTGTACATATTTTCTTTCATATTTTCTCTTCTTACTTTGTTTTTTGTCTAGATATTTTCTTTATTTTTCTCTCTTTTTAATATATTATTTTCATTATTTTTAAACTTCATTTCTTTTTTGTTTTTTAAGAAACTATTATAAAATCTATTATATAACGCTTGCTTATCTTTATATGTTCTACTAGCAGTATCCGTTGCATGAGTATTTAATGAATGGAATTCATTAAAACTCACTAGTAATATTTTATCATTTTCTGTTAAAAGAATATAACAACCAGTACTTTCATAATAATATAATGCTGTAGTTATAAATTTTGTATTTAAATATTGAATATAACCTTTGTCTCCTAAGAAATTCAAATCTTTTAAAACATCTTTAAAATTATTATATTTTTTATAAAACTCTTCTTTAGTCATAAAAACTTCTTCTGCCATGCCAGATGGGAACTTCTTTAAAAAGGATACAAAATTTCCTACTTCACACTTTTTCAAAACAATCTCAGTTTCTTCATTATCAGATAAATTGGCTGTAATATATAATTCATATTCACTTTCTTTAAGTTCATCACTATTTGTAAAAGCTAAATTTCCAAGAATACCTAAAACATTTTCATCGGTTCTACCCAATTGAACGGCTTTTAATTTAGTCATAGCTCTATTAAATACATTCATAGCGATATCAATATCTTCTGTATCTGTTGGTTTTAACTTCATCATTCTTTTATTAAAGTTATTCATTATTGCTTTATAAGTATCCCACATTTTATTATTTAATTCATCATCTTTTAAAATTCTTACCCTTATTTCAGCTTGTAATCTATTTATACCATCATCTAATGTAATTTTTTCACGAACAATTTCTTTAAGTATTATTTCTTTTAAATCAGCAATTTCTTCTAATATTTTACTATTAACTTTTTTATCCTTAAACATGGATAATATAATTTTATCTAAATTTTTATCAACTTTTTCATATTTTGTTCTAATTTTATTTACTTCATTTACATAAGCATCAAAAGAACAATCATCATTAATTGGTTCAAACTTGCTTATCCAAAATTCAGGTACATTTTTTAATATTTCATTTTTATAACTTTTAAATAAATCTTTTATACTACCTGCTACAACATAATATTTAAAATTTATTAGTTGTGTTGTTTTTTCTAAAGTAAAAGTTTTAATAACATCATCAACTGCATTTGCATATTTAAATTCTAATGTATCTGACAAATAAACGGTTTTACTAGCATAAGCACCTACTTTTTCTTTTACTTTATTATAATATTTTATTAATAACTCGTCATAATTATCTTGTTTTTTTGCTGTTTTATATTGTGAAGTACAACTTTTTAATACCTCATATGCAGAATTAACTTTCTTCATCATTTCCTCATCACCATTTAAATCAGGATGATATTTTTTAGATAATTTCAAAAATCTTTTCTTTAATTCTTCTTTTGTAAAATTACTTGTAAATCCAAATAACTTTAATGCTTCACTATAATCCATGATTTACTCCATTTAAATTTTTTCTCTTTTTAAAACAACATTTTTATTACTTTTATTAATTGTTCTTTTAGCATCAAGATAATCTACAGCTTTATTAATTATACTTATTTCACTAGAATTTTGCAAATTTTCATCTAAAGACATTCCAATCATATTAGCAAATTTTAATAAATATTTTTTATCAATTTTTCCTGAAGTTAACAAATCATATAAACTAATATAATTTCTAATAAATGTTGATCTATGAAATTCAAATGTTTCTTCTCCAAATGATGTAAAACCTGTACAATAAAGTTTACTATTAGCATAACCTGTTTTAAGTAAGATAGTTTCGCCATCATATTTTTCGTTTATTTTAACAAAAACATTTTTCGTTTTAGATTGAACTATATCATATATTTCTTCAATATTTTCAAATTTAATACTTGTAAGAGTTCTTAAAATATCTCTACTTTCTTGACCTTTTAATACTCTTTTTAATATTTCCTTTATCATTTCAAGCATTTTATTGGCAACATCTATTTTACTTAAATCATTTTTACCTAATGAATTTATTCTAGTATTATAATTTTCTTTAATTAAAGATAAACTAGAAAAAACGTCACTTTTTCTTGATTGAAATTTTTCTAAAGATAAATTCATACCAAAAACTAATGAATCTAAATATGCATAACGTCCTTCCCAAAGAGCTAGATTAATATTGTTTAGAAAAATTATTAATGAATCTGGTGCACAATCTCCGATTATATTTTCTATTTTTAAAACTGTTTCACAATATACTTGATGTTTATTCATCATAGTAGATAATTCTTTTAACATTCTTCTTATTTCATCTATATTTTTATTAAAATCCATAGAACTATCAATTTCAATTAATTTACGTTTTATTTCATCAATAAAATTAATTATTACTAAATTTTTTTCTTTTCCTTCAGTTAATTCTTGTATTCTTTTTTCTGTTTTAAATACTAAACGTCTATTTTTAACATAAACTTTTATTATTTCATGCACTTGATCAACAAATGTATCAAAATTACAATCAAAATTTAAATCAATATGTGCCGTTATTTTATGACTTGCCAATATTTCATTAGCATATTCTTTGAACTTTATTTTTAAATTATTTATTAAAACAATATATTCTTCCTCTAATTTATTTTGATTTTCAAAAAAATCAAAACTATCAATTAATCTATTAATAGATGTAGCATATTTTTCTTCTAGGGAATCACTTAAATATTTTCTACTACCCCTTATTTTAATTAGTTTGTTTACTAAACATTCGTAATATTTATATAACGTAAATCTTTCATTATCACTCATAACTTTTCTCCTTTACTTAACTTTCTTTCTTATAACTGATGTTTCAATCACTAAATTTCCGTCTAAAACCATTTTATTTCTATCATCATCATTTTTCATTAGTTCTTTTAATTCTTCAATATACTTTTTATTTAAATGATATCTATTTATATCTAAGTTAAAACCTTCATTTATAGAGTGCATTCCAATAATTAGATATGTATCATATGCTATTTTACAAAAACTAATTGATAAATTAGAACCATTTATAAATAGTAATTCACCAGCTTTTAAGTTTCCATCTAAAACTGTACGATGATTATTACCACTTTTAACTTTTTCAAGCAATAAATCTATTTTACCTTTTAAACTATTATCAATATTATCTAAATCTTCTTTAAAATAGCAATTACCTTTAATATCATTTAAGAAAACAACTTCTGGTTTTCTAATCTTTTTATCTATATGAAACATATTTAATAATATTTTTAATTTATTAATGGCATCATTTATTATTTCATCAAAATATTCTTTATCTTCTTCATTATATAATTCTTCAAGGCTTTGAATATCTAATAAAGCTTCCATGTAATAATCATAATCACTTCTGCCAACAAGAGAGCTTATAAGGTTACATGCTCCAAGATATATTTCTTTATCTTCATTAGTTAAAAAACTTAACTTTTCAGATTCTACTATAATTGGGCCAAGAGCTTCTTTTCTTACCTCAGACTTCTTTTCTTTTTTCATTTCAGGTTTCACTTCTCTTTTTATAGCAGTTTTTAAATATTCTTCATAACTACTTCTTAATTCAATCATTAATTTACTAGATAAAGAAGTATACTTTATTAATTTTAATTCATCGTTTTTTATAGCAAGTTCTTTTAGCCTTGTAGCTTTACTTAATTGATTAAATAAAATCATAAGTGATTCAGCATCTCCACCATTTTGAAAATTACCATAAATATCAAAATAATTACTTAGTGGTCGTAAACTTTCAAAATCACATTTCCATAAATCTTCGGGAGTTTTATTTTCACCAGTTTTCTTACCTTTAAAGGAAATGGCACTTCCAAAAATTTTAATAGCTTCTTTGTTTGTTAGGTAATTTTTACAAATTATTGATATTAGTGTTACATAAAATAGTGGGAAGTCTTCAATTGCACCGATAGCTTTTTCATTATCAAAAGCTCTAATTTGACTATCACACGTATAAATATGTGTACTTAATATTTCAATATGTTCTTTTAGTCTTTCTTTAGCACTTTTAATATCATATTTTGTTAAATCCCCAAGAACTTCATTTAACATGTCTATTACTTCATTTGATTTAGTGTCTTTTAACATATCTACATATTTTTGAAAATCTAATGGCCAAAGTTCTAACATATTTAAAATATTTTTATAACCTTGCAAATCACTAATCATATTACTTTTAACATTTTTCATATATTTTTTAAATTTAATAAACATATATATCCCCCTTAAACAAGTGTTTTTCTATCTTACCACAAAATGCCTGATTTTGCAAGAAAATATTGACTTCTACTAGGAATTATCCTATAATAAAAACTACTTTAGGCGGGGGTGCTCATGAGTTTATTTTTTAAGTTTTTCAAAAAATCTAAATTAAACCAAGAGGTTTTATGTCTTGTTAACTTACAAGATAGTATTATCATGCCTCCGAATAGTTTTTTTGACAACGTTAAAAATAAAGAACTTTGTGAACAATATTATCAAGAATATAAAAAAATTTTATCTAACAAAAAAACAATATTAAGTACTCATTTAAAGGATACTGAAACTGATGATATCAGAGTTTACATAGATATTTTAACTAGTTTAGAAATACATATTCATGATATTTTAAGTAATACAAATAAGCATGACTATAGTAATGATTATGTAAATAATATTCTAGCAAGATTAAATACATATTCTCTAATTTTAAACTCTATCGAAGAAGAATCATTTTTAAGACTTGCATCTTTATCTATTTTAAAATCTACTCCATTTTTATCTCGTAATAAAAAGAATGCCATAGATAATGAAATTTCTAGATTGCAAATTCAAATATTTAATACACAAAAAATTAATAATCTTATAAAAATGCAACTAAACGCATGTATAAGTATTATTCAAAATTTACATTTGTACAAAGATAAAGATTTTATAGCGGCTTCAAATTATCACCTTAATAATTATTTACAAGCATATGACATTACTACAAATGAAGAAAATATAATTTATCAACAAGTAAAATTAGAAAAACATTTATTTAAGAATAAAAGCATTCTAACTGATTTAAATAAAGAATTTAAAATCTTATTAAATAATGATAAATTAAATCGAAAAGATAGAATTAACAAAATAAATATTCTAATAGATAAATACATGGCAATTAAAGAATATAAAAGAACTGAAGATCCAAATTTATTTTATAGTTTAGTTGAACACAAAGTCAACTCTTACGAAATAGATTACAATACTTATGGCGAAGTTTTAAGCGGTACAACAAATTATTTAGAAGAAAAAGAAATATTAAAAGAAATATTTTTTAAAAAAGTAAACGATTTTATGCAAAATTCAGAAATTTTTGAAAGATACGTTAAATACGATTTCTATAGAAATAACTATAGAGAATTTGCAAATATTATAAATAAACTATTAAAAAATAATGAAGGCAATTATGATTATGAAAATGTCATAAAGTCTCCTATTCTTACCGGATTATTATATAGTATAGATGATCCAGTTAAAATGAAAAACTATTTCAAATATTTTAAAATACATTATTTTTACTTGCTGGACATTTCCCCACTTTTTGAATGGGAAGAATGGATAAATTTAGAAACTATCATGCGTTCATGTGATAAACTTTTAAGCTATGAGATTATTCAAAGTATTACAAATGAGCAAATAAACTTATTATATCAAATTTATAAATGTTTACTAGGCACAGTTATTAAAGAAATATCAAACAATTATATTTATGACGGAGCAAAAGAATTTAATATTAACTTTAATTATAATAGTTTTCGTTCTTATCAAAAGTTTATCAAAGAATATAATAAAATTATGAGAGAAGGAAAAAAACTTATATTTCCTAAAGCATTAAAACGAATAGCAATAGATAATAATATTAGGTATCATGACAATAATTTAAAAGTTGAAAATATAGAACTACTTAATTATTATGAATTTGAATTAAACGAAGGTCTTGAAGAACTAATATTATTAGATACAACATCATTTAATAATAATCCGAATGAATTAGAAATCCCTACTACATTAAAAAAAATAAAACTAGAAAATATAAACCCAGCATGTTTGACATTCAAAGATTATACCGAATCTTCATTAGTAAATACAATTTCAAAAGATAAAGAAGCATTTAAAGAATTTATAAATAATATAGGCAATACTCAAAAATTAAAATTTAAAGGAAAAACTTCAGTTACTACATTTAGCTTAAATCTTGAAAAATTAAAAAACGAAAACAAAACAGATGTCGATACAATTTATAATTTGTTTCAAGAAAAAATTAAAGAAATCTATGCAAAATTACATCGAATAGCCAATTATCTTGAAATACATATTGAAGAAAAAGAAATTAATTTAACCTCATTAAGAAAATTAGAAGATAAAATTTCTAATCAAATACATGAATATAGTCAATCGCTCTCTAAAGAAAATCCTATTACTTACGCAATCAATTACGCTAAAATTTTAGACGAAAGAAAAATAAATTTGGAAAGAAGAAAAGAAATGCTAAATTTTTTTGAAATTTGCATATCAATTTTTACAATAGCATTGGAAAAATCATATTCTAGAGAAATTAGTGATTGTCTTGAACAACTTAGAAGAGCAAAATGTATTTTTTTATTAAAAACATTACCTAAAACTCAAGAACCATTGATTAATGATGATACTCCAAAAGAAGAAATAGATTTCTTCAGTACATTATTATTAACAAAATATCGTTTTAAAAAAAATAAATCTTCGTCTTCAAAAATAAACTTTGAAATTGAGCTTATATACGATATTGTTGTAAGCAAATATGCTGGAAAAGGAAACTACTACGAATTTTTATTAAAAAATCCTTTTTGGTTAGAATTAATGATATCAGATGATAAATTTCAAGTTTTTACAAGATATGAAGAAAATATAAATAAAGGCATTATAAACACCGAAGAACACAAATGGCCTCAAAGAATTCGTTATAGTCTTTTTATTGAAGAAGCGATTAGACACGAAAAAGAATACGATCCATCAAAAACTCATACAGACTTTGAAAATTTCATTCATGATTTAATTCCAATTTATAAACTTGTACACTTTGATTCAGAAAATCGATTTCAAAATAAAAACATTGAAGAAACAAATTTAACAAATAATCCAGGAACTACTTTAATCAGAAAACGCAATCTATAATAAAATATTAAACAGAGGACAAAATGAATATATTTGAAAAATTATTTAAGAAAAATAAATTAAATGGTGAAATATTATGTCTTGTTAATTTACAAGATAGTATTATTATGCCTCCGAATAGTTTTTTTGAAAACAACAAAAATAAAGAGCTTTGTGAACAATATTATCAAGAATATAAAAGGATTTTATCTAATAAAAAAACAATATTAAGTACTCATTTAAAAACAATAGAAACTGATGATATCAGAGTTTACATAGATATTTTAACTAGTTTAGAAATACATATTCATGATATTTTAAGTAATTCAAATAGCAAAGGATATAACTATGAATATGTAACTAATTTACTTGCAAGACTCAATGGTTATGCTCACATTTTAAAGTCTATCGAAGAAGAATCTTTCTTAAGAATTGCTGCCTTATCAAGTCTAAAATCTATTCCATTTTTATCTAATAACAAAAAGAATGCTATAGATAATGAAATATCTAGATTACAAATTCAAATATTTAATGCTCAGAAAGATATTGAATTAATAAATTTACAAACTAACTCATGTTTTTCAATAATAGAAAATTTAAATTTAGAAAAAGATCCTAAATATTATAATGATTTACGTGGAAGACTCATTGGTTATATTCCTGAATTTATACCTGATTCATTAAAAGAATATATAAAAAATTATCAAGATAAAAATTATCTTACGTTAATGCAAATAAAATTAGAAGTATTACTTTTTAAAAATAAAAATATATTAAAAGATTTAGAAAATGAATTTGATAATCTTTTAGAATTTACACATTTAGATAGAACTGCAAGAATACATTCTATAAATAGATTAATTACAAAATATATGGCAATCAAAGAATATAAAAGAATTGAAGATAAAGAACTTCTTTATAAACTCGTAGAATTTAAAGTAAATTCTTACGAAATAGACTATGGTAACCATAGAGAAATTTTACATGACTGTGCAAGTTCTAAAGAAGAAAAAGAAATTATGAAAGAAGTATTCTTTAAAAAAGTAAGTACATTTATGCAAAGTAATGGTGTTTTTGAAGAATATAAAATATTTGATTTTTCAAAAAGAGATTATAGAATCCTAGCTAACTTAATAAATAATGCTGTAAAAAATAAATATGGGGTTTTTGATTATGGTAGAATATTATGTTCTCCAGAACTAACAATGTTATTATTTTCTATTAATAATCCTTATAAAATACAAAGTTTCTTTAAAAACTTTCAAGTAAGTGATTGTACATATCTTGCAGCTACATCTTTAAGAAGAAATATGTTTGAGTTTGAAGATTATATTCCTTTAGAAACCGTAATGCAATTAACTAGAGTGTTATTAAAAAATTCTCATCATAAAGAAAAGATTTTAGAAGATAAAGAACTTTATGATTTATATAAGATTTATGATTGCTTATTATATTCTGTAATAAAGCCCCAATCCCCATCTCACGTTTTTGAAAATGTTTCAGAAATTATAATTACTGGTCAAATTATTTTATTTTATCCAGAATTAATAAAAATTTATAACAAAGAAATGGCGCAAGGAAGAAAGTTAGTATTTCCTAAATCATTAAAAAAACTAACTATTATAGTAAATAACTATGATAGAGAATTTTTAAAATATTACGAATTTGAACTAAATGAAGGGCTTGAAGATTTATTTATTTTAGAAACACCTACCTATGCAACACCACCAAAAGTATTAGAATTACCTTCTACTCTTGAACACTGTGAGATAAATATAAGGCCAGAAACTATAAGATTTAGAGATTATACAAATTCAAAATTATTAGTAAGCGAAATAAGATTTAAAAACTTTTTGAAAAATTTAATGCATGCCCAAAGATTATTAACACCCAATGAATTACCACTAATTAAAACTATTGAATTCAAAGGAAAATCATCTATTACAACTTTTGGTCTTAATATTAGAAAACTTGTATTTGGTCGTAAATTTGACTATGAAACAATATATAATAATTTTCAAAATAAAGTAAAAGAAATGTACGAAAAACTATATGAAGTAGTTCAAGCATTTGAGTTAGAAATTCCTAAAGAAGAAGCAAATTTTGATAATTTAAAAAAACTAGAAAATGAATTATATAATTATGTGCAATCACATTATGAAAAATTAACAAGTTTTAATGATGGAATGTATATTTGGTTTCTTGAGTTTATCAAAAATAATGATTACAGTAAACGAGATGAATTATTAAAAACATTAAAAAACAAAGTTTTAAAATACACTTATCTTAGTGAAGCATTACCAATTGACATGGGCGAAAAACATAAATTTGCGGATTATGTTAAATCGTTTTTAAAAATAAAATTTAAATTGCTAATCAATACTTTATCTGAATCAAATGAACCACTTATTGATGAAGACACTCCAAAAGATGAAGTGAAATTATTTAAAGATTTATTAATTGATTATTTGAAAAATTTTGCAATTTATATTTATAAAGATAAAGAATTATCAAAAAAAATAGAAGAAATAATTGAAAAATATCGTGGAGACTATAGTTATTTTGAATACTTATTAAGAAATACATTTTTATTAAAGTTAAAATTGTCAATAGAAGACCCAAATTATCATGATACTATATTGGATGTGTTTAAAAAACATAAAGTAAAAACACCTAAAGAAATAATGGATAAGGTAAAAACAAAAAATCAAGAAGATTGTATTTCTTATATTCAATTGATGGAAATTATTATAAAAAATGGAAACATATCTACTCCATCAGAAAGTAATTTTACTTTTAATGCCTATCTTGATGATTTATCTCTTATATATGAATCTGCTAAATCTAAGCTATATAATCATAATTTTGAAATTAACTATGAGCCTGAGGAATGCAAAACCTTTGAACTTGATGCTAGTGAAAACCCAAAACTAATTAGGAAAAAATAAAATTGACAATAACCATGTTTTGTGGTACGTTGTATATAGCAAAGAAAATTTGCATAAATTAAAAAAGGAACATCCAGTTTTTTCGCGAGATTGGATGCTACCAATATTGTTTTTGCATCTAAACCAACCTCGTTGATTTAGATGCTTTTTAATTTTACAATTATAAAAACTACAATGTGTCACAGCACCTTGTAGTTTTCATTTTTTTTAAATATAACTAATTTTTGTAGGAAATAATTTATAATAAATATAATAGAATCTATAATAACTTTTATGAATGTAGCATTTAAATGTATATAATTATAGACTTTAGTTACAAGCAAACCTGATACAGTTATATTAATTATAACAAGTAAGAAATATTCTATAAAAGCCTTATAATTTCTCTTTTTTTCATTTTTAAATACATATTTTTTATTTACAATATAATTAACTACACTAGAAATAGCTCTAGCAGCATAAGAAGATAATAATATTGCATCAACAAATCTATCTTTTATAAAATAAAGTATTATGGAAAATGATATAATATCAACAACAAAAGATAAACCACTAGATAGTAAATAAGTAAATATAGTTTTATACTTATTTAAAAAATTTTTCATTTAAAACTCCATTATTAAAGTTATTGGACCGTCATTAGAAATGTTAACCATCATTTCTGCACCGAAAATACCTGGTTTAGTTACAACATACTTATTCATTTCTTCATTAAATGTTTCGTATAACTTAATTGCTTCTTCACCATTTAAGGCTTTCATATATGAAGGTCTATTTCCTTTGGTGGTATCTCCATATAAAGTAAATTGTGATATTGATAATATTTCTCCACCAACATCTAGAATAGATTTATTCATAACACCTTCTTCATCATCAAATATTCTTAAATTAGCAATTTTCTTAGTCATTTTTAAAATATTATCAATTGTATCCCCTTGGGTAAAAGAAACTAATAAAACCATGCCATTATCTATTTCATTTATTAATTTTCCTTCAACACTAACACTACTTTTTTTACTTCTTTGTACTACTACTTTCACTACATTTCCTCCTTAACATCTATAACATTATGTATTTTTCTAATATTTTTCATAACATTATCTAGTTCTACTTTATCCTTTATTCTTATATTTATTTCATACATAGTTTTATTATCAAATTCTTTAGTATTACAAGACCTTACAATACAACCAAGTTTACCAACTTCTGTAATAATATTTACAAGTAAATCAAAACCAGCAGTAACATAAACATAAATATTAGTAAAATAATAATTACTTGCATCCATATTCCATGATACATCCACTACTCTTTCACTATTATCAGGTACATTAGAACATCCTTTTTTATGGACACTGATACCTTGCCCTTTTGTAATAAAGCCCACTATTTCATCACCTTTAATAGGCATACAACATTTAGCAATATTAACCATAATATCTGAATTACCTTCAACTAAAATATCGCTTTTGTAATTAATCTTAGGAATCGATAATTTTCTTTCAAATAAAGCATCATCAACTTCGTGCTTATCAGCTTTTGTTAGATTTATTATATAACCAGCAGTAAATCTTAAAGATCCAATACTTAAATATATTTCATCCAAATCTTTTACTTTCAAATCTTTAATTAACTTTTCAATTATTTCTGGAGTTAATACCTCATTAAAAGCCATTTTCCTTTTTCTAAGTTCTGCTTCTAAAATATTTTTACCTTTTTCAATATATTCTTCCTTATCTTGTTTACTAAAGAATGCTTTAATTTTATTTTTTGCTTGACTAGTCTTAACAAAAGATAACCAATCTTTATTTGGTGTGCTATTGTTATTTGTTTTAATATTTACCACATCATCATTTTTAAGTTCATATGAAAGTGGTACAATTTGATCATTTACAATTGCTCCGACCGTCGTATCTCCAACTCTTGAGTGAATTCTATAAGCAAAGTCAATCGGTGTTGAACCAATTGGAAGTTCCACAACATCACCCTTCGGAGTATATGTATATATTAAATCACTAAATATATCAGCGTTAACTTTACTTTCAAAATCTGCATCAGTATCATTATTACTTGATTCAATAACATTTCTAAACATTTCTAATTTTTGTTCCATAACGTTTTGAATCTTTTTAGTTCCTTTTTCTTTATATGACCAGTGACTCGCAATACCTTTTTCAGCTATTTCATCCATTTCATAAGTTCTTACTTGAATTTCAAAAACATGTCCTTCTATTCCAAACACAGTGGTATGTAGACTTTGATACATATTTTCTTTTGGACTCGCTATATAATCTTTAAATCTTTTTGGCATTGGTCTAAATCTTGAATGTATTAAACCAATAACTTGATAACAATCAGATTCTTCTTCCACAAATATTCTTAAAGCTAAAATATCATATATTTTATTCCATTCTTTACCATTAGATAACTTATTATATATACTATAAACACTTTTAACTCGTCCTTTTATTTCAAATTTAATACCAGCATCAGTTAAGATATCAATAATACTTTCTTTCATTTCTTCTAAGTAACCATTTAGTTCATCTACAGTTTCATTTAGTTTTTCTAAAATATCATTATATACATCTGGTTTTAAATAATAAAGCGATAAATTTTCAAGTTCACTTTTAATAGAATTAATACCAAGTCTATGAGCAATTGGTACTAAAACAGACATAGTTTCTTCAGCTTTCTGTTTTTGTTTTTGAGGATTAATTGCCCAATTAGTTCTCATATTATGAAGTCTATCTGCAAGCTTAATATATAAAACTCTAACATCTTGGGCAAGTCCAACAAGTATTTTTCTTAAATATATTACACTAGATTCATTATTATCTGGTAATTCTAATTTATTAATTTTAGACACACTTAAAACAATCTTAGCTATATCTTCTCCAAAATCATTAACCAAATCATCATAAGTCTTATTACCATTATTAATAACTTCATGTAACAATGAGGCAATAATTGTGGTATCATCAACATTTAAATCCATAAGAATTTTAGTAACTTCTAAAGGATGTGTAATAAAGTCATCTTTAGTAAGCCTTTTCATCCCCTTATGTTCATTATAAGCGTATAAATATGCTTTTTTTATTGTTTCAAATTGTTCTCTTTTTTCAAGTCTTGGAACTAATTCTTCAAAATTAATTGTATCTGGCAAAATAACCACCTTCCAACATATATTTATTATATAACAAAATTGCATTTAAATAAAGGAGAAATCACATTATATGAATAAAAACTTATTTATAAAATCAACTTTAATACTTATTTTAAGTGGTTTTCTTACTAAAATTTTAGGTTTTATAATCAAAGTAATTTACACTAGAATAATCGGAGAATATGGTATTAGTTTATTTACTATAGCAACTCCAACATACTCATTATTACTTACCATATCTACTCTTGCTATTCCCATTTCTATCTCTAAATTAGTATCAGAAAATAAAGGGCGTTCCATAAGAATTCTTACATCAGCAACATTCTTAATTTTATCTATTAATTTTCTACTTATTTTACTTATTTTACTAACTAAAGATTTTATAGCTATTAACTTGCTTAAAGAACCTCTTGCATCTCCAATATTACTTGCTTTTTCTCTAACTTTACCATTTGTATCTATTTCATCTGTTTTAAAAGGCTATTTCGCAGGTAAACAAAATATGGTTCCTCATGCTACAAGTAATATTATAGAACAAATTATAAGATTAATAATTATTATTACAGTATTACCCATATTAATGAAAAATTCAGTTATGCATGCTGTACTTGGTTTAATACTTCTAACTATTTTATCAGAAATTTCTTCAATAATAGTATTTTTATTTTTCTTACCAAAACATATTAATTATAAAACAAAATTACTACCTAGTAAAAAGCATACTAAAGATATATTAGATATATCACTACCTACAGTATCAAGTAGAATAATTGGAAATATTGGTTATTTCTTAGAACCAATTATTCTTACAAATTTACTTCTTTTTTCAGGATACACAAATTCCTACATACTTCGTGAATATGGAGCCTACAACGCTTATTCGCTTGCCCTTTTAACTATGCCTGGCTTTTTTATTGCTGCAATATCAACATCACTTTTACCAGAAATAAGTAAGTTTCATGGTGAAAAAAACAACATAATGGTAAAAAGAAGGATACACCAAGCACTTTTATTTTCATTAATTATTGGTACATTCTTCTCATTTATTATATTTACTTTTCGAGATAATCTTTTATTTTCTTTATATAACACCACGAACGGTTCTAATTACATCAAAATACTTTCTCCATTCTTTGTTCTATTTTACTTAGAAGGTGTTCTTACATCCGCACTTCAGGCCCTAGGTTATGCTAAAATTACTATGAATATAACTTTATGGGGTGTTATATTAAAGCTAATTGTTATGTCTATTCTATCTTTATGTCACATTGGTATTTATAGTTTAGTTATTGCTGAAATAGTAAACATTTTATTTGTAGTATTATTAAACTTTAAATATTTAAAAAAATACATTTAATAATTTAAATAAAAAAGTAGGTAGTTTACATTCTATCTACTTTTATTATAATGCTTTAAAAAATTTTTAATATTGTCTTCCAATATATAATCTTGTTTTAGCTTTTCTGCCACATACAGTACATGGTCCAGTTACCTCTTCATCTTCGATTAAACATCTTGACTTTATTCCAAAATCATCTTTAATTTTATTTTCACAGGCAACATCGCCACACCAATTAATCTTGGTAAAACCACCATCTTTTGTTGTGGCTATTTCTTTTAGTTCATCATAAGTTTTTGCATCATAAATCATAGAATCTCTTCTCGCTTTTGCTCTTTCAAACATATCATTTTGAATCATCACAAGCAATTCCTTAACTCTAGGTACTATTTCATCAAAAGTAACAATTATTTTTTCTAAAGTATCTCTTCTTACTAAAGTTACATGATTATTTTCTAAATCTCTTTTACCAAGTTCTATTCTAATTGGATATCCTTTAACTTCTGCTTCTGCAAATTTAAATCCAGGTGTTTTATTAGATTCATCAACTTTAAAAGTAATACCATTTTCTTTTAAAGTGTTTTTTAAACTTTCTAATTCAGTGGCAACATCTCCGATAGGAATAACTATAACTTTAAAAGGTGCAATCATTGGTGGAAGAACTAACCCATGATCATCACCATGAGTCATAATTATAGCTCCGATCATTCTAGTTGAAACTCCCCAACTAGTTTGATATGGAGTTTTAAGTGTATTATCACTATCCGTAAATTTAATACCAAACGCTTTAGCAAAATGATTACCAAAATAATGACTTGTACCATTTTGAAGAGCATAACCATTATACATCATAGCTTCTAAAGTATAAGTTTCTTCAGCACCTGCAAATTTCTCTTTTTCAGTTTTTCTTCCGGTAATTACGGGTAAAGCTAAATAATTTTCTTGAAAAGTTTTATAGACGTTAAACATTCTTAATGTTTCTTCTCTTGCTTCTTTGGCAGTTCTATGCATCGTATGACCTTCTTGCCATAATATTTCACGACTTCTAAGAAATGGTCTTGTTGTTTTTTCCCATCTAACTATTGTACACCATTGATTATAAAGAATAGGTAAATCTCTATAAGTGTTAATTATTTTTTTATAATGGTCACAAAATAATACTTCACTTGTTGGTCTTACGCACATTCTTTCTTCAAGTTTTTCTTGTCCTCCATATGTAACCCAAGCAACTTCTGGAGCAAATCCTTTAACATGTTCTTTTTCAACATTAAGAAGTGACTCAGGGATAAACATTGGCATTTGTACATTTTCATGACCAGTTTCTTTAAACATTCTATCCATATTTTTTTGTATTTCTTCCCAAATGGCATATCCAAGTGGTCTAATTATCATACTTCCCTTTACACTTGAATAATCTACTAAATCTGCTTTTCTACATACATCTGTATACCATTTAGCAAAATCTACATCTCTATTTGTAATATCTTTTACTTCCATATTCTCACCTTATTCTGCATTAAATTCTTTTAATTCATTATCTTCAGTTAAAATTTTATTAACTTTTTTAGTGGCATCATTTAATTTTTCTCCACAATATTTAGCCAATTTCATAGCTTGTGTATATTTATTTATTGCATCATCCAAATTAACATTTCCGCTTTCAAGTTCTTTTACAATACATTCTAATTCTTGTAAAGATTCTTCAAAATTTTTATTTTCTTCCATAACTTATTTCCTTTCATCATTATTATACCAACTATTTTAAATTAATCCAATACCTATTTAAAGGATCATTATTCCATATAACAGTATTTTCTAAAATTCCACCTTCAGAAATAATAGTCTTATTACTTACAATATTTTCAACATCTGCAGTTATTAAACAATTTTTTATACCTAAACTTTTAGCTATTTCTAAACCCATTTTAAGTTGTAATTTACCATAGCTTTTACCACGTTCACTCGGAGTAATCGAATATCCAATATGACCTCCAAAATTAAATAAAAAGTCATTTAACTCGTGTCTAATACTAATAGAACCACATACTTTATTATCACTCATTCTTTTTAAAAATAATGTTGTACACGGAACATAACCATCTCTTAAATCAATACCATTTTTTTCATTTGCTTTTTCTTTAACCCAATCTTCATAAGACGTTGCCTCTTCCAAATTAGCAAGGCCTGAATATTGCCATGGAAGCCCAGCATCAACAACTTTAATTTCATCAAGCATTAAAAGAGCACTTTTTTTATCATTATTATCTGGTATAACTAATTTTAAATCATTCATTTTCATTCCTCCTTAAATTAAATTGTATTTACATTATTTTATTTTGCTTGACACATTTTTATTTTGGGGTATTATTGTTATTTTTTGTTCAAAAATGTATCACAAGCCTATTTTTCTACAACCTTTGCTTTAATATTCCCTTCATGTAATTTAATATTAATAATATCATCAATATTTACATCATTACTTGACTTAATTACCTTATCATTAATAGTTGCTAAAGAATAACCTTTTTCTAAAATACCAAGAGGATTTACTAGTTTCAAAGTATTAATAAGTAAATTATATTCGTTTTTCTTCTTATCAATCAAACTCATTGGATTTTGAATTACGTATGACATTTTTATTTTATTTAGTTTCATTTCATTATTTTGTAATATTACTTTAATATCTTTATTTAATTTATCAAACAAAGCATCTAATTTTTGTTCTTTAATTTCATACATACTCATAGGATTTTTTAATACAAAACTATTTTTTAAGCTTCTCCATTTAATAAATTTAGTATTTATCATATTTTTAATATTTTTATTAAGTCTAATTTTATAATTATTTAAAAGTGTATTAATATCAATAACAGTGGGTACAGCCATTTCAGCAGCTCCCGTTGGAGTTGGTGCTCTTAAATCAGCCACAAAATCTGCAATCGTCCAATCTATTTCATGTCCAACAGCACTTATAATCGGAGTATTACATTCATAAATTGCTTTCGCAACTATTTCTTCATTAAAAGCCCATAAATCTTCAATAGAACCACCACCACGGCCAACTATAATAGTATCAACACCAAATGCATCAGCTTTTTTAATTTGTCTAACAATATCTGGTGCAGCATCACGTCCTTGTACTAAGCATGGAAATAAAATTGCTTCACAAATTGGATATCTTCTTCTAATTGTACTCATAATATCTCGAACAGCTGCCCCAGTTGATGCCGTAATAACTCCAATTTTTTCGGGAAATTTAGGAATTCCTTTTTTATGTTCTGGGTTAAATAATCCTTCACTTGCTAACTTTTTCTTTAACTTTTCATACTCTATATATAAAGCACCAAGCCCATCAGGTTCCATTTTTTCAATATAAATCTGATAACTGCCTTGTGCAGGATAAGCACTTATTCTTCCTTCAACTAAAACATTCATTCCATCTTCGGGTACAAATGTAAGTTTAATTGCACTACTTTGAAACATAACTGCACTTATTCTAGAATTATCATCTTTCAAAGTAAAATACAAATGTCCTCTGGTATGATTTTTAAAATTACTAATTTCCCCTTTTAAATAAACCTTATTTAAAAAAGAATCTTTATCTAAAATATTTTTTATATAATTATTTAAATCACTAATATTAAGATAGTCTTTTTCCATCTAAAATACCCCTTTCTAAAAGTAAGTTTCCAATCAATTCATAATATTTTTTATAAAGTATTAAAGAATATCCTTGATTTTCTAGAGTAAAGCCCATTTTATTAAGTTTTTTCATTTCCAAAAGAATTAAATCTGGAGTTAAAGTATTATAAAATTCTAAAACAATATCATAAAATTCCTGAGCAGAAGTTGCAAGAAAATACTCTAAAGACTCAATATTCTTAAGTACACATATAGGTAATCTATTATCTAAACTATCAGCACACTTATAACTTTTTAACCTATCATCAAAAAATAACTTTGGTAATAAATTTGCTCCGAAATCACTAAAAACATATTCGTTATCTAAAATGCATAAATCTGCTACACCATCACGAATTAATATACCTAAATTTCCTAGGTTACGATCACTATTCATCATAAAAATATCAAAAAGATAAACTCTAATTAATTGATAAGTAAGTTTTTCACTATCCTTTGGATAATTCTTTTCAAAGAACATCCATATATCATATAATCCATTAGATTTAATCCCTAATTGATTTCCATCTTTAAAAATTCCATCATTATTAAAACTATAACTTAAATAATAATAATCTCCATCAACTTCAATAATATAGTCTGTTGCACATATAATACCAAGTTTTTCTGCAATAGCATTAGCAAATAATTGATCTCCTGGATCCATAGCATTTTTACAATAATATTCTTTACCTTTAATTTTTATGAACTTACCATCATAATGAGCCAAATTTCTTTTTATTTTCATTGGTATTAACATATTATTCCTTAATATATTTATCTAAAACTGCATTAATTATTTTTCTAACAGAATCATCACAATATTTCTTAGCTAATTCAATAGCTTCATTAATAACAACAATTTCTGGAGTATCTGTAAATTTTAATTCATATAATCCCATTCTTAATATTGCAGCTCCAGTTTTATCTATTCTATCAATGGTCCACCCTTCAATATATTTATTAGCAATTTCATCTAAACTATTTTTATATGTAGTTACGCCATAAACTATATCTTTAACAAATTCATTATCCACATTCAAATTCTCTTTTATTACTTCATCAATATTAAACGGGACCCCACGAGTTTCATATATATCAATTTGATATAAAATAACCATAATAATATTTCTAAGTTCACTTCTAGATTTTGCCATAACTACATCTCCTTGCAGTTAATTATATCAAATATTTAAAAAAATTAATAGTTAAAACAATTAATTTACTAAATTTCCTTCAACAATTAATTGGTATCCTTTCCTTATTTGATTACAAGTAGTTAAAATAACTTGATTTTCTTCCATTTTTATATTAATTTTACCATTTTTCACTTCATTTCTAATACTACTTACAATATAATGATTTACTTTATTATTAAATTTCAAAATAATTTCATCACCAATATCAAGATATCTTAAATCATTAAAATACGCTAATTTTCCTGTTCCTGAATGAGCAGCTAATAAATACGTATTTTTTATATTAGTATTAATCAACATTACATTTTTATTTACATCATTATTTTTATTATTTACATCATAAAAACCTAAATACATATTTATTTTAGGAATAATAAGTACTCCATAATAATTTACTATTTCTTCATGATAATTACTTTCTTCAATTGCTTCTATATTATAATTACATCCACATAATAACAAACAAAAAAACACTATTATAACAATCTTCATTAAATCAACTCCTTGCTCACTACTTTACCACATCCACTTCTTTATATAAATAAATTATTTTATCAAAAAAGGAAGAATTTTCATTCTTCCTGTCAAAATTGATCGAAAATATATTATTTACTTTTCTTTTTATTATTTTTGTTAATTAATCTTACTTTTACACCTTTATATAAAGCAAATTGTTTTTTTACACCTTCAGGTAAATTTTTCTTAAATGTTTTCATAAATGCACCTCACTTCTTTCTTAAAGATTATATCATAACAAATAATAATTTATCAACTAATTTTTATAGGTTTTATAGATACTTTCAAATATTTTCATGCCATCCATAGCACTCGTAGTAATTCCTCCGGCATAACCAGCACCTTCACCACATGGATATATTCCTTTAATACTTGCTTCCAAATTTTCATCTCTTAAAATTCTTATTGGACTACTCGTTCTAGTTTCTGGAGCAGCAATAATTGCATCTTTACCATTAAAGCCTTTAATTTTATTATCAAAATAATCTATTCCTTCTTTTAAACTATCATTAATAAACTCTGGAAAAATATCATTAATATTACCATAGCCAATATTTCCTTTAAATGCATCTATATCAATATTTTTAGAAACAACATTATTTTTATAATCTTCATAACCTTGAACAGGTATCAATCCATCACAAATCTTATATGCTCTTTTTTCTATCATTTCTTGAAAATACATACCATCTAATATATTTACACCGTAGTCGTTAGGTCCAACGGTAACCACAATTGCACTATTAGCGTATTTTGTATCTCTTTTATAATTACTCATTCCATTAACACAAATGCCATCATTTTCACTTTTAGCATTAACTACAAAGCCTCCAGGACACATACAAAAACTATAAACTCCACGACCACTTTTACTTTTATAAGTCAGTTTATAAGATGCCGGAGGCAAAAAAGGGTAATTAATTGGATATTGATTTTCATTTATCATATCTTGAGGATGAATAATCCTCACTCCAACAGCAAAAGGTTTTGATACTAAATTCAAATTATTTTTAACAAGCATTTTAAATGTGTCTCTAGCAGAATGTCCAATTGCTAAAACTAATATATCTGTACCAATTAATTTTCCATTTATTTTTACTTGGCTAATTTTTCCGTTTTTAATAACTATATCCTCTAGTAATGAATTATAATAAATTTCACCCCCAAAAGATAATATTTTTTTCCTTATATTAATAATTACACTTCTTAATATATCTGTACCTATGTGGGGCTTACTATCATACATAATTTCTTGTGGTGCCCCACATTCCACAAATATTTTAAATACTTCCCGCATTCTATTTTCCTTATCCTTAACTAAAGTATTTAATTTTCCATCACTGAAGGTACCAGCTCCTCCTTCTCCAAACTGAACATTGCTATTTTTAGTAAATTTATTATTTTGCCAAAATTCTCCAACGCTTTTAACACGATCTTCGATTTTTTCCCCACGTTCAATTAATATTGGCTTATAACCGTATTTTGCAAGCATATAAGTACAAAAAAGACCTGCTGGACCAGCCCCAACAACAATTGGCCTGTTGCTTAAAATATTATTGCCCATCTGAGGTAAAACATAATCTTCATTTTCAACCAAAATTACATCATTACCCACATATTTATTCTCATTATCAATAGTTACATCCAAATCATATACATAAGCAAACATTTTCTTGCTTCTAGCATCAATAGACATTTTATGAATAGTTACATCTTTTATATCATATTGATTTACTTTTAGTTTTTTCGAAGCTAAGTATTTTATGTCAATATTTTCTTTTGGACACACTCTAATATTTTTAATTCTTATCATTTTTCACCTGCTAACATACCTGTTATAAAAGCTATTGTTAAATTATAGCCACCACAATCACCATCCAAATCAAGCACTTCACCTGCAAAATATAAGTTTTTAACCAACTTGGATTCCATAGTATTTAGATTAATTTCATTTAAACAAATACCCCCACTAGTAACTTGAGCATCTAAAAAATCCTTTGTTCCAACCACTTCAATTTTAAAGCCTTTTAAAGTATTACAAAAATTATTTTTTTCCGAATAACTTAATTCATTCCATTTTTTATTTTTATTAATTTTTAAATATTTTAGTAATACTTCAGTTATTTTATAATCAAGAAATCCATCACATACTTCGAAAATAGTCTTCTTAGATATATTTTTATTTTCTATAAAAGTTTCTAAAGTTTCATTATTTAACCAAGGCACAAAATTAATAGATATTTCTTCTTTCAAACCATTTTTTAATCCAATGCAAATATTTCTACTTAAATTAAAAACACAAATTCCACTTAAGCCATAATTAGTAAATTGTATTTCTCCATGTTCCTGTTTTATTTTTTTATTATTTTCTAAAAGTGTAACAAGAACTTCACACCTTTTTCCAGCCCAGTCTTTTTCTAAACCTGTATTAGTTATAACGGGCATTAAACTTGGATTTAAAGGCACAATGTTATGACCAAAAGAAGATGCAAAAAAATATCCAATACCAGTACTACCAGTCTTAGGATAACTACACCCTCCAGTAGTAATAATTACTTTATCGAATTCTTCATCATTTATTAAAAATTTTTCATTTAGCTTTTCTATTTTATCAATAATTGAATTAAATTTAAACTTTACATTATTATTAATACAAGCACTTTTTAAAACAGATAAAACACTACTAGACTTTTCACTATATGGATACAAATAGCCATTTTTATTTTTTATAACAAGCCCAATATTTTCAAATACATTTTTAATAATATTTATATTTTGTTCACTAATTACTTGTTTAATTAATTCATCATTACTAGAATGATATTTACTTAAATCATTATTTACATTACCAATATTACATCTTCCATTACCAGTAAGTAATAATTTTTTCCCAGCATCACTATTTCCGTCAAAAACCACTACATCATTACTTTTGGATGCAAACAAACTTGCCATTAAACCTGAAGCTCCAGCTCCAATTACTGCTACCCTCATAAAAAAACTCCTTTCTTTTATTATATAATTTCCTTAGTAACATTATCAAGTATAGAATATAAGTACATATGAACATCCTTATTACTTATACATTTAACATAATTATAATATACATTTAATTGCTTTATATAATTTTCATCATCAATATTTTTTAATTTATAATCAATTATAAATATTTTATCTTCATATTCTAACATTAAATCAATAATTCCATGATATAAAACATCATCCAGTTCATATGAAAACTCTAATTCTTGATAAATTTTAGCACTGTTAAAATCAAATGTATTAAGTAAATGATTCACATATTTATTGTCTGTATTGGCATTTTTAAAATCAGTAAGTTCAAGTAATTCATGAATCTTAGTTCCAAACTCTAAAGTTTTTTCATCACTAACAGATAATATCTCTTTAATAGTTTTTGATGCATGTTTCTTTTCAATTTCAATAAAAGGTATTTCATCCTCAATAAATAACATATTAATCTCTTCATTATTAACCATATTTTTACTTAAGCTTTTACTAAACTCATAATCTTTAGTAACTCCGACATTATTTAAATCAACACTAATCATATATTTTGCTAAATTTCCAGATATAGATTTTATAAAATCATAAAAAGATCTGAATTTAATTCCATCCATAAAAGATATTTCATCTTTAACATATTTTTTATCTTCAATATTAGGCATAACCATAATCATCTTTTCTTTAGCTCGAGTTAAAGCTACATAAAATAATCTTATTTTTTCTGCTACTTCATTTAAATAATAATTATTTTTAACTAAAGTTTTAACAAATGTTTCTCCAATACCTTCCTTATAAAACGGAGTGAGAATTCCATATTTATTATCAAACATAAATTTATTTTTCAAATCACTTATATTAAATGTTTTAGGAAAACCTGCAAAATAACAAATAGGAAATTCAAGCCCTTTAGATTTATGAATATTCATAATCTTTACAGAAATACTATTACTTTTAGCCTCTTTATATTTAATTTCTTGATCACTATCTATCATTTCATTTAAATAATTACTAAAATCAATAATAGAAAAGCCTAAATTTTCAACATTCTTAGATAATTCAAGCAAATAATTAATTCTTTTAATCGCAGCATCAACATTACCTACCAAAATAAATTTATCATAAAAATTAAAGTCTTTAATAATTCTTTTAAGTAATATATTCGGAGTCATAATATCAATATCTTTGCTTATTTCATAACATTTATTATATATATCTGTTTTAAAAATTTTATTTTCTTCAAAGCATTTAAATATTTCATTATCACATAAATTACCAATATAACTTCTGGCAACGCTTGTAAAATAATATTTTAAATTTTTATTATATATCCCATCTTTAATAGATAAAATTAGTCCAATAATATTTTTAATTATAAAAATATCATTTTCTTCTATCAAATTATTATCCTTATACACCTCCATTGGTATATCTAGGTACTCAAAAACTTTTTTAAATAAACTCATCTTGCTTCCACGATCTAGAATAATACAAAAATCATTATAAGTTACATCTCTATTACATTCTTTATCAAAATCAAAAACTAAATACTTTTCTTCTATTTTCTTCTTTATATCCTTAGCTATTATAAATGCTTCTATTTCATCATTTGTATATTTTTTATCTTCATTATTATAGGTTAAAATATCTAAATAGTTATTATAATCATTAGCTCCTTTTTCAATATAGGCTTTATTACCATATACCATAGCATGACTTTCTTTATAGTTTATTCCTCCAATATCTTGTGTCATTAATGGCGCAAAAATTTCATTTATATTATATAATACTTCTTCTCTAGATCTAAAATTTTTAAGTAAATCAATCTTTTTTCCACCATTATTGATACTATATCTATCATATTTATCCTTAAATATTAATGGATTTGCATTTCTAAATCTATAAATAGATTGTTTAATATCTCCAACCATATAAACATTATCATTTTCTAATAATTTAATAAATGTTTCTTGTAAATCATTAGTATCTTGATATTCATCTATCATTATCTCATTGAATTTATCTTTTAATTCTAATCTTATATCTTCATTGTCTTTAACTATTGATATAGCCATTTTAGCAATATCTGTAAATTCATAAGAATTGTGTTCTTTCTTATATAAGTTTATTTTTTCATCTAACATTTTAATTATTTTTAATATTACTTCCACATAATCTTTAGTGCAAAAATAATTGTTTTTGAGCTCATCTTCACTATATATAACTAATTCATTTAACTCCTTAAACAGTTCTTGAATATTTTCCTTTACACTTATGCCACTTGAATCTACCTTTGTAAATCTAGGCAAAATAATATTATTATTCTTATATAAATCATTATAACTATTTGGTCTAAATAATTTACTTAAAGAATTATAAATGTTTTCATAACTTGATGAATCCATAAAGTTTTCTAATATTAAAACAGAATCTTCAAGTTCTAAAGATATTTTCTTTAAATAATTAAAATACTCAGCAAATAATTGCTCTATATATTTATTATTATAAAAGTTATTTATATAATTATCGATATAATCTTCTTTATCGTATTTCAAATCTAGACTTTTATTAATACTTAAAATAGCTTTTTTAATAACTTCATCATCACGTGTAGTAAAATCACCAATTAACTTTAAAAATTTTTCATCTTTTGCCTCATAAAGACTTAAAAATATTTCTTCTAAAAATTCATTTCTTTTTAAATCAATAATTGAAGAATCTATAATATCAATTGATTTATCAATATTTAAAACATAATGATATTTTTTTACCAAACTTAAGGCAAAAGCATCAAATGTTGTAATATAAGCTTGATCTAAAAACTCTAGTTGACTAGTTAATCCTGCTTTTTTTATTTTTTTTCTAATTCTATTAGCCATTTCTCCAGCCGCTTCATTAGTAAATGTTAACATTAAAATGTTTCTAATATCTATTCCATCTTTTAATTTTCTAATAACCCTTTCTGATAATACTGCGGTTTTACCAGACCCAGCACCTGCAGAAACTATAATATTTGTTCCCTCTAAGTCAACCGCCAATTGTTGTTCAGGCGTTAAATTCATCATCTTCACCTCCGATAATTACTTCATCACTTTTTGTTTTAAAACATATATCTTTAAATTTACAATAAGTACAAGAAATATTTTTACCTTTTAAAACTTTTGGATTTATAAAAAAATTTCCAGTAATAACATTTTTTATTGTATCATCAATAATATTTTGAACTTTAACAATCATATCATCCATTTCTTTATTACTTAAAACCTTACTCGTAGAATAAAAAGAACCATCTTTTTTAAATTTTAAACCTTTAATCATTTTACTATTTAAGTAATTTGAATCTATTAAAAAAATTATATTTTCATCACTATTAGTATATCCTTGTAATCTTAAATTTTCATTTTTTAGTTCTTCCAAGGATTTATTCTTTGTTATGTTAAAAACATTGTTTAATACTTTTTCGATATAAAATCCAGCAATAACGGAATCTTTAAATCTTTCAGAATTTTTAAGTAAATATAAGTAAATTGGTAATTGAATGTTTAATCCATATTCTAAAGTATCTAACTTTATATTTTTATCACCAGTTTTATAATCTACAACAGCAATAACCTCTTTGCCATTATACTCTGTACTCATTACTTTATCTATAAATCCTTTAAACACTACATTTATATCATTATATTTTTTTTCTACAGCAAGCTCAGTTTCAAACAAATAATTTGTAAGTTTCGAATTTTTTTCTTGTTCATGTAAATATTTAAGCAAATAATCTAGCTCAGCACTTAATTTGTGAACATAAAATAATTCTCTAGGGCCAAATGAAAAGTCTAACGTTTTCATAAATTCACTTATTTTCATATCTATATCAATAGCATTTTCTAATCCTTTTTCTAATATATGATGAACAATTTTTCCAATAATAATTTTAAAAGTTTCTTCATAAATATCTAAATTCATAATTCTAGATAAATAATATTTAAACCCACATTCATTAAATGATTCTAAACTTGTATAAGATAAAGTAAAATTATCATTAAGTCTTTCTTTTAATAAATCTGTATCAATCATATTATATTTATTATTGTATTCTCGGTAAGGAATATTCAAATTTTTTTGATACATTTTTAAATATTTACTTTCATCATTATATTTATAAAAATTATCTAAATCCATAGCATATAAAAGATTACTATATTTTTTAGAATAAGATATTGATCTATTAAGTTTTATTTTCTGAGAAGTTACTTGTAAGTCATCAATTAAAACTGATGGATATCTTACTTTACTACCATCATGTAAAGGATATGTTATTATCAAATGAGGAATCCTTTTAATAGCACTTATAACATTTACTCTTTCCAGTTTATTTTTTTCTATGGAAGTATCTAAATCTAACATCTTTTTTTCTTTATCACTTAAAAAATCATCATCCATATAAATTTTAGGGTAATTTCCTATATTAAAGCCAAGTAAAAAGACATAATCATCATCCCCATAGTTTTCATGCAAAGAATGAATATCAATAGCATTTTTATATGAAACATTAGATACAATACATTTTTTTAAATCATCTATAATAAATTCTTTTCTAATTTTTTTATCACTTACCAATACAGATTTATTTATAACAGATATTAGTTCATTTATATTTTCATACTTTTCCTTTAATTTTTCAATAATCACAGGTATATCATATTCATCATACATACGCAAAAACAAATTTGAAACACCTGTACTAAAAAATGAATTGCCATCACTAGTATTAAACGGCAAACCAAAAATTTGTGAATAATATTCTAAATACTTATTATACTCACTATTAGCAATTAATTTTATATTATTAATATCAATTCCCTCATGAATTAAATTTTTTATACTTGATATAACAAATTCTAATTCTTCATTTATATCAATTGCTTCAAATATTTCAGGACTATATATACTATCTTGATTTTTCTTCACTTCATAATTAAAATCATGCAAAATGTATTTTTCTTCTTTAGATAATTCTTCATTTTGATAAACTATTATTTTTTTATCAAGTAAATAGTTTTTAAATTGATTATTATAAATAAGTAATTTATTATCATCTAATTCTTTTTTCAAATTATTTAAAAATTCTATTTTTTTATTTTTTATTTCTTTTAGAAAATATAAATTTTCAATATAAATTCTTGCTATTGATAAATTAACATTATATTTTTTCATTA
>OLPV01000397.1_pt1 | contig 39194 bp, 37 predicted proteins | sample 1671961 | NCBI WGS metagenome assembly OLPV01 (sample SAMEA3136630, study PRJEB25190) | human gut metagenome | biome: human gut; feature: human-associated habitat; material: faeces | place: Austria | collected 2013 | reverse complement strand
TATTGAGTCATCTGCTACTATAGGCGGTATATGTGGATATAATAATGGTGGCACAGTCACAAACTGTTATAACACAGGAACTGTTACTGCTACCGGCTCAGCAGCTTCTGTAGGTGGTGTGTGTGGTTGTAGTATTGAACTAATTTTAAACTGTTATAACATAGGAACTGTTACTGCTACTGGCTCAGATGCTGATATAAGCGGTATATGTGGATACAATTTTGGGCCAATCAAAAATTGCTATTACCTCGCAGACACAGAAGATGAAAATGGCGGCAAAACCGCCGCACAATTCGCAAGCGGTGAAATTGCGTATCTTCTCTCACAAGGTTGTACAGTAGGTGAAGGTGAAGATGCCGTAACTTACAGTGGCTCTGTATGGGGACAGGCACTTGGTGGAAATGGTGATACATATCCTGTTCTGAAAAAGGCAGGGGATGTTGAGAATACAGTATATCGGAATGAAACCTATCCAGGTTGTGAAGGCAATCCGGGTGATCTGGTCTATTCGTATTCAAATACACAGAAAGCTCCGGCTTATGCTGAGCACACAGATGAAGATTTAGATGGCAAATGCGATGTTTGTAAGCTGGATTTTAAAACATTTGAACAGCTTGGAAAGCTAATTACCAAAGTTAAGCAGAATTTAAGTGATGGAAAGTACGCAGATGTGCAGTACACGACAGCTTCTATTGATGCTTTACGAAAGGCTATTGTTGTTGCAGACACTATTACAGAGGCTTCTTCTGATACAGATGTTGCAACAGCCTTTGATAAGCTGCTTGCAGCATCTACAGTAGGTGCAGATGGACTTATCAAGGCAGACCATAATATTGTAATATCATTTGCAGATGCGGATGCTAAAAGAGGCATAGCATCAGGAAATGGATGGTATGCAAACGGCGATACCGTTACCCTTAAAGTAACACCAAGTGTAGGATACATCTTCGGAAAATGGACCAAAGATAAAGCAGGCAATACATCTGTAGGAACAGAGAGTACATATACATTTACTTTGGCAGCTAACAGTCCGGATGAATATTATGCATGGCTTGACGAGGTGAAATATGCCGTGACATGTGAAAGAGCAGAAGGTGGAACATGTAGTACGGATGCAGAAGGCGGAAAGTATGTATATGGTCAGACTGCAACAGTGACAGCAATAGCGAGTGATGGCTATGAATTTGTAGGCTGGAAGGATAGTTACGGAACAACGGTAAGTACGGATGCTGTTTACAACTTCACAGTGATTGGTGATGCGATATTGACACCTTCATTTGTCAAGGTTAAGACAGATGAAGGAGCAGATATTACTTATGTGACAGTAAGCTTCTACCATCAGTCAGGAAAGCTTTTGGACAGCCAGAAACTTGTTTCCGGCGAAGGAAAGATTACCAATACAGTAAATGCACCAACAAAGGTAGGATTTGACTTCCTTGGATGGTCTGCAAAGGCAAGCGGTGCAACAGCAGAAGATGTGGTTGATTTTAAAACTGCAACCTTTAGCGAGAACACCAGTCTTTATCCGGTATTCAAGGCACAGGATATTACTTATACATTGACAGTAGGTTTACAGACAGAGCAAAAGGCTCCACAGTCTAGTGTTACGGTTACAGCAGATCCGATTGACGGTAAACAGTTTGTGGGCTGGAAGGATGCCAATGGCAATATCGTAAGCTACGATAGCGCATATACCTTCATCATCACCGGAGACACCACACTTACGGCATATTATGAGCAGGCAGACAGTGAGGTAGTAAAAGAGCCGACGATAATCATAGCACAACCAACCTACGAGGATATTACCGGTGGATATAAGATGGCATTTTATTTCAACTATACAGTTCCAGAGGACTGTGAGCTGGTAGATATTGGCATTATCAGAAAGAAGGGTGATCATGAGGCAGATGGAATTACCCTTGAAACAGATGGCATATCACAGTATTCCGTGTTATCTAAGCTGGGCAGCGAAGGACAGTTCTATTATACAAAATCAAATTATTATGGAACTGGACATACGGTTACGGGCTATATGATATATGAGAAGAATGGAATTAGATATACAGTGTATAGTGATTCAATATATGGTGTAAAGAATAACTAGTTAAGTGAAAGGAAGGACAAAGAAATGAAAGAAGCTTATGAAGTAGCAGAAATGGAAATTATTGAATTTGAAACAGAAGATGTTATTACTACCAGTGGCGGTGGTCAGATTGGTGGCGGTGATGAAGGTTTCGGAGACTAAGAATACCATTATACAGGAGGCGGCGGTGTAAACCGCCGCTTTTTCCAAATAACAGAGAAGTTATTTAAATTATTTAGCACAGTAACGGGTATTTATAAATGGCTGTCATTATCAACCAGTACAGAGGAGATTGATTGTGAAGATAAAAAATATGATTTTAACAGCAGTATGTATTTGCTTCCTTTGCCTGTTTGGAAGTGTACAGGTGTATGCGGCAGAATATTATGGAAATTTTCAATACGAAGATAATGGAGAAAACGTATCAATTTATGCGTATAATGGAAGCGACAAAGAGGTTACCATTCCTGCCTATATTAATGACAAGGCGGTAACAGAAATCAATGATTATGCATTTTTATTATGTAATTCGGTAGAGAAGATAATCGTACCATCTACAGTTACAACGATTCATGCAAATGCATTTTCAGGTGCCGGAAATCTCAAGGATGTGGTACTTGCATCCTCAGATACCAAAATCGAGGATTCCAATGAGAATACGGATAAGAAGGACACAACTGAAAACGGAAAGTTGAATCCGTCCGATGCCACAGACAATAAGAATGCCGATAATTCAGAAATTAAAGATGCCGGAAACGCTAATCCGTCCGGCATATCAAATAATCAGACTAAGGAACAGTCCGGAGCCAATAATAATCAGAGCAATTATAAAGTTACTGTAGATTCCTCTGTAGATACAGCCGCAGAGGAAAAGAAACTTGCGGATCAGTACAAGAAAGAAAACAAGACAGATGACGGCGCTACAGCACAAAATGGTGATACAGAAAAGCAGGGTGGTGGCACAGAGATTGTAGGAATTGACGAAGGCATAGATGCCGACGAAAATACCATCGGCTCAAATGCAGATACAGCCTCCGAAAAATCACAAAGTATTCCGGTGTGGGGAATTATATTGATAGTAGTTGTAGCAGCGATTGCAGTGTCAGGAACGGTTTTATTTATCCGGAAGAAAAGGAAACAGAAGTAGAATTATAATTTGAATGGAATCAGAGGTCGCATATGGAGAGCTTTACAATCCGTTTGGCAGGACAGTATTTTACAATCTGTCCTGTCTGTGATTATATCAGAAAATATTGCAAAGATTATATAGTGGCAGATGATACAGAGGATGCCATGCGTTTTCACATTGCCACCAAGCAGTCCGACATCGACTTTGAGCGTGAGAAATCCGCCAGAGAGGATATCAAAGAGGGCATTCCCATCAGGCAGTTTTCCGATGCCTATCTGGAGACACTTGCGGTTTATCGCAAGATTGCAGACCACCTCTTATCCTGCGATACCCTGCTATTTCATGGCTCGGTGATTGCTGTAGATGGCGAAGGCTATCTTTTTACAGCCAAAAGCGGTACCGGCAAGTCTACCCATACACACCTGTGGAGAGAGTATTTCGGGGAGCGTGCCGTCATGGTAAATGACGATAAGCCGCTTCTTCATATCACAGACTCCGGTGTGACCGCTTATGGCACACCATGGGATGGCAAGCACAGACTCAGCACGAATACCGCAGTACCGTTAAAAGGTATCTGTATCCTGACGAGGAATGCGAAGAATCACATAGAACCGGTAGAGCCACATGCGGTATATCCGCTGATTGTCCAGCAGATAAACAGAAGCCTGTCGGCAGATGGAATGAAGCAGACATTATCACTGATTGATCGGATGCTTAATGTAGTGCCGGTCTACCGGCTTGGCTGCAACATGAATATCGAGGCGGCAAGGGTGGCTTATGAAGGAATGAACAGACTTAAGAAACAGGAGGAATCATAGATGAGATTAAAAGATACATTTATCACACACGACAGCGATGGAGAGCAGGTACTGATTGATGTAACCAGCTCATTTGCAGGGCTTGTCAGAAGCAACAGGACAGCGGCATTTATCGTGGAGTGCCTGAAAACAGATACTACCAAAGAGCAGCTCGTCGAGGCAATGTATAAGAAATACGATGCTCCGAAGGATGTACTGCAAAAGGATGTGGAGTCGGTTGTGGAGAAGCTGCGTGGTATTGGAGCGATAGAGGAATGACCAGATTATCTTATGAGGAATATCTACGGAAATATCACACTCTCACATACAAAAATGTAGGAGTGAGTATGCTGCCGCTGTTAAAGCAGGGACGGGATTCTTTTACGGTGCGTGAGGTGAAACAGGGCGAAAGCTGTAAGTTATGGGATGTCGTGTTGTATAAAAGAGGAACAGACCAATATGTGCTTCACAGAATTATCAAGGTATATGAAGATTCCTATGATATCCTTGGCGATAACTGCATCGGGATAGAGCGTGGAATCCCAAAGACAGATGTTCTTGGTGTTATGACAGACTTTACCCACAAAGGGAAACAGTATAAGACCGATGACAGAGGATACCGATTGTATGTGTGGCTGTGGTGCAGACCATATAAGCTGCGGATATTTTTAAAGAAGATCAGAATGAGATTACAATCTGTTTTGAGAAAAAAGAGAGAAAAATAAATCGAAGTTGGTGTGGTTATTTATGAGAAAGACGAATAGATCCGCCCTGCACTTTATCAACGAGGTCGCAGGCAATAGCAGATTATATATCATATTTCTGCTGCTGGTGCAGATGGTACTTGGCATCAGCAGTGTTTTTTATGCCCTGCTCCTGCGTGGACTGATTGATGGTGCAGTGGCACATGACAGCAAAAAAATGCTGACCTTCTGCGTCCTCTTTGCGGCACTTGTGGTGGGGCAGATTGCACTCCGGGCAGTTCTTCGTTTCTTAGAAGAATACGCTAAGGCAACCTATGAGAATGCATTCAAAAGCAGGCTGTTTGCAGGGCTTCTTACACATAATTACGGAGCAGTCACTGCAACCCATTCCGGTGAGTGGATGAACCGCCTGACATCAGATACTGTTGTCGTGTCAGAGGGACTTGCCACGATTGTGCCGGGCGTAGCCGGAATGGTAACGAAGATGGCAGGAGCACTTGTGGTAATCCTTATTATGGAACCGAGGTTTGCATATATCCTTGTGCCTGGTGGAATACTTCTGGTGCTGCTTACTTATATTTTCAGAAAGCAGCTAAAGAAGCTGCACAAGCAGATGCAGGAAAAGGATGGATTTGTCCGTATCTTCTTGCAGGAGCATCTTGGCAGTCTGATGATCGTCAAAGCATTTGGCAAGGAAGCGGACAGTCTTACTGAGGCTGAAAGCCACATGAGTGAGCACAAGAAAGCCCGCATGCGTAAGAATCATTTCTCCAATGTCTGCAATATCGGCTTTGGAGCAGTTATGAACGGAGCTTATGTGTTCGGAGCTGTCTATGGGGCATTCGGTATCTACAATGGCACTATGACCTACGGAACATTCATGGCAATGCTTCAGCTTATCAGCCAGATACAGAATCCGTTTGCCAATATCACAGGCTATCTGCCAAAGTATTTCGCTATGCTTGCGAGTGCGGAGAGGCTGATGGAGATTGAGGCGTATGAAAAGGATGAAGTAAAATATATTCCGGATAACAGCACTTTCGGCTTGTCGCATGTGGATTTTACATACCTTCCACCGGTCATTACCGAGGGAGATACGATTATGCCAATCGTATTAAAGGATTACAGCTTAGAGATACGAAAGGGCGAGTTTGTGGCATTTACCGGTCCGAGTGGCTGTGGCAAGAGTACTGTGTTAAAGCTTCTGATGGGACTGTATACAGTAGATGCCGGAGAGGTCTATGGGTGCAGGCGGAATATGTTTGCTTATGTACCACAGGGCAACCAGCTTATGAGTGGAAGCATCCGGGATATTATTACATTTTCAGATAAGAACAGGACAGGAGATGAAGCAGGCATTCACAGAGCCTTACGGATTGCCTGTGCGGATGGTTTTATCGCAGAGCTGGAGCATGGGATTGATACGCTGCTTGGCGAGCGTGGTTTGGGACTTTCTGAAGGACAGATGCAGAGGCTGGCGATAGCAAGAGCTATTTATTCCGACCGACCGGTACTGCTTCTGGATGAAGCTACAAGTGCACTGGATGCCGGGACAGAAGAAGCAGTGCTTGAGAACCTTCGCAGTATGACAGATAAGACAGTGATTATTGTAACCCACCGTTCGGCAGCATTAAAGCTGTGTGACAGGCGGGTTGCATTTGGAGAAGAAAAGTAACGGCGAATCAGATGTGTCTTATCGAAGCTGGATTGTGAAAATTGTCCGGCAATAACAAAAGAGTGGAAAACAGTGATTGATAAGAGAAAGGTGAGGGCATGCAGAGACTACAGGGCACAGAGCAGACAGCAGCAAAGAAGAATGTGAAACATAACATACATAAACAAGACATACAATCAGGCTTTCATTAAACAGTCGTTATCGGCAGATGAATTGGAGATGCTTCAATACTATCTTTCTTCCGGCGTGTACGGAACCTTTGAACGCATGGTCGCAAACCGCATGGAGAAGCAGAAAAAGCAGATGGAAAGAAGAATCTGTCAAAGCTTAGTTACTATAGGCACAGAGTATTTCCGGGAATGGAGCTGTATGAGAATTATCCGCTGCTGGTAAAGCATAAGTGGCTGATACCGGCGTATTGGTGTTACCGGATTGTGAGGTTGCTATTTAGCAAAAAGCGAAGGGATTATATACTTTGTGAGGTGAAGGCTGTGGAGAAAGTGGCGGTACATAACAATAACACAGAGGCAAAATGATTGTCGGATCATTAAATGAAATAACAATCTTGATCCGAATATCCCATTGGCGGGAAGGCAGTTCGAAAGAGAGCTGCCTATTTTTTTGCGCAAATTTTCCCATCAGTACCAGTAACTTACCTTCCGGGTTCTCTTTATTAAGCTCCTGCATTGATATACTTGAATTGTCTGTAGGGGACAAGTGATATAAGAATAAAATAACAATTAAATGAACAGCCCACCTGATAAGGGCACATCAGTGATGATGGAAGCACCAGAGACGCAGGGGAAAATGTGATAAACGATTACGTTGTGTAAGATCTTTGTCGATTTTTCTCTGCGTCTTTTTGTCGGAGAAAGTCGAAAGGAATATGTATAGGACAAAAAGTGTCATATATTGACAGTAAAGGTAATTTCTGGTAATATATAAAATATCAATTGAATATGGAGATGCGAATTTATGAATTGATTATTGTAGTATCGCTTTATTTTTATATTTTATATATTGCCAGATATGTTTTAGAATAAGAATAATATTTTAATAGGCAAAGATTTTTACATACATAGTTACATAGCGAATTGTTGAATGAAATGTGGATGAACGCATGGAGTACTCTCTTTTGCAGAGAGGGCTGGTAACTAATGGTTGTAGAGGTCTTTTTTTATTGCCTCCGCAACAGATTCAGAAACTGAGAGGAGGTGATAATCGTGGAATATATGAATGATTATGATCCGAAAATGATTGGAAAACGTATAAAGGAAACTGCTCAGAGCAAGGGATATACAGCAGAGAAACTTTCAGAAATTACGGGGAATGGAATACACACCATAAACCGGATATATCAGGGCACTAGTATAAGCACTGAATACATTTGTCAGCTCAGTCAAGTGTTAGGAGTATCCACAGATTATCTCCTTCTGGGAAAGAAGGATCGAATGGAGGAAAAACCAAGCAGGGAAGAAATTTTCCAAATTCTTGGCGGGTTAGACGATACAAAATTGATAAAATTGGCAGGTGCAGCAAAGATTCTTTATGACATTGCGTAGGTACATATTATTTGGATGAAAATTCTAATAATATGTACCTTTTTTCTTTTCTTAACTATACAAAAACTGTGTAGTTATTTCGCTCATTCTCTACAGAAACTGTTCTTCATTTTTTCCTGGGGTTATTTTACGATAAATACAGGTCGTAAGACCGGATGACATGCGCATACATCGTAACGAAAAATATATGATGGCGGCTACATCAGGCTGCAGAAGAAGGAGTGTGTTTAAAATGAGCGATATAGAAACAACGGATGTTGATATGTTTACGATAGGAAATAATCTTCGGGAGCTTCGAGAACAGAAAAGGGTAACACAGATGCAGGTAGTTGATGTGTTGGGAGTTAGTTATACCCATTATGCAAAGATCGAAGAAGGTATGAGAGGTATGAGTCTGAAAATGCTGATAAAGTTGATCAGATATTTTGAAACAGATGCCAACACGATACTTGGAAGTGCAGCAATGGGGGTAGCGTGATGGAAGCGAGAAGAGCAAGGAGAAGAGAAAAAAAGAAACAAAGAATGGCAAGACAGGAGAATATCCCTTGCATTGTGTTTCTGGCAACGGACGAAGAATCGTTTGAACTGGCAGAAAAGAAAGAGGATCGGCAGTTGCGATACATCAATCAATATGCAGATGCACATGGGTTGATTCCTATGAAGATCGTGCGTAAGAGCTGTTTTGCCCCGTATGTTGTAAATCAAATGTATAGCCGGTGTATTGATTGGATGCAGCAGGGAAAGGCAGAGGCTATATTGGTTGCCAATATGGAGTATCTTGCTTTGGATGAAGAGGATGCCTATCGCAAGGTTGGACAAGTAAGAAAAGCGGGTTTTCGAATATTTTCTGTGGATGATGGAGAGTTGAAAATGAATATCCGATTCCGGGCGGAGAAAGAGAGGAAGATAGGATGAAACAGAATAATATAAAGAATATATATCGTGGAGATATTATTTGGGTGGATTTGGGAGAATTTCCCGGCAGTCATAGACAATCTGGAAAAAGACCATGTCTGGTTGTCAGTACAGATAAAGGAAATGGTCCGGTATATACAGTAATGCCGGGAACCAGCAAGCAGGAAAAGAAGGCATTTCCGGTACATGTGACAGTATTTCAGAAGGATGTCTTTGGAAGGCTTGGAAAAACAACGGTTTTCATGGCAGAGCAGCTTGTAACAATAGATGACCGGCAGATTTTAATGAAAGCAGGGCATATTCCAGAGCAATCAGAAATCATGCAAAAAATCAACGACCTTTTAAAGCGTCAGTTGGGTTTGGGAGAGTGATGAGATTGGAATTAGATAATATGAACATTCCAATATGGGAAAAAGCGATGTTGACTAAACAAGAAGCTGCATTATACAGCCATATCGGAATCAACAAGCTTGAAGAAATGCTAAAAGTTCCAAATTGCCCATTTGTTCTATATGTTGGAAAGAAAAAGCTGATAAAACGCAGGGAATTTGAAGAATATTTGTCCGAGCAGATCGAAATATAGGATTTTACATTTGAGCCTCTTTATGATATGATTAAATTTGAGTATTGAGGCTCTTTTTGTGTGAAAGGAGCTGCAATATGGGTAAAAACCTAAAAGGAAAAGAGCTTGGTCTGGGAATAAGCCAAAGAGAAGATGGCTACTATGTTGGAAGATATACGAATAAATATGGAAGGCGTGTTCAAAAATTATTCCTAAAGCTTCAAGAGTGCAGACAGTGGCTGGCTGACTCCGCATATCGCGATGAACACAGCAATATGGATTTCCCGGAGGAAATGACGGTTGATTCGTGGTTTGAGTATTGGATTTCGATGAAGAAGAGAACTGTTCGACCAAATACAGTTCGAAACTATACGGAACGATATCACCGCAATATTAAACCGGTTATAGGGAAAAAGATACTGGGGAGTGTGAATACCATTCAATGTCAGACGGTTATGAATCGTATGGCGGATGAAGGCTATCGCACTTCAACAATCTATCAGGCGCGGATTACATTGTATAATATGTTGGATTATGCCTATCAGAATGATGTGATCATGAAGAATCCATGTAACAAGATGGTTCGTTCTGATATAGGTAAGCCTTCTGAAAAGAAAGAGGCATTGACATTACAGTATCAGCGTGAGTTTTGCAATGTGATCAGAGGAAATGCGTACGAGTATCAGTACCGTTTCCTGTTACAGACCGGTCTTCGTACCGGAGAGCTGGTAGGGTTGAAATGGTCAGACATTGATATGGATCGCCGTACCATGACGATAAGGCGCTCTATGGAGTATCGCCATTCTACAAAGGAATGGCGGATTGGTGAACCGAAAAGCAAGGCGGGATATCGAACGATACCATTGACAGAGGAAGCCGTTGAGATTTTGAGACAGCAAAAGATGAAAAATAATGCGCTCAAGGTTACGGTGATGGAGTGGTCAGAGTTTGTATTTCTTTGCAGAAAAGGAACACCGGTTAAGAACAGCACATATGATACGATGCTGTTCAAGCTATGTGATAAAGCGAAGATTCCCAAGTTTTCCATGCATGTGTTGCGACATACGTTTGCAACCAGATGCATTGAAGCTGGAATGAAACCTAAAACATTACAGACAATCTTAGGTCATTCCAATATTGGGATCACCATGAACCTTTATGTGCATACAACAGAAGAACAAAAACAAAAAGAAATCGACCAGATTGCGGATGCTTTGAAAGTGGTTTAATTTTTTTTGCTCTCAAAAATTGGTACATGATTGGTACGTTAACCAAAATTTTTGAGGACAGAAAAATTGCTGTCTCGAAAAATTGGTACATAAATTGGTACATAAACGAGATGCCAAAACCCGAAAGCCCCGTAAAATCAAGGTTTACAAGAAAGGAAAGATAGAAAATGAAACTAGGAATTGTAGGACTTCCGAATGTAGGAAAGAGTACGTTATTTAATTCATTGACAAAGGCAGGAGCAGAATCTGCGAATTATCCATTCTGTACGATTGATCCGAATGTAGGTGTTGTACCTGTGCCGGACGAGCGTTTGGATGTTTTGACGAAGATGTATAATTCAAAGAAAACCGTACCGGCTGTGATTGAATTTGTAGATATTGCAGGTCTGGTAAAAGGTGCTTCCAAAGGTGAGGGATTGGGCAACCAGTTCTTATCAAATATTCGGGAAGTGGATGCAATCGTTCATGTTGTAAGATGTTTTGAAGATACGAATGTAGTACATGTGGATGGAAGTATCAATCCATTAAGAGATATTGAGACGATTAACTTTGAGCTGATCTTTTCCGATATCGAGATTCTTGACCGTAGAATTGCAAAGAATTCCAGAGCGGCCAATAATAACAAGGATATAGCAAAAGAAGTGGAATTCATGAAACGGATCAAAGAACATTTGGAGAACGGCAAGCTTGCCATTACCTTTGAGGTAGATGGAGAAGACGAGGAAGCCTGGATTGCAGATTACAATCTGCTTACGAGAAAACCGGTAATCTTTGCTGCAAATGTTGCCGAGGACGAGGTTGCGGAAGATGATGATAATGACTATGTGAAGGCTGTAAAAGAGTATGCCAAAGAATACGGATCAGAAGTGTTCAAAGTATGTGCACAAATCGAACAGGAGATTTCAGAATTAGAGGATGATGAAAAGAAGATGTTCTTAGAAGATTTGGGCTTGGCAGAGTCTGGCTTGGATAAGCTGATCCGTGCAAGTTATTCTCTTCTTGGATTGATCTCTTATCTGACTTCCGGTGAGGACGAGACAAGAGCATGGACGATCAAGAGGGGCACCAAAGCACCACAGGCAGCGGGTAAGATTCATACAGATTTTGAAAGAGGATTTATCCGTGCCGAGGTTGTGAATTACAAAGATCTTGTAGAGAATGGTTCCATGGCAGCTGCAAAAGAGAAAGGTCTTGTACGTTCTGAGGGAAAGGAATATGTCGTACAGGATGGAGATGTCATCTTGTTCAAGTTTAACGTATAATAGGAGGGTATTCTATGTATGAGATTCGCTTTCCTCATTTGGGGATTGTATTGAAACATGTGGCGGATGGATTCTCAATTGGCGGTTTTGAGATACGATTTTATGGAATGGTAATCGCGTTAGGATTTGTATTAGGATATTTGCTGATTGCAAAAGAAGCGAAACGCACGAACCAGGATCCGGAAATGTATCTGGATTATATGTTATGGTTGGTGATCCCGGCGATTCTTGGGGCAAGAATATATTATGTCATATTCAGTCTGAGTGATTATGTGAAAGAGGGACAATCCCTGAAAGAAACGCTGCTTGGCATGATCAATATCCGTGGTGGCGGACTTGCCATCTATGGAGGTGTGATTGCCGGAATTATCGTGTTGTTGATTTTTGCAAAAAAGCGAAAAGTGAGTGTTATGTTAATGCTGGATACCTGTTCCATGGGATTGCTTGTGGGACAGATTCTCGGAAGATGGGGGAATTTCTTTAACCGGGAAGCATTTGGTGCTTACACGGATTCATTGTTTGCAATGGCGATTCCGGTTGAATGGTTTGGTGGTAAGAATTACCTGATCAGTACGGTGAATAATGGAATTATTACACAGGACATGATCGATCATGTATTAAATGTGGATGGTATGGAGTTCATTCAGGTGCATCCGACATTTTTATATGAGTCACTTTGGAATCTGTGTGTATTATTGATCATTTTCCTCTATCGCAGGCATAAGAAATTTGATGGGGAAATGTTTGCAATGTACATATGGGGTTATGGACTTGGAAGAGTGTGGATAGAAGGATTGCGGACGGATTCCCTGATGCTTCCGGGTGTGAACTTTAAGGCATCACAGCTTTTGGCTGCGGTATGTGTAGTGGCGGCATCCATCTACATTATATACAAACGTTACCAACTGAAGAGAGATACTTCTGCTGCAGGAGAGTAAGTGTGTGACAGGGTATGAGATAGAAAAGAAGAGCAATGACAAATATTTGTTGTTGCCCTTCTTTTTTTATGCACAAGAATAAGGAATAGTGTATGTTTGTGTATCTGTCGTTCTTGTGTTGTGTAAGGGTGGTGAGAAAGTGGAGGATTTTTGAAAAAGGTGGGAGATTCCCCCACTCGTCCCCACCACGATTTCCCACCCTGTTTTTGAACGGAAAAGGGGGATATACAAAAATAAAGTGAAAACACAAGATATAATGTGATGAAAAACAATATTGCACAATATATTGTGCTGTTGCAGAATGAAGGACAGAAAAAACCTGTAAAAATATGTGCAAGATGCATAAATAACAAAAAGAAAAATTGTATAATGTTCACAACGGAAATTGCTATTGATTGGGCAATTTATTCTTGCAATCTCGAACGGTATGAGGTAGAATAGTGGTTGTAAGTGGTGAAATGTGGTATGCGGTGGTAAATTGTGGTGGATTTATCGTTACAGACGGCAACACTTACGCTACAGGAGAGATTGAAAGAAGGGGAGTGAGTTCATGTCCAAAGGATTAAAAGGTGAATATAATCACACAGTAGATGCCAAGGGCAGAATGATCGTTCCTTCCAAGCTGAGAGAACAGTTAGGCTTATCTTTCGTTGTAACAAGAGGAATGGATGGTTGTTTGTTTGCTTATCCCAATGATGAGTGGGATATATTTGAAGGCAAATTAAGACAACTTCCAATGACCAATGAAAGCTCAAGAAAGTTCAAGAGATTTTTCCAGGCAGGAGCAACAGATTGTGAAGTAGATAATCAGGGAAGAATTTTAATTCCTGCTAATTTACGGGAATTTGCCGGAATCACGAAGGACGTAACCGTAGTCGGTGTAGGCGAGCGTGCAGAGATCTGGAGCAGAGAGAAATGGGAAGAGAAGAACAATATTGATGACATTGACTTCAATGAATTGGCACAAGGAATTGAAGAGTTAGGAATTATGATCTGATAATGAATGCACATAGCAAGATGTACACGGCATTATTAGAAAAAGGAGGAGAAGCGTGGAATTTTCACATAAGTCGGTTTTGCTGGACGAGACCATAGAAGGACTGCATATCAGAGAAGATGGTACTTATGTGGATGGCACCCTCGGTGGTGGTGGGCATGCCTATCATGTTTGTTCCCGTTTGTCCGATAAAGGTAGGTTCATAGGAATAGATCAGGATGCAGCCGCGATTGAGGCGGCAGGCATCCGTCTATTACCATATCAAGATAAAATAAAGATTGACATTGTAAGAAGTAATTATCAGAAAACCCCTCAGGTATTACAAGACTTAGGAGTCGGCGGTGTCGATGGGATTGTACTTGACCTGGGGGTATCCTCCTATCAGTTGGATACACCGGAGAGGGGATTTACTTATCGGGAGGATGCACCTCTTGATATGAGAATGGATCAGAGGCAGGAAATGACTGCTAAAGATATAGTTAATGAATATCCGGAGATGGAGTTATATCGGGTCATCCGGGATTATGGCGAAGAGAAATTCGCCAAGAACATTGCCAAGCATATCTGCATGGCGAGACAGAACAAAGTCATTGAAACAACATTTGAGTTAAATGACATCATTAAGGCTGCTATACCAATTAGAGCTAGGTCTGCAGGAGGGCACCCTTCGAAAAGAACTTACCAGGCTATCCGGATTGAATTAAACCAGGAACTGACCATTCTTGAGCAATCCATCGACCAAATGATAGACCTGTTAAACCCAGGGGGCCGAATTTGCATAATTACGTTCCACTCGTTAGAAGATCGGATTGTAAAGAGGATTTTTAGAAGAAATGAGAATCCTTGTACATGCCCTCCCGACTTTCCTAAATGTGTATGTGGTAAGGTTTCAAAAGGAAAGGTCATTACCAGAAAACCAATTTTACCATCAGACGAAGAATTAGAGGAGAATAGAAGAAGCAAGAGTGCAAAGCTTCGGATTTTTGAACGGGCTCAATAATGGTATTTAGTAATATAAAGTAACACAGGAAAAATGGGGAATAACAGGGTTGCACATGATAAGACATATTTAGAAAAGGGGTATGAGAAGATTGGATTCAAGAAATGAGGAGAGATATTATTACATTGAAGGAAATGCGGCTAGAAAGCTGAATACGGTACCGCAGAGAGAAGTAAGACCGGAACGTAGACAGGCAACACAGCCGGAACGCAAGACCAACGCCAGAATTGAAAGAAATGCAAAAAGAGCAAAGGCATTTGATCTGAGATATACGATGGCACTCGTTGTTGCAACAGTTTGTCTGTTTGGTGCCTGCGTAAATATGCTTTCCTTACAGGCAGATATTACAGAACAGAGAAGACAGATTGCTACATTAGAAAGTAATCTGAATGATCTGAAAGATACGAATGACGAGACGAGCAAACGATTAGAAAGCTCTGTTGATCTGACCAAAGTTTATGACTTTGCAACAACAGAACTTGGAATGGTATATCCGGGAAATGATCAGGTTGTATCCTATGAAGCAAGTAATCCGGATTATGTAAAGCAGTTTAAGGACGTACCGGCAGAATAAAATCAGGTGATAATATGGCAAAAAAAAGAAAACGTTTTCTTGGACGAATGCAAATGAAACTGTTTTGGATCACGGTTGTGTTGTCCATTGCATTTTTGGCATTGGTGATAAGAATATGGTATATCAACAAAAAAGATGGAAAACGTTATGAGAAAATTGTATTAGCACAGCAAAGTTATGACAGTATAGAAATTCCGTATCGGCGTGGGGATATATTGGATCGGAACGGTACACAGTTAGCAACGAGTGAAAAGGTATACAATTTAATCATTGAACCAAAGAATATTTTGCAGGATGATAAAGTAAAGAAAGCTACGATATCCGCCTTGACAAAATATTTTGACATAACAGAGCAGGAGATCGATGATGCATTATCAGATAAATCTTCACTCTATAAGAAAATGTTGAAAAAATTGTCTTACGATCAGGTGAAACCGTTTAATGAGTTCATTGCTACAAAAGATGGAAAGAACGTTAAAGGTGTCTGGTTTGAAGATGAATATCAGAGATATTATCCATATGGATCACTGGCATGTCATGCGATTGGATTTACCGTAAGTGGCAATGTCGGTCAGGGTGGTGTGGAAGGATACTATAGTGATGAATTGAATGGAACGGACGGAAGAGAATATGGATATCTGACACAGGATATGACCTTGGAACGTACGACAAAGCCACCTGTGAACGGATACAATATTATTTCAACGATTGATGCGAATGCACAGAGTATCGTGGAAAAGAAGATCAATGCATTTATGACGGAGACTGGTGCAAAGAATGTATCCGCATTAGTGATGGATCCAAATTCCGGTGAGATATTGGCAATGGCGAATTCCAATAGTTTTGATCTGAATGAACCTTACGAAGACAGCGCCATAGCATACCAGTTTAACAGTGAAGACGGTGATGTTTCGTCACAGATCAAAGCATTATCAGAAGATGAACGTTTGGATTGTCTGAACAAGGCATGGCGTAATTTCATTATTTCTGATGGATTCGAACCGGGATCTACCTATAAGACATTTACCATATCCGGTGCAATAGAAGATGGAGCGTTGAAAGGGGATGAGACATTCTTCTGCGGTGGTAATTTAAAAGTAGCAGATACAACGATCAACTGTCATAACCATTCGGGACACGGACAGGTAAATATTGAACAATCCTTAATGCAGTCTTGTAACGTGGCATTAATGCAGATTGCAGAAACGGAAGGAAGAAAGACATTTGCCAAATACCAGGAGGTATTTGGATTTGGTAAGACAACGCATGTGGATCTGGCAGGTGAAGCGGCGGGACTTGTATATCCGGAAGAAAAATTGAATCCGGTAGAGCTTGCAACATCTTCATTTGGACAGGGACTTACGGTTACAATGATGCAGATTGGTACCGCATTTTGTTCCGTAATCAATGGTGGTAACTATTATGAACCACATATGGTAAAACAGATTGTAGATGAAAATGGCGGAATTATCAATAATATTGAACCGACAATATTGAGGAAGACGATATCATCTGAGACATCAGAGTTTATGAGAAATGCTTTGTTTGAGGTAGTAAGTAATGGTACTGCGAGAAAAGCGCAGGTAGCCGGGTATACGATCGGTGGTAAGACCGGTACTGCAGAGAAGCTGCCAAGAGGAAATGGCAAATATCTGTTATCCTTTATCGGTTTTGCACCGGTGGAGAATCCTCAGGTTGTTGTATATGTAACGGTTGATGAACCGAATGTAGAAGATCAGGCAAGTTCCGGATTAGGAACGATCATTGCACAGTCGATCTTACAGGAGCTGCTTCCATATATGAATATTTATCAGTCAGATTCTGAAAATAAGAGTGAAGGGGCAGATGTAGGGGATCAGGTTGCAACACCAATCTTTGATGGAGCGGCACCGACAGAACAACTTTCTGAAGATCTGCAAAACTCAACAGAAGAAGGAAGTTCTGAGAATGCAACGGAGGCTTCGACAGAGGTGGGTACCGATTCGAATACAACGGAAGCAACAACGGAAAATACGACGCAGGCAACAACGCAGGCACCTGCAGCACAGTGATAATGTAATATTGTATGAACCTGTCGGTGGTGGGTTCTGTTAGTTTGAAAAGGCATGGGTTACTTTGGGAGAGGTAAGTCATGCCTGGGTTATTTATGGGGATAAGTTGTTCTTATACATATTTGAGGAAATGCAATAATAGATATATATAAATGTTTTTGCAGGATATGAATATGCCGAAAACTTTTACCAGAAAGAAAATTTTTATAGTAGCGCTTGCGGTGTTTACAGCGTTTTTGTTGCTTTTTGGCAGGCTTGCATATCTGATGATCGTCAAGTCAGATTATTATTATCAAAAAGCAGAAGCACTTCATGAACGGGAACGCAGCATTAAGGCAAAGCGTGGTGTTATATATGACAGAAACGGAATCGAATTAGCCGGGAACAAACCGGTGTGTTCCATATCGGTGATCCATGCTCAGATTACCGATCCGGAAGAAGTGATCAAACAGTTGTGTCTGGTGCTTGATTTGGACAGGGAAGAAGTAGAGGAAAAAGTCAGTAGGAATTCCATGCGGGAAAAGATAAAAAGTAATGTAGAAAAGGAAACAGCAGACCGCTTGCGGAAAATGAATTTAGATGGTGTTATGATCGATGAAGATTACAAACGGTATTATCCATATAATACATTGGCAAGTAAGGTGTTAGGATTCACTGGTGGAGATAATCAGGGCATTGTCGGATTAGAAGTAACATATGATAAGATATTACAGGGAATACCGGGAAGTATTCTGACACTGACGGATGCCAATGGGATGGAGATAGAAAATGCTGCGGAAGGCAGAATGGAACCGGTAGCCGGAAATAACATATATATATCTATTGATGCAAATATACAAAAATATGCACAACAGGCAGCGACAAAAGTATTAAAAGCAAAACAGGCAAAAAGGGTATCGGTTATTTTGATGAATCCGCAAAATGGGGAAATATATGCGATGGTCAATGTGCCGGAATACAATTTGAATGAACCGTATGCATTGGTCGATGTGAAGGAGTTATATGCAGACCGGCAGACGGATTTACAGGAAACGTCCGAAGAGGAGACAGATAATGTTGAACGGCAGAACCTGACAGGAAAAGAGAAACAGGATGCACTGAATCATATGTGGAGAAATTTTTGCATCAATGACACCTATGAACCGGGTTCTACCTTTAAAATTGTAACGGCAACGGCGGCATTAGAAGAAGGAGTAGTTAAGGTAGATGATACATTTTCATGTCCGGGATTTCGTATTGTGGAGGATCGGCGGATCCGATGCCACAAAGCCGGAGGGCATGGAACAGAAACTTTTCGGGAAGGAATTATGAATTCATGCAATCCGGTGTTTATGGATGTTGGAGCAAGAGTCGGGGTTGCAAATATGTATAAGAATTACCGGAAGCTTGGTTTGTTTGAAAAGACAGGAGTGGATCTGCCGGGAGAAGCATCTTCCATTATGCACAAACAAGAGGATGTTGGAGCGGTGGAACTTGCTACAATGAGTTTTGGACAGTCATTTCAGATCACACCATTGCAGTTGCTGCGTGCGGCGAGTGCAGTTGTGAATGGAGGTACATTGGTAACACCGCATTTTGGAATGTATGCAACGAACGAAAAAGGAGAACCGACAAAAACATTTTCCTATACAAAAAAGGAACAGGCGATTCAAAAGACGACATCAGATACGATGAAAGAATTGCTGGAAGCGGTAGTTGCAGAAGGCTCCGGGAATAAGGGAAGTGTAGAAGGATACCGCATTGGTGGGAAAACAGCGACTTCGGAAAAACTGCCAAGAGGAAATGCAAAATATATCTCTTCTTTTCTGGGATTTGCTCCGGCGGATAATCCGCAGATCATAGGAATTATCATGATTGATGAACCGGTTGGAATATATTATGGAGGAACCATTGCGGCGCCGGTTATGTCAGAAATGTTTTCGAATATTCTCCCTTATCTGGGATTGGAGGCAGATTATACCGAATCTGAGGAAAAGACGGAGACAACATTTTTTGAAGACCGGGTAGAATAACAGAAGAGAGAATGACTAAAAAGATGAAAGAATACAGCCAAAATGGTTGATAAAATGCAGAAAAAGAATTATACTAGTAGGGTTAAAATAACACGAAAATAAGAATTACTAAAGGGTAGGAATCATTATGAAATTTAATTTTTTAGTACTATTACCAGTTGTGATTGCATTTGCAATCAGTGTTTGCTTATGTCCGATCATGATACCGTTTTTGAAGAAACTTAAATTCGGACAGTTTGTTCGGGATGACGGACCGGAATCGCATTTGAAAAAGTCGGGAACGCCGACGATGGGTGGATTGATTATCCTGTGCAGTATCGTTATTACATCTTTATTATATATGAAGACGAATCCACAGATTCTTCCGGTGCTGTTTGTTACATTGGGATTTGGATTAGTAGGATTTCTGGATGATTACATTAAAGTAGTAATGAAACGTTCTATGGGACTTCATGCATGGCAGAAGATGATAGGTCAGTTTATAATCGTTGCGCTATTTGCATATTATCTTGCGAATTATACGGATCTGGGTACTTCTGTATTGATACCATTTACAGGTGGTATGGAATGGAACATGGGATTTTGGTTCTATCCGTTTTTGTTTGTTGTATTATTAGGTACGGTCAATGGAACGAACTTTACAGATGGATTAGATGGACTTCTTTCATCTATTACGGTGCTGACAGCTACCTTTTTCACGGTTGTTGCAATTGGAACTGCATCCGGACTGGAGCCGATCACATGCGCAGCGGTTGGGTCGTTACTTGGATTTTTGGTATATAACGTGTATCCTGCAAAAGTATTCATGGGAGACACCGGCTCACTTGCGTTAGGTGGGCTGATCGGTGCGACAGCGGTATTACTTAAGATGCCGATTTATATTGTTATCGTCGGTTGCGTATATTTAGTGGAAGTGTTATCTGTTATTATTCAGGTGACATATTTCAAGAAAACGGGGAAACGTGTATTTAAGATGGCGCCAATTCATCACCATTTTGAGCTTTCAGGCTGGCCGGAGACGAAAGTGGTTGCTATTTTCTCAATTATAACAGCAATACTTTGCCTGATTGGTCTGATGGCATTATAAAGTAATATTGACTATAGTTAAGATTTGGAGGAAGTTATGGATTTTCATAAGAAAGTGCTGATTGCAGGTACGGGAAAAAGCGGAGTAAATGCAGGAAAACTACTGTTAAAGAAAGGCGCACAGATCGTATTTTACGACGGAAATGCAGAATTAGATGTAGAGCAGTTGTTAGGACAGTTTCCGGAACGTGGAGAGATCAAAGTTGTTTTGGGAGAGTTAAACGACAGTGTGTTACAGGATATTGATCTTTGTGTGATCAGTCCGGGAATACCGGTAGATTCGGATATGGCGAATACCGTTCGGGATAAACATATTCCGATCTGGAGTGAGATTGAATTAGCATACCAGGCTGGCGCAGGTAAGTTAGCTGCGATCACCGGAACGAACGGAAAGACAACAACCACTTCTTTGGTGGGAGAGATCTTTGCAGACTATACGAAGAATAGTTTTACGGTTGGTAATATTGGTATCCCATATACGGAAGTTGCATTGGAGATGAATGAGGCATCTTATACGGTTGCGGAAGTATCTTCTTTCCAGTTAGAGACGATTGTAGATTTTCATCCACATGTGAGCGCAGTTTTGAACGTAACACCGGATCATTTAAACAGGCATTATACAATGGAGAATTATGCATCTGTCAAATTGGATGTATGTAAGAATCAGACGGAAGAGGATTACCTTGTATTGAATTATGATGATTCAATCACGAAGAAAATGGCAAAAGATAAACGGGTAAAGGCAAAGGTTATATATTTTAGTCGTTTACATAATATTGAAGAGGGCATCTGTCTGGCGGATGACTGGATCGTATTGAGAGAGAATGGAACAGAGCAGAAAGTGATCGCAACCAAAGACCTGATCTTATTAGGTGGGCATAATGTAGAGAATTATATGGCGGGTATTGCAGTTGCTTATTATATGGGAATCCCGATGGAGAATATCGTCTCTGTTTTGAAGACATTCAAGGGAGTTGCACACCGGATTGAATTTGTGAAAGAGGTAAATGGCGTAGCATATTATAATGATTCAAAAGGAACGAATCCGGATGCGGCAATCAAGGGAATTCAGGCAATGAACCGCAAAACAATGTTGATCGGCGGTGGTTACGATAAAAAGGTTGCATTTGACGATTGGATTGAAGCCTTTGACGGTAAGGTAAAGAAACTGGTATTGATCGGTCAGACTGCACAACTGATTGCAGATACGGCTGCAAAACATGGATTTACAGATGTGGTATTTGCAGACAATTTGAAAGAGGCAGTCGACATTTGTGCAAAAGAAGCAGAGCCGGGAGAAGCAGTTTTACTATCACCGGCATGTGCAAGCTGGGGACAGTTTGATAATTATGAGCAGCGGGGAGACATGTTTAAGGAATATGTGAATCAGTTAGGAGCTTAATGTATGGCGAATAGAAGATCGCGAGAAAGAGAAACTTCAACTAGAAAGAGAACAAAAAAGAACAAAATCACAAGTGGCTTTTTTGATTATTCGTTACTGTTTATCGTCTTGTTTTTGGTTGCATTTGGATTGGTGATGGTGTATAGTACCAGTTCTTATACAGCAGAGTTAAAGACCGGTTCTTCGGCGTATTATCTGAAAAGGCAGGGAATGTTTGCGGTACTTGGAATATTTGCAATGATTTTTGTTTCTAAGATGGATTATCATTGGTGGAAAAAGGTATCATTGCTTATGATGTATGCGATCATTGTATTGCTGTTCCTTGTATTGGTCGTTGGTAAGGCATCTAACGGTTCGGTACGTTGGATTCAATTAGGTCCGGTTCAGTTCCAGCCTTCGGAGGCTGCGAAAGTTGTAATAGTCCTATATACAGCACATGTTGCGACGATCCGTGCGGCGAGAATTGGAGATCCGAAGATTTTATTGAAGGCAGTGGCATTTCCGATGGCAGTTGTTACGCTGATCGCGGTGGAGAACTTAAGTACCGGTATTATCTGTGCGGCAATGGTTGCGGTAATTGTATTTGTTACAAGTCCGAAGTTTAAGCAGTTCTTTGCAATCGGAGGAGTGCTTGTCGGTTTTATGCTTATTTTCCTCTTTACACAGAGATATCGACTGGATCGAATCAGAATCTGGCTGAATCCGGAGAAATACGAAAAAGGATATCAGACATTACAGGCTCTGTATGCGATCGGTTCCGGAGGAATCTTTGGTAAGGGATTGGGACAGAGTATACAGAAACTGGGATTTATTCCGGAGTCGCATAATGATATGATCTTTTCGGTTATATGTGAAGAACTGGGTTTGTTTGGCGCGGCATGTGTAATTGGTTTGTTTGTAATTCTTGTATGGCGTTGTGTCATGGTTGCAATGAGTGCACCGGATCTGTATGGTGCTTTGATCGTTGTAGGAGTAACAACACATATTGCGGTACAGGTATTGATCAACGTTGCGGTTGTAACAAACAGTATTCCGCCAACCGGAGTACCTCTTCCGTTTATCAGTTATGGAGGTACTGCGATATTTGGTCTGTTGATCGAGATGGGACTTGTACTTTCTGTTGCACGACAGATACGGGTTACAAAAGAATATTAGAATAATGTCACATATCACAGATGCGTGCATATTATAATATATATGGCACGGATTGGATGTGGGTTTTTGAAGGCGGTCAGTGTAAAAGAGGCTAATTACTTACAGGGAATGATAGCAATTCAGGGATCTAAAAACACGGTGCTGCCGATTATGGCTGCGACGGTGTTGGGGACGGGTGTTTCTGTTATTTATAATTGTCCGATGATCGAAGATGTATATGTGATGTGTGAACTTTTGAATTGTCTGCATATTAAGACACATCTCGAAGATCATGTTCTTACGATTGATACAAGGCATGCCTGTAATGCTCCGTTACCATATGAACTGACGAATCGCTTGAGATCCTCCATTCTCCTATTAGGACCGATGCTTGCGAGATGGAGTCAGGCACAGATCGGAATGCCGGGAGGGTGTGCGATCGGGTTGCGTCCGATCGATATACATCTGGAAGGCTTTATGAAAATGAATGTGGATTTTCGGATGCACAAACAGGAATTGTATTGCAAGACATTTCACTTGCAGGGATGTGAATATCATTTAAAGTTTCCAAGCGTTGGCGCGACTGAGAATCTGATACTGGCTGCGACCGGTGCAACGGGAAGAACTATTTTAAGAGGCGTTGCCAAAGAACCCGAGATTATTGAACTATGTAATTATTTACAGACGATGGGAGTTCTGATTGAAGGAACCGGAACCGATGTTCTAATCGTTAAGGGAACCGGGCAGGTGGAGGCGTGCGATTATGTGAATGTATATGATCGCATTGTTGCGGGAACGTATCTATTGATGGCAGCAGCCATTCCTTGTGATATCCGTCTGAATGGAATTGAGGATATACATTATCTGAAGAATATTATCCATATGGCAGTACAACTGGGAGTAAATGTAGTGAGGCTGGAACAGTCGATCCATATACAGTCAAATGGCAGAGTGAATCCGGGTACATTTGAGACAGGAATATATCCGGAGTTTCCGACGGATCTACAGCCGGTGCTGACAGCGGTTTTATTAAAAGCGGATGGTCAAAGTCGTATAAAGGAGACTGTGTTTGAAAAACGATTTTCGATTGTGTCGGAGCTGGCAAAATTGCATGCGGATATTCATATACAGGATCAGACGATTGTAATTAACAATTCGGATCAGTTACATGGGCATACAGTGAAAGCGGCGGATCTTCGACAGGGAGCGGCATTAGTGATTGCCGGTTTGCTATGCAAAGGATATACGACGGTTACGAATATATCCTATATTCAGCGTGGGTATGAGGATATTGTGAAGGATCTGGCAGGAGTGGGGGCACAAGTTAAGTATATATAAGGATGAGATATGAGCGAAAGACAAGATAATGTAATACAATTTAAAAAAAGAAATACCGGTAAGATCATAGCAGTTATTGCCGGTGTGATCGCAATCGGTTTGATCTGTTTGTTTACCTGCTTTAAGATTGATACAATAGAAGTTACCGGAAACAAACATTACTCAAAAGAACAGATCAAGAAATATGTGTTATCGGAAGGGTACATTAATAATACGGTATTATTGATGTTAAAGAATAAAGTGCGTCCGATCGAAGATGTTCCGTTTGTGGCAAAGATCGATATTGAATATGTGAATGCGCATAAGATCACAGTGACGGTATATGAGAAAGCCTTAGCGGGCTGTGTGGAATATATGAATGAATATGTATATTTTGACCAGGATGGGTATGTGTTGGAGATCTCACCGACTAAGATAGAAGATACTCCTTGTATTACGGGTATGCATTTTGAAAGCATGGAGCTGCATGAGAAGTTACCGATCAAGGATAAGACCAGATTTAAGCTGATCCTCAAAATGACACAGCTGATATCCAAATACAAATTGTCCATTGATTCGATCCAGTTTACATCGGAGAATGAAATTGTCATGCAGTATCAGTCCATACGGATTGAATTAGGAGATGGATCGGACTTAGAACATCAGTTGCTGGATTTAGGTGAAATGCTGAAAGCGTTAGATGGACAAAAGGGAACATTGGATCTGAAAGATTTTGATACTGCATCGGGAAATGCTTCGTTTAAAAAATCAAAAGAATAAATATTTAAATTATTATTAAAAAATAGAAAAAATATGCATATTTTGTAAATATTCACAAAATATCCACTTGATTATTTTACAAAAAAACAGTATTATATAAATATATGTTTACAAATGAATAAGAATAATAATATATAAGGAGGATATTACCTTGCTTGAAATAAAAACATTCGAAGAAAAAGGACCTGCTAAGATTTTAGTAATCGGTGTAGGTGGAGCTGGAAACAATGCAGTCAATAGAATGGTGGATGAGAATATCAACGGAGTAGATCTGATCGCCATTAATACAGATAAACAGGTACTTGCAACATCGAAAGCACCAACAAAGATTCAGATTGGTGAGAAATTAACCAAGGGATTAGGTGCAGGTGCCAAACCGGAAGTTGGAGCAGGTGCGATTGAGGAGAACCGTGAAGAGATCACAGAGTTAGTGAAGGATGCTGATATGGTATTTGTAACTTGCGGTATGGGCGGTGGAACCGGTACCGGAGCAGCTCCTGTTGTTGCAGAGATTGCTAAGAATCTTGGTATCCTTACAGTTGGCGTCGTTACTAAGCCATTTTCGTTTGAAGGTAAGCCTCGTATGAATAACGCGTTAGCAGGAATTGACCGTTTGAAAGAGAATGTAGATACATTGATCGTTGTACCGAATGATAAGTTGTTACAGATCTGTGATAAGCGTACTACGATTCCGGATGCATTGAAGAAAGCAGATGAAGTATTACAGCAGGGTGTACAGGGTGTTACAGATTTGATTCAGAGCCCTGGTATTATCAACCTTGACTTTGCAGATATTCAGTCCGTTATGAGAGATAAGGGAATCGCTCATATTGGTATTGGTAGAGGAAGTGGAGAAGACAAGGCTGTTGAGGCAATCAAACAGGCAATGGAATCTCCATTGTTAGAGACAACCGTATCTGGTGCAACCGATATTATCATCAACTTTGCCGGTAACATTGGAATGATTGAAGCATATGATGCTGTTAATTATTTAACAGAGGCAGCCGGTGAGGATGTGAATATTATCTTTGGTACCGTTGATAATGAGACATTAGGTGATGAAGTAAGTATTACAATCATTGCAACAGGTATTGAACAGGCAGCAAAGAAGAATGTGTATGGTAGTTTTGGACAGACAGCTATGCCAACTTTCACAAAGCCGGCTCAGGTTCAGACACCTGTGCAGCCAGCCGCTCCTGTACAGCCAGTCAGCCAGCCTGTACAGCAGCCAACATATCGTACACAGCCTGCGGCTCCGGTACATGAGCAGCCGGTTCAGCAGACACAGCAGGCAGCACCTACTTATATGGGACAGCCTATGGCAACACCACAGCCAAAGCAGGCACCAAAGCCTTCTTTCCTGAATGGTAGTCAGGGTAGTGCAATGAATTCTACACCACAGCCAACACCTATGACAACACCTAGACCACAGGCACCAAAGCAGGAAGCAGACGGAACTATTAAGATTCCGGAGTTTTTGAAGAGAAGATAAGATGAGTCTTTGATATAGGAATGATGAAGAAGAACTGTCGTACGACAGTTCTTTTTTTGATTGCTTTTTCGACTTTTTTTGATGGAAGGAAATACTATACTCATTAAGAAAGAAGCAGGAGGCGAAAGTTGCATATTGTATATTATCTGGATGTATTCTGTCTGATTAATTTTATGGCAGATTTTTATGGATTGCTTGTAACGGGACATTTATTAAAGCAGGAGATAAAATGGTCCAGATTGATAGGAGGAGCAATATTTGGAACGGGCATGCTGCTTCCTTTTATCATGTATCCCGAAAATCTTATGGGTTGGAAAGGGATTTTCTGGTGGATCGGAATCAGTATGGGAGCGGTACGGATCGCATATGGAAGAAAAGGCGGTTTGTTAAGAAAATGGGCTCTCACCACCACAATACTGATTCTGATGGGAGGGATTATAAACAGCTTGCAGAGTAAATGGAATATGACGATCCTGACGATTGGAAGCTGGTTGTTATTTTTCCTCGGGAGTGCCGGAGCTGTACTGTTGTTAGCACATGGCATGAAAGAAATATTACATAAACGAAATACAGTTTGTCTGATTGATGTATATTATGGCAAAGGGAAAAAGAGGGGACTTGTATTGCTGGATACCGGGAATAAATTACGGGATGGTTTATTTGGAAAATCGGTAGTGATACTGTCAGATCATTTTCTGTTCCCTATACTTACAATGGAAGAGCAAATACTGATACAAAAATATAAAGAAACAAAAAAGATAGATTATACGGGTCTGATTCGTTTAAAGACACAAAAGAGGGCGTGTTTTCATGAGATTGCATATCAGAGTGTCGGAAATCCATCCGGTAAAATGATCTGTTTTCTTGTAGATCGGATCATTTTGCCGGAGGAGCATATTTGTCTGGAAAAACAACCCGTTGCAATTGGAATGGATGATCTGTTTGTTCAGAAGGAATATGATGGACTGATGTTTTTAAACGGAATAAATTAGTTGGAGGAGTATATGGTGAATATTGTAAGTAATGAAAAGATCAGGCTTACCATGATGAAAAATATGGCGAGCATGTTTTTTATGCCTAAAAAGGAGATACATTATATTGGAGGAGCAGATATTCTGCCCGCGCCGTTAGAGCCGGAAGAAGAAAAGAAACTGTTAGATAAATTAGAGGATGTGGATGATGCAGAGGTAAAAAGCATATTGATCGAACATAATTTGAGACTGGTCGTATACATTGCAAAGAAGTTTGATAATACTGGTGTTGGTGTGGAGGATCTGATATCCATCGGTACGATCGGCCTGATCAAGGCGATCAATACATTTAAAACGGATAAGAAGATTAAGTTAGCAACATATGCATCCCGATGTATTGAAAATGAGATATTGATGTATTTGAGAAGAAGTGCGAAGACAAAAATGGAAGTGTCCATTGATGAACCGTTAAATGTGGATTGGGATGGAAATGAATTACTTTTGTCAGATATATTGGGAACGGAAGAAGATATAATATATAAAGATCTTGAAAATGAGGTGGATCGTGATCTGCTCCGAAAAGCAATGGGTATATTATCTGAGAGGGAGAAGTTGATCGTGGATCTTCGTTTTGGACTGAGTAATGAAAATGATGAGGAGTTGACACAGAAAGAAGTTGCAGATATGTTAGGAATCTCGCAGTCTTATATATCCAGATTAGAGAAAAAGATCATGCGTCGTTTGAAAAAAGAAATGCAGCGGATCGGATCTTAAACAGGTAATTTTTCCCGTCCTGAAATTGGTATAAACAGATTGAGAAATGTGAATCCTTAATGGTAGAAATCGTTAAGGAGGACACGGAAATGGCACTGAATAAAGTTGTTATTTGCGGTGTGAATACAGCGAAATTACCGCTTCTTACAAATGAGGAAAAAGATGCATTGTTTATCAAGGTGGAAGAAGGGGATGTTCATGCCAGAGAGCAACTAATTGAGGGCAATCTTCGTCTTGTGTTAAGTGTAATACAACGTTTTGCGGCTTCAAATGAGAATGCAGACGACCTGTTTCAGGTAGGCTGCATTGGTTTGATGAAAGCGATTGACAATTTTGACCGCAGTTTAAATGTGCGGTTTTCCACTTATGCAGTTCCCATGATCATTGGGGAGTGTAGAAGATATTTAAGAGATAATAACGCAATAAGAGTCTCACGTTCACTTAGAGATATTGCGTATAAAGCAATCTATGCAAAGGAACGCATTCTGAAAGAGGAGGACAGAGAGCCTACAATTGAAGAGGTCGCAAAGGCAATTGATATGGAAAAAGAGGCTGTAGTTATGGCATTGGATGCAATAGCAACGCCAGTGTCTTTGTATGATCCTGTATATCAGGAAGGCGGAGATACATTATATATTATGGATCAGGTAAGTGATAAAAAGAACAAGGAAGAAAACTGGGTAGAGGATATTTCGTTAAAAGCGGCAATGAATCGTTTGTCGGAAAGGGAATATAATATTATCCGGCTGCGCTTCTTTGAGGGGAAGACACAGACAGAGGTTGCGAAAGAGATAGCAATATCACAGGCGCAGGTGTCACGTCTTGAAAAATCGGCATTGAAAAGTATGAAAAATTATCTGGATATTTAACCGGAAATCCGTTGTCAAGTCTCACAAAATATGCTATAATTTGGCTTAATTATTGTACGAAATAGTGCAAAAGAGAATTATAAGCCGTTAAGGCATGAAGGAGGCATATAGATTATGAAACATTTAATATTAGTTACGTCACCACCAGCTTGTGGCAAGACATTTATTTCTAAGCAGCTGGCAAAGGCATTGAACAATTGTGTATATTTGGATAAGGATACACTGATTGTATTGTCGAAGCAGATCTTTAAGGTGGCAGGTCAGGAGTATAACCGGTCTTCTGATTTCTTCCAGAAAGAGATTCGTGACTATGAATATTATTGTGTTTTGGATCTTGCAATGGAAGCTTTGGATTACAACGATACTGTTTTGATCAATGCACCATTTACTGAAGAGATCAGAGATGATGAGTATTTGGATTCTTTACGTGAACGTCTTGCAAAACATGGAGCAGAACTGGTTGTAATCTGGGTGAATACAAGAGTTGAAGTATGCAAGGAAAGAATGATCAAGCGTAATTCTGACCGCGATACATGGAAATTAGAACATTGGGATGAATACATTGCAGGTTGTAATTTTAATCAGCCGGATAACATTAAGGAATTGATCGTATTTGAGAATTCTTCAGAAGAGGAATTTAATGAGTCGATTAAGAGAGTAGTAAAGCAGTTAAGAGGCGAGTAAGAGAGTAACGGCGCTGTTTGGCGCCGTTTCCTTTTGCAATTGATTATTAGGAGAAAAGCATGGCTGACAGAAGACCAGTATTTGCAATTAATTGGACTGAAGTTGAAGCGTTGGCACAGGGATGTCATGATAATCCGCATCACCTGTTGGGAATGCATGAGACGGTAGACGGGGTCTATATCAATGCATTCATGCAGGGCGTGAAAAGAGTTTTTGCTGTTTGCAAGAACACAAAGGAAAGATATGAACTGATTTGTGACAGAGTGAAAGATTTCTATTCGGTGAAGGTGCCGGATAGACAGAGTTTTGTCTATTATTTTGAGGTGGAACAACCGGATGGAACGAAGAATACAATAATCGATCCATATGCATTTGAACCGGTGATCGATCCGATTGATATCAGCAAATTCAATGATGGAATTCATTATGAAATATATGAAAAATTAGGTGCGCACCTTTGCATGTTAGATGGAGTAAAGGGTGTTTTGTTTGCGGTCTGGGCACCTCATGCAGCAAGAGTATCTGTTGTTGGAGATTTTAATAATTGGAATGGACGGATTCATACAATGAGAAGAATCGAATATTCCGGTATTTTTGAGCTGTTTATTCCGGGATTGGAAGCATCACAGATCTATAAGTATGAGATTCAGACCAAGCAGGGTAATACATTTATGAAGCCGGATCCATATGGTAACTATACGGAATTACGCCCTGCAAATGCATCAAAGATTGCAGATTTAAGTTATGAATGGAATGACAATGAATATCAGAAGGGACTTGAAGATATTACGTCTGAAGTTCCGATGAATATATACGAAGTGCATTTAGGTTCTTTTAAACGACCAAAGGATGGCAGAGAGTTTTTTACCTATCGGGAGATTGCCCAAGAGCTGGCACAGTATGTATCTGCCATGGGATATACCCATGTGGAATTGATGCCTGTTATGGAACATGAACAGGATGGAACATATGGATACCAGACAACAGGTTTTTATGCCCCGACTTCGCGGTACGGTGAACCGGTTGATTTTATGTATTTTGTAGATTATATGCATCAGCATGGGATTGGTGTTATATGTGACTGGGTTCCAAGCCAGTTTCCGATGAGCGAAAGCGGGTTGGCTAAGTTTGACGGAGAACCGTTGTATGAACCGGCAGACATCAGACGAAGTGAGAATACAAGATGGGGAACTTACATATTTGATTATGGAAGAAATGAGGTTCGCAATTATTTGATTTCTAATGCGATATACTGGGTTTCCAAATATCATTTAGATGGTTTGAGAATTGATAGTGCGGCATCTATGTTGTATTTGGATTATGGAAGAGCCTATGGTAACTGGGTCCCGAATCAATATGGTGGGAATGAGAATCTCGATGCGATTGCTTTCTTTAAGGAGTTGAATACGATCATTAAGGAAAGATACCCATATTGTAAGATGATTGTTGAAGAAGAATCCGGATGGCCGATGCTTACAAGCAAGGTGGAGGAAGGCGGAATGGGATTTGATTACCGCTGGAATATGTCCTGGATGAGAGATCTCTTATCTTACATGGCGTTAGATCCTCTGTACCGAAAATATGAACATAAGAAATTAACCAACAGCCTGTCGAGTGCGTATGATGAGAATTATATTTTAGAATTTTCACATAATGAGGTGGTCGGCGGCAAGGGATCTATTGTAGACCAGATGCCGGGTGGATATGAAGAAAAATTCTCCAACTTGCGATTACTCTATGGATATATGATGACACATCCGGGTAAAAAACTGTTATTTATGGGACAGGAATTTGCACAGTTTAAGGAGTTTAGTGAGTCCGGCGAGATTGACTGGGATCTGTTAGAGTTTGATGCACATACAATCCTAAGAGATTATGTTAAGGCGTTGAATCATTTATACCAAAAAGAGCCGGCACTGTATGCATTGGATAATGATTCGAATGGATTTGAATGGATCAATGATACAGCAGCCAATGAGAGCATTGTATCTTTTTTGAGAAAGACGGAACGTAAGGAAGATACGTTGTTGATCATATGTAACTTTACACCAGTGTCATATGATGCTTATAAAGTGGGTGTACCATATGCAGGAACGTATAAGGAGATCTTTTGCAGTGATGTAGAGAAATTTGGTGGAGACGGAAGTAAGAATTCATCTTTAAAAACCAGCAAGCGAAGTGCATGTGATGGCAGAAAGAATTCCATTACAATAGGACTTGCACCACTTTCTATGAGTATTTTCAAGTTGACAAAAGATGTACCTGCATCGAAAAAGATGGCAACGACATCTAAGACAACGAAGAAGACAACAACGACATCTAAGACAACGAAGAAAAAGGTGACATCTGGGACAACAGTGGCAAATAAGACAACAACGAAATAAGATTAAGGGGATAGGCTATCACAGAAGCACATATGTGATAGCTTATTGATTTCCTGCTTAAGTTATGTCTGCTGATGGTAACAAAGTGTGTGATCTTATAAGTATGTATGTTTATTAGATAAGAACAGGAGGATATAGCATGTGGCTTACAGCGAATACAAATCAGGTTGTAGAAGAGACTACAAAGAATGTAGAGAAATCGGCAGGATTATTAAAGAATACATTAGATGATCTGTTAAACTGGCTGATCGGGAAATCCGGAAGCGTTCTGGTTGCGGTTTTGTTTATTGTGATCGGAATGAAATTGGTAGGATTACTGGTCAGATTGTTCCGGCGCTCTTTTGACCGGTCGAAGATGGATGATTCCGTATCCGGATTTTTATTATCCATTATCCGGGTAGTGGGATATATTCTTGTATTTATAACGGCAGCAACGATTGTCGGTTTTGAGGTGACGAGTTTTGTCACGATTCTTGGAACGGCATCCATGGCAATTGGTCTTGCTTTGCAGGGAGCACTTTCGAATCTGGCAGGCGGGATGCTCATTTTGTTATTGAAACCATTTACGGTCGGTGACTATATTGTAGAGAATGAAAAAGGGATGGAGGGTACGGTTACTTCCATTGATATTTTCTATACGCGGTTATTAACACATGATAATAAAATGGTGGTAGTACCGAATGGGATTCTTACGAATAACAGTCTGATCAATCTGACAAATGAGACAAAACGTAAAGCGGAGATCAAGATTGCGATTGCGTACCAGTCGGATATGAAGCAGGTAAAAGAGATTGTATATCAGATCCTGCAACAGGATAAGCGAATCTTAGAAAATGAACCGAAAGATGTGTTCTTAGATTCCTTTGATGACAGCGGAATGACTTTGGGAATCCGGGCATGGGTAAAGACAGAAGATTATTGGAAAACGACATGGGATCTTCGGGAAAAAGTAAAAGAAGCATTTGATGCAAATGGAATTGAGATACCATATAACCGATTGGAAGTAGACTTATTGACAAATAAGGAATCTGGTGTACAATGAAAAAGATTATGGTAAGAAATGGGCGAAGAGACTTTTGCAGCCTGTTATAAGATAGCAATAGAAAGAGGGAAGAATATGAAAGCAAAAGATTACGGACTTAGCAAGCAGGATATAATAGAAATGTCTGACCGGTATCTGTTAGATATTGGATATCATTTTCCGATTGTAGTGGAAGAGGGAAATGGTATGTACCTTAAGGATGCAGAGGGAAAGGAATATTTGGATTTCTATGCAGGAATTGCAGTAAATTCCGCAGGTAACTGTAATGAGCGGATTGTGAAGGCAGTGCAGGAACAGGTTGCACAGGTTATGCATGTCAGCTTGTATCCATATAATACACCACAGGCAATGCTTGCCCGATTAGTGTGTGAGCAGACCGGATTTGACCGGATCTTTTTCCAGAATTCCGGTAGTGAATCAAACGAAGCCATGATCAAGATGGCGAGAAAATATGGTGTAGAGAATTTTGGTCCGGAGCATTATCATATTGTAACGGCAAAGAAGAGTTTCCACGGTCGTACATTTGCAGCATTAACGGCTACCGGGCAGCCGGACAGTGCAATCCAAAAAGGCTTCCTTCCGGATCTTCCGGGATTCAGTTATGCAGAATATAATAATTTAGACAGTTTCCGTGAGGCATGTAATGAGAACACTGTTGCGATCATGGTAGAACCTGTGCAGGGGGAAGGCGGAGTGTATCCGGCAACCAAAGAGTTCTTAGAGGGACTGCGTAAGTTATGTGATGAAAGAGGAATGCTCTTGTTGTTCGATGAGGTGCAGACCGGATGGTGTCGTTGTGGTGAGACTATGGCGTTTATGCATTATGGAGTCAGACCGGATGCCGTCACGATGGCAAAAGCATTAGGCGGCGGACTTCCGTTAGGAGCCGTGGCAATGACACAGAAATGCGCAGATACATTGAATCCGGGTTCACACGGTTGTACATTTTCAGGTAACCCGGTATGTTGTGCTGCCGGCTATGCAGCAATCAGTGAATTGTTAGAGAAGAATCTTGCGGCAAATGCAAAAGAGATGGGTGACTATTTCATGTCACAGTTACAGACACTTCCGCATGTAAAAGAAGTGCGCGGACTTGGTCTGTTAGTTGGTCTGGAATTAGAAGATGTAGATGCTGTGAAAGTAAAAGTTCGTTCTATGGAGAAACAGTTATTGGTAACAGCAACTTCGAACCGCATTATTCGTATGGTGCCACCACTTATTGTGACCAAAGAAGATTGCGACAAGGCAGTTGCAGTTCTTAAGGAAGCGATTGAGGAGATTGCTGCGGAAGAGAACGAATGAATTCCCGGCAGGTGATTCGCAGATAGTGAAGAAATATTGTGTGTAGGTGCAATTGATCAGAATACATGTGTATATAAGAAAAGGCAGGCTTATCAAGTGGATAAGCTTGCCTTTTTTCTGTCGATGGAATCAATGAAATGTTGCCAGGCATCTGCGCCATCAAACCAGATCATCTGGTCTCCGTTCTTGATGACAATGTCGGCTCCATTCTCTCCAATGGAAATATATTTGTCTTCCGAAATGATCAAATCCGTTCCCTGTTTGTTGTCAATCTCCTGTCTGGACATGCATTTCACCTTCTTTACATAAGAGTTATTGCGTCATTTCTCCTCTCTATTATAGCCGATATTTACACAAGATAGAATGAAAAACCTATACAAAATTATGTAAAAAATTTTGTACAAATTGAAAGATTGCGCCTTTTACCTTGTATAGACCGTCAAAATGATGTAAAATAAACGAAGTATGTTTTGAAACAGGAAGGAGATCACTATGGCACAATTATGGGGTGGTCGTTTCACAAAAGAGACAGACCGGTTAGTATATAATTTTAATGCATCCATATCATTTGACCAGAAGTTTTACAAAGAAGATATGGAAGGCAGTATGGCACATGTTAAGATGTTAGCTGCAGTTGGAATTCTGACGGAAGAGGAGAGAGATCAGATCTTAGAGGGATTGCAGGGCATTCTTGCAGATGTAGAGAGTGGTAAGCTTGAGATCACTTCAGAATATGAGGATATTCATAGTTTTGTGGAAGCAAATCTGATCGACCGGATCGGAGATGCAGGTAAGAAGCTGCATACCGGACGTTCGAGAAATGATCAGGTTGCATTGGATATGAAGCTGTATACCCGTAAGGAGATTGAGAATCTCAAAGGATTGGTGAAAGAACTGTTACTGGTATTGCATCAATTGATGAAAGAACATATTGATACCTTTATGCCGGGATTTACCCATTTGCAGAAAGCACAGCCAATCACGCTGGCGCATCATTTTGGTGCATATATGGAAATGTTTAAGAGAGATTACAGCCGCTTATGTGATATCTATGATCGTATGAATTACTGTCCGTTGGGTTCTGGCGCATTGGCAGGTACAACGTATCCATTGGATCGTGAGATGACAGCACAGCTTCTCGGATTTGCTGGACCGACCCTGAACAGTATGGATTCGGTATCGGATAGAGATTATGTGATCGAATTGTTGAGTGCGATGTCAACGATTATGATGCATTTAAGCCGTTTTTCTGAGGAGATCATTATCTGGAACTCGAATGAGTATCGTTTCGTGGAATTAGATGATGCATATAGCACTGGAAGTTCCATTATGCCGCAGAAGAAGAATCCGGATATTGCCGAGTTGGTTCGAGGTAAGACGGGAAGAGTGTACGGTGCGTTAATGCAGATGCTTACGACGATGAAAGGAATTCCGCTTGCGTATAACAAAGATATGCAGGAGGATAAAGAGTTCACGTTTGATGCGATTGATACCGTGAAGGGATGTCTGGCGTTATTTACCGGAATGATCAGGACGATGACGGTGAATAAGAATGTGATGGAACAGAGTGCAAAGAAAGGTTTCACGAATGCAACCGATGCAGCCGATTATCTTGTCGGTAAGGGAGTTCCGTTCCGGGATGCACATGGTATTGTAGGACAGTTGGTATTATATTGTATTGAGAAGAACATTTCATTAGATGATATGACGCTCGAAGAGTATCAGAAGATCTCTCCTGTGTTTGAAGAAGATATCTATGAGGCAATCAGTTTGGAGACCTGCGTGGAGAAGAGAGAGACGATCGGTGCACCAAGCCGTAGTTCCATGGAGCAGGTGATTGCGATCAATGAGGAATATCTGAAGACTTTATAGAAAGAGGCGATAGAGTATGAAGAATACGGATAAAGCAAGATATGATGCAGCAAAGAGGATGCTTAAGGGTAAGATTGACATTGAGGAAGTTGCGATGATGATGAATCTTACAGTGGAAGAACTTAAGCCGATCAAGGATGAGATTGACGAAGAAGTGCGCAAGGTATACGGTAATGTTGATGCGTATGACTTTGATATGAAACAGGTACTGTTTGATAATTATAATGATACCGGAGAAGATAATGATATACCGGATGAGGAAAAGTAATACTGCAAAGAATCATTTTGATCTTTTACCAAGTATGAAGAGGATGAAGTATGAAAAAAGAATTTGATGTAGTTATAGTAGGAAATGGTGCGGCAGGATTGTTTACTGCTTTGCATATGCCGACAGATAAGCATATTGCAATCATTACCAAAGGAGATATGGAAGAAAGTGATTCTTTTTTGGCTCAGGGTGGTATTTGTGTGCTGAAAAATGAAGAGGATTATCAGTCATATTTCGAGGATACAATGCGTGCCGGACATTATGAAAATAATCGGGAATCCGTAGAGATCATGATTCGATCCTCACAGAATATTATCCGGGAACTGGTTGACTTTGGTGTTGATTTTGAACGGGATCACGGAGAGTTCAAGTTTACCAGAGAGGGAGCACATACAGCACCCCGTATTCTCTATCATGAAGATCTCACGGGGAAGGAGATTACATCGAAACTGCTTACATGTGCGAAGGACAGACCGAATATTGAGATCTATACGCATACAACGATGGTAGATATTATAGAGAAGGATAATACCTGTTATGGCGTTATGATAGAAGATGCAGATCATCAGGTACATAAAGTATTGTGTGATTATACGATCTGGGCTTGTGGCGGAATTGGAGGGTTATATCAGCACTCTACAAATTTCCGTCAGTTGACCGGAGATGCATTGGCAATTGCACTACATCATAATGTGGAACTATTGAATGTGGATTATGTACAGATTCATCCGACTACATTTTATTCGACGAAACCGGGTAGAAGGTTTCTGATATCAGAGTCTGTCCGGGGAGAAGGAGCCATTTTATTAGATAAGAATGGAGAGCGTTTTGTAGATGAATTACTTCCGCGCGATCTGCTAACAGCGAAGATCAAAGAGAAGATGAAAGAAGAAGGTTCGGATTATGTCCGCCTATCTTTGGAAAAGATGTCCGCAGAAGATATTAAAAAGAGATTTCCGAATATATATAAGACCTGCTTAGAAGAAGGATACGACATTACGAAGGAGCCGATTCCGGTCGTGCCGGCACAGCATTATTTTATGGGCGGAGTGAAGGTGGATTCGGAAGGAAGAACATCCATGAAACGTCTGTATGCAGCGGGAGAGACCGCATGCAATGGCGTGCATGGTGCCAATCGGTTAGCAAGTAATTCATTGCTGGAAAGTCTGGTATGGGCAAGACGGGCGGCAGATGATATTGTGAAGAATTATGAGAGTATTCCAAGGGACTGGTGTGAGAATTATTTTGTCAGTCCGGATGGAGCGGGATACGTTGAAGACCATACTTATGAGTCGGTTGCCGATCAATATCATAAGGAAGTAAGGGAAGAAATAGAATCAGAGCGTAAGGCACGATTAGAGAAGGGAGAGAACCAATGAGAGAGTTAATGAATTTAAATGTAGATAATCTGATATTACAGGCATTGCGTGAGGATATTACAAGCGAGGATATCACAACGAATTCGGTTATGCCGGAATTCAAGCTTGGTGAGGTGGATCTGATCTGTAAGCAGGATGGTGTGATTGCAGGATTGGATGTATTTAAGAGAGTATTTGAGTTGTTAGACAGCAATGTGACATTCGACATGCAGGCAAAGGATGGAGATACGGTAACAGTGGGACAGCATTTGGGCAAGATTACAGGAGACATCCGTGTTTTGTTAGAAGGAGAGAGAACTGCACTGAATTATCTACAGCGTATGAGTGGAATCGCAACTTATACACATTCCATTGCTGTATTATTTGAAGGAAGTAAGACGAAGCTGTTGGATACAAGAAAGACAACTCCGAACATGCGTGTATTTGAAAAATATGCCGTAAAAGTGGGTGGTGGATATAATCACCGTTATAACTTATCCGATGGTATTCTCTTGAAGGATAATCATATCGGAGCAGCAGGCAGCGTTACAAAGGCAGTTCACATGGCGCAGGAATATGCACCATTTGTCCGGAAGATTGAAGTGGAATGTGAGAACCTGGATATGGTGGCAGAAGCAGTCGAAGCCGGTGCGGATATTATTATGTTAGATAACATGGACAAAGAGACAATGAAAGAGGCAATCCGCATCATCGGTGGACGTGCCAAGACCGAGTGCTCCGGTAATGTAACGAAAGAAAATGTAGCAAATCTGATCGATATCGGAGTGGATTATATTTCATCCGGTGCGTTGACGCACTCGGCACCGATTCTTGACCTTTCCCTTAAAAATCTGCATCCATTAGAGTAATTTATACACCCTTGCACAGTGAAGTGAGACGGACGTGCGAAATAATCAGGGTGTAGTATCAGTTGTATAGATGCAACAGTATCACCGCAGGCACATTCGC
>OLPV01000391.1_pt1 | contig 39497 bp, 34 predicted proteins | sample 1671961 | NCBI WGS metagenome assembly OLPV01 (sample SAMEA3136630, study PRJEB25190) | human gut metagenome | biome: human gut; feature: human-associated habitat; material: faeces | place: Austria | collected 2013 | reverse complement strand
AAGCGCCTTTGGAGCGCCTTCCTCTCTTCCCTTGGGTTGTCTCCCTCACACATAGAAGCAACGTTATCGCACAGAATAGCGAACCCGAGAAGTGCTATCCGACAAACAGCACTATCGGTAGCCTGCTATCTAATGTTAATTACTAAAGCAATATAATAGGAGCAAAGCATACAAAAAAGTGAGCCGAGTGCACTATATTTGCGCTTAGACTCACTTTTTCTTTTTCGGGTTGTGTCACAGCCCCTATTTTTTATATTACTTCCTCATAAGTCTTAACGAATTGAAGATAGCGATTATCGAAACGCCTACATCTGCGAAAACGGCCGCCCACATATTAGCAAGTCCTAAAACGCCGAGCACCTGAATTATCAGCTTTACACCGAGCGCAAATATGATATTCTGAAGAACTATGCGGTTTGTTTTTTTGCTTATCGCGAATGCGTCGGCAAGCTGCATGGGATCGTCCTTCATAAGAACACAGTCTGCGGTTTCTATAGCACTGTCAGCGCCCGAGCCGCCCATCGCAACGCCTATGTCGGCTGATGCGATAACGGGAGCGTCGTTTATACCGTCACCGACGAACATAACCTTTTCCTTGTCGGAAAGCTCAGATTTCATCTTAAGCGTGATCTCGCTCTTGTTTTCGGGGAGAAGCTCTGCGTAGTAGTCTGTTATACCGAGCTTTTCAGCTGCCACAGCCGCCGCAGATTTATTATCGCCTGTAAGCATTACGACCTTTACGCCGTGATTTCTCAGCATCTTTACGGCTTCTGCCGAATGTTCCTTCGGCATATCTGCGATTTCGATAAGACCTGCATATTTATTGTCGACAGCCACATAAAGCACTGTGCCGTTTGCTTCGGGGCAGTCTATGCTGTAGTCAGCCATAAGTCTGCTGTTACCGCAGAGAACGGTCGCGCCCGAAATCTCAGCCTTTATGCCCTTGCCGGCTATCTCGCTGCATTCGGTGATCTGTGACTGGTCGATATCCGCACCGTATGCTTTTCTTACGGAAACGGCTATCGGGTGATTTGAGTTACTCTCTGCGTATGCCGCATATCGTAACAGCTCTTCCTTGCTCATGCCGACAGGTTCAGTTTTCGTCACTTCAAACTGACCCTTTGTAAGCGTGCCTGTCTTATCGAAAAGTACGACCTTTGCTTTTGAAATTGCTTCAAGGTAGTTACTGCCTTTTACAAGTATGCCCTTTGACGAAGCCTTGCCGATACCTGCAAAGTATCCGAGCGGAACAGAGATAACCAGTGCACACGGACACGAAATTACGAGGAAGATAAGACCTCTTTGTACCCACGTTCCGAAGTCAAAGCCTGTGAACAGGGGAGGGATAAGAGAGATGATCACAGCCGCAAGTACGACTATAGGGGTGTAGTATTTTGCAAATACCGAGATGAAGTTTTCTGTCTTTGTCTTTTTCTCGACAGCGGACTCGACCATCTGAAGCATTTTGTATACCGTGCTGTCGGTGAACCGGCGCGTTGTTTTAAGAGTGATAACGCCTGAAATATTGATAGCACCTGCGGGGACTTCATCACCGACCGTAATATCTCGCGGTAAGCTCTCGCCTGTGAGGGCTGAGGTGTCTATTGAGGTGTTACCGCTTTCGATAACGCCGTCGAGCGGTATCTTTTCACCGGGCTTTACTCTTATTATACTGCCTGTTTCAACGTTTTCGGGATCGACTGTTATATATTCGCCGTCAATAAGAATATCGGCTGTTTCAGGCTTTGTCCTGATAAGGGAAGATATGCTTCTTCTTGACTTGTTCACGGCTATCGACTGGAAGAACTCGCCGACTGTGTAGAACAGCATAACGGCGACCGCTTCTTCGTATTCTCCGAGTACGATAGCGCCGATGCTTGCGATAAGCATAAGCGTGTTTTCATTGAAGAAATTCTTTTTTGCTATTGCCTTTATTGAAGTGATCGCTACCTCAAGTCCGCAGATGACGTAAGCTGCAAGATACATTGAAAGTATCGCTATCTTAGGAATGAGCTGTTCTGTACCGATAGTTTTTTCAAGGATAAAAGCAACTATGAACAGAATGCCTGCGCTTATCATCTTGACTATATCTTTAGTATAGCTTACCTTTTTCTCAACGTGGTTTTCTTTTTCGCTGACCGTTACATCGGGTTCAACGGCGGTTACCGTTGCTGTTACCTGCTTTAACAGCTCCTTGTCGGAGATTATCTTTGACGGTGTTACGATAAGCTCCTTTTTTATGAAATTCATCTTTGCGCTGTCCGCATATTCGGATTTCTCAACGGCTTCTCTTACTTCTTCGGCGCACTGCGCGCAGTCAAGACCGTCTATTATATATTTCTTTTCTTTAAAAGTCTGTCTTTCCTTTACTGTTACATCGGATTCGTGCTTTGCGACAACTTCGGTGACCGTTGTCATAAGCTCATCGGGCAAACACGAATTTTCCGTTTCAACGGTAAGCTCTTGCTTCATAAAGTTCATTCCTGCCGATTTCACACGCTCGTCCTTTTCGATCTCCGCACGGATCTCCTCCGCACAGTGAGCGCAATCAAGACCTTCTAAAATATAGATTTTTTTCATAAGCTACCACCTTTGATATGCTTGAAGTTTTGAACAATTGAGTAATTGTTCAAGTGTAGAGTGCGAAAAAACAGGAGATGTTATCTCCTTTGATTTTTCCCGTTTTATTCCATAATATGTTCCAGCGCATTGCTGAACACCGTGTTTACATGGTCGTCGCTGAGCATATAGTAAACGACCTTGCCTTGCTTTTCACTGCGTACAAGCTCTGCCTGTCTTAATACTCTCAGTTGGTGCGAAATTGCCGATGCTGTCATTCCGAGCAGGGCGGCGAGGTCACATACACACATCTTTGAGCGTGACAGCGAGTAGAGGATCTTGATCCTGGTTTCATCGCTTATTGCCTTGAAGAACATCGACAGCTTTTCAAACTGCGTCTGTTCAAGCATTCCCGAACGTACATAATTTACTACGTCCTCATGTATCACGTTACAGTTACAGAACTCACTGTCGTCTTTTTCTGCAAAGTTTTCTGATTTATCGACTGCCATTTTAACCTCATTTCACTTGAACGGTTGTTCAACTGTTTGTATTATAACACTGTCATACTGCGTTGTCAATAGGTTCTTTATGATTTTTTGCTTTTTCTGCAAAATATTTTTCAGCTATACAGGAAAAGAATGCCGTTTTATCATCTTCCGTAAAATCCTTATCGTCAAGGAGCGCACTGACCTCGGATAACACCTCATCTGCTTTCTCTCTGGTTTCTGCCGGGGAAGTGCCGTAGAAATACAGCTTTTCATCGCTTGACAGTATCAGATCCACCGTGTCGTCCGTCAGCATTTCCTCACTGACTCCGAGTAGCACCGCCATATCAGAAAGAGTTTTCGCTCTTGGCGTTCTCGCTCCGCTTATGTAATTTGCAAGCGCTCTGTAGGTTATGGAAATGGCTGCCGCAAAATCGGTCTTTTTATAGCCGTTTCTTTTAATAAGTATCTCCAGCTTGTCCTTAAGTTCCATAAATCCTCCGACTGAATTTCCTTTTACTATTATTATATCCTTACATTGGCGGGTTGTCAATCAAAAAAATACATAAAAATTCGCTAAAATTCAACAATTATTCACTATATGCAGTATATTATGCAGTTTTGTGCATAAAAATACTTGACTTTGATGTGAAAAGGTGTATAATATTCAATGTGAGTTAAATCAGAAAGCAGAACGCCCGAAAGCGTCTGTGAGATAGAAAGGAAATAATAAAATGGCTAAAGAAATCAAAAAGATCGTACTTGCTTATTCAGGCGGACTTGATACGTCCATCATCATTCCGTGGTTACACGAGAATTATCCCGGCTGCGAAGTAATCTGCGTAGCAGGTAACGTAGGACAGGATTCTGAAATAGTAGGTCTTGAAGAAAGAGCTAAGAAGACAGGCGCATCAAAGCTCTACATAGAAGATATACAGGACGAATTCGTAAACGACTTTATATTCCCCACGCTCAAGGCAGGCGCTAAGTACGAGGGTTATCTGCTCGGTACATCATTCGCTCGTCCTCCTATAGCTAAAAGACTTGTTGAGATAGCTAAGAAGGAAGGCGCTGACGCTATCTGCCACGGCTGCACAGGTAAGGGTAACGATCAGGTACGTTTTGAGCTTACTATCAAGGCTCTCGCACCCGAGCTTGAGATAATCGCTCCCTGGAGAATATGGGATATAAAGTCAAGAGATCAGGAAATCGAGTATGCAGAGGCACACAATGTTCCGATAAAGATCACCCGTGAAACAAACTACTCAAAGGATATGAACCTCTGGCACTTATCACACGAAGGTCTTGATCTTGAAGACCCCGCAAACGAGCCTCAGTATAATAAGAAAGGCTTCTTAGAGCTTGGCGTTTCACCCGAACAGGCTCCTGACAAGCCCACATATGTTACAATACACTTTGAAAAGGGTATCCCCACTTCACTGAACGGTGAAGAGATGGACGGCGTAAAGCTCATCAAGACTCTTAACAAGCTCGGCGGCGAGAACGGCATCGGTCTGTTCGACGTTGTTGAAAACAGACTTGTAGGTATGAAGTCGAGAGGCGTTTACGAAACTCCCGGCGGAACAATCCTTTATCACGCTCACGAAGTTCTTGAAACTATCTGTCTTGATAAGGAAACACAGCACTACAAGTACGGTCTTGCACAGAAGTATGCAGACATCGTATATAACGGTCAGTGGTACACACCTTTAAGAGAGGCTATGGACGCTTTCGTTGACAAGACACAGGAAACTGTTACAGGCGACGTTAAGCTCAAGCTCTACAAGGGTAACATAATCAACGCAGGCGTTACATCACCCTACACACTGTATAGCGAAGACTTTGCTTCATTCGGTGAGGACGATGTTTACGATCAGACAGACTCAAAGGGCTTTATCAACCTGTTCGGTCTGCCGATAAAGGTCAAGGCCCTGCTTGACGCTGAGAGAAACAATAAGTAAGCTTTAAAAGCGTTACGGTAAATCCCGCAAGGTGTAAAACTATGCCTTGCGGCTTTTACGGTTTTATAAGATACGATTCGTACCGACTTTTCGGTCGGTACGGTATTGTGTTTTATTTACACTTTATATTTATAACGGAAAAAACAAGACGCTTTTTGCGTTATGAACATAAAAGCATAAATCTGAAAGGAAACAACAGTATGTCTAAAATGATGTGGGCAGGACGATTTTCAAAGGAAGTCGACACAAAGGTCAACGACTTTAATTCTTCTATCTCATTTGACGCAAGAATGTACAAGCATGATATAAAGGGCTCGATAGCACACGCTACAATGCTAGGTGAGTGCGGAATCATCGACCCCGCCGACAGCAAGGCAATTATCGAGGGTCTGAACGGTATTTTAAGCGATATCGAAAGCGGAAAGCTTCATTTCGATCCAAATGCAGAAGATATCCATATGTTCGTTGAGGCGGAGCTTACCGCCCGTATCGGCGATGCGGGAAAGCGTCTTCACACCGCAAGGAGCAGAAACGATCAGGTAGCTCTTGATATAAAGCTTTATCTTAAGGACGAAGTCGATGAGATCGCGAAGCTTGTCCGCGAGCTTATAAATACGATCATCGATATCGCAAAGCAGCACACCGAAACAGTAATGCCGGGCTATACCCACTTACAGCGTGCACAGCCTGTTACATTCGCACATCATCTTATGGCTTATGCCCAGATGCTGACAAGGGATCTGACAAGGCTTGCAGACTGCAAGGAAAGAATGGACGTAATGCCGCTCGGTTCGTGTGCGCTTGCAGGCACGACATACCCTCTTAACAGAAAGAGAACCGCCGAGCTTCTCGGTTTCAAGGATATTACGATGAACAGCCTTGACGGCGTATCCGACAGGGATTTCTGCATTGAGCTGTGCTCCGACATTTCGATGCTTATGATGCACCTTTCAAGATTTTCTGAGGAAATAATTATGTGGTGCTCATGGGAGTTCAAGTTCATTGAGCTTGACGATGCTTATTCTACAGGCAGCTCGATAATGCCCCAGAAGAAAAATCCCGATGTTACAGAGCTTATCAGAGGTAAGACCGCGAGAGTATACGGCGATCTGCAGACGCTTCTCACAATGATGAAGGGACTTCCGCTTGCATACAACAAGGATATGCAGGAGGACAAGGAGGCAATATTTGACGCAGTGGATACTGTAAAGCTGTGTATCTCGACATTTACTCCTATGCTTGCGACTATGACGGTACTTAAAGACAATATGCGTACTGCCGCCGCAAAGGGCTTTATCAATGCTACAGACTGTGCTGACTATCTCGTTAAGAAGGGACTTCCTTTCAGAACGGCATATAAGATAACAGGTACACTCGTTGCGCTTTGCATTGAGAAGAATACAACGCTTGAACAGCTCCCGATAGAAGAGTACAAGAAGCTGTGCGAAACGTTTGATAATGATGTATATGACGCAATAAGCCTTGATACCTGCGTTATGCAAAGAGGTGTTGACGGCGGACCTGCTCCAGATGCAGTAAAGCGTCAGATAGCAGAGCTTGAAGGCAGACTGGGCGGTATCGACATCTGATGATAACTTACGAATACAGATTACCGCACGATATAAATTCGTTCAGACGCAGTGTTGGCTGGTATGAGCTTTCGCCAAGACAGCTTGAATGTGCGCTGACACGTTCGGTGTTTGCAATAACGGCGCTTGACGGGGAGAAAGAGGTCGGCTCGGCGCGAGTTGTCGGCGACGGAGGCTATCAGTTCTTTATAAGCGACGTTATTGTCCGTCCCGAATATCAGGGACAGGGCATAGGCAGAGGAATGCTTACAAGGCTTATGGACAAGGCGTTGTCGGTCGCTGACGAGGGCGAAACGATAATGATAAATCTTATGGCGGCAAAGGATAAAGAGCCGTTTTACGAAAAGCTCGGATTTATGCGCAGACCTAACGATGAACGTGGTTGCGGAATGACAAGATTTCTTAAAAAATAAGAGGTGCTTATATGAGCGTAAAGGTGTATATTGACGGTCAGGAAGGAACGACCGGACTTAAAATTCTCGAACGTTTCAAGGACAGGAACGATATTGAAATAATGAAGATAGATGAGGACAAGAGAAAGGATAACGATGAGCGTAAGAAGTTTATATGCTCGTCAGATTTCACTTTCCTTTGCTTGCCCGATGCCGCCGCAAGAGAGGCAGTAGAGCTTGCGAAGGGCAGTAATGTCCGTATTATAGATGCGTCTACGGCGCACCGTACAAATCCCGACTGGGCATACGGCTTTCCTGAGCTTTCAAAGGAGCACAGGGAAAAGATAGCGGCTTCATCGAGAGTGGCTGTTCCCGGCTGTTATGCAAGCGGTTTTATATCGCTTGTATATCCGCTTGTAAAGGCGGGCATAATGCCGAGCGATTATCCGGTGGTCGCTCATGCGGTATCAGGCTACAGCGGAGCGGGAAAGAAGGCTATCGCAGTGTACGAAAGCGATGAAAAGCCTGAAGAATTTTACAGCCCCAGACAGTATGCACTCCCTCAGGAGCATAAGCACTTACCTGAAATGATGAAGATAAGCGGACTTGACTACAAGCCTGTGTTCAATCCTCTGATATGCGATTATTTCAGCGGTATGGTCGTAACTGTTCCGGTACTGACAAGACTTCTGCCGAAGAAATATACACTTGCCGATATCCACAAGGCTTTCACGGAGCATTATGCAGATGCAAATCTTGTAAAGGTAATGCCTGTTATGGGCGAGGGCGTTCTCGAAAACGGCTTCCTTGCCGCAAACACATTATCGGGGAAGAACAATATGGAGATATTCGTTTGCGGAAACGATGAACGTATAGTGCTTTGCTCAAGACTTGATAACTTAGGCAAGGGCGCAAGCGGTGCGGCTGTTCAGTGCCTTAACATAATGATGGGTATTGACGAAACGACCGGTCTTGTATAATAAGTGAGGTAATAACAATGGTTGAATTTGATAATTATAAATTAGTCGACAAGGGCGTATGCGCCGCAAAAGGCTTCAAGGCGGGTGGTATAAACGTTGGTATAAAGCCCGGCTCAAAAAAGCGTGACCTTGCTGTTATCAGCTGTGACACAAAGTGTACGGCGGCGGCGATCTACACGCAGAACAAGGTCAAGGGTGCGCCGATAATCGTTACAAAGGAACACCTTAAGAACGGTATTGCTCAGGCGGTCATTGTAAACAGCGGCAACGCAAACACCTGCAACTCAAACGGTATTGAGATCGCAGAGCAGATGTGCGAGCTTTGTGCAAACGAGCTCGGTATTGATAAGAACGATATGATAGTAGGCTCTACAGGCGTTATCGGACAGAAGCTGTCGATAGACCCTGTGAAGAACAATATCAAGACGCTTGTAGACAGCATAAGCGAGGACGGAAGCTCGCTTGCGTGCGAGGCGATAATGACGACCGATACACGCAAAAAGGAGCTTGCGGTAGAGTTTACGCTTGACGGCAAGACTTGTCACATCGGCGGTATCAGCAAGGGCAGTGGTATGATAAACCCCAATATGGCTACAATGCTTGCTTTTATCACAACCGATGTAAAGATAAATGCGGAGCTTCTGCACAAGGCGCTGAAAAGAACAGCTGATATCACCTACAATATGGTGAGCGTGGACGGTGATACATCCACAAATGATACGCTGTGCATTATGGCGTCGGGTCTTGCGGGCAACAAGGAGATAACGGCAGAGGACAAGGATTATGAGGTGTTCATCAACGGTCTTTACGCTGTAATGATGAATCTTGCAAGAGAAACCGCCCGTGACGGCGAGGGTGCAACTAAGCTGATGGAATGCGTTGTTGATCATGCGCCTACTGAAGCGGTCGCAAAGAGCGTTGCACTGTCTGTTATAAACAGCAGTCTTTTAAAGGCGGCTATATTTGCGGCTGACGCTAACTGGGGACGTATCCTCTGCGCAATAGGCTATGCCGAGGGTGACTTTGATATTTCAAAGGTCGAGGTCGTTCTGTCATCTTCAAAGGGCAGTGTAAAGGTTTGTGAGAACGGCGCAGGCGTTGACTTCTCAGAGGACGAAGCGTTCAAGATACTGTCCGAAGATGAAATTGTTATCAGAATAGATATGCACGATGGTGCGGATAAGTCGGTAGCATGGGGATGCGACCTGACTTATGAATATGTAAAGATAAACGCAGAATACAGAAGCTGACACCGAAAGGACAAAAGAAAATGGAACTTGAAAACGAAAAGAGAGCCGGCATATTAAGCGATGCTCTTCCTTATATACAGCAGTATTCAAACAAGGTCGTAGTGGTAAAGTACGGCGGTAACGCGATGACAAACGACAAGCTGAAGCAGGCGGTCATGTCAGACCTCGTTCTGCTGTCGCTGTGCGGTATCAAGATAGTGCTTGTACACGGCGGCGGACCCGAAATAAACGCAATGCTGAAAAAGGTCGGCAAGGAGAGCAAGTTTGTAAACGGACTGCGCTATACCGATGAAGAAACGATCAACATCGTTCAGATGGTGCTCTGCGGTAAGGTCAACAAGGATCTTGTCGATCTGCTCTACAGCCACAAGGGCAGGGCGGTAGGTCTTTGCGGACTTGACGATCATATGATCGAAGCCGAGCAGCTTGACCCGGATCTCGGGCTTGTAGGCGAGATCACGCAGGTAAACGTAAGCATTATAAACGATGTTCTTGAAAAGGGCTATATCCCTGTAATTTCGACCGTTGCGGCAGGCAAGGACGGAACTGTATATAATATCAATGCGGATACGGCGGCGGCAAGAATTGCGGCTGAGATGAAGGCTGAAAACCTTATTCTTATGACCGATATCAAGGGACTTCTCGAAGACAAGGACGACGACACCACGCTTATACATACTGTCGGTGTTTCAGAAGTGCCTTATCTCAAAAAGCAAGGCATAATCTCAGGTGGCATGATACCCAAGATCGACTGCTGTGTCGAGGCTGTCCGAAGAGGTGTAAAGAAAGCAAATATCATTGACGGAAGAATACCTCATTCAATTCTTATAGAACTGCTTACAAACGAGGGCGCAGGTACGATGATTATCTGACATAATGACGTAAGCGGAAAGGACAGATTATGAATACTATTGACAAATTCAACTCGCATATAATGGGCTCATACGGCAGACTGAACGTTGTGCTTGATAAGGGCGAGGACGACAGGGCTGTTGATGAAAACGGCAAGATGTATATAGATTTCGGCAGCGGTATCGGCACAAACTCGCTCGGCTATTGCAACAAGGAGTGGGCTGACGCTGTGTGCAAACAGGTACGCAGTATACAGCATACCTCAAATTATTATTATACAAAGGTACAGGCTGAGTTTGCCGAGAGATTGTCGGAAGCTACAGGCATGAAAAATATGTTCCTTTGTAACAGCGGCGCGGAAGCCAACGAATGTGCAATCAAGATAGCAAGAAAGTACAGCTTTGATAAGTACGGCAAGGGCAGACACAACATAATCACACTTGTAAACTCATTCCACGGCAGAACGCTCTGCACGCTGTCGGCTACGGGACAGGACGTGTTCCACAACTACTTCTTCCCGTTCGTTGACGGATTTATAAATGTTGAAGCAAACAACATAGAAGACCTTAAGGTAAAGCTCGATGATACGGTATGCGCCGTAATGTTTGAATACATACAGGGCGAGGGCGGCGTTGTGCCGCTGGAGCAGAAGTTTGTTGACGCAATATTTGAGCTTTGTGCCGAGCGTGATGTGCTGACGATCTCCGATGAAGTACAGACGGGTGTCGGCAGAACGGGCAAATTCCTTGCAGGCGACAATTTCGGCAAGAAAGCCGATATAATAACGCTTGCCAAGGGTATTGCAGGGGGTATCCCGATGGGCGCGTGCCTTAGCGGAGAAAAGTGTGCGAATGTACTTACTCCCGGTACGCATGGCTCCACATTCGGCGGAAATCCTATCGCATGTGCGGGTGCTATTGAGGTGCTTAAAAAAGCGGCAGATCCGATCTTCCTGTCACAGGTCGCTGATAAGGGCAGATATATAACCGAAAAGCTGAATGCTATCCCTGAGGTCGAATCGGTTACGGGTATGGGTCTTATGATCGGCATAAAGCTAAAGACCAAGAATGCAAAGGATATACTTAATGCCGCTCTTGAACATGGGCTTCTTATCCTTACCGCTAAGGAAAAGTTAAGACTTCTTCCTCCGCTTACTATCTCTTATGAAGATATTGACAGGGGTCTTGAAATACTCGCAGAGCTTTTAAAGTAAAATAAAAACTAAAACCGAAAGGAAAGAATTATGAAACACTTACTTAAGATGATGGATCTCAGCACAGAGGAGATCATAGAGATACTCAATCTCGCAGACCAGCTCAAGTATGAGCTTAAGCACGGCATTCCCCACGACCATTTAAAGGGCAAGACGCTCGGTATGATCTTCCGCAAGGCTTCTACAAGAACAAGAGTTTCTTTTGAAACAGGTATGTATCAGCTCGGCGGCAATCCTCTTTACCTCTCTGCAAGCGATATGCAGATAGGCAGAGGCGAGCCTATACAGGATACGGCAAGAGTGCTTTCACGCTACATTGACGGTATTATGATAAGAACATTCGATCAGGCTGAGGTCGAGAACCTTGCAGAATACGGTAATATTCCGATAATCAACGGTCTTACCGACCTTTCGCACCCCTGCCAGGTGCTTGCAGATCTTATGACGATCCGTGAGTATAAGGGCAAGCTTGACGGCTTAAAGATGTGCTACATAGGTGACGGCAACAATATGGCAAATTCACTTATCGTAGGCGGCTTAAAGACAGGTATGAGCGTATCTGTTGCCTGCCCCGAAAACTATCACCCCGCCGCTACAACTCTCGCGTTTGCAGAAAAGTATGACTGCTTCGAGCTGACAGACGATCCCATAAAGGCTGCAAAGGACGCAGACGTTATCTTCACAGATGTATGGGCATCTATGGGACAGGAAGGCGAAGCTGAGATCAGAAAGAAAGCATTCAAGGGCTTCCAGATAAACGACGAGGTTATGGCTGCCGCAAAGCCCGACGCTATGGTTCAGCACTGCCTGCCCGCACACAGGGAAGAGGAGATCACAGCCAAGGTATTTGAAGAGCACGCTAACGAGATATTTGACGAGGCTGAAAACAGACTTCATGCGCAGAAGGCAGTTATGGTACTGCTGATGGGCAACAAGGACTGATATATTCAGGCTTATTAACAGAATATATGGGACGGAGCAACGCTGAAATGTTGCTCCGTATTCGTGTAATATGGGAGAATAGTCATGACTAATCTGCTTATAAAACTCTTTATAAAAGACAGTAAAAATACTACCGATCCTGCCGTCAGAAAATGTTATGGGTATCTGGGCGCATTTACCGGAATTGTGCTGAATATACTTTTGTTTATCGGCAAGCTTATTGCGGGTATATTATCGGGCGGTATTTCCGTAATTGCAGACGCATTCAATAACCTTTCAGACGCAGGTTCATCAATAATGACCTTTGTCGGATTTAAAATGGCAGGAATGCCCGCCGACAGCGAGCACCCCTACGGTCACGGCAGAATGGAATATGTTTCGGGTATTATAATTTCTTTTATTATAATGATGATGGGCTTTGAGCTTGGTAAAAGCTCGGTGGAAAAGATCTTCTCGCCCGAAAAGTCGGAGTTCAGCATACTTGCTGTATCGGTGCTTGGAGCGTCGCTTCTTGTGAAGCTGTGGATGGCGCTGTTCAATACAAAGCTCGGAAAGAAGATAGACAGCAACACGATGAAAGCCGCGGCGGCAGACTCTCTGTCGGACTGCATTTCTACATCGGTCGTTATAATTTGTATGTTCATTCAGCTGTTGTCAGGCGTTGAGCTTGACGCATATGCGGGTATCGTTGTTGCGCTGTTTATCCTTTACACAGGCTTCAACACATTCAAGGAAAGCCTTACCCCATTGCTTGGCACAAAGCCAAAAAAGGAGCTTGTGGACGAGATCGAAAGCACTGTAATGAGCTATGACGGGATAGTCGGCGTACATGACCTTATGGTGCATGATTACGGTGTAGGCAGAATGGTGATCTCGCTCCATGCCGAAATAAGCAGTAAAACAGATATAATGCTTGCACATGAGCTTATAGACCTTATCGAGGACGATCTGCGTGAAAAGTACAGGTGCAGTGTTACCATTCATATGGATCCTGTCGTAGTGAATGATAATAAGGTCGAAGAAGTGAAAAAAGTGGTCATTGATACGATAAAAGATATCGACAGCAGCCTTACTATCCACGATTTACGCATTACAGACGGTGTGTCGCGAATTAACGTCATATTCGATCTGGTAACGCCTTTCGGCTTCAGATATAAAGACGGCGAGCTTTCTGCTATGGTAAGGGAACAGATAGCTGAAAAGGACGGCAGGCTGAATGCAGTCATTACCGTTGAACGTTCAATGTGCTGATAAATTTGCGAGCTGTGATGAAATGCAAAAATTTCATCACAGCTTCTCAGCTTATCAAAATTCCATTGAAATTGCAGTGCAACATATTATAAAAAGTCAGAGCAATAAAATATACAGCCAACAACGCTGAAAACAGCTTCTGTGCTACACAGTGAATAATAATTTCGTGAGTGTATCAAGGCAACTGCACTGTCACCGAAATTTCCAAAAAACGCACTATCCTGAGATATCTGTACAGTCCCTCGGGTCGGACAGAGCGGAGCGTCCCGCTTATAATGGGATTTGAAACGCAATCGTTTGTGTATCTTATAGCCAACACCCCATTATGGCAGAAGAGATGAGGAGTCAGGAAAGTAGGAGGGTGAGGGAGAAAACCTAAGGGGAGAGGGGAAAGCGCCTTTGGAGCGCCTTCCTCTCTCCCCTTGGGTTGTCTCCCTCACACATAGCAGCAACATTATCAAATAGAATAGCGAACCCGAGAAGTGCTATCCGACAAAAGGCAGTATCGGTAGCTATCTATCAATTTTAATTACTAAAACAGTATAATTGAAATGCAATTAAAATAGACTTTTTCCACATACCAAAAAAGTGAGCCTAACGCACTATTTTTAGCGCTTCGACTCACTTTTTCTTTTTCGGGTTGTGTCACAACCCCTTCTTTAATATAAAAAGTTGACTTGACATGGATTTTGTGATAAAATAAATCTAAACTATAAAATGAGAGAGTGTTTGTATGAACAGCGATAACGAAAAATGCGGAAAACTGTTTGTTATAGAAGGACTTGACGGCTGCGGCAAAAGTACACAGCTTGAAATGCTGAAAGAAAAAGCTGCCGATGATATCCGTTTTATCAGCTTCCCGAATTATGACAGTGCCAGCGGTGAGATAATCAAGGACTATCTCAGCGGCAAATTCTGCGAAGAAAACGGCAGGACAGGCGCGTATACGGCAGGCAGCTTCTATGCAATAGACCGCTATATCAGCTACAAGACTGACTGGGAAAAGGATTACAGGTCGGGAAAGACTGTTATCGCCGCACGCTACACCTCGTCAAATGCGATATATCAGATGGCAAAGCTCGAAAAGTCACACTGGGACGAATATCTTTCGTGGCTTGAAGATTATGAATATGACAAGTTCGCGATCCCGCGTCCCGAAAAGATAATATTCCTTGATATGCCGATAGAAGTATCGCAGAAGCTTCTTTCCGCACGCTACGGCGGAGATGAGGCAAAGAAAGATATTCACGAAAGAAATATATCGTTTTTAAAAGCCTGCCGTGAGGCGGCACTGTATACAGCCAAAAGAAAAGGTTGGTATATTCTGCCGTGCTCGGACGGCGAGAAACCGTACAGTCCCGAAAAGATAAATAAAGAATTGTCTGAACTGATTTACGGTAAATAACAGGTGCAAAAGTAAGGTAATATAAAGTGCTGGAATTAAAGAAAATAGAACTCAGCGACAAGAAGTGGATAGACCCGCTGTTAAAGTTATCCGACTACAGAGGCTGTGAGTATAATTTTACCAATAACTATGTGTGGAGCAATATTTACGGCATAACCGTAGGACGTTTTCAGGATTTCTATGTATCGAAGCACGGAAACGAGTTTGTGTTTCCTGCAGGTAAGGGCGACACAGACGCACTGCTGTCCGAGCTTAAAAACTACTGCGACAGTACAGGGATACAGTTTAAATTCTGCAGTATGGATATAAAGGATAAGCATATGCTTGAAGAGCGTTATCCCGGTATGTTCACATTTGATACAACAGAGGACTTGTACGACTATGTTTATGAGTCAAAGTCACTTGCAACGCTCAGCGGAAAGAAGCTTCACTCAAAACGCAATTATATAAACCGTTTTAAATCTCTGGACTGGAGCTTTGAAGATATCACTCCGGAAAACATAGACGAATGCAGACAGATGAGTCTTGAATGGTGCAGGCGCAACAATTGTGATGAGAACGAGGAAAAATCCGAGGAGATGTGTGCGGTCGGAATGGGGTTGGCACATTTCTTCGAGCTGGGTCTTGTCGGTGGTATCTTAAGAGTTGATGGTAAGATACAGGCGTTCTCCTATGGTGAACGTCAGAACAGTGATACGTTTGTGACTCACGTTGAAAAAGCGTTCACCGACTATGACGGAACTTACCCGATGATAAACTATATGATGGCAAACAGGTTTTGTAAAGAGCTTGAATATATAAACAGGGAAGAGGATATGGGCGAAGAAAACCTCCGCAAGGCGAAAAGGTCATACTACCCATGCTTTATGGTAGAGAAGTTCAGTGCAGTCTATAACGCTGAGAAAGGATAACAATATGATATATGTATTTTTAGCAGACGGATTTGAAGAAACCGAGGCAATTGCCCCGATCGACATTTTAAAGAGGTTCGGTAAGGAAGTTGTTACAGTCGGAGTAGGCGGCGGTAAGGTGACAGGCGCACATGGAATTACCGTTACAGCAGATATTACCGACAATGACGTTATTATGACCGATAAGGTCGAGATGATAGTGCTCCCGGGAGGTATGCCGGGCACACTTAATCTTGAAAAGAGCCCTGTTGTCCAGGCGGCTATAAAGTTCTGTGCCGACAATAAAAAGGCGATAGGCGCTATATGTGCCGCTCCCTCGATAATCGGCAGGCTCGGACTGCTCAGCGGTAAGAAGGCTACCTGCTTCCCCGGATTTGAACAGTTCCTTGAGGGCGCTATGTTCACGGGCGATCTTGTGAATATTGACGGTGATATCGTTACCGCAAGGGGTGCGGGCGCGGCTATAGAATTTGGCCTTGCACTGGGCGCGTTGCTTTGCGGAGAGAAAAAGGCAGAAAAGATAGCTAAGGCTTTACAGTGCAGATAACGGTAAACGAGCAGAAAAAACAGCTCAGAAAAGCTATGCTTCAAAAGCGAAAAGAGCTTAGTGAAAGTGAAACAGCTGTTAAAAATTTCGCTATAACCGAGAAGCTTTTAAGCCTTGCAAAGGTGCAGTCGGCAGAGCTTATATTGCCGTTTGTTTCGGCAAAGGGCGAGGTCGGCACAAGAGAGTTTATAGCGAGATGCTTTGACGCAGGAAAGACTGTCGCCGTACCGAGATGTATTGATGGCAGTAATATGAAGTTTTGTGTTATACATACGTTTGACGACCTTGAAAAGGGTATGTATGGAATTGACGAGCCGAAAGAGTACTGCGAGGTAATAAAAGCCGAGAACGCGGAAAACAGCGTTCTGATAGTTCCCGCATTATGCTTTGACACTAAGGGCTACAGACTGGGTTACGGAAAAGGCTATTACGACAGATTTATCAGCAGATACAGCGGCTTTACAGTCGGATTATGCTACAGCGAGTTTATAACCGATGATATACCGATCGATGAGTACGACAGATGTGTTGATATCGTCATTACAGAAAAGCAGAAAGGAAAGAAAGATGGAGAATAATCCTTTAGATACGGTCGGAGGCAATGGAAACATCGAAAATACAGATAACACCAACGAACGTACTATAATGATGGATTCGTTAAAGAGCTTCCATACGGGCGAAGTCGAAAACGATGAACCGTCATATGACAGCGGGCTTGAAAATGACACTCCGGACAGCGACAGCGAAAACGAGGAAGATGTCAACGCGGTCACAGAAGAAGAGTATCAGGAATATCTTGCGAGAAAAAAAGAAAGAAACAAGCAGATAAAGGCAAAGAACCGTCACCGGAGAACATGGTCACATATTCTGGCAGGTGTTTTGCTGTCGGTATTCATTATCTCCGTATCTGCGTTTCTTGCTACATATATTGTGAAATCGGCGCTTGACTTTACCGGTATCGGCAAAACCTATTGTCAGGCTGAGATACATATCGATGAAGACTCCACGACAGAGGAAATCGCGCAAGATCTCGCAAACCTCGGTATCATAAATATGCCGGATGTGTTCAAGCTGTACACTGATATGTTCGGCAAAGGCGACAAGTTTATAAAGGGCACTTTCACGGTCGATACGACTATGTCGTACAGCTCACTCATTTCAACATTACAGACTGTTTCAACTGTAAACAAGACGGTTTCGATACAGATAACCGAGGGTATGACTGTTGATGAGATAGCACAGATGATGGAAGATAACCTTGTTTGCCGTGCCGAGGACTTTATGGAGCAGTGCAAGAAGCTCGGCGACACCTATAAGTTCCAGAAGCGGCTTGAAAATGAGAAGCTGAAGTATTATCAGATGGAGGGCTACATTTTCCCCGATACTTATGAGTTTTATATCCTTCCTGCTCTTGAAGACAACAAGGAGCTTGATACAAGCGAGTATGCCGCGGATGCTCTTGATATTATTTATCAGAACTTCAACAACAAGCTCACAGCGCGTTATTATAACCGTATGACCGAACTGGGTCTTACGCTTGATGAAACCATAACGCTGGCTTCAATAGCACAGCGTGAAGCGGATACTACAGCGAATATGGGAAACGTTGCATCGGTATTCTTCAATCGTATGGCTGATGCCGGGTCGTTCCCCCATCTTGAGTCGGACGTTACCGTGCATTATGTAGATGAACATATAAAGCCGCATCTTTCGACATCGCAGTATGACCAGAAAATGTTTGATGCCTACAACACCTATAAGTGTGACGGCATACCGGTAGGTCCTATATGCAATCCCGGTCTTGATGCGATAAAGGCTGTGCTTTATGCGCCCGAAACAAGCTACTATTATTTCTGCGCAGATCCTGAAACAACGGATATGTACTTTGCCGAAACGATAGCAGAGCACGAAGAAAATCTCCGTAAGTGCGGTCTTGACCACGCAATAGCAGATTAAAACCATGATGAATACATTCCGCCGCAGAGCTTTCTGCGGCGGAATGTTGTAATAGAACCGTAAAATAATTCAGAATGAAAGGTTAATGTTATGTTAGAATTACTGTCGCCTGCAGGTGATTTAGAATGTCTTATGTCTGCTGTTGATTACGGCTGTGACGCTGTATATCTTGGAAGCACTATGTTCGGAATGAGAGCGGGCTCGGCTAAATTCGACCCCGAAACGCTGAAAAAGGGTGTTGAATATGCTCACGCGAGAGGTGCAAGGGTACACCTCACCTGCAATACTGTTCCGTCAAACGACGAGATCGAGCTTCTCCCGGAGTTCATAAAAACAGCATACGACTGCGGAATAGACGCCGCAATTGTAAGTGATATCGGCTGTATCGCGCTTATAAAGCGTACAGTGCCTGACCTTGAGATACACGTTTCTACTCAGGCGGGAGTAGTAAACTATGTTACCGCAAACGAGCTGTACAAAATGGGTGCGAAGAGAGTAGTGCTTGCCCGTGAGGTCGATATAGAGAATATAAAGCGCATCAGGGATAAAATACCTGAGGATATGGATATTGAAGTATTCGTACACGGTGCTATGTGCGTATCGTTCTCGGGAAGATGCCTGCTTTCAAGCTTTATGACCGGCAGAAACGCAAATAAGGGTGAGTGTGCACAGCCGTGCCGCTGGAAATATCACCTTGTCGAAGAAAAGCGTCCGGGTGATTACTATGAACTGTGCGAGGGCGAGGGCGGCTCATATATCCTTAACGCCAAGGATATGTGTATGATAGAACATCTCAAAGAGCTTAAGGACGCAGGAGTTACCAGCTTCAAGATAGAGGGCAGAGCAAAATCCGCATATTATACGGCAACAGTTACAAATGCCTACAGAGCGGCACTTGACGCAGTTAAAAATAATGAGCCTGTTCCGCAGTGGGCAATAGATGAAGTGTATAAGGTGAGCCACAGGCAGTATTGTACCGGCTTCTATTTCAATAAAGACGATGCAAACCAGTACTATGAGAACAGCGGATATATCCGCGAATGCGACTTTGTAGGCGTGGTTGACAGCTGTGAAAACGGTAGGGTGAATATCACACAGCGAAACTATTTTACCGTCCACGATGAGCTTGAAGTGCTGTCGCCCGGAAAAAGACCCGTAAAGCTTGACATTCCGTATCTTATAAATTCAAAAGGGGAAAAGACCGAGATAGCAAATCGTGCGACCGAGAAGATGTACTTTGATTATCCCGTCAATTTCCCGCCACACTCAATAATCAGAAAGCCTGTAGTGAATAAGTAAAATTACGGAGGTATTGTTATGCTGAAAGCTCCGCAAAATCTGTTTGCGACCGCTTATGACGGTTCTGTACGATCTGAGTGGCAGGCTGTAGACGGTGCAGACGGTTACATTTTACAGTTCTATAATGCCGATGAGCCTGAAAAGTGCATAAAGTCGCGTTATGCACAACATCTTTCTAAGCAGATATTGGGGTTTCGTAACGGAAAAAAATATCTTGTAAGAGTGAGAGCATTCAGATATTCGGGCGGCAGGGAGATAGCAGGTGAGCTGTCACAGCCTGCAGAATTTACGCCGATATGCCGACATCTCAAAGCGCAGAACGTGATAGCAATGAACAAGGGCGAAACGTCACAGATCGTGTGGGAACGCAAAAATATCGTTCCTGCAGTCGTTTTCAGCTGTGATGATGAAAGCGTTGCCACGGTGACAAAGGGCGGACAGGTGACTGCCATATCGGACGGAATTGCCCGCATAACGTTGACTGCCGATGATAAAGAAACATTTACGGTGAATGTAGCTGTCGGCAGAAGTCTGTCACGAAGCAGCAGTGATGCAAGGCTCATGCTTTGCGGCGATATTATGTGTTCGCTAGAGCAACAGAGAAAAGCCGCGACCCGTTCGCTCGACTTTACCGATACATTCAAAGCGCTTAAAAGCATGATCGGGTCAACCGATTATTCGGTAGCTGTGCTTGAAACAACTTGTTTTGACGGTGCGCCTTTTGAATATGAGAAGATAAGAACGGATAGCGGAAGTCCAAACTGCAACTCGCCCTCAACATTTGTAGACGCAGTGAAAAGCTGTGGTTTTTCCGCGCTTGTAACCGCCAATAACCATAACTGCGACACAGGTCTTAAAGGACTTGAAGCTACCGTTCGGTGCATAAAAAACAGCGGTATGGCAAATATCGGGACGCTTGACGATGAAACGCATATTGCGGATATAAGCGGTATAAGGGTCGGATTTGTCGCGGTAAACTCCATTTCAAACGGACTTGAGAAAGACATTCCGCCGCACCTTATCGGTAAATATGAGCCTGTACATTTCAGAGAGCTTGTAAATTCACTTAAAAATGACGGTGCGGAATATATAATTGCATATCAGCATTGGGGTCAGATGAACTCGGCAACTGTACGCGATGCGCAGAGAAAAGCGGCCGAATATATGGCGCAGTGTGGAGTAAATCTTATTATAGGTTCGCACCCACATGTTATGCAACGTGCCGAAAAGATAACTACCGCTGACGGCAGAGAGGTGATGTGCTTCTACTCACTCGGTAATTTCATTTCGTCTATGAAAGAAATGCGTGAGAACCGCGAGAGCACGATAGTTGATCTCACACTTACAAGAACAGACGGCTCAGTTACAGCCGACATAACCTGTATACCTGTGCTGTGCGAGGATACATCGGGCGGTTATAAAGTGACTGTGCTTGACGGCAGCCTTACCGAAAGCCGTAGAGCGGCAAGAGAACGCATAAAAAGCATTCTGGGCAACAGTGCGGATATCGGCGGTAAGCCGAAGCTGTTATTGCAAGGCTCTGCAGTACTGAGAAAGGTGTTTTCCGACAGCGGTTATAATTATGACGACACACCGCTTATCCTATCGCCTGTTTCTCTTATGAGCGAAAAGAGCACACTTGCCGGTAAATGCGGCAATGTCAGAAACAAGCTTGACATTGCAAAGAATTTTAACAGCTACATAAGCGACAGCAAAACGGATTATATAGTTATTGACCTTTATACGCCGGCGGCAGTGTCGTGTTATAAGTACGGCAATAGCTATTATACCGCCTCACAGAACTTTTTAAGCTCCGATTTTTATAATAATAACAAGGATAAATTTGAACGGATATCGCCACCGTTTGATGAAAAGGTGTGGAAGACGGCGCTGAAAAAATACGCTAAGACGATTTCCTCGTATTATGCAAAGGATAGGATCATACTTGTACGGCTGAAATTCAGCGATATATGCGTAAAGCAGGATCAGCTCAGGAACGGTAAAAACAGAAATGCGCTCAATAAGCGCATACGAATGTATGAAGATTATCTTATTTCACTGCTTCAGCCTGTTGTTATAGACGTTGCGGGCGGATATTTTGCTGATGGAACAAGCGGTATGGTGACAGCCTATGAGCCTTTGTTTTATGACGATGTACGCATTAAAACCGATATGGTGATCAGAGGTGAAGCAGAGGGAAAATTCTGCTTTGACAAACCTGATATAAATCTGTGGCTCAGCCGCGTCATACGTTATTATGACAATATGACAGCAAGGGCATATCAGCCAAAGCTGCTTGACAGAACGTATGCAGCCGACAGGCTGATCGAGCTTACCTCGAAGCGGTTTACGGCTGAGAATGCCGCTTACCTTGCTTTACTGCGCGAAAACGAGGTGAAGTCATATGATGATGCAAAAATTATCCTCGGCAGAATGTACGGCGCTGAAAAAGTGATATCCGTAATAAACGCCGTGACCTGTATTAACGGCGATCTGTCGGAGTGCCGATATGAGGACATAAGGATAATTTTTCAGGAAAATTTCATTGTAAAAAAACAGCTCGCAAAGAAACTTACAGAGGTTTACAAATACGCAAATGCAGATAACTGCGAGCGCATTTTCCTTATAAAAGATGATATAAATGCACTTTGTAAATATGAGAAGACTTGTAAACCTACAGTGGTTGATATATGGGGAAGCTGTATTTCAAGAGAAACGGTAAACCGCAACATAAGCGGTATATTTGTAGATAAGTACATATTCAAACAGCCGTTTTTGCTGTCCGAAGAGCCGGACATACCGTTTGATATAAACATCGGTGCAGATAAATTCTGCGGCAGCTCATGGCGCAAACGTACCGTAAAAGAGGCATTCCTGCATGAGGGCAGACAGATTTTATCCGATAGTACCGCCGATTGGCTGATAATCGATATGTACGATCTTATCTGCAATATGAAAAAGTACTGCGGGTCACTTTTTGAAGTAGACGACTTTATTCTCCGCACCGATTTTTATAGAACGATAGCGGATAAATGCGAAAGCACCTATCTGTTTAAAGAAAAGAGCCGCGAATATCTTGATAAATCGCTTGAGAGCTTTTCTGTCTTTGTGAATGAGCGTTATGGAAAAAACATTATTCTTATAAAAGCCGATTTAAAAAGCAGCTATATAACGCTTGATAATAAGATATCCGAGCTTTCAGACAGCGACAATACTTTTGAAAAGAAAAAAGCCTTCATAGCGGAATATGAGGATAAATTTGCACAGCAGACAGATTGCTATGTAATAGATATCTCAAAGCGCTATTACGCTGATGACAGATTTCCGCTCGGAGGCGCTCATATTGTTCACTATGAAGATGAGTTTTATAATCAGTGCTGTAAGCATATTTCCGAAATTCTGAGCGGCAGTAAAAAAAGATACCGTAATGATGTTGACGAGGAGTATATAGCGCTGAGAGATCTGAGAATTTAATATTGAATCAAGTAATCCCCATACAGCTAAACTGTATGGGGATTATTCAGACTGTCGAAAAACCTCTTAATTATTAAAAATTGGGGTCGCAGGGGCGAAGCCCCCGACAGGGACTAGGGGCGGTAGCCCCAGTAATATAGCCCCTTCCCACGGGGAAGGGGTTTGGGGTTAGGGATAGAGAATTTGCTCCATTTTTATAAAATGGACTTTTTCTACAAGCTGAGTAATCCCCATACAGCTAAACTGTATGGGGATTATTTTTAGTACTGTTTTTGGGACAATTGATCTTTTATAATTATGTTGGGTATAGAATAGAAAATCAATAAATTCGACAAAAAGTTTTAACAATTATCGCGGATATTTGCAAATTAGTTTAAAATATGTTGAAATTAGTCATCGAATGTGATATGATACTATATATAAATAATCATAAAGATCGATTATTTGGGCAAATAAAAAACTCACCCGAAGGTGAGTTAATATTCACAACACTTGTGAAGGTACTAAAAAGTACGATTTGAAATAATTTTTATTTGAACTCGTAGTGTAAATTTATAGGGTAGTAAAATCCTATAACAATATAATAACACATTTATGGAGGAATGTCAATATGTCTTTTAAAGAAAATTCAAAATTTTATTTCGGGCTTGATATAGGAACCGACTCTGTCGGCTGGGCGGTTACAGACAATTTGTACAAGCTGTACAAATACAAAAATAATTTAATGTGGGGAGTAAGCCTGTTTGAAGCTGCTTCTCCGGCAGAAGAACGCAGGGGGCACAGAACCGCAAGACGCAGGCTGGATCGCAGACAACAAAGGGTGGCACTGCTCAGGGAGCTGTTTGCAAAAGAAATTCTGAAAACCGATCCGGATTTCTTTTTGAGGTTAAAGGAGAGTTCTCTTTATCCGGAAGACAGAACGAACAAAAATGTCAATACATACTTTGATGACGCGGATTTTAAAGACAGTGACTATTTTAAAATGTATCCGACCGTTCACCACCTTATAAAAGAGCTTTCTGAAAGCAATAAGCCGCACGATGTGAGGCTCGTTTATCTTGCCTGTGCTTTTATAGTGGCGCACAGAGGACATTTCCTTAACGGCGCTGACGAAAATAATGTACAGGAAGTGCTTGATTTCAATTCTTCTTATTGTGAATTTACGGATTGGTTTAAATCGAACGATATAGAGGATAATCCTTTTTCGGAAAGCACAGAGAATGAGTTTTCTGTCATTCTTCGCAAGAAGATAGGTATTACGGCAAAAGAGAAGGAAATCAAAAATCTGCTTTTTGGAACAACAAAGACACCGGATTGCTATAAAGACGAAGAATATCCGATAGATATTGACGTTCTGATTAAGTTTATATCGGGCGGAAAAACAAATCTCGCCAAGCTGTTCAGAAATCCGGCTTACGATGAACTCGATATACAGACTGTAGAGGTCGGAAAAGCGGATTTTGCAGACACCATTGATTTATTGGCTTCTTCTATGGAAGATACCGATGTTCCTCTGCTTTCTGCCGTAAAAGCAATGTATGACTGGTCGTTGCTTATTGATGTATTGAAAGGTCAAAAAACAATTTCCGATGCCAAGGTGTGCGAATACGAGCAGCATAAGTCGGATCTTAAAGCACTTAAGCACATTGTCCGTAAATATCTTGATAAGGCTCAGTATGATGAAATATTCCGCACAGCCGGTGAAAAGCCGAACTATGTCAGCTACTCATATAACGTAACAGATGTCAAGTTAAAGCGGCTTCCGGATAAATTCAAGAAGACTAAATCAGAAGAATTTTGCAAATATATCAAAAGCAAGCTTGAAAAGATAAAACCCGAGCCCGATGATGAGGCGGTATATAATGAACTGATCGAAAAGTGCAACAGCAAAACGCTTTGTCCCAAGCAGGTTACCGATGAAAACCGTGTTATCCCGTACCAGTTATATTATCACGAGCTGAGTATGATACTCGATAAAGCATCGGCTTATCTTGATTTCCTCAATGAGACAGAGGACGGCATTTCTGTAAAGCAAAAGATTCTTACGCTTATGAAATTCAGGATACCTTATTTTGTGGGACCGTCGGTAAAAAGAAATGAAACCGACAATGTGTGGATAGTACGCAAGGCTGAAGGAAGAATATATCCGTGGAACTTTGAAAATATGGTCGATTACGATAAATCCGAAGATGGATTTATCAGAAGAATGACCTGTAAATGCACATACCTTGCAGGAGAAGATGTGCTCCCGAAATACTCGTTGCTTTATAGCAGATATACTGTTTTGAATGAAATAAATAATATCAAAGTCAAGGATGTAAAGATTTCTCCGGAGTTGAAGCAGGATATATTCAATGAGCTGTTTATGAAAACGTCAAGAGTGACAGTCAAGAAAATCACGGAATTGCTTAAGCGAAAAGGTGCATTCAGCGAAGAAAACGGTGATTCGTTAAGCGGAGTTGATATTAACATAAAGTCTTCGCTGAAGTCATACCTGGATTTCAGGAGGTTACTCGAAAACGGATCTCTTTCAGAAAGCGATGTTGAAAGAATAATCGAGCGTATTACCGTTACTACAGATAAGCCAAGACTTATTTCATGGCTCAAGAGGGAGTATCCCGCTTTACCTGCAGAGGATATCAGGTATATCAGTCGTCTTTCGTATAAGGACTATGGCAGATTATCAGCTAAAATGCTTACAGGCTGTTATGAGCTGGATATGGATACCGGTGAGATCGGCGGCAGAAGCATTATTGATCTTATGTGGGCTGAGAACATCAACCTAATGCAGATCATGTCTGATTCATACGGCTACAAGAGCTTTATAGAAGAAGAAAACAAAAAGTATTATGCGATCAATCCTACGGGCAGCATTGCACAGACTCTTCGTGAAATGTATGTTTCACCGTCGGTATCCAGAGCTATTATCAGAACAATGGATATCGTCAAGGAACTCCGTAAGATAATTAAAAGAGATCCCGATAAAATTTTTGTCGAAATGGCAAGAGGCAGCAAGCCTGAAGACAAAGGAAAACGCACTTCTTCGAGAAGAGAACAGATAGAGAAATTGTTTGCTTCAGCAAAAGAATTTGTCAGCGATGAAGAAATATCGCATCTGAGATCACAGCTTGGCAGTCTTTCTGATGAGCAGCTCAGAAGTGAGAAATATTATCTGTATTTTACTCAGTTCGGAAAGTGTGTGTATTCCGGCGAAGCGATAGATTTCAGCCGCCTTGGCGATAACCACTGTTATGATATAGATCATATCTATCCTCAGAGCAAAATTAAAGATGATTCGCTTCATAATAAAGTATTGGTAAAGTCCGAACTCAACGGCGAGAAATCAGATGACTTGATAAAACCGTCGATACGGAGGGAAATGCACTCTCTTTGGAAAAATCTGTTTTATCGTGATCCTAAAAATCCGACAGATAAGATAAAATACGAAAGATTAAACCGTTCAACACCATTTACGGAAGATGAGCTCGCAGGATTTATTGAACGTCAGCTTGTTGAAACAAGACAGTCAACAAAGGCTGTTGCAACGCTGCTTAAAGAAATGTTCCCTGACAGTAAGATCGTTTATGTAAAAGCAGGACAGGTTTCAGAGTTCAGGCATGACTTTGATATGCTGAAATGCAGAGAGATAAACGACCTGCATCACGCCAAGGACGCTTATCTGAATGTTGTTGTCGGTAATGTTCATGATGTCAAATTTACATCAAATCCTTTAAACTTTGTAAAAAATGCAGATAAGCACTATACGATCAAGATCAAGGAAACGCTTAAGCACAAGGTCGCAAGAAACGGTGAAACGGCATGGAATCCTGAAACGGATTTTGATACGGTTAAGCGTATGATGAGCAAAAACAGCGTGAGATATGTACGTTATTGTTATAAGAGAAAGGGAGGATTCTTTAATCAGAATCCTGACAGAGCCGGTAATCCGGATCTTGCAAGGCTAAAGAAAAATCTTGACCCGGTGAAATACGGAGGGTATAACAGTGCAAGCGCTTCTTGCTTTTCTTTGGTACGCTGCGGTGATTTAGGTACAGTTATAATACCTGTAGATTTGCTTTGGAAAAAAGAATATATTGCTGATGATGAGTTTGCAAGGAAATATGTGCTTGAACAAATGAAAAATATAGTTTCACAGAAGGCTCTTGGCAAAATCAGCGAAAGCGATATAGTGTTCCTGCTGAATAAGAGATTGATAAAAATCAACACTCTTTTAGAGGTGGACGGCTATAGAATAAATATGTGCTCCAAAGACAGCAAAGGCAAATATGTAGGCACATCTTCAGCTATGTCGGCTGTATATTCCGAGAAAACAGCAAGCTATATCAAGTCTGTTGTATCATACTTGGAAAAAAGTGAAAACGGAGCGAAATACAAACCCGGAAACAGCTTCGACGCGCAGCAGAATTTGCTTGTATATGATGAAATAACAGAAAAGTGCTTGAAAAAGCCGTTCTCAACTTTGAAAAAGTTTGTTGAATCAGGAGAAATAATGAGAAACGGAAGAGAAAAGTTTGAAAAGCTGCAGCTTACCGATCAGCTGAAGGCGTTACTTCAACTTGTTGCAATCTTAAAAACAGGAAGAGGGTTGCCTTGCAACTTTGAATATGTAGGAGGTGTCAAGAGTTTCGTTACAGGAAGAATGCCAGCACTGCTAAGTAACACGGGATACAGCAATATCAGAATTATTGATCAGTCGCCGACAGGCTTATACGAAAAGAAGTCTGACAACTTACTTGAGCTATGAGCTGGAGGACAGTAATTGTGACCGGAAGAGCCAAGCTTGATAAGAAGCTTGGCTTCATGGTCGTGAGAAGCGAAGAGAATATCAAGCGTGTATTATTGGACGAGATATCGGTGCTTATAATTGAGAATTGTGCGGTGTCGATAACTGCAAGTCTTATCAACGAGCTTGCAAATCGCAAGGTGAAATTGATATTCTGTGACGAGAAGCACAATCCCTCGTGCGAAATGCTGCCTTTATATGGGTGTCATAACTGTACGGCAAGGGTGCGCGAACAGGTAAAGTGGGACAAAGATGTCAAAGCATATATATGGACAAGTATAGTCAGTGAAAAAATACGCAATCAGGCTCGCGTTCTTCAGGAATTTGACCACGCAAAAGAATCGGAAATGCTTATGGAATATATTGATGAAATAGAACTCGGCGATGAAACCAACAGGGAGGGTCATGCCGCAAAAGTATATTTCAATGCGCTTTTCGGAAAAGAGTTTTCAAGAAATGCTGATAACGCAATCAATTCTGCACTCAACTACGGATACAGTATAATGCTTTCCGCTTTCAATCGTGAGATAACATCTAACGGATACATTACACAGCTTGGTCTGTTCCATGATAATATGTTCAACAATTTTAATCTTGGCTCTGATCTGATGGAGCCGTTCAGAACGCTGATAGATCGTTTTGTCAGAGAAAAGAACTACCGCATTTTTACCTCAGAGCAGAAACGTGAGATCATAGGGATATTGAATGAAAGCGTAATGATAAATAATACCGAGCAGTATGTTACAAATGCCGTTAAAATTTATTGCAGAAGTGTATTTGACGCAATAGAGGAAAACGATGTTTCGCTGATAAGATATTATCGTGTTCGGGATTTTAAAACGGAGATAAAATGAGTTACAGATATATGAGATTACTTGTACTTTTTGATTTGCCGGTTACGACCGCAGAGGAACGCCGGGAATACACAAAATTCAGAAAATATCTGATCAAAAGCGGTTTTATGATGTTTCAGGAATCGGTTTACTGCCGTATGGCGTTGAATCGCACAGCGGCAAGACTGATATCCGACGGGATCAAACGCAACAGTCCTCCTGCGGGTATTGTGTCTTTGCTGTGTATAACTGAAAAACAATTTGCGGATATGGAATATATTACAGGCGAATTTGTATCCGATGTTATAGACAGCGACGAAAGGCTGGTGATTTTATGACGTTTGCCTATTCGCAAATTGAATTATATATTGACTCGGAGGATAAAGTCCTGACGTTGATAATTGAACATCCGGATTTCTTTTACACGGTGCTGAATGATATAAACAATCAGATAGAAGGAGGAACAGGATTTTCGGTTATATCGTGCAACGAAAAGCTAATATCATTTGCTAAACAAGCAACGATGATAACGGAATTTGTACCGTTTGAAATGAACCGTAAGGAGCTTATTTCTAAATTATATGCGCATTTGAAAAAATGCTCTGTAAACGAAGATATGTTTATCAGGACAAATGAAATGCTATCTGCGACAGAAAGGTACATTTCTGAGTTGGCGCAGTATGCGGAAGGTGAATTTGTTACGGATGAGATATGCGATGTTACTCCTTTGTTAAAAATGTTCGGACTTAAATTCGTGGACAGCTATGATACTTTGGAGGAAAAGCTTTTGGAGTTTTTTCTTGCGATGACCGAGTATGCCGGAAAAACGGTGTTTATATGCGTGAATCTCCGTAGCTGCCTTTCTTTGCAAAAAGCCGAAAAGCTGTTTGAATCTGTTATTGAGCACGGAATATCACTCTTGTGCATCGAATCGTCTGACAGGGGAAAAACAGGATATGAAAAAAGAGTAGTTATTGATGATGATTTATGCGTGATATAATTGACTCACAATTAAAAATGTGATATTATAATGATAGTTTCTACCCTGTAGATGCACGGCGAGTAGTGTCGCTTTTCCAAATTTGAGGTTTGAGAGTAGTGTAAATTTATAGGGTAGTAAAACCAACGAACACAGGCGATTATTCAGCGGCGAGTTTGAGAGTAGTGTAAATTTATAGGGTAGTAAAACTTGTTGCTTTTAAAAACGGCTCTTTCACTTGTTTGAGAGTAGTGTAAATTTATAGGGTAGTAAAACCCTTGTGTATACTGGTTCAAATGTTGTATGGGTTTGAGAGTAGTGTAAATTTATAGGGTAGTAAAACGTAACGATTGCAACAATCAGAATACCGAGTGTTTGAGAGTAGTGTAAATTTATAGGGTAGTAAAACTGCTGTTGCTGGTCTTGGAATGTATGCAATGTTTGAGAGTAGTGTAAATTTATAGGGTAGTAAAACGCTGAGGGCGCTCAGAGCGCAGACGGTAGTGTTTGAGAGTAGTGTAAATTTATAGGGTAGTAAAACCGTTCCCGATGAAAAAAACCAGTATTACGGGTTTGAGAGTAGTGTAAATTTATAGGGTAGTAAAACTTGGCACTAACTTGTCGCAATGGTACGATGTTTGAGAGTAGTGTAAATTTATAGGGTAGTAAAACCACGAGTACGCAAGTCAAGCCCGTCAACCCGTTTGAGAGTAGTGTAAATTTATAGGGTAGTAAAACTGAAAGGCAAGTTGCTTGGTATCGTGTTCCGTTTGAGAGTAGTGTAAATTTATAGGGTAGTAAAACGCCGAACAGCAGTAACAATCCGCTTAGTACGTTTGAGAGTAGTGTAAATTTATAGGGTAGTAAAACGCAAACGCGCCAATAGCCATAGTAGCCGCCGTTTGAGAGTAGTGTAAATTTATAGGGTAGTAAAACTGTCAAGGACGTAGACCACGAACTGAAAGCGTTTGAGAGTAGTGTAAATTTATAGGGTAGTAAAACAAGATTTTTGAAGGTGATATAGCGACCTGTGTTTGAGAGTAGTGTAAATTTATAGGGTAGTAAAACTGCTATGATTTATCCTGCGGCTTTGATATTGTTTGAGAGTAGTGTAAATTTATAGGGTAGTAAAACGCACCTTTACTAGCTATCGCGCTTACTAAGGTTTGAGAGTAGTGTAAATTTATAGGGTAGTAAAACACCTCGCTTGACGGCGCCGCAGGTCCCCCAGTTTGAGAGTAGTGTAAATTTATAGGGTAGTAAAACTGATTACATTTATAATTATACCACTTTAGTGTTTGAGAGTAGTGTAAATTTATAGGGTAGTAAAACATAGCGTTGATGATATATTTTCGTGTGCTGGTTTGAGAGTAGTGTAAATTTATAGGGTAGTAAAACCTGTCCGGTAATAGTTTTTCGCTGCCATATGTTTGAGAGTAGTGTAAATTTATAGGGTAGTAAAACCGGACACAATTTGTTATAACAAAAATAACAGTTTGAGAGTAGTGTAAATTTATAGGGTAGTAAAACTTAAAGAAATAAGCGTCGCACTTTTCATTTGTTTGAGAGTAGTGTAAATTTATAGGGTAGTAAAACTTATTTTTCATATACTCAGTCAACGCCTTAGTTTGAGAGTAGTGTAAATTTATAGGGTAGTAAAACAAATTTCGCATCGTCAACATCATCCATACCGTTTGAGAGTAGTGTAAATTTATAGGGTAGTAAAACTAATTCCGTTGCCGTTGAAGCCCCAGAATAGTTTGAGAGTAGTGTAAATTTATAGGGTAGTAAAACAATTAAAGCTAGACAGTCTGAGCTAAAAGGGTTTGAGAGTAGTGTAAATTTATAGGGTAGTAAAACACTTGTCGCTGACAACCCGCCGTTAATCACGTTTGAGAGTAGTGTAAATTTATAGGGTAGTAAAACAGATCGGACGAGCTGAGATGTGAGATCAACGTTTGAGAGTAGTGTAAATTTATAGGGTAGTAAAACAAGCGCTGCGTTACCTTTTACGACTGCAATGTTTGAGAGTAGTGTAAATTTATAGGGTAGTAAAACCGCCTTGTTTGCGGCGACAGCACGAATGCTGTTTGAGAGTAGTGTAAATTTATAGGGTAGTAAAACCACGAGTACGCAAGTCAAGCCCGTCCGCTCGTTTGAGAGTAGTGTAAATTTATAGGGTAGTAAAACGTAGCTTCTCGCTTGAAGTGATGGATCCGGGTTTGAGAGTAGTGTAAATTTATAGGGTAGTAAAACTATATAATTGTTGTAGTGGGTAATATACCCGTTTGAGAGTAGTGTAAATTTATAGGGTAGTAAAACACCGTCTGTGAGCCTGTTGCGCCGATGATTGTTTGAGAGTAGTGTAAATTTATAGGGTAGTAAAACACGAAAATGATAACGCCCTACTCGGCGAGGGTTTGAGAGTAGTGTAAATTTATAGGGTAGTAAAACTGCTCAGAAAGAGTAGCAACGTCATACGAAGTTTGAGAGTAGTGTAAATTTATAGGGTAGTAAAACGTACGTCGACATTGTATAATCGCCAAGTATGTTTGAGAGTAGTGTAAATTTATAGGGTAGTAAAACGCAACAGATGCACCAATAACAGCAGCTGATGTTTGAGAGTAGTGTAAATTTATAGGGTAGTAAAACTCTCGGACGGTTCTACTCCTTTTGAATACGGTTTGAGAGTAGTGTAAATTTATAGGGTAGTAAAACGATACCACGACTGAAACTAGAAACGAAAGTGTTTGAGAGTAGTGTAAATTTATAGGGTAGTAAAACATTAACGGAAAGTCAAACATTGCCAGAGCCGTTTGAGAGTAGTGTAAATTTATAGGGTAGTAAAACTCTCGGACGGTTCTACTCCTTTTGAATACGGTTTGAGAGTAGTGTAAATTTATAGGGTAGTAAAACGATACCACGACTGAAACTAGAAACGAAAGTGTTTGAGAGTAGTGTAAATTTATAGGGTAGTAAAACATTAACGGAAAGTCAAACATTGCCAGAGCCGTTTGAGAGTAGTGTAAATTTATAGGGTAGTAAAACTTCCGCTATAACGCGGGTCGTTTTGAATGCGTTTGAGAGTAGTGTAAATTTATAGGGTAGTAAACCCAGGCTAACCGGTCATGAAGCATTACGCTTGTTTGAGAGTATAGTGAGATGAATAATAAATACATATGACTAACGAAAATTTTCTTATTCTATTTCGTCATAAAAAAAATGTCAGCATATCGTCCGCTTCTTCATCCGTACTCATAATATCCATTTCAATAGCTTCTACAGCTTTTTTGACTTTGGGATTGCTGTAAAGATTGCTCCATCTGAGAGGATATTTCATTTTCTTGTTGTACGCAATAAGCATTGCCTCGGCATATCCTATTGCACCTGCACGACGTTCCTTTGCCGTGCGGATAATATCCTTTGCGGAATAAGCTCCGACCTTTTCCTTGAATATATCATCGCGCATTTTCTCGTCAAATGCCACAATAAGTCGTGCAATACCTTTCAGCATATTTGAAGAAAGCGAATTTGCCGCACCCTCCCAAGTGCCTATACATAATCGCAAAGCACGGTCAAGAACGTGAAATCCCCAAGTATCGAAAATATATTCCAAAGATGATACTGCACATATAACCCCTTGTCCCTTTGTGCGTCCTATTGTTAAGCCGTATGACTCCACCAATGATTTTATCATAATCTGTTTATCATTGCCTGCTTCAATATTTGCCTTGTATATTTCATACGGCGCCAGCGCTTTTACATATTTCTGTTGATTGGCGAAAACGTCCGCTTCAACGCTATAATCCATATCATCATAAACCATACACCACACGGGCGTATCTCTGGACTCCGATACCATGGCAACTATTTCAATGGTGTGCTGTCCGTTAAATACATAATTTATGCCGTTTCTCCTGCTGACTTTCACGGGATTTATCTGATACAGGTCAAAATTTTTTGCCGCTCTCACAATGTGATTTTGCGATAAATTACGCTGATATTCCTGATTTGCAACTAGGTTCTTTATTGGTATCTGCTCAAAATGTACATTGGGAACAAATTTGCTGTAATCCGCTTCTTCCATTATATTTTTTCCTCCTTCAACATATCATACATATCCGATATAGCATCGCCGAGTTTATCAAGTTCGTTTCGGAGCTTGTTTTTTGCCCCTTTGCTGAATTTGCTCATATCGCCGGCGTTGCTGATACGGTTCATAGAACTTATCCACGACGGAATAGTAAGCGCAAGGCTCGCTGCCTCCGAGTCAGGGTCATATTGCGGCATATCTTTTATAGATGGCGACTTCGCCGAAACGGTGTCATCTGACTTTTCGGTATTTGCTTTTGATAAGAGCTTTCGTGGATCTGAAAGGCTCTTGCGATCAGTTTGTTTCCGCAAAAATTGTTCAGCCATATTGAGTATTTCCCTTTCGGATAATTTTGAAATTGCTACTACATTTTCCTGAGATATTTTTAGGTTGCCACGCATAATAGCAGCAGCAAGCTCTTCGGAAATATCGTAAATTGTGTCCAGTGCTTCTGCAAATATGCTGTATTTCCATATCGTCATATGAACCACATTATATTCCTTCGCTAAACGCTCTCTCGTTTTCATTGCGCAATATTCGTAGCGCGGCTCGTTCATTTTATGGCTTTCCTTCGAGCTGCTTGCGGCACGTCGTGCCGACATTGTATGTGCACCGAGTATTTTTTCGTAAAGGTAGCGTTTCCCGATAAGATATTTCCGCATTTCCAATGCTAAATCCTCACGTTCCAATTGTTTTTTGCAAAGCCAAAGCAACGCTTCCTCGCTGTTGCAGACATATAAGCGTGAGCCTACATGGGGAATATTGTGTTTTTTACAGATTTCAAGTTTTTCATAATCAAATAAAACAATATTTACCCATGTTTTTATTTCTACTGTTGTATTTTTGCTGTTCTTGAGTTCAGACTCAAGTTTTTCATACTCCTGTGCTGTCATCGGCTGGTATAATCGTCTGTATTCAGAATTACAGCGTAATTTAAGATTTTTGCGCTCTTCCATAATTACAATTCAACCTCATCCGGTTTTATCGGAACTGACTCGGATAAATTAAAACAAGCAATTCCTTCAGTGTTTATATAATCGCCTGTCAGACGATAGCTTTTTTCTCCGTCCCAATAGGAGAAAGCCTTTTTCATCGCCATAACAAGCGATTTGCTGTAAAGCTCATAGCAATGCTTTGGGTGCAAACGAATACGATGTGAGCCTTGCATATCATTAGCGCAACCCATTATTCCGAGCGTCAGCTTTTCAGGATTTATGAGAAGCAGAATGCTTTCGGGAGAACCAAGCGAAAGTATCGTCTTTTTATGTATTCGTATACGATTATTAGCAAAATCAATTACAGCAATAGGCTTATCACAAGTTGTGTCCTGCATTTAAAGTCCCTCCTGTAATGGTTATATTTCAATAGGCTTATCAAGTGTTTCGTTGCGTTTTTCGTTTTCTATGCCGAACACGGTATATCCGTCAAATACATTTATCTGAAGAAGTTTTTTGTGTTCCTCAACGGGTAATCCGAATTGATTTTGCCAGTCCTTCGGGAATATCGGCGAACGGGAAGTCTTAGGCCTTTCGCCGTCCTTAACAATACGCTGATATACCTCGGTTGCATTGAGGTCAAATAATATCAGATAGTCATCACCCGTTTTTATGATTTTCCCAAGAATTTTATATCGGTGCTGCGGATTCCATTCCATAAGGCTGACGATCTTCGCAAAGAAAATCCTGCAAGTAATGGGACGTGGCTTGCGCTTGGAATTGCACCACAGAAATGAATCCTTTTCATCTTCCGTGCAAGCTTTTACGGCAATTTTCTTTTGTTCGGCATTTACAAGAAACTGAATATAACTCACATTGGGCAATTTTTTCATACATGCTGTATTCAGTGTTACTTTACAGTTGTTAAAGCTTATGGAAGGTTCTGAAATATGGGCGAAAAATTCGCTTCGTACAACCTGATACCCATCATAGCTGAACGAGTCATCCTTAATTATATCAGCCTCATTGTTATAGCACGGAAGCTGAGGAACGTTTGTCATTGTAGTAAGCTGAATATTATCCATCGTTGTTTTCCTCCATCTTTATATTATTGATAAGGGTCAGTATATTATCTCCCACTTCTTCTCTGCTTGTGACATTCAGGTCAAGGTAATCGGAAAATGATGTTATTTCCTGCTGCATATTCCAATCTTGTTCCTTTTTCATCCTTTGCAGTTCTTCTGCTTGTGAATGATGATAATAATTACTGCCGAAATTATCTGCCCACGCTGACGGATATGCAATAACCGATTTACCAGTTTCGGCAAGAGAGGTTACTTTATCATCATCGGTACAGAGTCCGTTATCCTTCGGCAAATATAATTCTGTTTCTTCAAGGTTGAATATAATCAAATTTTCATCGGCATTTTGTTTTCGTATTCCGCGGACACGATATTTACAACTTTCATTCCAACCGAGCAGGTTGTAAATCGTTTTTAAAAACGCCGTACCGCTTACGGGTCGTGAGATGAATTTTCTTTTTTCGTTGAGAAACAACCATTTCATAGCGTTCTTATTTTTGCTGTCAGCTGCACGGACTATCAACAGCTTTTTTAACGGGTGAATGAGAAGTTCTATAAATTGTGTGTCGGGGAGTTTTTTTACGCAGTTATAGCTGAACTTCATTGATTTCAAGGAGAATGTAACAGATAGCTTATCGGAATTGTTAAAAAACTGCTCTCTCGCAATTTCAAAACCTCTGTAATCAAAATCTCCGCCATTCGCTTCAACCTGAAAGGTACCGTTTTTTCTTTGTTCATCTTCGTTGCAAACAGTTTTAGCAATGTAAAGATAATCGTCAACTTTAAAACCCGCCCATCGAGGATTTATGGAGATAAAGCCCTTCAATGTGCCTTCGGGTATAACTTTCAACTCAGGAAGAATACCCTTGTTTCCGTATTTTGCATTGTTTATAAGATGCTGAACAGCAATAAAATCATCTTTGGAAATAATCGGCTCATGTTCGCCTTTCCATCGATGCTGAGCTCGTTCCCCACGGTTTTTCCTTGATTTATGATCCAAATAGCTTGGCGTATAGGTTTTTCTGGTGAGTATTTCGCCGCAATAGCGTTCGTTTCTCAATATCTCCAGAACACTCCCGGCGTTCCATATCGTATTTCCTTTCTTTGTCCGCCTTCCGAGTTCAGTCAGAGAATTTGCTATATCCTTACAAGAATAGCCATACAGATACATAAAAAATATGAGCCTTACTGTTTTGGCTTCGCTTTCATTGATAGTCAGTTTTCCGTCCTCATTGTGGTCGTAACCGAGCAGAACGGGTGTTAGCACAATACCTCTACCGAAACGCATTTCAACAGAGGCGTTCATAATGGAGCTTTTTATATGTGACTCCTCCTGAGCTATTGTTGCGGTGAAGCTAAGGCTCATTTCTGTGTTGTCGTTCAGGGTATAAATACCTTCTGTTTCAAATCGTACGCCTACGGGATTTTTTAAACAGGAAAGCTGTCTTACGATGCTTATGCAATCTACGATATTTCTAGCAAAACGGGAAACGCTTTTTGTAATTATCATATCAATTTTCCCTGCCTTGCAATCTTCTATCATACGATTAAAGGAATCACGGTGCTGTAAAGAAGTGCCGGATATACCTTCATCTGCATATATACCTACAAATGTCCAATATGGATTTTTACTGACTTTTTCTTCATAGTAGTTCTTCTGCAGTTCATACGAGCTGGTTTGTTGCAGATTATCGGTAGATACTCTTACATATACAGCTACACGCCTTTCAATGTCGTCACAATAATCAGTCGCTTTCTTTCCCGGAATTACTTCAAGCAATTCAGAATTTGAGCCTTTGTAGCGTTCCCTGATTTTTTCGCGTTGCAATTCTTTATTTGAAACGGTTGCTTCACTTTCAAGCATAGCTATCACCTCAGCGTTGTATTGTATATCCAGTATAGCCCATTTCCCTTTAAAAGAAAATAAACCATAAGTATAATCCTATCCTTATGGTTATAAAATGAGAAAAATAATTCAGACACATCCAATTCAGGCTACAGATTGGAGGTGAGAACTATGAGATTTAACTATGAAAGAATGGGAAGAATAATCAAGGCTGTTCGTGTTGAACGTGAAATATCTCAGTCTGATTTGGCTGAACTTGTTGATTTGTCAGTGCCATATATCAGTAACATTGAAACCGGCAAGAGCAAAGCAAGTCTTGAAACAATTGTAAATATTGCAAATGCTTTGAATGTCACAGTTGACAGACTTCTATTCGGCAATGTGCAGAACAGCGGTGATTGTTCTTCGGAATTGCGGGAGCTGTTTTCCGATTGCAGTACATATGAAAAGTCCGTGATATTCGATACAGCAAACTCGATAAAAAAGAGCTTGCGTATGAACAAGGAACTGCTGTTCAAGAGAAAATCCCGATAACAAATTATTTCTCTCCGCATTCAGACAGTGTGGGGAGATTTTGCATAAATCACATAACCAAGCCGTTTGCGACACCTCAAAGCTTAAGCTTATAAATGAAACCGCAAAAACTATTGACACAGACATAAAAAGCATAATAACAGATATACAACGAAATCAAGAGATCGTTATGGTAACAGAAATTTGTCCGATTGAAAAAAGCTTGACATAATGTGTTTCTGGGTGGAAGGAACGGAGAGTATACTCCAAGCTTATAAATCATCAGAAAATATAACTAAGCAGAAAAAACCGCCATAGGTTAATGCCTGACAGACTCCTACAGCGGTCTATGTATCATTTTAAACTGCTTTGATATTTCAACTTTGTGGCAAGTCCGCCGCGTATATGCCGTTCATCCTTATTTTTTTGCAATACTGCCTTTACGCTCTTTGCAAGGTGAGGGTCTACTTTAGCAAGCCTGACCGTAACATCCTGGTGCACGGTGCTTTTACTTATTCCGTAAACTTTTGCGGTGCTCCTTACCGTCGCATTATTATCTATTATATATTCTCCGAGTATAACACATCTTTCACGTTTCGTATCCGGTACCGTTATTGTTCCGGCTTTCACAAAATCGCCCCTTTCATAAGACGGCACGGTTTATCACAACCGTGCATATCGTTTGCTCAAATATATGCTGTAAAAGGGGAGAATATGATAACACCGTACCTGCCTAGGTACGGTGTCAATTTATCAGTTGTGCATTTCGTTTGTATCTCTGCCGGTGTCTATAACTTCGTTTTGTCTGAAGAAAAGTGATATACACCATATTGCCGAAAGCGCTACTACTATATAAAGTATTCTGCTTATAATACTTGCGCTTCCGCCGAATGCCCAGGCTATTACATCAAACCCGAACAGACCGACAAGTCCCCAGTTGAGTCCGCCTACAAGCAGTATGAAAAGAGCTATCTTGTCAAGCATAATTACCGTTACCGTCCTTCCGTTAAACGTGAATGCCGTGATTTTGCATCACATATGCACTCTTTTAGTATTGTTACCGCAAAAAAGAGTATTATACTTGTACTAAATGCACAAAAAAAGTGTAAAATCGGAAAAAATAATCAAAAATATCACAAAACGATAAAAATATGAAAAAAAGTGTTGACAAACGGGTGAATTTCGTGTAAAATATATTACTGTCAGGTGGCGAGAACAAAACACAAAACGAAAGACAAGCGGTAACGTGAGTGCTTAAGATGAGTGTTTCAGATTAAAACCTTTTATGTGGAAGCTTAGCTCAGCTGGGAGAGCATCTGCCTTACAAGCAGAGGGTCATAGGT
>OLPV01000386.1_pt1 | contig 39688 bp, 32 predicted proteins | sample 1671961 | NCBI WGS metagenome assembly OLPV01 (sample SAMEA3136630, study PRJEB25190) | human gut metagenome | biome: human gut; feature: human-associated habitat; material: faeces | place: Austria | collected 2013 | reverse complement strand
ATAAAGGCAAACCCACATGGCTTTCTCTATACCTTTCGCATGTGCCTCACACATCGTCCGTTACTTACGCTGTGCAAGGGTTTAGATTTGGAAGGTGTGTAGATATTGTTCAATGGTGCGGTGTGCACGCTCATATTCCTCATGCAGATGCGGATGTTGTGCAATCGCTTCCTCGATCCGCCCATCTTTACATGCATATTCCTGTGCTTGTGCAATCGCCGCCAACTCTTCGATTCCTAAACTACGCATACCTCCCTTTAATGCATGAACCCGAATCGTATATTCTTCCCAGTCCTGTTTATCAAAACATTCCTGTATCTCATTCCAGCGATCTTCTTCTAACTCAATACAATATTCTAATAATTCCTTGAACAGATCTCTCTGTCCACCCATATTTACATCTATTACCGCTTCATCTATGTGCATTGGTTCAAACCGTTCTGTTTTATCATCTGCGTTCGCCGAAGCCGGTCTGTTTGTTGGTAATAATTCGTTATCTTTTTCCTTCTGCTTTGTCTCTTCTATATCTCCAAAATCCGGCACCTGCTTTCGGTCTGCCTCGTCAATCAATTCAATCTTCGTACCCGGAAGCCATCTTCGCAAAACCACATCAATCGATTTGAAACTGACCGGTTTTGCAAGAAAATCCTGAAAACCATTGTCTAAAAACATTTGTTTCGCATCATTTACAACATTTGCTGTTAACGCAATGATAGGAAGGTTCTTGCCATATTCTCCCCCGATCCGTCGTATGATCTGTGTTGCTTCTATTCCATCCATCTCCGGCATCATATGATCCATAAATACAATATCCATATCCTGATCTTTCAGTAATTCGATTGCCTCTTTGCCACTACGGGCAAGTACTGCATTCACTTCATATAATTTGAGAATTCCTTCCGCCACACGCAGATTGATCTCATTATCATCCACCACCATAACTCTCGCAAACGGAGCACGGAATCGAACCGTAACCTCTTTTTCATCAATCAACTGATTATAAAATGCTTCTCCATTTAAAGCGGATACGACATTAATGGAATAAAACGGTAAATGGATACCGTTAATATTCGTACCGAGTTGTAACGGATATTGTGGATCATGCATCACATACACATTGATATGCTTTGCTATCTGATCAAAATAATTACGTTGATCCGTATATTCTCCTGCACCTATAAATAAATGTGTCATTTCCCTTCGTTCAACTGCCCTCATCAATTCCACAAAATTGGTTATGGAACGGCATGGCACATTCAGACCTTTCCACATATGTTCATTTGCTATCTTATAATACTCATCGCCCTCACTTGGATACTGCTCTTTATCGCCATATAGAACGATCCTTATATCTCCTTCCGCCTTAAGTGTTAAAAATGGGCTTGCATCCGCTATCTTTTGCGGAATATCAATCGTCATCGTACTTCCCACACCATAATCACTGTCTATCCGGATATGACCATGCATCGCCTGTACTAACCGTTTGCAGATTGGCAGCCCCAGACCGGTTCCTTCAATAGACCGGTTCTTTTTGGTATCTAATCGATTGAACGTTTCAAACAAATGCACCTGATCCTCTTTTTTTATACCGATTCCAGAGTCCTTTACAACCATCCGTAACCAATTCTCTCCTTCTTTTTCATAGCAGGAAAGTTGAATAAAGATATAACCTTTCTCTGTAAATTTGACTGCATTTGTCACTAGATTCATTAAAATCTGACGATTTCTCAATACATCACCAACCAACTGCTTAGGCATTAGTGGACTGCAGTCGATGATAATCGCAATATCTTTATATCCACGTCGAAACATTGCTGTATTCACAACATCCTGTACAACAGATGCAATGGAATATGGTTCATATACAATATTCATCTTACCGGACTCAATCTTAGAGAAATCCAGAATATCATTGATAATACCTAACAGATTCTCCCCGGATGTCTGGATATTGTAACAATATTCCTTTACCTTATCATTCTCTTCGCTCTCCCGCATGATCAGCTCGCTCATTCCGATAATCGCATTCATCGGTGTACGAATCTCATGAGACATATTCGCAAGAAACTCATCTTTACTCTTCTGCGCTATATTAAGAAGTGCATTCTGCGTTTCTACTCCCTCCACCTTTTGCTGATACAACATGACCATAAAATTCTCTGTGATCAAAAATCCCTCACAGAACAACACAAGCATTATATAATATTGAATTGTAACCATACTGGTAATCACATCATATTCGGTGATCAATCCAAACACGATTGACAGATTTACCGCAATAATGAAATAAATGTTCACATGCATATCTCCATATATCGAGATCAACGCACCGGTAACCATATATACACAAATTCCACCTGCTAACGTCCCTAATTCTCTTCCGATCAAATGTGTAGCAAGCATCACACATACGATAAAACCAACCTGTGACCAGATGGGATTCCGGATTACAATCAGACAGATTGCCGAAAGTACCGACAAGCTTGCTGCATATGCAAGCACTACATACGCCACATCCGCGCCCGTATTGATTCCTGCGTATATTACATGTATCCCTACAAACAAAATGAATTCAATCATTTCAATCTGCATCAGTTGTTTTCGACTTACCACGCTTCATATCCTCCCATCATATACTTCTTTCTCTATTCTACATGATTCGACACAATTTTACCATATATTATCAAGAGGTTTTCCATTTTCTGCAAACGGAACATAATAAAAGCGGCTGCACATCACCGGATTTCTTATCCTGTAATTGGCAACCGCCTTCCTTTTATAATATTCTGTTCTTTATCCCTTACCAGTTGTTTCTACGCATAAAGTGGATATTTATCTGTAATGGATTTGACAAGTTGCATTGCCTTTGCTTCATCCTTATCGATAACCGCCGCTTTGATTGCTTCCGCAATCGTAACCATATCCTCTTCATTTGCTCCACGAGTTGTAATGGCAGGTGTTCCAAGACGGATACCACTTGTAACAAATGGAGATTTTGGATCATTTGGTACGGTATTCTTGTTTGCCGTAATATGTACGCTATCCAATAATTTTTCCACTTCTTTACCGGTCATATCCAGATTCTGAAGATCAACCAGCATCAAATGATTATCCGTTCCACCTGATACAATATTGAATCCTCTTTCCATTAATGCATTAGCAAGCGTTGATGCATTCTTTACAACCTGCTGCTGATATGCTTTATATTCATCGGATAATGCTTCTTTTAAACATACCGCTTTACCTGCAATCACATGCATCAAAGGACCACCCTGAATTCCAGGGAATACTGCTTTATTAAAGTTATATTTCTCATTCACTTCGTTACTTGAAAGAATCATACCACCACGTGGTCCTCTTAATGTCTTATGTGTTGTCGTTGTTGTAACATGTGCATATGGGATTGGAGACATATGTAATCCGGCAGCAACTAATCCTGCGATATGCGCCATATCAACCATAAGTACAGCACCTACTTCGTCTGCAATCTCACGAAAACGTTTGAAATCAATCGCTCTTGCATATGCGGATGCACCAGCCACGATCATCTTTGGCTTGCATTCCTTTGCGATTCTCTCAACTTCATCATAGTCAATAAAACCGTCATCATTAACACCATAAGGAACAACATTAAAATACTTTCCTGACATATTAACCGGTGAACCATGTGTTAAATGTCCACCATGTGCAAGATTCATTCCCATAAATGTATCGCCCGGCTCCATAACTGCAAAAAATACAGCCATGTTAGCCTGTGCTCCGGAGTGTGGTTGTACATTAACATATTCACAGCCAAATAATTCTTTTGCTCTTTCTCTGGCTAAATCTTCCACTACATCCACATACTGGCATCCACCATAATATCTCTTTCCCGGATAACCTTCGGCATATTTGTTTGTAAGCGGACTTCCCATTGCAGCCATAACTGCTTTACTTACAATATTCTCTGATGCAATCAACTCAATATTCTCATTCTGTCGATTGATCTCATCGGTCATAGCTGCTGCTACTTCCGGGTCTAATTTGCTAATTTCATCAAAACTATACATATTGCACCTCCATATTATATTTGTCCACAACTCGCCTGTCGGCCTCGAGTGGCTCACGCCTCACATCTCATGACTTCGTCATTCGATGATACATATACCAACTCGCCTGCCGGCTTCGAGTGGCTCACGCCTCACATCTCATGACTTCGTCATTCGATGATACATATACCAACTCGCCTGTCGGCTTTGAGTGGCTCACGCCCCACATCTCATGACTTCGTCATTCGATGATGGGCAGTCGCCAAATATCCGGATTTACGTGCAAGCACGTATCCGGCTACTTGGCTCGTTGCATACACAAAATGACGGCGTTGTTAGCGCGCCGCCATTGTCACACATGTGTTATGTTGTTATCGTACACCATATTATTTAATTTTGCAAGCCCTCTTTGTAAGGTTCCGGTAATGGCATCCATGCAATGATTCCCCGATCCATCACTTCACGTCCATTCATCTCATGCACAAAGCCTCTCATTCGATAACTATAAGTTCTTACAAAACTACTCAGTCCGTCCGAACATATAAATGAATTATTTCTTCTAACTTCTTCTACTGACGGACCTCGTTCACTCCACAATATCCATTCGCTCATGCTTTCATTCCTTCCCATACACCATAGTAATATTCACACTTCCAATTATCATTTTACAATGTTTTCTAAAATTGTGCAACTATTATCGTACAAATTAGCACTTTACAAAATAAAAATCAGTATTCCTTTACCATTTCCTTCATGGCTTTTAATACCGTATCATATGTCTTAGAAGTCCAATGTAACCCATCTGATGCCACATATTCCGGTTTCAGATATCCATCATCTCCTGCAAGTTCCAAACACAAATCATAATAATATACATTCTTAAGCGGCACAATCTTGCGTTCCATCTTACGATTATAATAATTGATCGTATTCAGATTCACAGAAGATTTTTTCCCTACCGGGCTGACACCTAACACAAAAATCTCAAGATTCGGATTCTTCTTCGTACAGGATTTCAGAATTGCTTTATAATAGCTGATCATATTATCCATCTGTTTTTCCGTCGGATTGCCTGCTAAGTCATTGACGCCCAACATGATAAACAAACGATCCGGATTATATTTCAGTAACTGTGTAAGCAGATCACTTTTGTAATAAGCCGACGTGGAGATTCCAACCTTGGCAAATACTTTCTGTTTATGATTGTCCGTAATCTTGCCATAATTGATCAGTCCGACCATCAAAGAATCTCCTGCATACGCTGTCTTCTTTACAATCTTACGCATCTTCTTTTTCATTGTCATGCTATATGGACTGTAAATGGTCTGTCCGTTTGCCGCATTTGTCCCCACAGCCCGAATCTTATAATAGTATGTCTTTAGCTGTTTACCTTTTTTATCCACATACGATGTCTTCTTTGTTGTGCCGATCCGTTTAAAGCCCTTCTTTTTCTTTGTAGAACGATACACCTCATATTTCTTAGCATTTTTAACAGGAATCCAGACCAGTCGGATCGTAGCTTTGGAAGTTGCAAATACGCTTCCCATTGCAGGCTTGTTTAACGTTCCTGTATTCATCTCCTTTGCATACGAAAGGCTCTGGAATGCCAATACAAGTATAAATGTAACTAACAATGTGCGGATCTTCTTCATATAAACAACTCCCTTCCGTCAAACTTCTTAATAATCCTGATATTCTACTTTTCCATCAGACCATGTAATAATGTAATATCCATGTCCGGAACCATCACAATCCTCTACTTTCTGCTTGGAAACAATGCGTCTTCTCTGCTTCGTTCCTTTGGTTACGACCTGTGATACCGGTTCCTTCAAAATTTTTTCACTGACTGCTTTCCGGTGATCTTCTTTCCCATCGACATAAGTAACTTCATATGTTACCTCTTTCTCACCTTCCACACCCGGTGTCTTTTCTACACTCTCATCAGAATACATACTTCCGGAATATTCTACTTCTGTCTCAAACGCCACTTTTTCTTTTTCCACTACCTGCTTAACGGATACTCTTTCGATTACAACTTTCGTACCCTCGGATAGTTCACGTTCCATACCCGGTTTGACAATATCCTTTTTATCTACTGCAATACTCTGTTCCTCTAACAGATCTGCAACATTTTTGGCTTCCGTAAGATATTCTTTTGTCTCACCATCTACCTGAATCGTAACTGCCAGCCGGTGAATGACCTGAATCTCCATTCCATCCTCAAGATATGCATCCAGACTGTGGTTTACATAATCATGTTTTTTGAGCTCAACCCCTTTTTCATCTAACACATCCTGCACGGTTTTTCCTGTCATTTCCACTTTTTCCGTCTGGTCACCTTCCACTAACGTTACCGCTGCATGCCGTTCAATCTGAATCTCACTCTGATTCTTTACCACACTGTCCAATGCAGGCGTTACGGTATCCTTATCATCGACGGTTATCTCTGCTTCCTTCAACACCTCTGCAACCGTTGTGTTGCCCGCCACCAGAATCTCTGTATTCTGCCGTCCATCCATAATGTGTACCTGCGTATTCTTTGCACCGCAACCGGTCAACAATCCTGCCGCACACAATCCTAATAAAACAGGTATCTTTTTATATCTACTTTTCATTCTCTTGGTCCTCCTGTCTTACCCGGTCTGCCTGTGAATATTTTCCATTCTGTTCTACAATAACCGTAACATCGCCCTCTGTAAGCGTTGAATATCCGGTACTCTGTAATGACTCTTTATCTAAATATAACTGGTATCCATAATCTGTATCCACCGAGGAAGTTGTAAACGCTTCATATGTAACTGCCTTTTCTCCCTGTCCAAGGCGGATATAAATGATTGCGTCCTTTGCCGGTTTTTCCATTTGAACAGCTCCTGATACAAGATAATAATTCGTATCATCCTGTGACTCTTCTACCGTTACAGATGCCTGAACTTTATTATCTTTCATTATATCGTCCGTGATCGTTATCTCCGGTCCCTGCATGATCGGCGGCATGGTCATAAACTCATCCATATTACGCTCTACCTTCTCCGCAATGACCAGATCCGGTTGACACGTCTTTATATATTCTGCAATACGATATGGTACACTCTTTGTAAATACTGCGTGTTCAAATTTCTGAGCCATAAGTGGCAACAACGTATTGCCAAATGAATCTCTGAACATCAGCAGATTCTTGTCCCCCTTCTTATTCTCCGTCTCTAAATAAGCAGCTTCTACATCCTGATCCTTACTTGTATAACTCCATGTTGATTCATACTGATATTCACTATTCCACTCCGGTACTGCGGTAAGTGGATAGATCATCTTATTCAGATCGCCGTATTCCTCTTTCTTACGAACAACATTTACATCTTCATAAGTAGGATGTTCCCATTGCATTGCATCCATCAAAGTGTTATACGCCAGCACAGCTCCTTTTTCGTTCCAATGAGAATCTCTTTTTAAGTAGAGCGTCTCCGGTTGACGTTCAAACGGTTCGAACAAGTTTACATAAGATAGTCCTGCCTCCACCATTGGCATGGTTAACCTATCCATATTCTTTGTATCGCCTGCTTTGTAATTGAAATAATATGGCATATGCTCTCCATACAAAGAATTCTTATTCGGTGCCACCGTAAATATAAATGAGACACCCTGATCTTTTACATATTGCTGCAATAACGATAAATTATGCACCGTATCAAATACCTGACGATCATTCATTGTATCCTGTGCCAGATAATCATTGACCGTATCTGTATAATACAGCCATCCGTCGGTTCCGACTAACACAGTATCTACATTTGATACACGGAATATTTTGCTCTGAATCTCTGCATCCGCCGATACCAATTGCTGGCGAAATGCAAAATGATCTTCAAAATAAGCAGACAACTCATCCGGGAAATCCAGATTCACTTTTCCATCTTTGGTAACATCCGGAAACTGTGCCAATTGTTTATTCTCAGTTGTGGTTGTCGTCTTATAACATGTCATCCCTGCAAACGGAAGTACACAAATTATAAGACATATCACGATATATATAATATTACCTGTCTTTTTCATATGTGCTCCTCCTAAAATCTAAAGTAAATAAATGGATTATATGTACTGCCGGATAAGCGGATCATACACCATATCAGCAGTACTGCCGAAGCAACATATAAAACAATCTGAACAGTCTTCCATTTCCCTGCCAATACTTCCGGTTGAACATTCTCACGAATATGATCCACAAGTTTACGAATCGGCGCTGCACCAATGATTCCGGCTGCAAGCATTACCAAAAACCATGGTGTCAACTGCTGCACCGCAAAACTCATGCTGGCCGGATCCATAGAAAATCCGGTAAACATCTGTCTGATCATAAACAATCCTTCTGTCAGTGTATCTGCCCGGAACATAACAAATCCCACACATACTACCAGCAACGTGTAGATCCTTGCAATCACTTTCGGTGCCTTTTTCACGATTGGACAATACGTCTCAAACAATAAGAACATTCCATGCCACAGACCCCATATTACAAATGTCCAATTCGCACCATGCCATAATCCGGTGAAGAAAAATACAATGATCCGGTTGATACAGGTTCGGGCAGTTCCTTTTCGATTGCCTCCCAGCGGGATATACAAATACTCTTTAAACCAGGTAGACAGTGAGATATGCCATCTTCTCCAGAACTCCTGAATACTGTCTGCTCCATACGGATATTGGAAGTTCTCTTTGAAATGAAATCCAAACATGTGACCTAAACCGATCGCCATATCACTATATCCGCTAAAATCATAATAAATCTGCATCAAGTAAGCAATTGCACCAATCCATGCTACTACAAAATTCACCTTAGAATGTGCTGCGGTAAATACATGATCTGCAACCAGACCTGCTGTATTGGCGATCAGCACTTTCTTTCCAAGACCACAGATAAATCTGCGAAGTCCCTTTGCAATCTCATCTGCATTCATCACACGATTCTCAATTGCTTCATTAATATCACGATACTTTACGATCGGTCCTGCGATCAACTGTGGGAAAAATGAGATATATAACAGAATATTAAAATAATTCTTCTGCACCTCTACACGCTCCCAATACACATCAATCACATAGGATAATGCCTGAAACGTAAAGAAAGAAATTCCGATTGGTAATGTAATTCCCGGCAGCGGAATGTTCGTTGATAATAATCCATTCACCGTATCCACTGCAAAGTCGCATATTTAAACACGGCAAGCATTCCCAGATTCAACGCAACTGCCAGAACCAAAAATATCTTCTTTCCTTTTTCACCTTTTGCGATCAATCGTGCCATTCCGTAATTCATGAACGAACTGGCAATCATTAACAAAACATATACCGGCTCACCATATGCATAAAACAACAGACTCGCCACAATCAAAAGTGCATTTTTTACCTTAATGGATGGCAATAGACAATACAATGCAAAAACAACCGGTAAAAATACACATAAAAACTCCAGTGAACTAAAAATCATTGGATTCTCCCTCTTCTTTCTAATGTATTTTCCTATGTATCTTTCACTGTCTCGATCAGACCTTTAATTTATTCACTTTTACTAACTTTGCAGTCTTATATGTAGAATTATAATATTTGTTGTAGGATTTGGCTCTTGCAAATAATACATCATATACTCTTCCACCGATCTCTACCCATGCATGCTCTGAATCATCACATAAGTAGACTTTAGAATATCCACACTCTTTTGCTAAATAGGCAAATGCACTACTATATGAAACACAGCAGCCCTTTCCCTTTTTAAATACATCATTGGCATAGTCCAATTCCCAGTTTTTCTTTGTTCTGACTTTTGCAATAATACGATATCTCTTATACGGAGCCTTCATCGTCCAATCAAATACCTTTTTCAGTTTCTGTTGTTTGGTATCTGTCGCTTTTGTCTGCTTCCTGACAATCTTCTTTGCCTGTAACATTACCGCCAGTTTTTTCTTTGCTGCCTTGTTCACAACAGCAGCCCCATTCTTACCAAGCTTAATACCATCCACTTTTCCTTTTGTCTTCAAAACTCCGGTCTGACGATCTAAATAATAATATTTCTTGCCAACTTTCACCCAGCCTTTTTCCATCGCTCCGTTTTTGCCAAAATAATATGTTTTTTTATTTATTTCGACAAATTTTGACCGCACTTTTTGACCGGATGCATCCTTATAGTATGTTTCGCCCTTGTCTTTTACCCATTCTCCGGCAGACTTAACTTCCGTAGCCGCCTGTTCCGTAGATACCACCTTATCTGTAGCATGCACAGTAATACCCGTTAATGCCAATCCAGTGCCTAATGCAAACACACATACTGCTTTTTTGAAACCTCTTACCAGATTCGTTCTCATGTTTTTTCTCCTTCGTTCTATGTCATTATCACCTTATCCGATGACTTCTTTTTATCATGTAGAGTATAGCACCCAAGTCCCCTAAAATCAACGAATTCAAGCCATAATTTCCCTTAAATTTCTATTACATTTTTGTTACATAAATATTAAATCTTCAGTTTTCCAACCCGGTGCAATCCTGCGGTGCCATAACTCGAATTATAATACTTATTGTAATTCTTTGCCTCTGCAAACAATGTATCATATACTCTGCCATTTATCTCTGTCCATGCATGCCCTGTATCGTCACAGATATATACATTTTTGTATCCACATTCATGTGCCAAAAAAGCAAATGCACTCGCTTCCGACACACAACAACCCTGTCCTTTCTTATAGACATCATTGGCAAATGTAATCTCCCAGCCTTTCTTGCTCTGCACAGATTTCAAAGTCCGGTATCTTTTATATGGATGTTTTAATACCCAGTTAAATACTTTCTTAAGCTTTTTCTGCTTGCTGTCTGTAGTCTTTGTATTCGCCTGCATGATCTTCTTGGCCGTGATCATCGTATCGATCTTATTCTTTGTGTAGGTCGACAGCTTTGCTGTTCCATCTTTCCGAATCTTAATTCCGTCTACTTTGCAATTAAATTTCTGTTTCCCTGTCTGCCGGTCAAAATAGTAGTAGTTTCCTTTCTTTTTCATCCAACCCTTTTCCATAACACCTTTTTTATTGAAATAATAGGTGTTTTTCCCAACAGTAACAAACTTCTTCTTTGCCAGCTTACCGTCTTCATATTTATAATAAGATTTTCCTTTTTTCTTATAGATATGTCCTTTTTGTTCTTTTTCTGTTGTCTGGATCTGATCAACCCCCGATTGCTTTTCCTCTGCCGTGTTATCGTCCAGCCACTGCACAGCGGTTGTATTTTCTGTGCTATACGAAACACTATTTTCCTGTAATTCTGCTGCCTGCGCACCCTCTCCCTGCACCACAAGCATCGTTGCCGCCATTACTGCCGTAAGTAATATTGCAGCTGACTTTCGTAAATTTCTCATACTCTCTTTCTCCCTTTGTTTGATCTGTATCTCATAAATTCATATGATGACTGCATTTTAGCACAAATATTATCTTTTGTGGGCGGTTTGGAACAAACAACATCATAAACAACCGAAATTTTATAAAAAAAGCAAGTTATCCACAATTTGGATAACCTGCTTTTTTTGCTATTCTTACGAAGCAATCAACTGATCATCTTTGACATCAATCGTGATCACATCCTGTGCCCCGACATTACCTGCCAAAATCAACTTCGCAACTAATGTATCAACATTCTTCTGAATATAACGTTTCAATGGACGTGCACCGTAAACGGCATCATAGCCATGATCCATAATATAATGCTTTGCCTCATCCGTAATCTTCAATGTCAATTCCTTATCTGCCAGACGCTTATTCAGATCGGTTACAAGCAGATCAATAATGTTACCAATATTGTCCTTGGTTAATGGCTTAAACATAATCGTCTCATCTAAACGATTCAGGAATTCCGGTCTGAAATGCATTCTCAGATCTTCCATGACTTTATTCTTTGCATCCTCTGTGATCTCACCATTTTCACCAATACCATCCAACAGATAAGATGATCCAATATTCGATGTCATGATCAATATAGTATTCTTAAAGTCAACAGTCTTGCCCTTGGAATCTGTGATACGACCATCATCCAATACCTGTAACAACACATTGAATACATCCGGATGCGCCTTCTCAATCTCGTCAAACAAAACAACCGAATATGGTTTTCTTCTGACTGCCTCTGTCAACTGACCACCTTCGTCATATCCGACATATCCCGGAGGCGCTCCGATCAGACGAGCCACAGAATGTTTCTCCATATACTCACTCATATCAATACGCACCATATTGGCCTCATTATCAAACAATGCCTGTGCCAGTGTCTTTGCAAGTTCTGTCTTACCAACACCGGTTGGTCCTAAGAACAGGAAGGAACCAATTGGCTTAGTCGGATCTTTGATTCCTGCTTTTGAACGGATAATGGAATCGGAAACCAGTTCTACTGCTTCATCCTGCCCAACAACACGGGTATGCAATGCATCTGCCAAATGCAGTGTCTTATTTCTCTCGCTTTCGGTTAATTTCGATACTGGAATTCCTGTCCACTTGGATACAATTGCCGCAATTTCTTCTTCCGATACATTCTCATGCACCATTGCTTTTTCTTTGTCACTTTCTTTTGCTTCTAATTCTGCAAGTTCTTTCTGTAACTGTGGCAATTTACCATATTGTAATTCCGCTGCCTTGTTAAGATCATATCCTCGCTGCGCAATCTGAATGTCATTATTGACCTGTTCAATCTCTTCCTTGAGCTCCCGGATCTTATCAACACCCTTCTTCTCATTGTCCCAGTCAGCCTTCATCGAGGCAAACTTCTCACGCAATTCCCGAAGTTCCTCCTGTAGCTTCTCTAATCGTTCTTTACTCAACCGGTCTTCCTCATTCTTAAGGGCTGCTTCCTCAATCTCTAACTGCATCATACGGCGCTGGATCTCATCCAATTCTACCGGCATGGAATCCAATTCTGTCTTGATCAAAGCGCATGCCTCATCAACCAGATCGATTGCCTTATCCGGTAGGAAACGATCCGTAATATAACGGTTGGAAAGTGTAGCTGCTGCAACAATTGCACCATCTGTTATCTTAACACCATGATATACTTCATACCGGTTCTTCAAGCCTCGCAAAATGGATATCGTGTCTTCTACCGTTGGTTCATTTACCATAACCGGCTGGAAACGACGTTCCAATGCAGCATCCGTCTCAATATACTTACGATATTCATCCAATGTTGTTGCACCAATACAATGTAACTCACCTCTTGCAAGCATTGGTTTTAACATATTACCTGCATCCAATGCACCATCCGTCTTACCGGCACCTACGATCGTATGCAGCTCATCAATGAACAAAATGATCTCACCATTGGACTTCTTAATCTCATCTAACACTGCTTTCAGACGTTCCTCAAACTCACCACGATATTTGGCACCTGCAATCAATGCACCCATATCCAATGCAAAGATCTTCTTATCCTTCAAGCCTTCCGGCACATCTCCTCTGACAATACGTTGTGCCAATCCTTCTACTGCTGCTGTCTTACCAACACCGGGCTCACCGATCAACACCGGATTATTCTTTGTCTTACGGGAAAGGATACGAATAATATTCCTGATCTCTGAATCTCTGCCGATTACCGGATCCAGTTTCTGCTCCTTTGCACGTTTTACCAGATCATATCCATATTTCTCCAGACTGTCATAGGTTGCTTCCGGATTATCGCTCTCTACCCGTTGTCCACCTCGTACATCTGCTAATACTTTCAAAAACCGATCTTCCGTAATTCCATATTCCCCAAACAATCCTTTCAATGCTTTGTTCGGATGTTTCAGTAATGCCAGAAAGATATGTTCAACAGAGATATATTCATCTCCCATCTGCTTTGCTTCTTTCTCAGCATTCACAAAAGTCTTCTGGAAGTCAGAACTGGTAAACAGATTACCGCCGGATACTTTCGGCCGGTATGCAACCAGCTTCTCTGCCTCCTTCGAAAATTGCTCCAAATCTATGTCCATCTTCTCAATCAGTTTGGCAATGAGACTTTCTTCCACCGTCAATAAGCTGAATAGAATATGCTCCTGATCAATCTCCTGATTATTGTATTCATAGGCAAGCTTCTCGCAATTTTCTACTACTTCTAATGATTTTTTCGTAAATTTCTCTGCGTTCATAATAAGTCCCACCTTTCTATGTGGTCTGTATTTTAGAGTATTCCTATTCCGACCACTAATATTTTCTTGAACAATGCTAGAATATCATCTTTTGTTAGCACTGTCAATAGGTGAGTGCTAAAATTGTCAGAAAATTTTATTTTCTTTGTTTTATTTTGTTTTCCGCTAATTTTATTGCCCCTCAAAAAGGACTATGCTACAATATCGAAAGATTTTACAATCAGAATAATTAGACTACAGAAATGAAAAGAAGGTGCAACTATGAATGAACATAAAAAACAATTAATGGGAATTCCCCTCGTATTGCTTGCCGGTTGTCTATGGGGATTGAGCGGTGTCCTTGGTCAACTTCTATTCCAGAGCACTGATATCTCGATCGGTTATGTCAGCACGATCCGTATGCTTGTATCCGGTGTGGGAATCCTCTCTATCTGCATTATAAAAAAAGATTCATCCATGTTTGCCATCTGGAAAAATAAGAACGCAATGATAAGACTTTTCTTCTTTGCAATTGCCGGAGTCATGTCTGTGCAATACACTTATTTTTCTGCCATTGCAGCGTCTAATGCAGCCACCGGCACAGTCCTGCAATACACCTATCCAATCCTTATGTTACTCTATACTGCCCTATATATGAAGAAAATGCCATCTATCCAGGAGATTTTTGCGATCATATCTGCTTTCTTAGGGATTGTTTTGATTTCCACCCATGGTAATCTGCATACGTTAAGTATCTCTAAGGCAGCTCTTGCATGGGGGCTTTCTTCCGCAGTTGCTTTTGTCATTTATACGGTATCTCCGCAAAAACTCCATAACCGCTATAGCATTTTCGCCGTGACCGGTTGGGGTTTTCTCCTTGCCGGAATCCTTATGTGTATCATTACCAAAAGCTATGCTGTTCATGTTTCATTTACACCATATTCTGCTCTGCTTGTTACTGCAATTGCAATATTCGGTACTTTAATTCCATTTTTAATCTACGGATTCGGTGTACGTCTGCTAGGAAATGTAAAAGCAAGTCTGTTCGCCACAGTGGAACCTGTTGTCAGTGCTATTCTTGCATTTTTCCTTGCAAATGTCACTTTCACCAAAATCGATATTCTTGGATTTGTCTGTATCTTAGGTGCCATACAAGTTGTCGCCATGCAGGCTGTTCGCAAATCAAACGCATGAGAAATACACTTATCGGATCTCATTTACATAGGTTGTCACCCGGTTCTGGATAATTTTAGTCGTCTCATCCAATGATTTGCGTCCATTAAAATATGCTGTTGCTTCCTCATCAATTATCGTTCTGATTGATGAATCGCAATGATATACCTTGGTTGTGTTTTGAACAATGCGATCAAATTCATTCATATCTTCTATCGGGATTCCTGTTATATTCACATCTTCACCTGTTAGTGTATACGGTTGAATCTCCTGTCCAATCTCATCCACATAAGGTTCCGTTGCCATCATCCTCCGTTTCCACATATTGTAACAATCTTCTCTTGTCGGAATATAGACATCTTCATCCATCAATTTTCCCTGATACTCCTTAGTCATAAATATTTTTAAAAACTCCCATGCACCCTGTTTCTCTTTCGAATTTGCACATAAAGCCAATCTCAGTCTTGGAACATAATACGTTCCTTTCCGATCCTCACACGGATATCCAACTGCAACAATATCATCCTGATACATTTCCCTGTCAAACACATCCTCCACAATGGAAAATACACCTTGTAAGAATAATATTTTTCCTGATCTTATTTCTCCTGTAATGCCATCTTCATTCTGATAATCCGTCGCTATGTCAGAACCATAGGCATTACATATTTGCAAAACTTTACCAAACTTTTCACCATCAAACTGACATTTTCCAGTCGTCCAGTCGATATAGTCATTTATCTGACCTGTCAATAATGTATCCAACATCTCATTCTTACTCTGTACCCAGAAAGGTTTTATCCCTTCTTTCTGTCTGTGAAGTATGTCTTCAAACTCATCATATGTCCATCCATTCTGATTGCCGATCACCTTTTTGCTCCCTACTACTGTCTGCAAGCAAAAATATGGAGACACATAATACACCCCACCTTCTTGTAAAATTGCATCATATAATGGCAATAAAATATCTCCGGTTCCGATATCTTCATCCCGATCATAATAAGATATCAAATCTTCAAATACTCCCTGGGTCATATATGCATCAAGTGGCATCGTTTCATCATCTAAATAAAGAATATCCGGTTGTTTTCCTGTTGCAATATCCGCATTTAATCTGGTCTGTGATCCCTCATAATCCACAATATCCACCCTGTAATGATCACTATTTCCATTAAATGCAACCACGGCATTACTTAACTGGGTTCCTTCTCCACCTAAAACATCCATGGAGATCACCCCAATCCGGATAACCGTCTTTTCTTTTTCTGTTTTCATATTTCCCTGCTTGTAACACAATAACTTGTCCTCACCGGATTCATCAAAAAACACACCGAAAATTCTTCCATCATTTGTAATCGTAATACAAAAAATATCCTCTGCAACCGTATCAGAAAGCAAATAATCCATAATTTTTTGTGCCGATTTGTCTTTCAACGAATAACCATAAATTCCACTATTATCACGATAGTAAAAATCCCAGCCATTTCCACCATCCATTAGGGAATCCATCTGATCAAATGCCTGAAGATCTATGTCATAGCGCTTTCCCAGACTCTTTCGTTTTGTATCAAAAATCTTTACATAGACACCCTTATCATCTGAACTTCCACAAAGGAAAAGCCCCTCCTTCGATACTGCTGCCGCATCCACTCCGGTCTCAACTACCATCTCGCCTTTTTTCTTACACTGTTTATCGTATAAACAAAACCTTTGCCCGGATACAATCACAAACTGTCCTTCTGTATTCACTAATAATTTATCCGGCACATCTATATCTACCGAATAATCTTTCGTTACATCTGCTTCCGAAATCTGTTTTCCTTCCTTGTCTACTACAACGACCGAGTAAGCAACAGCTCCCGAACGTTCATCATAGGATTCCAATAATGTATAAATATTCTCTTCTGTATCTATCGCCATTGATAATATCTGTGCATCTCCAATATATTCTGCAAGAGAAATCTCGTCAATATCATTCTCTTCCATCCGTATTCGATATACCCCATTCTCAGTCTTTCCATCTTCTCCCGCATTCAGATTCCATCGGTTCGTAATAAGATACACAACATCTCCACATGGATATATTTTATAAATGCTCCCCTGAATATGGGTAGTATCTATTCCTTGTGGAACATAGGTCATATCTTCCTGACTTACAGCCTTGTCATCATTTTCTTCTCTGTCCCCACATCCGGTGAACAACAAAACCATACATAACATACATAATATTAAACCAATCCGGTTGTATAGAAGATCTTTCATATTTTCCATCTTCCCCTTCCTCTATTCCTGCACAATACATCCATCTGCCAACTCAATTATCCGATCACATTGCTTTGCAATATCCATGTCATGTGTCACAATCACAATTGTCTGCCCTAGCTCATGCAATTCGTGAAACAAATCCATAATTTCCCCGGCAGTAGCCGAATCCAATGCTCCGGTTGGCTCATCCGCTAAAATTAATTTGGGTTCATTTACAATTGCCCTTGCAATCGCAACTCGTTGTTTTTGTCCGCCGGAAAGTTTTGCCGCCCGTTTTGATGCATATTCCTTCATTGCAACAGATTCTAATACCGTCAATGCTTTTTCTTTTTTATTCCGAATCGTTTGCTTTGAAAAATCCAATGGCAGCATTACATTATCTAAAACAGAATACTCTTCTACTAATGCATAGTCCTGCATCACCAATCCGATTTTTTCATTCCGCACCTGTGCCATTTTTGTACCCGGCATTGCCCGGATAAGTTCTTCATCTAAATAATATTCACCCTCTTCATATGTATCAATACATGCCAGTATATGCAATAACGTCGACTTTCCCGCTCCCGACTTACCTATAATTGCAACCATTTCCCCATCTTCAATACATAAGGAAACATCATTTAATGCCCGGCACGCATTCGAATCCTGCATATTGTATATTTTCGTTATATGTTCTAATCGTATCATATGCCACCTCTCATCCCACATTATCCGTCAATATATTCTTCGCCTGCTTGTTGCTCATAACCAATCGTACAATCCAGCCTGCCAAAATTATATATATCAGCAACGCACCTGCACATCCTAACATCTGTAACATGCCAAATGTAATAACCGTCTTTTTAAATAATCCCAATCCCCAGAACAACAACATCAATACAACAAAACTCATTCCTGCCATAGCCGCTGTAAGCAACGTACTGATCTGATTCATCCTCACGCAGCCATTCCAATCCATTCCGCATATATAAAAAATAGAATAGGTCTTCATCTGCTGTCGGATAATAATTGTACTAATGGAAATTGTACTGATCAGCACCAGAATAAATGCACCTGCAAAAATCGTCGCATACGCTTTCATACTATTTTTCAGATCACCCATACTATTATCCCTAACTTCCTGCATTGGATATTTCATATATGTATCCATCATTGCGGTCAGAATTTCATCGTTCGCTGCTCTTTCTTGTGCTGAAATGTCATTATCATAACGTATCAGCGTTACATTTGCGAGCCGCCTTGGAAGAATTCTTCCTCCTCGTTCCTGTTCCTCCTGCTTGACAGCATCCAAATCCATTAAAAAAATTGGTTTTCCCTGTTCCCCTAACAGATAATTGGTATACATCGACCGATAATCACCATCTCCATTGATGTTTTTCTGCGGCCATCCGACAATAGATGCCCCATCTTCTAATACTCCAACTATCTTTGCCTGCCAGGTATATTCCTCATTTTTTGCTCCTCGTTCAACAAAATCAATGATATCTCCTACCCCGATTCCATAATCATTATGTGAAACTACTGTCGGTATAACACCTTTTTCCTTTTTACATGTCGTCAACCACTCACCGGACTCTAAAGCAGGCATATATGAAGTGACCAATTCATGATCATATATACGATAATCTGCTTTTCTTCGTCCACTCTTCAAGGAACAATCTAATTGCTCCGTTTCGTAGCAAGTTGTTACATCTGCGTGTTGCAGCATATTCTCCAACTGCTCAGAATCTGTACATAACTGGTCTTCTCCCATTACCGCATAACAAGTATAGACCAACCATCCGTCTTTTGAAAAATATTTTTCAAATCTCTGGTAATATTGATACAAATTCATAACAACCGATGCCATACAAACCACAGCGAATAATACAATGATCATTTGCACCATGACAAACAGATTCATACCCAAATTCTTTTTAAATTGACGAATTCCATGTCTCACATACATCCCCACTCCCCCTTTACAAATTTTCCTGAATACAATATTTTTTCCGATAGATCATTATTCCGCTAATCAAAATAGTAAGTATGGCATATCCGATAATCAACCACACATATACCTTTGTGTTATACGCAAATCTCATATAAGGAAAATATGTGCTGACCGTCTGCATAATACATTGTTTATATAACAATATTGCCACAGTATATACCGGTATTCCAAGCATTGCACATTCCCCTACATGTATCAGATACGCTTTCCATTCCGCAAGTCCGCAGATCTGCATGATAGCAGATTGTCTTTTTCTTTTTGTAAAAACATAGAGATATAAAAACACAGAATTAAACACACAGATCACCATCATAAATATCACAATTAATGACACTGTCTGATATAGATAATATTGATTACTTTTGATTCCCTGAATATTGGGTATAGAAATGTGGCCTTTCAGATGTTTAAAAAAGACCTCTTTGATCAAACTATATGTTTGTTGTGTAACACCCTCATCAAAACTGATTAAAAATCTTTGCAGTCTGGTATCTCCATGCAATGTATTATATGGAATATGGATGGCTGCTCCTACTGTTCCCCAGCCGGTAATCTGATATTCCTCTCCCTGTAATTCAATCACATCTTCTCCCTGCATATGTTTTTCTATAAAATCCGACCAGATATTTGAAGATGCATTTCTATAATCATAGCAAACTGCCACCCTTTTATTTGCTTTTTCATCATACATGTTCCAATAACTGCCGCTTGAAATTACTCCGTACATGAGCATATTTTTCGCAACATTGTCCGCATAGGCAATAGAATCTCCATGCAATAGAAAAATACACTCAACTGCCCCTCCATCTATATCTAAATTGACGCTGCACGCATCTATATTATTCGCCATCTCATCTACTCTGTTCCCTAATTCTTTCAAACACGGATCCAACATATCTTTTGTCACATAAGATCTGTCATTTTGATCAAATTCCACCAGAACATACTCAATTTCTGCCGCACTATTTTTCTTCAATACATGATAATTCTGATATACGCCATACGAAAAACATGTGAGCAATGCTGATACAAACACCGTTACCACAAACAATACCCAGATATATGTATCATATTTAATAAAACAACCTATATTTTTCCATATATATTTCATAGTTTTCCCCTATCCTCTTATTTTTTAGTATCTAATCCTGTAATCAGACAACCACATTGTAACGCTCCCCATTATGGTAATAACCGACAAATGATCAAAAACACAGTATAAAATGCATCCAGAAAAATATAAATAAATTATTAAGTTTCAATTTTTAAAAAAAGGGCAATTTACCACTTCCGCACAAATCTCTTATTGAATACGGCTCCAATCAATAAAAATACTACACTTTCTCCCAAAACAGGCGCCATTTCTATTACAAATCTTCGACCTGTATGTACACCTCCGCAAAAATATGTATATGCTTCCATATTGTAATTTCCAATAAAAACCAATACCGAATATAATAACACAACAATAATTCCCGGTATAATTTTCCTAAAAAGATAAGAAAATGCATAAACTATACTTGCATACAATAAATCCACCACACAAAGTTTCAAATAAAGCCACCAAAGATTCGGAAAGATCCAACCAAATACTCCAAAAAGCGGTAACATGGCTATAGCATACAAAATATATGGAATGAATAACTCTGACCATTTATATATCCCATCCACATACAAAATCTCACATCCTGGCTGTTCAACCAAATGATATAAAATAAAGAAAAGAAGCCATACCGAAAATAGAGGACATATATATTGACTATTCTCCACAAAATAAGTATACACTTCTTCCATATCCTGATTTGTTAAATAGACCGAATAGCTGATACCCGGTATCAAAATATATAATATGATTACCGGTATTAAGGCAAAGATTCCGATTCCTTTTATACGATAATAACTTTTCATAGTGGCACTTTTCATTTTATACATTTCCCTTTTACTTATAATTCTTTCAATATGCACAGATATCCATCTTCAACATCTGGCTGTACACTTTTTTCTGCACTGATTGCCCTGTTCGACAATACCCTCAATACTTCTTTTCCATCTACTTCTTTTTCCTTTTCTACATAATCTGCGTTTGTTAATTCCTCCCGTGAAACCTCGTATACTTTTCCCTCTGCATATCGACGAATTTCCTCCTGCGTTCCCTGCATAGAAAACTCTCCTGCCTTCATAACGATAATCTGGTTACACACCGCCTCCACATCCTCTACTATATGGGTAGACATGATTACAATCATTTGCTTTCCCAACTGACGTACAATATTCTTAAACCGAATTCTTTCTTCCGGATCCAGACCGGTTGTTGGCTCATCAAAAATAATTAACTCTGGTTTATCTAATAACGCCTGTGCAATACCGAGTCTTCTTATCATTCCACCGGAAAGTTTACGTCCCTTTGTCTTTTTGTATTCCTCAAGATGTACCATTTCAAGCACTTTATCAATACATACATCTACCCTGTCTTTGTCAACTTTTTTAATACAGGCAAAATATCTAAGGTGTTCCTCCACCGTCAGTCCCGGGAAAACACCTATACTTTGCGGCAAATATCCTATATGTACCGTCTCTCTCTTTTTTGATATATCTTTTTCATTCAAAGAAATAATTCCTTTACTAGGATACAGTCCTAACACGCACCGTAAAAATGTCGTTTTTCCTGCTCCATTTGGTCCCAGCAGGCCATAAATACCATTTTCTAATTGGCACGAAATATTATGTAAAATCTCTTTTTTCCCAAAGCTCTTTGATAAACCTTCTATCTCCAACATTCTATTATTTTCCCTTCAATTCTTCTAATTCCTGTTCGCCAATATTCTCTATAAAGAATTGATCAAACATTTCATCCGTACATTTCTCTGGCAGATAATCAGCAAAATCCTCCATATATTGCTGTTTCATATTGCTATATGTAACTTTCTCCGACAATTCCCTTTTATATAATTGGTAGCGGTATACATAATTATCTATTAATTCCTCTTTCGACAATTTAGCATCTTCTTTCTCTTGCCCACTATACCAATCCAACAACTTATTCCTATGACATTCCGCTTCCAACGCCTCCCATGAATATGCGGAGGCTACCAAAGTATCCTCTGTGATATAAGTAAAATCTCCACCGATACTTCCCGGTGTAAAAATACACTTTTTATTATCGAGGCTATCCCACATACCACTGCTTACCATATATTGTAAAACGGATGGATAAATTGCCTTATTCTTTTCTAAAGACGGATCTGCCGAAGAATCCAGGTAAGAATAGATACACACTGCCCCATTTTTCAGTTTCTGTTCCTTAAAAAAGCCACTTACAAATAAAGCACCACTACTCTCGCCCACAAAATGATTTTCTTCAATTTCCGGTAAATCAGAATATATTTTTGATGCGGAAGTAAATGTTATATCAAAAACTGCTTCTGTACGAAGTCGATTATCCAAATACGATTGATTCTCTACATCATACACTCTGCAAAAACCTGGAACCGGATAATATGGAATACACGCCGGAAGGTATAGTTCTTCTTTATTACTATAGAAATTGGAACATCCCCCACTATATGTTACGACAATTTCTTCCAAAGACCCTGAATCATTATATATTGTGAGGTAATCCCCCTCTCTTTCATATGCCAGCTCTTTCCCATTCTGGTCACTTATGTTATTTATGTTATAAAGATGATACAAGGTCATATCATAAACATTCAGATCTTTTTGGGAAGGCTTCAAAACAGCACGAACTTTCATCTGCTGCTCCAATGCTATATCAATGTCATAATCATAAAACATATATCCTGCTTCTTTTTCTTTCTGCTCATGTCCCTGCGAAACATAGTATACATATGCATATCTTACTGCATCCTCTTGATCATAACTGTCATTTCCACTGTAATAGCTGGCAGGTTGCAACATTGCACAATAGCTACCCCCCATCATGCAAATCAATGCGATTACTGTGATCACTCTTTTCCTAGAGGAATAGCAACTGACTATTACTGTCATGAACAAAAATACCCAAAACAATACTCTGCAAAAATGTGTGATATGAACCGGTATCAATGTAATATAATTTCCAAACATCATCCCATCTTCTATTATGATTTCCGGCATGATATAAAACTGTTTTAAAAATTTTGTTACCCTTATACCATTGATAAACAAATAATTAAAATTGACAACCATATTAGGACTTACCAGTATACAAAACAACAGAAGACCAACATATCCCATGATCTTGTTCATTCTTCTAGCCAAAAACCATCCTAGTAAAATTGCAACAATTCCATTTAATCCTATATATAATCCGCATATCTTTCCTAAATATTCCAAGATTTGTGGTGTCAGAACATCTCGACTTCGAAAATAGAAGATTTGAAAGATCAACATCAGAATTCCCGATAACAAAACAAACTGCAACAACACAAAAAACTGTACACAGTCATTCACGAAGCATCTCCTACCCGCCTTTACAACTTCTAGTAAACCTGCGTCCGCTGTCTCACGGAAATAATCAAATGCTATCAATGCCATGCATACAAAAAAGAAATAGCACGCTCTAAGCTGCATAAAGAAAACATCGGAAGCACCCCAGATCATAATATCATTCTGTATAAGTTGGCATTGCAAATATATGTAATAGCCTACACTTCCTCCAAACCATAACAGTAGCAGCACCATTCGCACTATACTTCGAAAGAACAATTTTTCCTGTAGTTTTAACATTAGCATCCCCCATATCGGGAAACAAACCGTATAGTACACAGTTTGTTTCCTTTCCGTATATACTTTATCATTTGTTCGAACAATTTAAAGATAGCACAATGTACATTCTTAGTAAATAGGATTTTCGTGAATGGTAATAAAACTGCTTGAGTGGTACAATATATCATATATTTGCCCGTTGCATTTTCCAATTAAAATGCAACTTTCTAATTGCAGAATACCGTCTACGGCTCAAAGGTAACGATATTCCGGTGGTTAAATGAACTTTATCCGACTCCACCCTTTTTATATGCTCTAAATTTACCAGATGAGAACGATCTGTCAGAACAAACCCCTTTTCCTTTAAACGTTCTGCCAACACAGACAGTGTTTCCCTACATTTATTGTTTTCTCCATCCAATGTATATAGCACAACCTCATGTCCATACACTTCAAAATATAATATACAGTGACATGGTATTGCAAGTGATCTCATAGAGGTGATTGGTATATCTACTGACTGATATCTACAAAGTTTTAATTCAGCGGACTCAAGTGCTTCATAGATTTCTTCCAGACAACATTTATCAATATACCGAAAAGCATTAACCTTATATCCCTCTCTGCTCATCTCGACGTGAGATGTTAATATAATAAACAATGTCTCACTATATTTTTTTGCATATTCACTTATTGTAGAAAACCCATCTATTCCTGACATTTCTATATCCATAAAAATTACAGAAAACTCCTCGTCACATTTCAAAAACTCTTCTCCGGAGTAAAAGTCTTTTATAATGAATTCCCGTCCTTTAAAATAGTTTTCCACACATTGTTCAATATTTTTTACCCAATGAATCTCGTCATCCACTATTGCAATTTTCATTCTATCCCCCCTTTTTATAGTTATTCACCATTTTCCATGATGATCTCCAACACAAATTCATCTTTTAATAATTCGTAGTTTAGCGTACCATGATATTTCGATACACTATCCCTGATATTATCCAATCCCAATCCATGTGCCTGCTTATCTTTCTTACTCGTTACAATCTTCCCACGGTCTATCCGATACATTCCGTTATATATATTTTTTTCCGATATATATATATTCTCATCATCAAACCCAATAGACAACTCTACCCATTTCGTCTCTACTTTTTCAACTGCCTCGAAAGCATTTGATAATATATTGGAAAAAATGGTACATAGATCATATGCATCAATATAACACACCTCCGGCATCCTTCCACTTAACCGAAATGTGCATCCATTGTTTCTGAATTTTTCTCCATAATAATTTAAAACAGCATCAACTGTTTCATTATAAACACTCCGTACAGAATGACTACTATCTAATTTCCCATAAATGGTATTAATATAATCATTTAATTGATCCCATGACTTTTGTTCCGTATACTGCTTCATAACATACAAATGAGCTCGCATATCATGCCGAATCTTCCGTATTTCCTGATTTTTATATTCCAAAAGCTGATAATGTTCTCTCTGTAAATTAATATAATGCTCCTTTAATTCCTCATTTTTTCGATGCCAATTATTCGATGCTCCCAAAACAAGCACAAATGCCATCTGAACGATAAACCCAATAAGTAACAAAAGAAACACTAATGCATACTCTGTATATCTCTGCATCAGTTTGTTCTCCAAAATTGCCAGAACACATACATTTACCACACAAATGATCAAAAAGGCAATATAATACCACCACGAAAGTTCACTTAATGCAGATTTACTCTTTCTGCCAACCAACCAGAACACAACAAATAGTATAAACAATGTCACCATACTCATAATAATATCCTGTAGTGAAGTATCCGAATAGCCTGTCCATATCCAAAACAGTTTCACCAACATATAGCTGATTACATCCACTGTCATTATCACACCCATTGACCACATTGTAATAATAACCTTTTTCCAATTGAACTCCACAACCAGCAAGTATGATAATAATAAAACATATCCTATATATAAAAATGGATACCAAATTCCATCTTTCCAAATATCGATCGTACAACCGACAAGAACTGTTAATATACCTGCAAGAACTTTATTTTTGTTTTTAGCAGTTATTTGCATATTAAATCCAAATATATAGATACATAAAAATTTGATCCCCTCTATCATATAATATATGATATTTTCCATAATACCCCTCACTCCGTATCATTTCAAAATGCTTTTATCGCCCATCGTAGTTTTGTCGAACGTGCTCTTGGATTCCGGTTGCACTCCTCCGTAGAAGGACGTGTTACATCCTCTGAAATCTCTGAGTATATTCCCTGTTTCTTCCCCTGCTTAAATGCCTTCTTCACAAGACGATCCTCACCGGAATGGAATGTAAGGATTGCCACTCTCGCTCCCGGAGCCAATACATCCGGCAGATTATCCAGAAAACTATATAACACTTCAAACTCACTGTTTACATCGATCCGTAATGCCTGAAAACATCTCTGACAGGATTTCTTCACTGCTTCCTTTCGTTCCGCCTGCGGAACAAAGCCCAATGCCTCCTCAATCACATTCTTAAAATCCGTTGTCGTATGAACAGCCCGTTTCTTTCGCTTCCAATCCGTAACCTTAGCTGCAATCTCTACCGCATATGGCTCATCTGAATTCTCCTGCAACATCCCGATCAGTTCTTCTTCTGTCACTTCATTCAAACGTTCGTATGCCGGTGTTCCCTGTTCCGGATTCAATCGCAAATCCAACGGTCCTTCCGCTTTATAAGTAAATCCCCGTTCCGGATTGTCAATCTGCATGGAAGATACCCCAAGATCTGCCAATACAAAATCAAACTTTCCAACCTCTTCGGACAACTGTGCTATATTAGCAAAATTCATCTGTCGGATGGTCAGAATTTCCTCTCCATACCCCTTATCCTCTAAACGCTGTTTCGTCTTCTTACTCTCAATTGGATCTACATCCAACGCATAAATATGACCTTTCCCGTGCAGACATTCCAACATTGCTTTGGTATGCCCTCCATATCCAAGCGTTGCATCTAACCCTTGTTCTCCCGGTTGAATCTTCAATACATCTAAGATCTCCTGCACCATGATCGAAATATGCATTCCCGCAGGGGTACTTCCCTTACGGATTACCTTTTCAATTGTATCCTGATACTTTTCCGGATTCTGTTCTTTGTATTTCTCTGCAAATGTTTTTGGATGTGTTCCACTATATCGTTTACGGCGCTTATGCACCTGTTCTCTCTCTTCCATTCTTATCCTCTTCTACTGCCTATAACAACAATCTTCTCTATATATCCTAAATAATCTTCTTACATACATCCTTCAGGCAACAATTCCCGCAATCAGGCGTTGTACGCGCCGTACATACTGCACGTCCATGATACACCAGACGATGACAAAAATCACTTCCCTCATCCGGAGGTATCAATTTCCATAATGCCATCTCCACTTTTTTGGGTTCCTTTATTCCATCTACTAATCCCATGCGATTCACTAACCGAATACAATGTGTATCCGTAACAATCGCAGGCTTTCCAAATACATCGCCCATAATGAGATTGGCACTCTTACGTCCGACTCCCGGCAGTGCCAATAATGCATCAAAATCTTCCGGTACTTTGCAATCATACTGATCACGCAACATCTTCATACATGCACTGATATCCCTTGCCTTGCTTTTTCCAAGACCACATGGCTTAACAATCGCCTCAATATCTTCTACGGGTGCATCTGCCAAATCCTGAACACTCGGATATTTTGCAAAGAGTCCCTCCACGACAACATTTACCCTGGCATCTGTACACTGTGCCGCCAACCTTACGCTGACTAACAATTTCCATGCATCATCATATTCCAGGGTACATCCGGCATCCGGATATTCCTGTTTTAGCAACTCAATAATATCCAATGCCCGCTGTTTCTTTGTATAACGTTTCTTTTGTTCTGCCATTGATCTATTCCTCTGTTTTCATCCGATAATTGTGCATAAGCGGTCCTCTGCCATGTCCCAAATCCAGTCCGGCTGCAATTGCGCCGGCTACATACTCTTTTGCCTTGCGAACACTTTCTTCCATTGTACAACCTTTTGCAAGAAATGTAGCAATTGCAGAAGACAGCGTACACCCTGTACCATGCGTATTTGCATTCTCATATCGCTTGCCGGATACCCAGATGATCGCTCCATCCATATATAACAGATCGTCCGCTGTCTCTGTTAAATGTCCCCCCTTGATCAATATGGCACCCTTGCAATACGCTGCAATCTCTTTGGCTGCCTGTTCCATATCTGTCCGATCCTGAATCGTAATACCACTTAATACTTCCGCTTCACTTAAATTCGGTGTTATAACATCCGCTCTTGGAATTAACTGCTCCTTCAGCGTGCGGACTGTACGATTCTCCATCAGATTACTGCCACTCGTTGCAACCATAACCGGATCTACAACAATATTATCCGCTTCGTACTCATCTAATTTTTCACAAATTGCTTCCATAATATCCGGCGTAGCGATCATTCCTAATTTCACTGCTTCCGGACGAATATCCTGAAATACCGAATCAATCTGTGCTTTTACCATCTGTACGGAAACTGCTTCCACGCCTTGTACCCCGGTCGTATTCTGCGCAGTCAATGCCGTAATTGCCGTCATTCCGTACTCCCCTAATGATGTAATAGTCTTCAAATCTGCCTGAATCCCTGCACCGCCACTGGAATCAGAACCTGCTATACTTAATATTGTATGCATACATTTGCACCTTCCTTTTCGTAACTGTCCCTACTTAGCAACCAATTCATCTGCAACTGCACGAAGTTGTTGTGTTGCTTTCCGAATATCCGGTGCCGCAAAGATAGCAGATACAACCGCTACACCATTTACATGGGAACCTTTTAATTGTAGCATATTATCTTTCTGAATGCCACCAATGGCAACAACCGGTATGGAAACAGCCTCGCATATTTCTTTGAGTGTAGCAAATGATACCGCTTCTGCATCTAACTTTGTAGAAGTTGTAAAAACAGAACCCACTCCAAGATAGTCTGCCCCATTTCTCTCCGCCTCAATTGCCTCTGCAACCGTATGTGCAGATACACCGATGATCTTATCCTGTCCTAACACCCTACGTGCTTCCACGAGTGCCAGATCACTCTGACCAATATGAACTCCGTCTGCATCAATCTCTTTGGCAAGTTCTACATCATCATCTACTACATATGGAACATGGTATGCATCTGTAATTGTTTTCACCTCTGTGGCCAATTTTACAAATTCCGGATATGCAAGATTCTTCTCACGGATCTGTATAAAAGTGGCTCCTCCATCTAAAGATTCTTTCACTACTTCGGGCAACGTCCGTCCATTCAACCACATAGAATCCGTTACAGCATACAAACACATTGCTTTCCTGATCTCTTCTTTACTAAATGCTTTCATATTCTTTCCTTCTTTCTCAAAATACCATATGCCGGATGTTTTCCCATTTCTTGACTGGATTCATCCGGCATATCTTTTATATCTCTTCTACTTTTGCACCATGTACCAGCGTTTCGCCATCTAACCGACTCATGGCATCGATCAGATACATACGCAGGCTGGATGTTCCGCTTCCCTCAGCCTGCACTTTTGCCCCTGCAATTTCACCGCACAAGCCTTCCGCAGCAATCGCCGCTACTACTGCATTTGTCGGATTCTCCATATTAGCTGCTACATATCCGGCAATCACACCATCTAACATACATCCTGTTCCTGTAATCTTTGACATGTCTGCCACACCATTTCTCGTTGCATATGCATGTTCTGCATCTGCAATCACATCAATCGCTCCGGTAATCGCAATGATAGCTCCGGTTGTTTTGCTCAGTTCTTTCGCAAATTCCGCAGTATCTGCAAGATTATCATCTGTAACGGTATCTGCTACATCTGCATCCACGCCCTTTGTAGATCCGCTTCCGGAATATACAGTCTTAATCTCTGAAATATTGCCACGGATCACTGCAAACTGAATTTCCTTCATCAAACGAAAAGTTGTCTCTGTACGAAACTTCGATGCACCTGCTCCAACCGGATCAAGAATTACCGGATGTCCTAATGCATTTGCTTTCTTTCCCGCTAAGATCATGGATTCAATGGATCTTTCATTCAAAGTTCCAATGTTAATGACTAACGCATTACAGATCGAGGTAATATCTTCTACATCCTTCTTATCATCACTCATGATCGGTGAGCCACCACAGGCTAACATCATGTTGGCAACATCATTTACCGTTACATAGTTGGTAATAAAATGCACTAATGGTGTCTTCTTTCGCACATTCTCCAGAATTGTTTTCATAATTTATCCTTTCTTCCCAGGCTCAAGCCGTCCATCTCGCCTATCGGCTCGATGATCGGGCTGCGCCCTATACCCTGCGTGCACGGCTTGCTTTTACCTTAGGCTCAAGCCGTCCATCTCGCCTATTGGCTCGATGATCGGGCTGCGCCCTATACCCCAAGATGCATCTGGCTACTTATGCAAGCAAGCTTGCCGTAGCCCATGCATCTTAGGGTGCACGGCTTGAGCCTAGTCCATGATGTCAACGTCTTCGCCGCGAAGAATTTTGTTGATATTTCTTACGGCACACATTTTACCACACATGGTACAGGTATCTTCTTTTTCCGGTTTTGACTCTGCACGATATCTTCTTGCTTTGTCACCATCTATCGCTAAATCAAACTGTTTTTCCCAATCCAGCTCCCGGCGGGCTTCTCCCATCTGATGATCCCAGTCTTTCGCTCCCGGCACACCCTTTGCGATATCTGCCGCATGTGCCGCGATCTTAGAAGCAATGATTCCTTCTTTTACATCCTCCACCGTTGGCAGACGTAAATGTTCCGCAGGTGTAACATAACATAAGAAAGATGCTCCATAGGTAGCTGCGATTGCTCCGCCAATTGCAGCCGTAATGTGATCATATCCCGGTGCAACATCCGTAACCAAAGGACCTAACACATAAAATGGTGCCCCTTTACAGATTGTCTGCTCAATCTCCATATTCGAACGGATCTGATTCAGTGGCATATGTCCCGGTCCCTCGATCATAACCTGTACATTCTTATCCCATGCACGCTGTGTCAGTTCTCCCAATGTAACCAATTCTTCAATCTGTGATATGTCTCCGGCATCCTCAATACATCCCGGACGGCAGGCATCTCCTAAACTGATCGTTACATCATACTGATTACAGATATCTAAAATCTCATCATAATACTCATAAAATGGATTCTCATTTCCGGTAAGCTCCATCCATGCAAAGATAATGGAACCACCACGCGATACAATATTCATATGACGTTTTGTATTCTTAAAACGCTGTGCCGTTGCTTTATTGATACCACAATGGATCGTCATAAAATCCACACCGTCTTCCGCATGCATTCTCACTACATCAATCCATTCTCTGGAAGTAATGGATTTTAATGCCTTGTTATAATACACCACTGCATCATAAATCGGAACGGTACCAATGATCGCACTACATTCCGATGTCAATTTGGTACGGAATTTTCTTGTATCTCCAAAAGAACTTAAGTCCATGATTGACTCAGCACCAAGGTTGACTGCCTCCTGTACCTTTTCCATCTCCACATCCATATCCAGGCAGTCCTTCGAGGTACCCAGGTTCACATTGATCTTTGTCTTTAATTTGGTACCAATTCCATATGGTTTCAAACATGTATGATTCTTATTGGCCGGAATAGCTACCTGCCCCTTTGCAACCAGATCACGAATTGTCTCTGCTGACATATTCTCATAATCCGCTACCTGCTTCATCGCTTCTGTAATGATGCCCTTTCTCGCAGCATCCATCTGTGTTGTGTATTCCATTTCATCCTTCCTTTCTATATAACAAAAGACTCCCTGCCGTCACAGAGAGCCTCTATTCATGTTCTTACTTATCCCATATCTCGAATCCCTACGTTAGCATTACCTAAATCAGGTTGCGGGTCGAAGTTGATGACTTCCTCTCAGCCTGCTTCACAAGCTCCCCGTTCCTATTCAATTCCTGTTTAGTGTAACATACCCATTCATTGTTTACAATACCAAAATGTATGTTACGCCTCGTTCTCCGGTATCTCAACAACCGGTCCGCCTGTCAATACCCTTAATATTAAAAATGTTCCCAGTAACAATGTAATGCCTAACACAAATGGCACGATCGGAGTCTGCACAAATCCGGCAACAATATATGTCACAAAAGAAACCGCCGCCACAGTCACTGCATATGGAAGCTGCGTAGACACATGATTTAAATGATTACATTGTGCTCCGGCAGATGCCATAATGGTAGTATCGGAGATTGGGGAACAATGATCGCCGCAAACGGCTCCTGCCATACATGCAGACATCGCAATGATCATCATGGTCGGATTCTTATCTTCAAATGTATGAACAACGATTGGAATCAATATACCAAAAGTTCCCCATGATGTACCGGTTGCAAACGCAAGAAAACAGGCAATCAGGAAAATGATTGCTGGTAACAGGCTTAACCAGTTACCGGATATTCCATTCACGACAGAAGCTACATACTCCTTGGCTCCAAGACTATCCGTCATTGCCTTCAATGTCCATGCAAATGTAAGAATCAGAATTGGAGGCACCATTGCCTTAAATCCTTCCGGCACACACTCCATTGACTGTTTGAATTTTAATATATTACGCAATTTGTAATAAACAATCGTAATAATAAGTGCTACAAAACTTCCGTACATCAATCCTACGGAAGCTACACTATTCGAAAACGCCTCAATGATTCCGGCCCCACTGAAAAATCCACCTGTGTAGATCATTCCTGTAATACAACATACAATAAGTGCAACAATCGGAATTACCAGATCGATCACTTTTCCTCTACCGTCATCCGTTGCATCCTGAGAATCCGCATACGGACGATCCGGGGTTGTAAAGAGATCTCCATGTGTTGCATTGATCTCATGTGTCCGCATCTGTCCAAAATCTACCTTCATAATAACCATTGCAAACATTGCAACGATCGTAAACAATGCATAATAATTATATGGAATCGCTTTGAGGAATAACTGAAATCCATCTTCTCCTTCTACGAATCCGGTAACAGCCGCCGCCCAGGATGAGATTGGCGCAATGATACAGATCGGTGCTGCTGTTGCATCAATCAGATATGCCAGTTTTGCACGGGATACTTCGTGTTTATCCGTAACCGGCCGCATCACACTGCCAACCGTCAGACAATTAAAATAGTCATCTACAAAGATCAGAATACCGAGAAAGATGGTTGCAAGCTGTGCACCCACCCTCGTCTTAATATGCGTAGATGCCCATCGCCCAAATGCTGCCGATCCACCTGCCATATTCATCATACAGACCATAATTCCTAATACAACCAGAAATACCAGAATACCAACATTATCCGGCTTGGACAATACTCCTACAATTCCGTCCTGAAACACATGTTTCATTGTTAATTCCAGACCAAAATTTGAATAAAACAATCCTCCAATAACAATTCCCACAAACAGCGAGCTATAGACTTCCTTCGTGATCAGCGCTAAACCAATCGCAACAATCGGAGGTACCAGCGCCCAGAATGTGGCATACATCTGTGATACATACTCCATAAGATTCTCCCTTCTCTTTCGAATAGCAACCTATCTATCGTGTCGCTCATTTTCTACATAAATGGTATTGTACCATATATATTCCTTTTTTCCAATAAAAAAAGACCGTTTCTTTACTTCTGCAAAAGAAAACAAAACAGTCTTTGATCATTGAATTCTTAATTATGCCTCATGCGGAAAAATAACAGTAAGCAACATCTTAAAATCCTCCTTTGCATATACGGCATGAGGAATGGTTGCCGGCATCACAATTGCTTCTCCCGCATGACAGGTATGCTCTACTCCATCAACCGTAAACAAACCGGTTCCTTCTAAAACATATGCCATCGCATCTCCGAATGAATCATGCGTTCCAATCTCCTCACCTTTCGAAAAAGCAAATAGTGTCACGCTCACCGCATCATTCTGTGCCAACGTCTTACTAATGACCTGTCCTGGCTGTACCTCTAATTCCTTTGCTAAATTGATAACCTTTTCATGATCAATATTTTTAATAAATGCCATATCGCATTCCCCTTTCTCAATATAATACATCATGGGTAGCATCAAAATGTCTTCTGTTATTATAACAACATTAAAAAAAATTATTCGGCAGCTTTTTCTGTTGTCTCTTCCTCTTGTTCCTCAGAATCGCCTTTCTGTGTTGTTTCCGAATCTTCGCCGTCTTCCGAATCTTCTTCCGCATCACCTTCCCCTGAACCTTCTATCTCTTCATCTGATGCCTCTGTATCATCATATAACTGTGTCTGCTGTTCGTTATACTCATCTTCGGATATCTCCGTTAATTTTGCATTATCATATAAGAAATCCGCAACCTTTTGGTAAGTAAGCTGATAACCAACTTCTTCCTCGCTATAATCTTTCAAGAAATCCTCTGCACTTTCATACCCATACGTTGCATAATTGTCTTTTACAAATTGATCTACCTCTTTTTTAGAACAGCTGATCTTCTCTTTTTGTGCAATTGCTCCCATGATCAATTCTGAATTCACATTGTTAATAATATCCTGTTTCTTTGTATCCTCATCTAATCCTAACATCTCTTCGAACTCAGACAATTCCATTCCATACATAGACGCTGAATATTCATTATCATTGTTATAATTCTCTTCACATTCTGTATACAGATCATCCGGATAACCATTGAATTTGGAGTTGTCTAACAAATACTGCATAATTTCCTGTACGGCTGCTGACTTATATTCTTCTTCACGACTTTCTTCTAATTCCTTCTTCTTGGCAGCCTCATATTCTGCTTTATCCTTATATTCCGTATTTTCCTTTACAAAATCATCATTGTATTCCGGAACAATTTCCTTGCTGATCTCATTCAAAGTAACATCTACGGTCGCTTTCTTTCCGATATCTGCATCATCATATGCATAATCTTCCGTAATTTCCACATCGATCTTTTTATTGTCACCTGTCTTCATTCCAACAAGTTCTTCTTCTACTTCCGGAAAAAGATAGCCCTCTCCGATCACAACATCCTCGTCTTGTGCAGAATAATTCTCATTCTCTTTGCCATCTATCGTAGTTTTATATGTTACATTCGCATAATCATCTTCCTTTGCAGCCCGGTCTGTGATCGGATCATAGGTTACATAATCATACATCTCTTCATCGATTGCACTTTGGACTTCCTCATCCGTAATCTCAAATGTAACTTTTGATGCTTCTACTCCTTTGTAATCACATAAATCTACATATTTTGAATATGAGATATTCTTCAGGTACGGATTGCTTTGCCCACATCCGGTTATCCCTGCCATAATCAATACACTTGCCATTCCTAACGCTATTATCTTCTTCATTCTTATCTCCTTTATCTTATGGTAATATATAACCTGCTGCCCGATACAGTTCGTACCATTCTTTACGGCTCAGTATTATGTTAACCGATTCACATAACTGCACTAAATGCTCCGGATTCATTGTACCTGCCAAAACCTGCATCTGTGCCGGATGTCTGAGTATCCACGCAATTGCAATCGCTGATTTGGTAACATGTCTTTCCTCTGCAATTCTGCCTAATACATCATTTACCTCCGGGAATTTCTCATTATCAATAAAACTGCCCTCAAAGAAACCATACTGCAACGGCGACCATGCCTGAATCGTTATATTATGCAATCTGCAGTAATCTAAAACTGCCATATCTCTACTTGCAGCTCCGTCTGTCAACATATTGGCTTCTAATCCTTGTTGTATCATTCCTGCATGCATTAACCCAAACTGCATCTGGTTCACCTGTATCGGAACTTTACACACCGACTGTAACAATTCAATCTGTGTGGACGTAAAGTTGCTCACTCCGAATCTTCTTACCTTCCCGGTTCTTTGCAGCTGATGAAGTGTATCTGCTACTTCCTCAACATCCATCAACGCATCCGGTCTGTGTAATAACAGCAAATCAATATATTCCGTCTGTAACCGGCGTAAACTGTCATCCACGGAAGATAATATATGTGCAGCCGAAAAATCATAATATCCATCACGGATTCCACATTTGGTCTGAATCCTCATACGCTCCCGCATCCCCTTATTCTCCGCAAGGGCTTTTCCGAATACCTCTTCGCTTCTTCCTGCTCCGTAGATATCCGCATGGTCAAACAGGTTCACCCCGTTATCTAATGCTATATTGATCAATTTGGAGACTTCCTGTACCGACATATCAGCCATTCGCATACAACCTAACCCGATCCGGCTGGCATCCATATTGGAATCTCCTAACTCCATCGCCATCTCACCGCCTAACGGCTTCACGGATTTGCTTTCAAAGCCGACTGTTCCCGCCACTTTATTTGCCATCCGCATCAGAATATTCCGGTGTGTTTTGATTACGTGGAAATATATATTTTCTACCTTATCTGCAAACTGCTGTGTAGAAAACGGCTCTGCACTTGCCATGGCATTCTTACTGTAATCAATGCCTTGTGGATTCCTTAATACCTTATCCATTCCTCTTACAAAAGAATCCTCGTCTAGAAATTCATATCCATTTTTCCCTTCAAACAATACTCCATCCAAACAAGGATCTCTTCTCGCTACAACCGGCAATCCCGAAGCTAATGCCTCAATATAGGTTAATCCCTGTGTCTCGCTGGTTGATCCGGAAACAAAGACATCCGCCACCTGATAATAATGCGTAATCTCATCCCATGGTTTTGCTCCGGCAAATATAATCTGCTTTCTATGTTTGAGCGTCTTTGCCTGACGTTCTAATGTTCCCCGTTGCGGTCCGTCCCCAACTACAAGGAATGTAACATCCGGATTCGTGTCCATATAATGATTCAGGTATAGCATTACCTCATCAATATTCTTCTCATCAGACACACGGCCTAAATAAAGGACGACTTTATTGTCCTTCGGAATACCTAGTGCCGCTTTTAACTTGTTACGCTGCATTGCCGTGTCCCTGACTTCAAAATGACTCAGATCAATTCCTGTCGGGATTACATTGATATCCGGCTTAACACCATAATGCCGCATCAGATTGGCTACCTTTTCTGTCGGAACAATCAGTTCTTCTGCACCACGGACACTGAATTTACTAAACATTTTAACAAATGCTTTTGCTCTTTTTTCACTGGAAATATACTTCTTAATATAATGTGTATAATCTTCATATATTGTATGATATGTGTGGACAACCGGAACGAACAGCTCATGTGCCATGATTCTTCCAAACATTCCGATTGCAAACTCTGTATTCGTATGAATAATATCTAACTTCATCTTATGGATCTTCATTGCGATCTTCGGATGATAAAATAATCCAATTCTACGCTCCGGAACAAAGGAACATGCTTTTGACGGAACACGGAATACACCTTTTTCATTCGCCGGTGCGTCCGGTGTCTTTGTCGTAATGACATATACATTGTGTCCCTTTTTCTCCAGTTCTTTTTTTAATAAATATACGGAATTCGCAACTCCATTCAATTCAGGATAATACGTGTCCGTAAATAATCCAATATTCATATTCTGACTCCTTGCTTCCCTGTCATACAAAGCTCATTGTAATACATTTCCGTGAAAATGTCTTGTAAAATTTTTGTGTCTCTTAATATCCCCTCTGTGCTTTTTCTTTTGCTTTGGCTATCTCTGCCTCTTTCTTTGCTTCATCCTCAGCAGCCTCCCGATTCAACCGGTCTATGATCTCCTGTGCTCTTCTTAAATTTTCTGCTTCCTGCTCCGCCAACTGCCCTGCTTTCCGTTCCTCTTCCTCATGCAGTCTGGCCTCCCTGCCTTCTTCAATAAATGCATTTACATTCACCTTATTGGCATTCATAATGGCAGCGATCCGCTCTTTTTCCTGTTGTTCCCTGCGTAATCTCTCTATTTCCTGCTGTCTGTTACGTTCCTGCTCCAGTCTTAGCTGTTCTGCCCTTTGCCGTGCATATTCTGCATCATCATAAGTTGTATTCGGCGCATACCGTTCCTGCGCCGAATCTGCCTGTACCATATCTGCCACATTCTCTTCCGCATCTGCAGATTCACTATCTGTCTTTGATGTCACAGACACAATCGGCTGTTGCTCCGCCCGTACATTATTATCATAGCGGATAATAAACACCGGAAGGATCACCTGTTGCCACCACTTGATCACGTTGCTCTTTAATTTTGAAAAAAGTATCATAACTGTCCTTTTCCCTTCTCTGTTCTATACCCATTCATTTATTCATCATCTTCCTGCGGAAATTGCCGCAATAAAAAACGCCTTTTATATTTCAATGTTGCATAATCCGTAATCCGCTTCAGACATGTAAAATCTGCCGTACCTCCAATTACCCCGATAAATGTTGATCCCTGTAAAAACTTACCATATAACAATTCATGTGATAATGCTTCCGCCGATGCATCGATCTGTCTTCGGATCTGTAACTCTACAACAAATGAATCTGTCTGTTGTTCTTCCTCCGCAAATTCCTCTTTATAATATCGTCTTATCAATTTGTTCATATCGGCATCTTTCTTCCGTAATTCATCCCCACTTTTCAACGCTGTGTCAATCAGCTTAAGAATAAATAATTTCTCTTTCTCTTCTCGATAGGAAAATCCATAGCTTAATGCAATCTCATAAATGCTCTTCAACATGACCGAAACAAAGATCGGAATATCCGGAATGCCTAACCCTACTATACCGAATCCGATTCCCTCTATCGTTGTGATCGTAAGATTCTTCGCTCTCGTTCTTCTTGCCTGACGTTCAAATTTCCGAATCGTCTTACCGCTAAATCCCTCATGCCGGATATCTCTTTCATGCTCCCTGAATAGCCTTACCTGTCGTTCTTTCCGATACGTTTTCTCAATGAGCCCTGATCCTTTTTCAAACACTGTCACAAATGCCTTGTTAAATGCCGTCTCTAACGTCTTCTGTAAAGTAACCGGCACTTTCTTCTCAACAAACCTCACCCATTTCGGTGTCTTGTCCATAATATGCCCTACGATGTAAGACTCCTCTTTTAATTTCTGTAACCGCCACTCATTTTCCCATGAAAACTGACTCATATGCATCCTTCTTTTCTATATAAACTCAATCATATATTCTTTAAATGTGCCTCTCCTATAATCTCAAATATCCTAAGCACTATATACAAATATTATACATTACCCCCCTCATAATAACAACTTAAAATTCCTCTTGCACAGCGTAAGTAACGGACGATGTGTGAGGGCACATGCAAAAAGATATAGAGAAAGCCATGTTGGGTTGCCTTTATGGTACGCAGGCACGCTTGCGCTATGCTTCATACGCAGCGGTGCTA
>OLPV01000383.1_pt1 | contig 39838 bp, 33 predicted proteins | sample 1671961 | NCBI WGS metagenome assembly OLPV01 (sample SAMEA3136630, study PRJEB25190) | human gut metagenome | biome: human gut; feature: human-associated habitat; material: faeces | place: Austria | collected 2013 | reverse complement strand
TGAATTCTGAAAACTTTTGATGATGAATCCCGTAATTTTTACTCTACGTCAGACACGCTCGACAGCCTCCTCGACAAGGCCGGACGCGGCGGCCGTCGCCGCCGAGGACCGGGCGGTGAAGCTGCTCGCGCGCAGGATATCCGAGAACTCAGCGGAGATCGAGGCGATCACGGCGGAGATCTCCGCCCTGCTCGAGGGCGACGATACCTACCGATGCCTCCTGACGGTGCCGGGCATCGGGCCCAAAACCGCTTCCGAGCTCGCGATCTCCATCGACATCGAAGACTTCCCCGGTCACGACAGGCTCGCGTCGTACTGCGGCCTGGCGCCGCGCAACCGCCAGTCGGGAACCTCGATCTCCTCGGTGACGGCATCACGCCAAGGAAACAAGAGGCTGAAGAACCTGCTCATATTCTCATGCAACTGCCTTACCCGGACAGAGGGGAGATGGGGTGACTACTACACCAGGTGCCGAGAGCGGGGCATGCCGCACGGCAAGGCGCTCAAGGCGCTGGCGCGAAAGAGGCTGAAGGTCATCTACGCGGTCATGCGGGACAGGGTGCCTTACGCCGCCTAGCCGAAGCGCACCGAGCAGATTGGAGCCCACCGGCCGAATGGCCTGGCGTCAGCATGCCGCGATTCAGTCGCGCGGACAGCATTTCCCAGTTGACAAAACTATAGGAACACCCCCCTCCATCGATCATGGCAAATCCGACCTCAGGAATCAGACCCCGAACAGGCGCCGAGCACATTGGCGCAATGGCTGCCCCTTGAGTTTCGGCAACATCAAAAAGCAGTTGAATTCATAAACGATATGCGAATAGCTGCCCTAACAACTAATCGGCAAATCGTATGCTCCGGAAATCAGCTCCGTAATGCGCATGTTTGACACTTGCTTCTCGCGCCCAGCTGTTGAGCTAGTCATCAGAAGTCGCAATTTTCTACGCAGAAGCACTAATCCTGAGCATCAAGACTCGCTATTCCGACACCTCGAATTTCATTGTCTTCAATATATGAAAATAGCAATTGTTTTCCCTCGGGGGTATACGCAAAGCAAGCTTTATAGAGGCCTCTAACCCCATCGACGCCGCAATTATCAGGCGTTAACAACAATGTGCACGGACTCCAGTTGACCCCATCGACGGAAGAGGATTCATAAAGGCTCATGTACCTTCGCTTGCTGTCTGCAGCTAAGTCGTTCGCGCAAATTACCATTTCGTAATGATCGCAACTTGGCGATAAGTTAACTCCAATATGCCAGCTTTTCAAAGTATCAGACGGATACACGAGCTCCGTTGTTGATATATCGCTCCAACGTATCAGATCAGATGATTCACAATACTGAAGGCTACGATCTAAACCGACGCTCCAGACCTTATACTTCCCCCCATCCCTAATAACAGCAAAGCTGATGTAGTCAAGCTCGCTTCGTTTAGCCTGAAGAACCACCTCGACATCGCTCCACTCCCTGCCATCACCAGTGCAACGTCGTTTCAACTGAACAATATCTAATTTGTCGTCCACATACCGCCACCAACACTCTAACTGGTCAGTGTCCTCATTAAAGAAAAGAACTGGATCTGAGTTGTAGACAATCGCCTTCTCATAGTTGCTTGGCGTTGGGTCAAGCGGATTGCTATAACCATCCGGCGTACTCCAAGTGACACAATCATCGCTTGCGAGTATATGCGGGTTCTCTTTTTTGTCATCGGCATGAGGATACGGAGAAAATGCGCACCAATATTTGTATCCATTCCATGGAACATCAAAGGACACGATGCTCGGATGGTATCCCTCAACATCACCATAGGAGCTTTTTAGATTGATTGGCGTAGTTCTTTGAAAGGAGCGGAATCTGGTTATACCCAAACTCTTTCGATTGTCAGTTCCGCTTCCCGAATATATCAAAGTGTAACCCTGATCGTCTTTAACAGAGGTCCCACAGTAAAGGCCCTTGTTATCCCAAGCCTCGGGAGAATTCCCGGGCGAAAGTACTTTTTTCTCCCTGGTCCAATCGACGCCGTCTTTCGAAATCGCATGATACAAGCTCATTTCATCATGGTTTTTAGCGCCACTTGCGTAATTAGAAGAAAGGATTTCGTAGCCATAGTCGGATTCGGAAATGTCGATATTCCAAATAACAGATTGATCCTGAACATCAAGATTGCAGCGTACGGGCTCCGACCACACGCTGCAATCGGGCGACTGCATGAGCCATAACTTACGTTTTGAGACGTACCACATTTGATACAAGCCATCCTTCTTAATAACAGAAGGGCTGTACCAGCTTTGAACAGATCTATCACTTGATTCTAGAACGGTTTGCGGGCTTGTCCATGTCGTTCCATCCGCCGATACGATACGGACGATTCGCTCAGACTGCTTATCGTCGGAGTCGTCAACTTGACGCCACCAGAGCTCTATCGAATCGATATCTGCGTTATAGAAGATCGACACACATGAATTATACGTAGTCTCACACGTAGGTTTTACGAAATCGGAAAGATCGAATGTATCCCAGTTCTCGAGGTCGTTCGACGCAGCAACGCATGGATCTTCAAATCTTGTTTTGTAATCGGGATACGGCGAAAAAGCCGCCCAGTAGCGATAACCGCACCAATCCTCTTCCATATCGATCACTTTAATCTGGTTGACGCCAGAATCGCCGTACCGGGTTGCTAGATTTACCCGATCGCTACTGTTTGTTGGCAAAAAAGAGTAATGAGCTGAGTCATCAGACGCCTGAGAATTCGCTATACTTCCCCCATCACTTGAGGCATGGTCGAAACATCCTGGCAATATTAAAAAACTAGCGATCATCAATATCAGACACGACATTCGCGCTAGGCGCTTAAAGCGTAAATGCATGACCCCCCCTACACAGACAGCTCTAATAAAGAATGCCAACTATGTCATCATTGGCATAGTCCAAAGCTAAAAGAGAGCCATCGTTTCCTTGATCTGTAAAACCACTTGAGACGCATGGCCTCGCCGTACAACCTTTGCCATTTTAAACTATCTTTCCATCAAAGACGATTCGTGAACGAATCGCGAAAAATGACCATCCACACCAACAGCCACCACGATCCAAATCCATGAGGCGAGCATCTTCGCCCCTCATAAAACCGACGCTTTGCCTTTACCTTGGATTCTCAATCCAAGAACAGAGCTAAAGGGACGAAGATTGCGCCCAGCAAACTGCAAGTTTTTCTCCCCGAGAGGCCAATACACTGATTTTTACATCACGCCGATTAACGAAATAGGGCATTATAGTTTTGACAATAACGATTATTCAGAGAGGGCTATTGATGTCGAACGAAAAGTTTATATGGCTAATCGGCGAAAACAAGGGCACCACCCACAACAATAATTCGTACTACTTTTGGCTTACAGCTTCGACCATCAAAGATGACATAGCAAAATACTTCATCTTAGAAGAGAATCAGCAAAACAAATTATTCTTGAAGAGCCTACCGGGGCATCTTCGAGAGATGGTTGTCTGGAAGGATTCCCTAAAACATTACCAGCTGTACTCTAAAGCGGATATGGGCATCGTATCTTTGTCGTATCTTGATGTCGTGCCAGAAAAGCTAATGGGAAAACCAAAGAAGTATTGGGCTCAGTTCCCGATTATTTATCTTCAGCACGGCGTATTAGGGCAAAAGAAAATCGGTTATAAGGGCAACGCCTACAACGGAAATCTATGTAGGTTTGTTTATTATAATCGTCATATAAAAGATACGCTGATCGAGGAAAACGAATTCAAATCCGCTCAATTGCTCTACGGTTTTTACCATCCCAGATACATTGAACTACTTAAGCAGTCCGGAGAACTACATCGAGGGTCAAAAGTTAGTAACGTTCTTTGGTTTGTAACTTGGCGAGAATACAAAAAAAACAGCCTCGCATATAAAAAGATGATTGCTGCGATGCTAGCGACCTTCGAGTCGAACTCGCTGAAAGAAGTTCTGCGAAAGAACGCGATCCGCATCACTCTATGCCTCCACAGCCAGATGATCGGAAGCATGGCTGAAGAGCTATCAAAACTCAACGAAAACGATTCCATTGATGTCGTCAACGCAAACGACGCTGACGTTCTTTCGCTAATAGCTCAATCGGATGCTTTAATCACAGACTACAGCTCGGTTGCCTATGATTTCGCATTCCTTGAGAAACCGGTAATAATCTACGCCCCTGACTTTGACGACTATTCATCCATAAGGGGGCTTTATTACAATATTGAAGATGTCGCCGATTGTTTTTGCGGTGACATATCGAGCTTGGTCGAAAAGCTCCGCAAAGCCGAGTGGCATGTTCCAAGATACTTCCGCGATGCATTCCCCGAAGTAATTGAATACGACAAAATTGAGCGTGGCGTTCACATCAGCAAACTCTATAAATATCTCGCTCAGCTACAACATAACGAGGTTACTTTTCTAGGATATAACTTTTACGGAACAGGCGGAACCGTATCAGCAACTAGCGCACTAGCTGAAGCAATATTCGACCAAGGTTATTTGGTTAGAATGCTGTCTCTTAAGGGGTCCTTTAGATCACCTAGCACCGCAAGAGGAATCAGGTACTCTTGCTTTTATGCGCCTGGGAATAAATCACGAATCCAGCGCCTGAGAATCCTCCTACACGGCCGCAAAGAAGGATTTAATTCGATCAGGTACGACTGCCTGAAGGACAACCTTATACCTTATGCCGGATACGCTTTGAATAAATATCTGGCGTCATCGAAAAGCTCTTTGATCATTTCAACTCGAGAGAGTTTTCACTCTGCCCTCCTTGATTCCGCTTTCACTGGAAAGAAAGGTTACTTTTGGCACACCCGAGCCAAGGCGCTTGGTGACATTTACCCGGGGCTCCTCAGCTCCTTCCGCGACAAGGTATTCAACAGCTCGCTATTCACTACCTTGGAAAATGAAATAGAGCTAAAATCCCTGGGCGTTTCAATACCAAACGGACTCGTCCTCGGCAATACCTTAGGGTCTGAGCAGGTTCTCAGTGAACATAAAGTCGCCGAACTTAGGCATAGCAGGTATCAAAATCGTAATGAATTTTATCAAGAGGGCAATAATACGCAGTTCTGCCCGGAGCATGTGAACTGTGTCACACTGATGCGTCTATCGGAGGAGCGCAGGGATGCAATTTCTCGCATTTTCGAGCTAGGATCACATCTAACTAGACAAGGACTGGGCGATCATATTCGTTTATATGTTTACGGAGATGGGGAGCTCTTTGATTACTTCGTTAAAGAACTTTATGTGCGGGATCTGCATACTACGATACGAGTTATGGGAAAAACCAACAACCCAGCCTCTGTTTTGAGAAATGCGGACTATCTAATAGACTTTTCCGATGTTCAATCATTCGGTATGCCTACAATAGAAGCCCTTTTTAATGGATGTATCCCATTAGTTAGGCACAATGTAGGTTCGGACGCCATAATTAAAAAACAGTCGTCTTGTTTTTGGCGCGATACCGCAGAATTGGCCAGCAAATTGAGCTTAGCCCTCGCCTCAGATGATAACGAATATCAAAAGTTAAGATCCGACGTCATCGAGAACTACTCCCCAGAAGTCCTCGCAAAACGGTTTATTGACTTTTTTGGCCTGCAGGCGCCCTGTTTTGAAAAGGAGCACTGACTGCGTTGTCAAATCCTGAAACAGAATTCCCAACAGTTATTCTGGAATCCTTAAATTTCAAAGCTGGTTCTCTTTGTTTTTATGGGCGCGTCGTTCCTTCGTCTCCTCAGTTCGACCTCGCAATAGAAGATCGCGATTCCGCGTACAAAGCAACGACGAAACCTTGCAACGACGGTCATTTCGATGAATTCTGGATAGAGGTTCCTCCCCCGAAAACTAAAAGTGAAATTCTTAGTTTTTTCCTTCTCAAGGACAACGATAAGCATCCTATCAATATCAAATCTGGCAAATTCTGTCCTGTTACGTTTCTCAGATTCGACTGGACAAAGATTAAGAACATAGAGTTGCACACAGTTGGAAAACGACATGATTGCATCGGCGTAGGAGTTGCCTGCTCTCCAATGCTCGCTTTTCGAGAATTGCTTTTTGAATTGAATGTTGCCTTGGGAGGGAGGCATCCACGCATAGCTTTACGCTGCAGAAGGAAATCACTATCAAGAAAATACCTTTCAAAAACAGCCGATAAACAAATATGGCTCATTTCAGATCGCCCAATGATGGGTGGCGATAATGGCGAAGCCCTATTTCGCTACTTGTCTTCGAATCCGATTAAAGGAGTAGAAGTTTATTTTGTCTTGCGGCAAGATTCTCCTGATTTCAAAAAGCTATCCGCATTAGGCAATGTTGTTCCATACGGCTCAAAAACCCATGCTTGGCTTCAAAGCCAAGCATCCTTCGTCATATCCTCTGCAGCCGACGAATTTATCACCAATCGATTCGGTTCAATGAGGTACGTATTAAAAAGCGTTGGCGAAGCTCGTTTTGCTTTTCTTCAGCATGGCGTTACCAAAGATGATATGTCCGACTGGCTTAATAAATGGAATAAGAATATCAGCTTATTCTTCACCACTTCTAAGCGTGAGAGAGAATCTATTACAGAGAATCCGATGTACGGCTATTCCGGCAAAGAGGTAAAACTAACCGGCTTTCCTAGGCATGATTTTCTATTAGACACGGCACAACAGCACGCCACTGAGAAAAAAATTCTTATTGCTCCAACATGGAGAAGCAATATTGCCGGAAAAACAAACCCAAAAAAAGGAACTAGGGTCGAGAACCCCGACTTTGAGGCAAGCGAATACTATCGCTTTTACCAGGATTTAATCAACGATCCATTGCTTATTGCTTCGGCAAAACAAATGGGATATGAAGTCGTATTCTTAATTCATCCGGCATTTATTCAAGAGTCGCACAAGTTCACAAGCGACTACGCTCTCATAAAGCAAAACTATAACTATCCGTTAGAATTTGCTACCTCTTCAATACTATTAACCGATTACTCCTCAGTGGCATTCGACTTCGCATTGCTAAAGAAACCGATTATTTATTGCCAATGCGATTCTGATGCATTCTATAGAGAGCATTCTTGGAATAGGGGATATTTCGATTATCAAAGGGATGGCTTTGGGGAAATCACATACGACCTTGAAGAAACCGTCAACGCCCTAATCAAATATATGAAACGCCCAGTCATGCCAAAACCCTACAAAGACAGGGTTGATGACTTCTTCTTCGTCCCTAAAAGAAATTCCCGCTGCGAATTAGTAGCACAATGCATTAAATCATTAAGTTAGCTTGCTACGCCCAAACATTACAGATGCCCCGCCCGCGCCCCTTCTTTTACACAGGCATCAATTCGCGGGGCACGCGAAAGATAACTCGCTTGTCCTGCGATTCGCCCTTACTCTATAAGCCAAATATTTTGCCATCGTTCGGATTCTCAACCAACAAAACGGTAAGCGTGCCAATATTTAGTTAGAATATACAAACGCAGAAAAAACAGCTATCTGACCCAATCCGCAAATAATCAATCTTTCGCCTCAATAAAGCAATCCAAAACTTGAACCTCTTCCTCAGAAAGCAACTGTTGGGTTCCCTTCTTCGAGGCTTCAATCGTTTTGGGAATATCTCTCTGCATCAAGCGAGACCAAACTACATGGAAATCCGATTCGCTCACCCCATAAGACTCTTGAAGCCTGAGGATCCTTTTATAGATCCTGATGTTTGAATGCGGATCGTCCCATGTACTCACAGAGACGTGCTCATCGGCTGGATCCCAAGAAACATGATAGTAGTCGTAATCCGCAGCAACAGATATTACTTTTGCCCTCAGATATGATTCAAGAACGAAGGGAATATCCTCAGGCATATCATCCGGAAATCGAATATCGGCTATCAAATCCCTGTTAAACAATTTCAAAGGTGCGAAGGTCCAACAAATCTTCGAATCACGAATGTCCGCTTTTGGCTGATTATGCGTAAACATCGAACGTGGCGTTTTCCTACCATTCTCGCCGATCAGCTTAACTAACAGAACATCGCTTTGCCACTCGACCGCATGATCGAGCATGCGTTCAACCGCTTCCGGTCCCAACCAATCATCCGCGTCTAGAAAGAAGACATATTTCCCCTTCGACCTCTCTAGTCCGCAATTCCTAGGTCGAGAGGGAGAACCCGAGGGCTTCGCAAGCTTCTCCACATCAAACAACCCCGGATAACGATCAGCATAGCTTTCGACTACTTCCCAGGTTTCATCTGAAGAGCAATCGTCCGTTATCACTACCTGCATTCGATTCTTGGGATACGTCTGCGTCAAAATCGATTCGATGCATTTATCTAACTTCGACCCAGCATTGTAGGCAGGAACAACAATGCTGATATCGATTCCATGAGGATCCCCATTCGACAGGAGATCGTAAGCCTTTTTCTTTCCAGGGGAATCCAGCGGAGGAACAAATACCTCTTCGTAGATTCTTTCAGTCGAATGCCCATCGCAGGCACTCATGAACTTATCGCGAAATGATCGAACCCTCTGAACATCAAATACTTCAGGGATTCTCGTCAAATAATCGATCAACTCAGCGTTTTCACGGAACACTGGACCAGGCGTCAGCGAATCATAATCGTAGTAAAAGCCACGCCAATCGCAATAATCATCGACGTCATAAGCGAAGAACGCCATTGGCCTTTCAAAAAGGGAATACTCAAAGACCAGAGACGAATAATCCGAAACGCATGCATCGGCAACGCACAACAATTCATCAATAGGGAGCGTATTGGAAACATCAATCGCGAATTCCAAGCAATCTTCGGGAATCTCAGGCGTTTTCTTCACAAACGGATGATGCTTTATCAACAACACCCATTCTTTCTCGAGAGCATCCTTCAAGCCAGCGATATCAAGCTTGTCTGGCCCCTGAGCCTGCGACACCCTCCCTCGAAAAGTCGGCGCATACAAAAGAACCTTTTTACCCTTTACCTTTGGAACGGCCTCTTCCACATTGCTTTTCGACTGAGCGATAAAACGCTCGTCGAAGAATTTATCCGTTCGGCTTACGCCAAGAGGCCGAACAACGCCCGGCTGATCCCCTAAAATCATCGCCTCTTCGTAAGCCCAGATCACCTCAGGGCTACTGACAGTAACCAACGAAAGGTTCTTGTAAAACGGATGTCGGAGTAATTGTTTGCGGTTTCCCCCAAATTTCAGATCGGCTGTGCTCATACCCCATTTTTTGAACGCGCCACACGCGTGCCACAGCTGCACAACACGGGTTTCAGGCCGAAGATCGATACAGCTAACCAAATCGGACGCGTCAGACAAGAAAACCACCTCAACGCGCGAGATATCGTGAAGAGCATTAACGCAGTTTTTAAGATACTGGCAATGCGAAACGTGATTTTGGTTTAACGAAAGATAACGCGGGGACTTTCCTGGATCTTCTTGTAAACGCCTAAACATCAAATCGAAGCTGTCAGGCATTTCGGTTTCTTTAGTTTCCAAAAAAAGGACGCGACCACGGGCCACGGGTTTTCTGGAAAAGTACTTGTACATCAAAGGAAAAAGCAGTCCGAGTGAAGCGTCTTTTATCAACCTTTTAACAGATCGCTTGGCGAGCGACACGATCTTACTTTTCACAATGCACCTTTCGCTAGTTCCTCACATACAAAATCAGCGATGGCCTCGGCAGGATCGACGGAAGCTTTGTCGAACGCAGCTCCAACAAAGTTATCCAGTTGACTGAATTCATAATTTCGTGATCCCTCTTTCAAGCCTTCGACTGCTTTAGACAAACTTTCACAATCAAAGAAGACCAAGTCGGGACATTTCACGGTCGGATCGACATTTAATCCAGGCGTGTAACGATAATGCTTTATATCCGGCTCGAAAAACAAAACGGGCTTTTTAAGCAAATACGCTTCGTAAACAATTGAGGAGTAATCGGTAATAACCAGATCCGCTTCGAGCAACCGCCCGAAAGAGTTTTCAACCACATCGCTCCCTGAAGCCAAAGGGTGGTCTGACCACAAAAGTTCAAAGACGTTCCCATCAAGACACCCGGGCATAGTCTGCTTAAGAACAGCAAATGGATTCGTATCGTTGTCGTACTTGCGAATGGTAGGGGCGAAGAGCACACGGAACTTGTCGGTTTTGCTACAGGCCCCATCATTCGACGAGCCGAGTTCGAGGAGCCTACGATATTCAGGTCGGCCGAGTGGTATCACCCTATCGACTGGACAAGAAAACGCCTCTGAGAAAGCCGCTCGCGCCCCCTCACCAGAACAAATGACCCAAGAATTATTTCGATGGATCTTGAAAAGCTCAGCTTCCTCGCGCGTGTGGCCCTCGGGCGTATCAAGGCATTGGTAGCCAAATTTCTTAAAAGCGCCGAACGCATGCCAGAGCTGAATCACAACTGGCTCAACAGGAATGTCATTATTAAAAGAATTCGGCGCATCTTCGCGAACGCTTCTTAACGATAGTAAGCTGATTACCGGATCGTACCTGTCTATCACACAGACACGACAACGAGCCAAATGATAGATCTGGCGAAACACCAACTTTATATACGCAGGCATTTCGCCTTTCTTTAAATGCCCTGACAAAAAGACGGTTTCGTATCCATGCCATTCAAAAGCTTTTGCGCACTCAAGATAATCATAAGAAGGGGTTTTTGATTTTCTGGAAACAAACAAGATCTCATCGCGACGAGAAAAACAGCAACACATGCGATAGGCGACATTAAACAATCCGCCCGTCAACGAAACAAATAACCGTTTTAAAAGACCTTTGCCCATTTACCTAGAGATTCCACTTCATGATGGTTTTACCACCGCTCTTGCGAAGATCCGTCTCAAAGGCTTCCGAGATGTCGCGAATCGAAGACACGGTCTGCACGCTGCCCACCAACGACGCCAAATAATCCACAATCGTAGGCTGTTGCGCATACAGAGCAGCAACAGCCTGGAAATCAGTGCAGCCGCTTCTGCTGCTTCCGAAAAAACGCATACCCTTTTCCAACACCATGCGAGTATTGATGGGAATAGGGTTTTCGGAAACGCCCAATAACGAAACAGTTGCTTCAGGTTTGGAGTATCGAATTATCTGATCGATTGCCGAAGCAGATCCATCTCCGCCGCAGCATTCAAAAGCATGATCGATCGAAAGAGAATCAGGGATGTCACATGTCAAGCAGACATCGTCGGCAAAGGTGAAATCATTCAGCTTGTAATCGTTACGCCCAAAAACATGAATTCGGGCCTCAGGAAAACGAGATTTCAACAACAGCGACACGATGAATCCAAGATTTCCATCGCCCCAAACCGCAAGATCTTTTCTGTCTTCGTGAGCAATTGCATCAAAACGTGTCACAGCATGCATCGCAACGCTAACCAACTCGGTAAATGCCGCAACTTCATCATTGACGGCATCTGGAAGTGAAACCACCCTGGACAAAGGCAGGACAACGAGCTCCTGCATAAAACCGTCAAAACCGCTTCCGCAAAAACGACTGCTTCTCATATAATTCTCAGCTCTGAAAGGATCACTTTCAAGCGGCGCGTTGGGCACCAAAACTACTCGATCGCCCGAAGAAAAAACCCCGTTTGGATCACTGATAACCTCCCCAATAGCCTCGTGGATCAATGCCATGGGCAATTTTTCCGCAAGAACCTCAGCGCTGCGAGCACCTCGGTAATAGCGCATATCGGCATTACATATAGATAGGAAGGTCGGGCGAACGATTACGTCAGTTTTCGCAGGTTGCAAATCTAAAAGCACAGGCTCAAAAACACGAGGAGATGTGAGTCGGTAAACGCAATTCAGCATAACTACCCCTCGATCAACGCGGTAGCCACTCGCAAATCCTGCGGATAAGTGATTTTCATGTTAGAGACATCACCTTGGACGAGAGCAACCTTCTTGCCCCGTAAAACAAAAATCTTGCATGCATCCGTAAGCGTTTGCTCCTCCTCGGGCGTCAAGCTGTTCATAAGACGTTCTAGTTCATGCAACTTGAAGCTCTGAGGCGTTTGACCCTGATAGAGAACGCTTCTGCTTGGAATGCTCGAGATGTCGACACCGCTAACGCTTTCGACAATGGTGTCCGTCGCAGGAACAACAGTGTCACAAGCGCCAATTTCTTGAGCAAGGCGAATATTGTCATTGATGATGCGATATGAAACGAACGGACGCACCGCATCATGGGTGACCAGAACAGTATCGGAATCAGTCTCAAAATGGTTATGAACATACGAAACAGCGTTTCGAACTGTTTGATTCCTCGTAGCTCCACCCGCGGTTACAATGATCTCGTCCGCGAATTGAGGGCAATAGCGATTCAGCAAATCTTGCGTTTGTTGAATCCATGCTTTAGGACAAAGCACAATTACGGCAACAAACCTACCGGAGATGCAAAATTTCTCGATTGTGTGAACGATAATAGGTTTAGAGCCAAGCATCAAGAACTGCTTTGGCTTGTCGGGGTTTCCCATGCGGGTTCCAGACCCCCCTGCAAGAATGGCAGCAAAAGCTTTTGAGTCGCTCACAACAACCTCCTAATAGTTCTTCTCGTAAAACGCGACCGCGTCATTAATTGTCGAATCGTACATCAGCTTGCCTTTGTCAAGAACCAAACCTCGGGTGCAAAACTCCTGCGCAGCTGACGAATCGTGCGTAACGAACAAAACCGTTACGTCTTCCTTCGACATAATCTCACGCATGCGCTTGATGCACTTAGCCTTGAAGCTTTTATCGCCAACGGAAAGAGCCTCGTCCACGACAAGGATGTCAGGGTCGATGGAAGCAGCAAAAGCAAAGCCCAGACGGGCTTTCATACCGCTGGAATACGACTTCATTGGCTGATCGATGTACACGCCCAGATCGGCGAAATCGACAACCGCTTCTTCCACTTCCTTGAACTCGGTTTTGGACATGCCTAAAACCTGACTGCGAAGCAGAAGGTTCTCACGTCCGGTAAGCTGGCCGTCGAAACCCGCATTAAGCTCAAGCAATGCGCTAACGCGGCCATTGACGGTAACCGTTCCGCTTGTAGGATGGCTAACACCCGTGATCATCTTCAACGCCGTGCTTTTGCCTGCGCCGTTGCGACCAATAAGAGCAACAGCCTCGCCTTTTTTGATCGAAAACGACAAGTCGTCGCTTGCGTTCACTTCCGCCACTAGCTCACGCGTGTTGCGGTTGAACAAGCCAAGAAAACGTCCGCGGTCATTCTTGTACAGACGATAGGTTTTCGTAACGTGATCGAACCGAATGACAACCTGATCGCTTACCGCACCATGCGATCCAAGCGATTCCAACAGCGAAGATTCTGCGGCATCAAAGGACATCAGCGACCTCCTCGTTGAAATGCTTGTACACCGCCGCCATCGCAGCAAGGGTAACGAGAAACACCACCGCGAAGCAACCAAGCATGATCGGGTCTTCCCAAATCCAGACCTTGTCGCAAATCGCGTTGCGGAAAGCGGTGACAAAGAACGTGATCGGGTTGAACAGCATCACATTTGCAGCCCAGCCAAAACCCGAGGTTTCAAGAACGCTCATATTGAAAAGAATGCCCGAAAGCCAGAACAAAGGCTGCTGAAGAGCCTTCATCAGCTGTCCAAAGTCTTTACTGATACCGGAAAGCTGGGACATCATTATCGAGACCATGTCCCAAAACACGAACATGAGAATCATTAAGAAAGGCACCTGAATAAGATGGATATCCCACGGTAATCCGTATGCCGCGTAAATGATGAACAGCAAGACAAACAGAACAGAGTTGATCAGCAAAACCGACAGGGAATACAGCGTAGATATGCCGCTAAGAGGGAACTTGACCTTGTTGACCAAGTACGTGTAACGATGAAGCACGTCCGTTCCCGTGCCGATCATGTCAGACATATAGAACCACGGGATGATGCCGGAAACCAGCCAAACAAAATACGGGTAATCGGCGCTAGACGAATCGCCTGCACGCAGACCCACTTCAAGAGCAAACCAGAAAACGGCAATAAAAACGATTGGCTTAACTGCAAGCCAAGCCCAACCCAAAGCAGCGCCGCGAGCCTTCTTCATCAGCTCGAAAATGGCCAGATGGCCGATTTGCTTTCGCCACCCCCAATGGTCTTTCAGTATCGTAGAGAGAGTTCCCAAAAAAAGCTCCTTGCGGTTCAAACAGTGAACAATCTTATTAATTGTAAAGGAAGCAAGACCGAACCGCTCAAACGCGAAAGAATCTACTCGAACTGCGGCGAAGCAAGCACCGTGGATGGATCAAGCCCGGCATCAACTACGGCAATCAGCTCCGTCCAGGTATCAGGGTCGTCGTAGCAAATCCAAATGTTGTCGGAATCGCGATAATCGCCGCGATAAGGCCCCGTGCTTGAATAGATGGTGATCTGGTCGCGGTTCATAGCGAAACTAAAGACCACTGACGCCAGCGCTGCGTAATCGATGTTCGAACTGCAGTCATCGCGAAGGTAGGTAATGGCCGTGCGGATCGAATCGACATCGTTCATCTCCGCAACCTTCTTGATGATCGCGATCTCAAGATTCCTAACGTTCAACTGCCTATAGACATCTTGCTCGCCCGAGTACTGTTTTCTAGCGCGAGCAAGCGCCAAAGCCTCGTCACCCGTCAGCGTCTTCCCTTTTCCGGCAGTAACCTTGATGTTGTCACCCGTGGATGGATTGGAAACCGTGATATCGCGATGCACGTCGACCGTCACGCCGCCCAAATCATCAATCAATTTCGGGAAGGTTTGGAAATCGGTAAGGATATAACCCGAGATCGTGATTCCCAACAACTGTTCCGTTGCAGAAATAACCTCGTTCGGATCGTTATTCAAAAGCGAATCGTTGATCTTGCCCGTAGAGTTTGGCATACGGGTATCGCGCGGGATGGTGAGCAACGTTATTGTATTGGTGCCGCAATCAACGCGAACAAGCGTCATAATGTCGGAATGCTGATCAACTTGAGCATGATCGGCGGCGCGGCCCGTATATAAGGCAGTGCCCTTGCGAGAATCCGACCCAATAAGCAAAATATAAAACGGCTGATCCGTAGTTGGAGCAAACAACTTACGGTTCTGATGCTGTACCTGAACATCAGACAAACCGTTGTCGAAGTTTCTGCAAACAGCATTAACAAGCAAAAGCGAAACAGCGACGAACAAAGAAAGGCAGGCGACGGCAAAAGCTGCGCGCTTAACCTGACGCTCATTCGCGGACATAATCACATTGCTCATAAAGCCTCGCCCCCGTCCGAAGGAACACGAGCGCCGCTCTTGCCGCTGTTGTCAAAATGGTGCTTAAGAACAGGTTTGAACAGACCGAATTTCCAAACGATTATGAAAACCAAAAATGCAAGGCATAACGAAACGGCGAACCTTGCCACGCCTGAGAAGCTTTCAATAGCCACGCCCGCCACCGTAAGACCAGCCGTGCAGAGCCAAAGCACCGCCACCGTCCTTCGTTGACCAAGACCCGACTTCATCAATTTATGATGAATATGGTTGGCATCGCCCTTACCCACCGGTTGACCGGCGCGAAGGCGCCTGATAATTGCAGAGGCCGTGTCAAGCACAGGCACGCCTGCCACGACAAGCGGCACGATCATGCTTACAACGCCTTGCGTGCGAGCTACGCCGACGATAGAGATGATGCCCAGCATCACTCCAAGCAAATGAGAACCAGAGTCGCCCATGAAGATGGATGCCGGAAAAAAGTTAAACCGCAGAAAAGCAAGACAAACTGCGGTTAGCGAAACAACGATAAGGGCAGTCGTAAAAGAACCTCGAACAACGACCATGTAAAGCAGCGAAGCCGACACTATGGTGACTATACCAGCTGCAAGGCCGTCAAGACCGTCGACGAGATTGACGATGTTAACGAAAACGACAAGATAAAAAACCGTTATAGGGATATCGAACCAGCCAAAAGCAAGATAGGTTGCAGAGCCAAGAAGCCTTACGCTTCCGATGGTCACGCCCGAATAAGCAATAACGGTAGCTGCCATAATCTGGCCAACGAACTTAGATAGCGATTTAAACTGCACGATGTCGTCAATCAAACCAACCGCGAACATGGCAGAGACGCCAACGAACAAAAGCCCGTAATCGACCTCGGCCATGACATAAAGATTAGACAGATGCCACCCGAACACGTGCACGCCTAAGATGACCGTGAACGCACCAGCGCATAACCCAAGATACAGCGCAATTCCACCGCAGCGCGGAACGGGCTTGGTGTTCACGCGTCGATTCCCCGGGTAGTCAATGGCGCCCAAACGCACAGCAAGGCGCTTCGAAACGGGCGTCATAATATAGGCGACGGAAAACGCCACCGCAAAAACAATGAGAGCCCATTCGATTTGCATTGCAACACCTCACGTGAATACCGAACGACACGATCGGCGCACGATAACAAAACACCAGCAAAGCGAGTAAAATTTTTATAACTAGTGAATAATAGTACCATTTAGGTTGCATTTGCCGCACTCACCTAAGATATAAACCCATAACGGGAACAATCTGCGCCCCTTAAAGGCATAGGGTTACTTGATCTTGGCAAGACGGAGCCTTCTTAACGTTATGACGAATCCAAATCTCAAATCGAATTACCCCCAATGGTACGCGCGCGTGTCTGCGCCGTTTCGCGGCAACCCAGACGCGCCGCGCATCCTGAACGCGCTGGACAAGGGGCTTGTCGGCATCATCGCCCTTGCCTACATCGGCACGCTTGCTTGGCTCGCGTTCCTTACCGCAACCGCCAGCGACACCCGCATCTGGAAAGCGCTCCTGGTGCCCGCCGTCTCATTCGTTTTGGTCAGCGTCTTTCGCAAAGCCGTCAACGCGCCGCGTCCCTACGAGGTTTTCGACATCGATCCCCTTATCAAAAAGAACACGCACGGCAAATCGTTCCCCAGCCGACATCTGTTCAGCGCCGCAATCATCGCCTTCGCGCTATGGTGGGTGAACCCCGTTTTCGGCCCCATCACCCTAATCGCCTGCGTTGTCGTCGGCTTCTGCCGCATTGTCGGCGGCGTCCATTTTCCCCGCGATATCGCAGGCGCTTTCATTTTCGCGATCATTTTCGCCTTGACCGGGTTTATCCTTATACCTTAGGGAAAGAGTGAGGGACCCTGTGCAACGGGTTGCGGTTTCCGCGCTGCGGACTGCGACCCTGCGCAGGACTAGGGAGGAAACCATGAAAACCGCTACCCTTGGCAAAACCGGCATCGTCACGCCCGCCAACGGATTCGGGGCCCTCCCCATTCAACGCGTCGACGACAAAACCGCCGTTTCCATCTTGCGCAACGCCTGGGAAGGCGGCATGACGTTTTTCGACACAGCTCGCGCGTACAGCGACAGCGAGCACAAGCTTGGCCTGGCCTTCGGCAATTGGGGCGAACCCGACCCGGCCGACCCCAACGGTTGGCGCGGCCCGAAGCGCGAGGAAATTTTCATTGCCACCAAAACCATGGCGAAGACCCCCGACAAGTTCTGGGACGACCTTGAAACCTCGCTGGCCCAGCTTAAAACCGACTACGTCGATATCTATCAGTTCCACAACCCCGCGCAATGCTACCGCCCAGGCGACGGCACCGGCATGTACGAAGCCATGCTGGAAGCCAAGGCGCAGGGGAAGATCCACTTCATCTCGGTGACCGCGCACCGCATCGGCGTGGCCGAGGAAGAGGTTGCCTCGGGCCTGTACGACACCATGCAGTACCCGCTGAACTATCTGTCCACGCAGCGAGAGCTTGACCTGCTGCAAAAGTGCATCGATGCCGACATGGGCTTCCTTGGCATGAAGGGCATGTCAGGCGGCCTTATCTCGAACTCGCGCGCAATGATGGCGTACGTGGCCAACCTGGACAACTACGTTCCCATTTGGGGAATCCAGCGCCAAAGCGAGCTTGACGAGTGGCTTTCGTACATGCATGACACGCCCGAAATGACGCCCGAGATCGAGGAATTCATCGAACGTGAACGCACCGAACTGCAGGGCGACTTCTGCCGCGCGTGCGGTTACTGCATGCCCTGCCCCGTTGGCATCAAGATCAACCAATGCGCGCGCATCTCGCTGATGCTGCGCCGTGCGCCCTCGGCAAGCTGGCTCACCGACGAATGGCAAGCCGAAATGGCAAAAATCGACGATTGCCTGAACTGCGGACAATGCTCGGCAAAGTGCCCCTACGAGCTGGACACCCCGCGTTTGTTGCGCGACAACTACGCCGACTACAAGCGCGTTCTTGCCGGCGAAACGAAGGTCGACTAGCCCGCAGATTCGAACCCAAGGTCGACCGTCGCGCGGTAGCGCTAGCAGCCCCTACGATCGTTTCGCGTACGAAAACCAGTACAGCAGGCCCACGAACACGGCGCCGCCCACCATGTTCCCCAAGGTGGCCGCGCTGATGTTGAACAGCGCCCCTGCAAGGTTGACCGTCGCAGCTGCAGCGCCCGCCTGCGCGCCGCCCGTCGCCAGCGTGACAATACCCAGCGGCAAGAAGTACATGTTCGCGATGCAGTGCTCGAAACCACAGGTCACGAATGCCATGACTGGGATCATGGTGGTGAACACCTTGTCGATGACGGTTCGGCCGGCAAAGCCCATCCACACCGCAAGGCACACCAGCACGTTGCACAGAATGCCGCGGAAGAAGATGACGCCCCAATCAAGGCCGATCTTCGCCGCCGCAACGCTGACGATGGTCTGCCCCACCGCACCCGAGTTCATTGCAGCGATGTTCGCGCCGGTCATCAGCTCAACCATCAAAAGCGACCCTGCCATGTTGCCGAAATAGACGATGACCCAGTTCTTCGCCAGCGCGCTCCACGAGATCTTGCGCGAGCATGCCGCGCATACCATCAGGGAGTTTCCGGTGAACAACTCCGCGCCTGCGACGATAACGCACAGCAAACCGAGCGAAAACGAGATGCCGCCAAGCAGCTGCGAGGGCGCGAAGCCAAGCGTTGCGTCGGACTTCACGAACAACATAAGCGTGGCGCCCAGGGCGATTTCCATGCCCGCGATGACGGACAACATAAAGCAGCGCGCGTTGGTCTGATTGGTTTTGGCGATGGCCACCGACTCCGCCTGCGCCTCAAGCGCCGCACCCGAGCGGCAATCGACGACGGGGGTTGCACCGGCATTGCCGGCCTGGGCTGCCATTACAATCCCATCCCAAACAGGTTGTCGAACGGGTCAAGCGACTCGCTCATCATTTGAACGTAGCGAACCACACCGACCATGCCGGCGATGTTGCCAAGCGTCGCCACGCGAATTTGCGTGTCGGCGCAGGTGGAAAGGCAGTTCTTGCGGTAGGTTCCCTGAAGCGCGGGAAGGAACAGATCGGCTGCTCCCGCAACGCCGCCGCCAAGCAGGATAACGTCGGCATCAACCACGCAGGTGGCCTGCGCAAGCGCGTAGCCAAGCTTGTCGGTGAAGATGTCAACGGCATAGGTGGCGCGAGGATCACCTTCGCGATATGCCTCGAACACCGACAGCGCGTCGGTGTCGTTTTGCGGTACGTGCTTGCTGGTTCCAGTAATGCCGTTTGCCTCGGCCTCGCGGAAATTGGCGACGATGCCGCGCGACGATGCGTACTGCTCGACGCAACCGCGGCGACCGCACTGACAGGGGCGACCCTCGGGAACGATAGTCATGTGACCGATCTCGCCTGCGCCGCCGTGACCCTGAACAACACGGCCGTCGGCGACGATGCCGGCGCCGATTCCCGCACCGATGGTGACAAGCATCGCGCTTTGAGCGCCCGATGCCGCACCGCGCCACATTTCTCCAAGAGCTGCGGCGTTAGCGTCGTTGATGCATTCGAACGTGGTGCCCTCGAACTCGCTGCGAATGACGTTCAGAAGCGTGGGCCAATCGGCCTTGACATTGGGAGTAAGCTGCGGGATGCCGTTCACAACGATGCCGGGGGCAGCCAAGCCCACGCCGGCAAGCTCGGAGGCGTACACGCCCGTGCCGTGGACGAAGTCGATGATTTGCGCGATGTACTGACGGCACTGAGCCTCGGTTTGCAGCTCGGGCAACGAGAAACGCGTTTTGCCGATGAGGTCGCCCGATGCATCGACGACACCCACTTTCGTCGAGGTGCCTCCGATGTCGATTCCTAGGTACATGGCGTTCAAATCCATGACATCCCCCGCTTCGCTTGGCTTGACTGACGTGCACGATTCGTGTCGGCTGTTTGCCGGCTTGCGCGCGAATCGCGCTGCCGGGTGGCATAACGGGTGCGAAACGCAGCACGCGATTGCCGACTTATTAGCTTGTCGCTCTGAGGGGATTCTAGCAGCGAGGCCAAAGCACAGCAGGACGCGATGGGGTTCGGGGCATCCTTGCCCGCCGACGGTCAACGATAGAAAGCCGGGGCGACTGCCGCGAAGCCCGCCTCCACCTTTCGAGCAAGCCCATGCGCGACACCGGGCGACCGCGAGCCTGCTTGCGCTCCTTCGCCCCACGCGCGCCCATCCCATACACAACCTCGAAAACGATGCTGCACAATTTTTTCCGTTTTGCGCGCTTTCAATCCACGAATCAAACAATTACCGCTTCTCACTTAGCCCTTCCGATCGAAAGTCCCAGCTCAGCAAATCGTCACGTTCGGCGCACTCACGAGCGTCCGCGCAAAACAGGCAAATTTGTGCACGGTAAAGAGGCGGCGAGTTCGATGGAGTCCAACTCGCAAGGCGCCCTGCTGTGCCTTACGACAAATAGAAAGGTCGGATGGCTGACAAGCAACCATCCGACCTGATGTTTTGTGGAGCCAGTGACAGGAATCGAACCCGCAACCCACTGATTACAAATCAGTTGCTCTACCGTTGAGCCACACTGGCATTGTGTTCGGTCATTTTACGATAAGAACCCTGCCCTGTCGAACCACATGACCGCGAACATCACGGTTTGAACGCTATTTCACACCGTACTGCTCGTAGTACTTGTCCAGCGCAGCCTTAATCTCATCGTCGATGACGACACGACCGCCAACCTCGCGGTTGTACAGGTGCTCGGTTACCTCGGCCATGCTGACGATAGAGGCAACGGGGAAACCGTACTTCTCCTGAACTTCCTGCTGAGCAGTGACGACGCCGCCCTTGCCAACCTCCATGCGGTTCAAGCTAACGATAAGGCCCTTGACATCGACATCGGCAGCACCCTTCAAAATGGGATACGTTTCGTCGATGGACTTGCCCGACGTGGTGACATCCTCAACCATGACAACCTTGTCGCCATCATGAAGCTCGCTGCCAAGCAGGTTGCCCTTGTCGGCGCCGTGATCCTTCACTTCCTTGCGGTTGGAGCAATAACGTGCCTCTTTGCCGTAAAGCTCGTTCAAAGCCATGCAGGTGATGACGGCCAGCGGAATACCCTTGTAAGCCGGGCCGAAGACAATGTCGAAGTCCAAGCCGAAGTTGTCATGAATCGCACGGGCATAGTAAAGGCCCAAACGATGAAGCTGCTCGCCGGTAACGTATGCGCCGGCATTCATGAAGAAGGGCGACTGACGACCGCTCTTCAGCGTGAACTCGCCGAACTTCAAAACATCGCTCTCGACCATGAACTCGATGAACTCTTGCTTGTAGTCTTCCACCGCAGTCCCTTCCTGTTGTTGGATTCACTTCATTTTGTCAATGATACTCCAACACAACAGTGTTGGGCCCACGTTTCGGCGGCGACAGACGTGCGTTTGAATTTGCTGGAGCGGCGATGGACTGCAGCGAACCCACACCTCGATCTTGTTGGATTCACGCTTGGTATGCGTTGGGTCCATGTTTGATCAGCGAAAGGTTTTGACGACAGAATGATAAGTTAATCGCGGCGATTCATGAACTTGTCGAAGTAATCGCGCAGCTCTTTGAGCTGCCCTTCAACCACATGATCGGGCGCACCCGCCTCGCCGAAATACTCGGGATCGCGAAGCATCCTGCGACGTTCAAGCGCTTCAACGCAGAAATCGTAAAGAGCGTGGGCGATGACAACCGACAGCAGGCTTCCCGTGACAAGGAACACCGCACCGAACGCGAATGCGTAGCTGAACACCACAATGCGCTCCCACGAACGCTCATGCTGACCATGAGCAGACGCAAACACGAACGAGGTGATAAGAACGGAAGCAACCATTCCGAACGTCGCCCCGGTCACCCACCCAAGAGTCAAGGCAAGAAAGCTGATCAAGGCGTAACGGAACGAGAACTCCTCCGCAAAACCCGCAACCGAAGCGGTAACGGCACGCGAAGCCAAGCTCATGCGCGGGAGCTCGCCGTTGATACCCGAACGCATCTCTTTTACATCGTCGCGATACTTCTGCGAGCGCTTCCACAAAATCTTGTCGGCGATGATCTCATTCACCAAGATGAAGAAAGCCGGCAAACCAACTGCGGCAATAGCAGCGACAACGGGCATACGGCCAAGCGTCATTGCCTGCCCGAATTCGTATGCCCAACCGAATTCAAGAACTGACCAGAACCAATCACCCGTGCGTAAGCCGGTAAACACAATCGAAAAGACAATGCCAAGGATGATGAACATCGCCCCTGAACCCAGAAGCTCGTTCACCAGCAGGTTTTCTTCATGTTCGGACAGGGGGTATTTTTCCTCGACGCTCACTCGTTCTCGCTTCATTTCAATGATTGTTTAAGTCGCATTAGGTTTTGCATCGCATCATTTTAAAACATGCGAGTAACGCGTTTGTTGGAAAGCAGGCACTTGCAAGCAATCTGTTTTAAACTAGAGTGATGCTAATGGCGGTTCCGTTGGAGCCGCGTTGGGGCGATGATGGTTCCAAACAGTGCCAGGCCACGAAAGCATCATCGCATGGCAACGATGACGGCCGACGACCATGGTACCGTTGGAAAACCGCAACACCGTCAGGCAACCACAAAGCTGCCAGATAGCTGTGGTTAGGCAGGCCAATCCCCGTTAAGGCCCCGACAGACATTATCAAGACGTGAGGCAAAAAGTGACTGAACGGCGTTACGAAAACTGGATCGGAATGATGGATTCCGGCGTAGGAGGCATCAGCGTCCTGCGTCGCGCCGTCGATCTGCTGCCAAACGAGAATTTCATCTACTACGGCGATTCAGCGAATGCCCCCTATGGAGACAAAGACCCTGAGTGGATTCGCCAACGCACATCCGAGATCGTCTCGAACCTTATCACCGAGGGCGTTAAAGCCGTCATTATCGCCTGCAACACAGCTACCAGCGCCGCTGCCGACTACGTGCGCGCCGAACATCCCGAGATTCCCATCATCGGGCTGGAGCCAGCACTGAAGCAGGCGGCTCAATTCCCCGAAGCACGCCACGTGCTGGTAATGGCCACCCCCGTTACCATCCATTTGCAGAAATACCAAGATTTGTATGACAAGTGGGGCAAGCGCGTTGACGCAAGCTCGGTGGTTTGCGGAGGTCTGGCCGATCGCATCGAGAAGGGCAACCTCGACGCGCCCGACATGCACGAGCTGCTTGAAAGCCTGATTGGCGAATATCGCGGGAAAGCCGATAGCGTCGTTCTTGGTTGCACGCACTATCCCTACATCGCCAAGCAGATTCGCAAGGTTTTGGGCGACGTCACCCTATTCGATGGCGCCTTCGGCACCGCTCGACACCTGGCACACACGCTTGAAAAGCACGGTCAGCTGAACAAACCCGCATCCGATGGTTCTGCGGGCATCGTCAAGCTGGAAACCAGCCTGGACACCCCCGCCGAACGCGAGTTGTACACGTGGTTCCTAAACCAACCGCTTGAAGCCAACGAACTCGCTTGAATCCAACCAGATTGAGCATCGTGCCTTGCGGGCCATTCATCAAAACTTCGCGCATAACCAATGATGGATCCATCGGCTATCTGCCGTGGATCCATCATTTTTTCGGACATCGAGAAACGCAAGGCGATTCGCTGCCGCAAGCCCATCATTTCTCAAACGCTATTCAGCAACCTTCGTTACCCAAAACTCTGCTTGCCCTACCCTGTGTACTTAGTTAGGGCCTCGGCTTCGCCCCGGGCTTCTTCCTTCTCGAATTTCTCCATCACCAGCGTGCGCACGGTCGAGATAACCGGCACGCCCAGAAGCACGCCAGGCAGGCCGAACAACGTTGCGCCCACAACAACAGCCACAAACACCCAAATGCTGGGCAGGCCGACCGACTGGCCAACGACATTCGGATAGATAAGATGACCCTCGATCTGCTGCAGGATAACCAAGAAGATAACGAACTGAACAGCCTGCAACGGATCTTGCGAGAGGATCATCGCGGCGCCCACAATGCCGCCGATCCATGCACCGGCAAACGGAATGACTGAGGTGACGCCAACGATCAGGCCGATGGACGCAGCATACGGGAAATGCAGGATAGCGCTGCCGATGCCGCACAGCACGCCCAGGATACAAGCCTCGATGCACTGACCCATGATGAAGCGCGAGAAGCAGTCGTTGGCAACGGTGCAGAAATGCATGACGATGTCGCGCCTGTGGCTGCCGGGGATAATCGTCAAAGCACGCAGGGCGCCCGCATGAACGCGATCCTTGTCAAGAAGCAGATACAGCGCGAAAACCATCCCTAAGAAGACAGAGAGCACCGTATGCGCCACCTCGCCGCCCGTACGGGCAAGCAAGCTGAGCGTAGCCGTGCCGCCGCCCAAAGCCTCTATGGCCTTCTGCGCAGCGGAATCCCACGCATTGGCATCGACAACGGGGAGCTCTTCGGCACCGGACAAGGTCGAAATCGCCTGCGACGTTGCAACGGCGGCGTTCAGCAAACCGCTGGCAATTGCCGAGCCAACCGACTTGAACTCATTCGCCACGAACATTCCCAACGCAACCACGGCAAGAGTTGCGATTGCGATGGCCAAGATGACGCAAATGGGCCTACGCGAAACATTAACGAACTTGCTATCGCTATTGGGAAACCAAATTCCCTCGATGCGCACCGCAATGAAGTTAAGCAGGTACGCGATCACGGCGCCAACCGCAAGCGGCTCAATAGCCTGCCATACGCTGCCCGCCACACTGCAAACGTCATCGAACCTGACGACGATAAGCGCAGCCAGCGCAATTGCCATTACCGAGACAAGGAGAAAGCGAAGGTTGTTTCTATTCATGAAAACCCGTCGATTGAAAAATGTTGTCCATCGCATCATTCGCGATACCTTTCGAGTATAGCGGCGAATCACACCTCCTACTGTAATCTTCTTATCAACAGATAAGCGACAGGCACGTTACGTCTGTCTAATTTCTTAATGGACGAGCACATGTCAAGCAACGTGGACCTTGAGCAACTACCAACTCCTTATTATTATTCAGATTAAATAATAATAAAGTTGAAAGAAGGCGATATGCAATACGGCAGGGAAAAGCTGCTTGAGCTACTACTGACGATCGATGAAGAAGCGACTCTTTTGCTAAATGCCCCAAAGAAGCGCTTCCCCATCGTCATAGTCGGCGGCAGCGCATTTCTTTTACATGATCTCACCAATAGACCAACCACGCATGATGTTGACATTCTGTCTTGTCATGCCGCATTGCGCGAAGTGCTGTCTAATTATTCCGCTGTCAACGGAGCTGTTGCAGCTTATGCCGATCAGATCCCCTACAACTTCGAAGATCGGCTTATCAGCCTCGATCTACCTACGAAAACAATCGCCTTCATGACACCTTCCGTAGAAGATCTGGCAGTTATGAAGCTGTATAGCTGGCGACCGAACGACCAACAGGACCTTGAAAGCCCAGCCATGCTTGAAATGATCAACTGGGAGACACTCCATCATCTCGTTTACGATCCCAACGAAGCAAAAGCATCAGCGCTTTCGTTGAGAAGATACGAGGAAATGGTTTCGACTTACGAAGACTACGCAAGGAAACATAGACATGCATAGATCGTTTAAGGGGTTTTTGCAGGAATATTGCAATGAACTCTCAGGGCTTCGAACCGCAAACCTGAGAAAGCTAATTGCGGCTACAAATCAGAATGCACGCCTCGTCGAACCCCTCTTCGCGTTGGCGGCCGTGCAAAGGAAAACTGATTACCTTATCAGCTTGAGCATTGGATACTGGTTCCACGACGACTATCAAATCCTTGCCGACAAACTCAGCAAATTCGATTCGACAGAATCATTCCTCTCCTCCGAAGAAGCGCCTGCACGCTATTCTTCGGTTCTTGAGGCTTTTCATGCACAGGGAGACACCTTGGCAGCTGATCGACGCATAAATAGCTTGATGCGTCCTAAAATAACAGATGCCCTTAAGAGCAAAAACGTGACGCGTTACAGACTTTGTAAAGATCTTGGATTGAATCTCGGCAACGTCTACGCCTACCTTGCAGGCGACGACACAAAAGTTAGCAAAGCAACCGCGCGGCGAATGTTGAATCACCTTCAAGGTTAACCAATAACGCCCAACGCAGCAAAAAGGCCATCGACTGATATCGATGGCCTGTTGTTTCATGGCTCCCCGGGTAGGATTCGAACCTACAACCCTCCGGTTAACAGCCGGATGCTCTGCCGTTGAGCTACCGAGGAATGTCATTGCGCTTTTCAAATGCGCAAGTAGTTATTATACTGATTCGCCCGAATGACGCAAGGGGTAATTTTTGCTCACGTGAAATTCACAATTAGCATCGCAGCGAGTACCACCACCTTCGCGAAAACGAAACCGCAGAGACGCAAGCAGCGCACGCCAGTCGATGCAAACGCATTCGTTCAGCACCTCGAGCACCCTACCCTGGCAAAAACTGCTAGTAAACCATCCCCATTGCCTCGCAGACCTCACCAAGCGTCTCGTTAGCGATCTCGTTCATGCGCTTGTTGCCCTCGTGCAGAACTTCCTTGACGTGGTCCATATCCTGAGCAAGCTCCTCACGGCGAGCACGATGCGGAGCCATGAACTCATTCACCGCCTGGGTGACATACTTCTTCAAAGCGCCGGAACCATCGTTGCCGATTTCCTCGGCGATTTCGACCTCGGTCCTGCCAGTGCAGAGCGCTGCGGTGGTAAGCAAGGCAGAAACGCCAGGGCGGTTTTCCTTATCGAAGGTGATGAAGCGATCGGAGTCGGTCTTGGACTTCTTGATAAGCTTGGCCGTCTCTTCGGCAGTTGCCGAAAGCATGATGGAGTTGCCGTAGCTCTTGGACATCTTGCGACCGTCAAGACCGGGGATCTCGATGGCGTCGGAAAGGATTCCGTCGGGCTCGGGGAACACCTGACCGTAGCGCTCGTTGAAGCGGCGAGCGATCTGACGTGTGAGCTCGATATGCGGCAGCTGGTCCTTGCCTACGGGCACGATATTGCCCTTGCAGAACAGGATGTCGCAAGCCTGGTGCACAGGATACGTCAGCAGAAGGCCGGTAAGCGCATGACCGGAAGCCTGCTGCTCGGCCTTAACGGTGGGGTTGCGCTGAAGCTCTGATTCGGTAACCAGCGAAAGGAACGGAAGCATGAGCTGATTGAGCGCCGGAACAGCCGAGTGCGTGAAGATCGGAGTTTTCTCGGGGTCGATGCCAGCCGCCATATAGTCGAGCACCATGTTGTAGACATTGTCCTGGATGTGCTCGGTGGTGTCGCGGTCGGTGATGACCTGATAGTCGGCAATCAAAACATAGCAGTTGATGCCCATGTTCTGGTACTCAACGCGATGAAGGATGCTGCCGAAATAATGGCCCAGATGCAGACGGCCCGTGGGGCGGTCGCCGGTGAGCATGGTGTACTTCTCGGGATGAACGGCAAGATCGGCGCGGATCTCGTCGGAGCGGTTCTTGCTTGCAAGGAAGGTATCGGAAAATTCAGCCATAACCATCTCTCGTTCTAGGTGTAACTGGTGCAACCGTTCAAGTATAACGGTTCTTCAGCCGCTTCCCCTGAATTTATCTGGCTGTTTCGCTTGGACAACGAAAAGGCCAGGGACAAAAGCCTCTGGCCTGTAAGCTCATGGTGGTCGCTACAGGATTTGAACCTGTGACCCCCGCCGTGTGAAGGCGATGCTCTCCCGCTGAGCCAAGCGACCAAATAACTCTGTGTATTCTACTTGCCCATGCCGATGTTGGCAAGCGAATGACCCGAAGCTTTCGCAAAACCTGCGCAAGACTATGCCGCTGCAGCAGCCTTCCTCTTCTTAGCAAGAAGGTACTGAACAACGGAAAGGCCAATAACCAAACCAACGCCCACAATGTCGGAAACAGGCTCGGGAATCATCATGCACAAACCGCCGGCAGCAAAAGCGATGCGGAACAGCGAGTTGACCTTGGTGAACACCGTGCCGTTCAAGGCTACTGCAATGCCGTACAGACCCACGATGGAGGTGATGATGACAACACCAAGATCGATTGCCGTGAACGAACCCTGCAGCACCATAACCGGGTTGAAGGCCAGGATGTACGGGACGATGAACGCGGCGATTGCAAGCTTGGCGGCATTCAGGCCCGTCTTCATGGGGTCGGAATGGGCGATTGCCGAGCCTGCGTACGCGGCCAATGCAACCGGCGGCGTGATGTCGGCGACGATGCCGAAGTAGAACACGAAGAAGTGAGCGGCGACAACCGGGATGCCCAGCTGGATAAGGATGGGCGCCGTGGTTGCGGCCATGATGCAGTAGTTGGCGGTGGTGGGAACGCCCATGCCCAGGACGATGCAGGTGAGCATGGTAAGAATCAGGCCAAGCATGGTGGCGTCGCCGGCGAAGTTGACGATGAAGTTGATAAGCGTGGAAGCAAGACCGGTGACGGTGATGCAACCAGCGATCATGCCGGCCATGGCGCAAGCGACAGCAACGGAAACGCAGCTGCGAGCACCGGCTTGGAAGGACTCGAACGCCATGGTAAGGGCAACGAACAGAACCTTCTTCGCAACCTGACCGACGGTTTCGCCCTCTTCACGCGAACGAACCTCGGTGATGAAGAAGTTGATGACGCCAACAATGAATGCGCCCAAGATAGAGATGGCAGCCGAGTAAGCCATGGTGCGAGCACCCGTGGAAACCAGCCAGACAAGCAGAACCAGCGGCAGGATAAGGTAGCTGTTCTTGATGAGGTAGGAAATGCGAGGGAGCTGATCGCGCGGGATACCTTTCAGGTCGAGCTTCTTAGCCTCAAGGTGAACCGTGATGAAGATGCCCGTGAAGTACAGAAGCGCGGGGATGATGGCCATTGCGGCAACCTCAATGTACGGGATGCCCATGTACTCGGCCATAAGGAACGCCGCAGCGCCCATGATAGGAGGCATGATCTGGCCACCCGTTGACGAGGCCGCTTCAACAGCACCCGCGAACTCGGGCTTGTAGCCCGTCTTCTTCATCATGGGGATGGTGACCGAACCGGTGGTAACTGTATTGCCAACCGACGAACCGGAAACCATGCCGCACAATGCAGAGGCGATGACGGACACCTTAGCGGCACCACCCGACGACCAACCGGCGATGCGGTTAGCCAGCGAGATAAAGAAGGCCGCAATGCCCGTGCGCTCCAAGAACGCACCGAAGATGATGAATAGCACGATGTACGTGTAACAGACGTTCACTGGCGTGCCTATGACGCCCGACGTGGTATAGAACAACTTGTAGACGACATTGCGGAGCGCCTTGTAGAAGTCGGCGCCGAACGAGAACTGGTTGTAGAACGTGTAGATGATGAGGCATCCAACAACCACCAGGATAGGAATGCCAACGCAACGACGGCAGAGCTCCATAAGCACCAAGATGCCGACAACGCCCAATACCACATGAATTGGCTGGATGCGCGTAGCCAAACGAACGATGTCAACGGCGTTGATGGCGAAATAGAAGAAGCAGCCGGCACCCACAACCATAAGCACGATGTCGTACCACGGCATATGGTTGACGCGCACATGCTTCTTGCTTGCGGGGTACAAGATGAAGCCGATGATAACGACGAAGCCCACGAACATAGCCAGCTTGGTTTCGGGCAGGAACGTGGAGAACAACGTCATTCCGATGCAGTAGACCGAGAAGGCTGCCAGAAGAATGGAGATGATGGTCTTGGGACGGCCTTCCCAGATGCGCGTGTTCGACTCGATGTCGTACTTACGCATGACCTCGTCTACGTTAACGTCGGAATCAGGTTGTTCCGCAACATGCGCCGAGATGGTGGCATGACCCGAGGCCTCGCGTGCAAGACCTGCGTCAGCTTCCGCTTCGATTTGCTGCTCTGCTTTTCTTGCAGCCGCTTCTTCAGCTGCCGACATTTTCTTAAAAAACGGCAATGTCTAACCTCCTGGCATTTGCCACGGAAACCGCAGCGGGCATTTCCACTGCGGTTTCCGAATTCGTTTGAAACATCAATTGTAGCGCAAAACGCCCGTTGCGACCAAACGACGTGCTACTTGGTTGCGACGTCGAAGCCCTTCTCCTTGAAGTACTTCGCAGCGCCCGGATGATACGGAACGGAAGTGATGGAAGCGCCTTCCTCGACGTTGATCTCGGCGTACTTGGCATGGCTCTCAACCAAATCGGCCGCGTTGTCGAAGATGTCGGCGGTAAGGGCGTAGATGTCGTCCTCGGCGACGGTGTCGTTGGCAAGGACGACAGCTTTGACGGCAACGGTGGTGGTGTCGGTGTCGATGCCGCTGTAGGTGCCGGCCTTGATGGTGGCGGAACCGTAGTAGTCAACATCGTCCATGAGCTTCTTCACATGCTCGGCGTCCATGGAAACCAGGTAAGCCTGCTTAGAGGTGGACAGGTCGGTGATGGCGGTGGTGGGAGCGCCAGCGACGAGGAATGCAGCGTCGATCTGCTCGTTCTTCAGAGCGTCGGCGGAGTCGCCGAAGGACTGGTAGGTTGCCTTGATGTCGGCCTCGGTGAGGCCGTAAGCCTTCAGGACGTCAAGAGCGTTGAAGTACACGCCCGAACCGGCAGCGCCGACGGAGACCTTCTTGCCCTTGAGGTCAGCAACGGTCTTGATGTCGGGGTTGCAGGTGACGATCTGGACCTGTTCCTGGTAAAGGGAGGCAACGGTGGAGAAGCAGGTAACAGACATGCCGTCGAACAGGTTGGTGCCGTTGTAGGCGTAGGCCATGACGTCGGACTGGCAGAAGCCAAGGTCGGCGTTGCCATCCTCGAGCTCGGTGACGTTTGACTGAGAGCCGTTGCCGGCAAGAGCGGTTACCTTGATGCCGGCGTTGTTGGTTGCATGCTGAGCGATGACGGAACCGAAAGCGTAGTAGGTGCCGCTTTCACCGCCGGTCACGAAGCGCAGGGTGTTACCGCCCTTGGATGCCGCAGCAGAGCCCGAAGCGGCTGCAGATGCCGAGCCCGAGCTTGCGGAACCGCCGGCCGAGCAACCGGTGAGGACAACAGCGGCGCCGGTAGCAGCAGCAAGACCGACAAAGCCGCGCCTGGTTACTTCCTTGTTCATGATGATCTCCTTCCTTCCCTACGAATCGGTGGGCCGAAAGGCGCATCGAATCAGCATGGTGGCCAGCGTGTAGGGTTTGTTCGCTAATGTCCCACGATAGTGGGATGACTTTATTCTACTAAATACTCCAATCGGCTAAAGTAACGGGAAGGTTAACAATGGCCGAATCCCGAAAATCGTCACCGCAAACGGCTGTTTCAACAGGCTGAACGGGTGCCCTTCTTACTTTTCCGCCTTTTCCGCAGCGATTGCCTTGGCGTAGTCGATGGCGGCCGCGCGCAACTTCTTTTCGGCGTTGATCTTGTCGGCGTTGGTTGCCGCCTCGCCCCAGTCCTGATCATTCGGACGCGGCATGTGACCGCCGCCCAGGACATGCACGTGAAAGTGCTTGACGCTTTGGCTTGCGTCGTCGCCGGTGTTGATAAGGCAGCGGTAGCCGCGCTCGGTCAGACCCTTGATCTCGGCAACCTTCTTCACTGCCGCCATGGTGTGGCCAAGCACGTCAACAGGGACGTCGTCGCCGACGTTTTTGTAATGCTGCTTCGGGATGATGAGCGTGTGCACGGGCATCAAAGGCTCCATGTCGTCGAAGGCGATGACATGCTCGTCTTCGTACACCTTGTTGGTCGGGATCTCGTGGGTGGCGATCTTGCAGAAAACGCAATTCTCGTCGATCATGGCGGCTCCTTCCGTAGCCTAGCTTGCGTTTCAAGAGCGGCTGCGGTAACACGGCGAAATGCACGGCACTACGCGGTCCGTTCGTTTTCCATCCCCTGAAAACAGCAAAGCCGATGCGACAAGCGCACCGGCTTCGGTTTTGTTTTGGTGGGCCCGCCCGGACTCGAACCGAGAACCAAAGGATTATGAGGAAAAACCTCTAGTCCAATAAGTGCGTTATGCCTGGTCAGTCCTGTTTCGATTTCATTGAGTATAATCTAATCCAGGCAATATCACAACGTTTTGCCCATGATTTGCCCATGCCGCCTGTCGGGAACCTTGACATCGAGGCTCTGCTTGGCTAGGCTCGCGCCGGCGCTTCTAAAGGCGCACGCGCGCGCCTAGCCAAAGAGCCTCGGGCAGACTTGATTGCCCTTTCCCAAAGTGGCTAGTTCTAAATCACCCGCCGCATCAACAGCATCAATAAGCAGCATGCATTACCGAGTCGATTGAGGGGGGCTTCACCCCCTCAAACTCCCCCGATACGCCCACATTTATGAACGATTCGGGGAATCACTCATAAATGTGGGCGCTATATATCATTGAAAACCACGCCAATCAGGTCTCAGCTTAAACCAAAGTTAGCAGCTCTCTTTTTTGGCCATCTGAAGACAGTTATGAGAGCAAAAGCGTTTTCGGGTTCTTCCCTTTACTAGATAAGGAAGTCCGCATCTCTCGCAAATGCCAATATAAACTCCGCCGCGCCCGAGCAACGTCAGCCAGATTTGGCTTTCCAGGGTTCGCGCCATCAATCCCCCATCCCTGTCGGCGTCAACAGCAAAGTCGTAATCGATCCAACCGTATTCCATGCGGCTTTTTGCCATTGCATCGAAGAAAAACTCGGCGGTCGCTCGTTCGTTATCTATGTCGCCCGTAATGGCCAGGTAGAGGTTTCCGCCCCAATCCTCCCGAAAAGAACGTAAAGTTCCGGGCTTCCCGTCAATTTGATTGTCGGAAACATAACGGATAGACCGACCTGTCTTTCTGGAGGCATCTTTCAATTGGATTACACGATGGAGCGAATCGTTGATGCTCTCGAACCCTATTTTCGAATACGGCGCCCACGACAAGAACCCCTCCCCCCTGAAGGGGTTGTAAAAGTCGATTGCCTCTTCTAGAAGCTGAGAAAGTTTTTCGTTACGCCAGTATTCGTTGAAGGCAACGGGGATGACGAAAGCCGTATACGTTGAATCGAAGGCTTCTGCCACGCCGAACTTCGTCACAGACGTCTTCCGAAACCCGCAATCAAGCAACGGCGCTGGGCAACCGCTCTCAAGAGAATGCCCTAGAGACAGCATGAGAACGAGCATATTCTTGAGCCAAACCCAGTCCTGTAATGGCTCGACAACAACGAGCCCTCCGCTTTTGCACGATTCCGCCGCGGCCCTCAAGTCCTTCTCTTCGCCGAATCCGAACTCCGACACCGCCCTTCGGGCGGCGGATTCCTTCTCTTGGGACAGTTCGCCGGACCCCGCAACCAGAAACCAGCACTCAGAGGCCAGCATCGCCCTGCTGCCATTTGAAAACCTTTTCAAAGTCCTGTCCTTCAGAAACTCCTCGGGGGCGTATGTCCTCCTCAGCTTCGATTTCTCCATTCCGAAGGACGCATCCAGAGTTAGCTCCCGATGGGATAGCGGGGAGCCGAACGAAGCAATCGACGCGATGAGGGCGAAAGGGTCCTTGGCCGAAAGAAATGCATTGAGTTTCGCGATACCCTCGGAATCATCGAGCAATGTGCCCTTTTTCCTATCGAGCTCTGCCGCTTCCTCGGCGTCGCACACCCATATGAGAGAGTGCAGCTTTTTATCTTTCCTTGCCAAAAACAGCTTCACATTCATTCCTTAGGACGTTATATATGCATTGTTTTTATTTAGCCATCTATATTGACCGCTTCATATAGTACTGCTAATCTATGGAGTAGCTAGATGTTCATCTAACACTTTACCATCCATATCAACCGATAGAAAGGAGAAGGAATGGCCACAGACGTCTATACGGTCGATGATCTGCGGCGCAAGTACGGGCTATCGCGCAGCGGCGCATACGCCTACGTGCACTCGTTGCCGCCAGATCTAGTTATTCGGTTCGGCAAGTCGATTCGCATCGACAAGCTCGGGCTCGCCGAGTACTTAGCACAACAAAAAACGGGGAGCGTCCCATCGCCAAACAGCACGCTCCCCAGGCGTCCGCAATCCCAAGATTAGCAAGGAGAACAGACATGAGTGATTGTACTCTATTTTCTGTCGCCGATGCCTTCCCGGATATCATGGAAGCTCTTAAGCAGCAGCCGAAGGAAATCCAGACTGGCATTGACGCTCTCGACGAAGAACTGGTAACCATATCCGGAAAGTACGTCGCCGTCGCCGGAGAAACCAGCACGGGAAAGACCGACTTCTGCGTCTCCCTCGCCGCCAACCGCATCCGCACAGGCAATCCCGTGCTTTTCGCCTCGATTGAAGTCGGCGAGCACACCATGCTTCGCCGCTTCGCCTCTCACTTCGCGAATGTTTACGCCCCGGGCACCGACGCCACCTTCCAAAGCGAGAACGGGATCAAGAATTTGACCCCTGAGCAGCAGGCCGCCCTCAACGGCGGCGTGGAGATGCTCGAGCAATGCAAGCAGTTCCTCTACCTCTACGACGGCTCGGAGAAATACGGCGGCAAGGAGATGCGCATCGTCGAGCACGTCGCCGTGAAGGCCAAGGAAATCAGCAGGAAGCACTGCGTTCCGTGCCTCGTCATCTGCGATTACTTCCAACTCTTGGCCACGCGGGAATCCACGGGAACGGCGACCGAGAAGTTCGACGCCCTCTCCCATAAGCTTGCGCAGCTGGCCCACGAGACCGGATCCCCCGTCATCGTTCCGTGCGCGACGAACAAGGATGGCTCCATCCGAGGGTCGGGACAAGTCAACTACGACAACGACATCACGCTGCATTTGAGCATCGATCAGGCTGAGTGCAACGAAGACGATTTGCCCGCGTTGAGCATCCGCCCCATGATAGTACACGTCAAGAAGAACCGCGACGGACGCGCGCGAGCGCGCGTCAAGCTCGACTACCGCCCCGCATCGCACCGCTTCACCGACCGTGGCGGTGAGCTGTGATGGTCGAGGTAAGGGGCGGGCAGAAAGAGAAAATCGGGGTCAAGAGGTGGCGCATACGGGTAAGCCTCGGCAAGGATCCCGAGACCGGGAAGTACCTGCGCTCGCCCTCGCGCATAGTGCACGGCACGTCCAAGGATGCCGATGCGGCGATCGCGGAATACCGCAAGGAACTGCAATCGAAGCTCGACAACCCGGGGCGCGAGCTCACCTTCGCGGAATACGCCCGCGACTTTTACGAGCACCGCGAAGTGCTGGGCGAGAGCCCCTTGTCGCGAAAATCCGAGCGCATGGAGATTGCCAAGCTGGTGGACATGTTCGGTCCGCTCGCGTTGGAGGAGATCAGGCCCGCCACGGTCAAGAAGGCCTACCTCGACGCTTCCGGAAGCCAGGGCATGAGCCAGGCGATGCTCAAACGCGTGTCGAAGCGCTTGAAGATGATTCTAGAAGAGGCCGTCAACGACGGCATACTCGACCGCAACCCCGCAGCGAAGATAAAGGTCGCCGAGCCCAAGCGTAAATCCCCCAAAGCGCTCAGCGCCGAGGAGGCGGAGCGCCTTGCGGCCCTGCTGGACGGCGAGGGCCCGACGCCCCTTACCGTGGCGATAAGGCTCATGCTCTTCGGCGGGCTGAGAAAGGGTGAGGTGCTGGGCCTCGATTGGGCGAACGTCGATTTCGAAGCCAACGCGGTGTTCGTCTGCAAGCAGTTCAGCAACGACCGCCAGCTTCGACCGCCCAAAAGCGCCAATTCTCGGCGCTGGGTCAGCTTCGACCCGGCGACCATGGCCTTCCTCGCAAGATGGAAGGCCTTGCAGCCGCAAACGATGGATCCGCACATGCGCTTCATCCAAGACGACGACACGCCCGTGGTGGCCAACCCCCTCGGCACGAACACGGACCCGACCAACTTTAACCGCATGTTCCGCGACTTTTGCGTCGAGCACGGCTTCGGCTCCTACGAGTCGGAGGCGCGGTACGTCGACGAAAACGGCTACGTGCGAGCCCGCAAGGTCGGCTATGAGGGCCTCACGCCCCACGGCCTGCGCCATACGCACGCGACGCTTTTGATCGGTGCCAACAACGACGTGAAAACGGTCTCGGCGCGGCTCGGGCATTCGAGCGTCTCGCTGACGCTGAACGTCTACGCCGACGCGATACGCAAGAACGACGTCTCCGCAGCCCAGAGCATCGCAGAAATCCTAGAGCCCAAAAGCGATGCCGACGACGAGGACCAGGGGGCCCGATGAAATCGGCCAGCGAGAAAGCCGGCGGCAAAAGGCTCAACGTCCGGGTTTCGGAAGCCGAACACGCCGCCATATCGGCAAAAGCGGCCGAAGCGCAAATGACCATCTCCGAATACGTCCGCAAGCGGGCCCTGCGCGACGAGCAGGGCCCGCGGCCCGTAGAGGTCGATGTCGGTGAACTTCAAAAGATCTATCGAGACCTGCGGCATGCGGGCGGCAACCTCAACCAACTCTGCCGCTGGCTGAATTCTCACAGGTCGACGGCGGCGAGCATGGAAAACGAGATGAAAAGCGCGCTGGAAGCCACGCGACGTGCTTCGAGCCAGGTAGCCAGCTTCATAGCGAAGGTGCGAGAAAGGATGTAAAGATGAAGGCAAGCAAGGTAGCCGGTGTCGCCATAGTGGCAGGAGCGACAATCGCAATAGCGATTGCCTCCCTGCCGTTTGGCGCGCCTTTCGTTCAAGCCGCCATGTCGGGCGGCAAGCTCGACCAGGCATGGATTCCCCATGCCTTCCAAGTGTTGGAAGGCGGGCCGGAATCGCTGATCGCATATGCGAAGGCGTCCGCAAGCGCCGAAGGCGGGATCACCCCTGCGCTCGCATGGTTAGCGATCGTCGCGGGGGCGATCGTCCTCTTCGCATGCTATCAGGCGGCGAAATCGCCCAAGCGCGAAGTGGAGAACGGCATCCTCGGCAAGCAATCGTCCATCAAAACCGCCGGCGAGATAATCGAGAGCTGCCCGATGTGGAACGGGAAATCCGAGCCATCGGACGGCGTTGCGCTCGGCTTCGTGCGGGGCAAGGCTGCGGTGCTGGAATGCGTGCATTGCGCGGTGTGCGCGCCGAGTGGCTCCAAGAAGACGCGCGGATCGGTATACCCGACGATAGACGCGCTGTCGTTCTCCGGAAAGAACAACCTCCTCGTCACGGACCCGTCGCTCGAAATCTACTGCATGGCCGGGAAATGCCTCGCCGAAAGAGGCTATGAGGTCCATCTGCTTGATTTGGACAACCCCAGGCAAGGATCGCGGTTCAACCCGCTGAAGCTCATAGCCGACCTCAGCGAGGCCGGAAAGGGCGAGTTCGCCGAGGACCGCGCCCGCGAAATCGGCTCTACGCTGTTCCCCGAAAAGGGCAACGAGAACGACATCTTCGTAAACGCCGCAGGCGGCGTATTCGCCGCCTGCGCATTCGCCGTGGCGACCCTTCCCGAAGTGCCCAGCGAAGAGCGCCACTTGTGGTCGGTCGTGAAGACTATCATGGCGGGAACGCTCGACGGCGCAGCCGCCCTGAAGGACTGGATTCGCGGGTTCGGCCCGGAAAGCCCCGTTGCGGCCATGGCGGCGACGTTCCTCGCGTCGGAAGGCAAGCTCGAAAGCTCCATCCTCGCATCGTTGCACGACGGCCTGCAACCTTTCACCAGCCAGAACATGCGTTGGCTCACCTCCGCGTCGGATCTCGGAATCGATGAGATGATGGCCGGCAGAAGCGCCGTCTTCATCCATACCTTAGGACCGGGCGCGCCGGCGAACCGCATAGCATCGCTGTTCCTGGCTCAACACTGGGCCGAAACTCAGCGGCTCGGCATGCGCCGTAGCCTGAGGCCCTGCTGGGTTGTGGGCGACGAATTCCATTCGCTGCCGAAGTTCGACCTCCCCCACGCGCTCGAACAGGCCAGGAAATACGAGCTGCACTACGTCATGTACACGCAAAGCTTCAGCGGCTACGACCAATACAAGACCCAGAAGGAAGACGGCAAGGACGCAATCCTGGCGAACTGCGACGTGAAAGCGCTCTATAAAGCTGGAAGCGACCTTGATGCGCGCTACTTCGAGACGCTGGGCGGCTTCAAGACGATACGAGCGCGCAACACCGGGGAGCAGCGCCAGGGCGTAGGCCGCAGCGGCAGCAGCGAGGGCTTCAGCGAGCAGAAAGTCCCATTGTGGCCGCAGGGCGACGTACTGGAAAGGAACCCCGAGAAAGACGGGGTCCTCGTTGTGCAGTCGGCCCTCGGTGCACGAAAGGCCGGAAAGTTCGAGATACCGGTTGTCGATGCCTCGAAGACGTTCGTCTCCGATCACTTCAAGACCCTTGGAACGCCCGATTTCGAGCACAAGGTCATCGCCGACACGTTCGACGAGCTCGAAGCGAAGGCCGAAAGCATAGCGATAGACGTCAACGGATGGCAGCCCAATTTCGAGGCCTGCAAGTCCGACAAGACGAAAGCGACAGAAATCGCCGACGACGAATTCGCCGCCTGGGACTAAACAAGGGTTTCCGCATGACCGCGATAAAGCAGAAGGCCGTATGCAGCCCCGGCCATTGGAAGAACGTTGCGAAGTACCTCGACGACGAGCGCGCGCTCGCCAGGGCAAGCCAGAACCTCGCCGACGAAAGCAGGTGGGCCGCCGAGATGGACGCCACGCGAGAGGCGTACGGGCACAACGCCCCTGGCAAGAAGGGCGCGAAGTGCACGTACGCCTACCATCAGGTGCTGGCCTTCAATCCCGACGAATGCTCCTGCAACGGAGGGCGCATGACGCCCGAGGCGTGCATGGAGTACGCCAGGCAGTATGTCGAAGGCCGCTACGGTGCCCACGAGGCCGCATGGGTGCTGCATCTGGAGCACTGCGCGGCAGACGGCACCGACCGCTACGCCGTCCATGTGGTCGTCAACCGCACCAACCTTGAGACCGGCAAGCGGCTCAACGAGGGGCGCAGCAAGAACGCGAAGATCGAGCGCGCCAACGCCGTCCGCGACATGGATGCGGAATGGGGCCTCGCGCAGATGCGCGAGGGAGAGCGCAACTGCCGTATCCACGCGCAGCAGCCCACGAAGCGAGAGCTGGCGATAGCCGCGCGCGGCGCAAGGAGCGACAAGCAATACATCAGGGAAGCGGTCGCAGCGTCCATGCCCGAAGCGCGCGCATGCCGCGAGCAGAACAAAGTCCGGGCGCTGGCGAAGTCGCTCGACGCCAAAGGTGTCGAGATGCACGTCGCACGCGACGGCAAGGGGCTGACGTTCGAGAGGAAGAGCACGGGGCGTAAAGTGCGGGGCTACAAACTGGGACGCGGTTACAGCATGGCGGGCATCGCAAAGGGGCTGGGCATCCAAGCCGCAAAGCTGGCAGTGCGCAGCATCGACGAGGAGATGGAGCGCTGAGCAAGACGCGGCATCGAAACGGGTTTCGGTAAAGCAGCCGGGTGCAGGGGCCCGGCTGCTTTTCCTTTGCGAGGCAAACGACGGCGCATTGCCGAGAAGCCCCGCAGGGCAAGATCATTTGGCGCAGCGAACGTGCCGAAGGCGCGTTTGTGAGCACAAATGCACATCTTGCATCAACCCCGGAAGCGACTCGACTCGTTGAGCTGCCGGGATTGATCCGTGAGCGCCGGCTGAGGCG
>OLPV01000379.1_pt1 | contig 40007 bp, 29 predicted proteins | sample 1671961 | NCBI WGS metagenome assembly OLPV01 (sample SAMEA3136630, study PRJEB25190) | human gut metagenome | biome: human gut; feature: human-associated habitat; material: faeces | place: Austria | collected 2013 | reverse complement strand
CAGGAAGCATATCCAGACTGGTCTGTAAGACGTGCATTTACAGCACAGATCATTATCAATCACGTACAGGCTCGTGATGGCGAGTGTATTGATAATGTTGAGCAGGCACTTGACCGCGCAGTTGATAATGGTGTAAAGAATCTTGTTATTCAGCCAACTCATCTGATGCATGGTGCAGAATATGATGAGCTTATGGATGCAGTAGAGGAGTATGAGGACAAGTTTGAGTCTGTTAAGGTTGCTGAGCCGCTTCTGGGTGAGGTTGGCGACGATGCTGCTGTAGTAAATGATGACAAGAAAGCAGTTGCAGAGATCCTGACTGCTGAGGCAGTTGAGAAGGCAGGCTATGACAGTCTGGATGCAGCAAAGGAAGATGGAGTTGCTTTTGTATTTATGGGTCACGGAACTTCTCATACAGCAAAGGTATCCTACAGCCAGATGCAGACTCAGATGAATGACCTTGGATATGACAACGTATTTATCGGAACTGTAGAGGGCGAACCAGAGGAGACTGCTTGCGAGAATGTTATTGATGCAGTAGCAGAGGCTGGTTATACAAAGGTTATCCTTCGTCCATTGATGGTTGTTGCTGGTGATCACGCAAACAACGATATGGCAGGTGAGGATGAAGATTCCTGGTTAAGCCAGTTTGAGGCATCTGAAAAGTTTGAAAGCGTAGATACTCAGATCTTTGGTCTTGGTGAGATCGAGGGTATCCAGAAGCTTTACATTGATCATACTGCAGCTGTAATCAACGAGCAGTAATTAAAAATACATAAAAGCAAAGGGCATAGCAATTATATGAGAAGAAAAAATATCGCTGTAGTTGGTATGCTGTTAGTGACCTGTCTGTCATCCGTTGGATGCGGACAGAAGAAAGATAAGCAGGAGTCTTTAGCAGCAACAAAGACTTCTGCTTTCGAGACAGCATCCGAAAAGCAGACAGAAGAGCAGACAGAAAAAGAGACAATTAAAGAGACTGTAAAAGAAACTGAAACAGAAAAAGAAACTGAAAGTAAGACCGAGGCAGATACAAAGGCAGCAGTTTCTGAATCTGATGAGCTGGCAGATGGTGTCTACACTGCTGATTTTAATACCGACAGCAGTATGTTCCATGTAAATGAAGCATGTGATGGAAAGGGTACTCTGACTGTAAAGGATGGAGAGATGACCATTCATGTTTCACTTACATCGAAGAAGATTTTAAATCTTTACTATGGTCTTGCAGCAGATGCTGCAAAGGAAGGCGCACAGCTTTTAGATCCAACTACCGATAGTGTAACATACAGCGATGGAATGACAGAGGAAGTGTATGGCTTTGATATTCCAGTTCCAGCACTTGACGAAGAATTTGATGTTGCTCTTATTGGAACAAAGGGAACATGGTATGATCATAAGGTAAGCGTATCTAACCCAGAGCCAAAAGAAGATGATGCAAAGAGCGCAGTTGACCTTGAAGATGGCACTTATACAGCAGAGGTAACACTTGAAGGCGGAAGTGGCAGAGCTACTATTGAATCTCCGGCAGCAATTACAGTTAAGGATGGTGTGGCAACAGCTTCTATCGTATGGAGCAGTCCAAACTATGATTACATGATTGTAGACGGAAAAAAGCTTCTTCCTGTTAACACAGAGGGAAATTCAGTGTTTGAGATTCCAGTTGCTTCATTTGATACAGCACTTGATGTGATTGCCGATACAGTAGCAATGAGCAAGCCGCATGAGATTGAATATAAAATTACATTTGATTCATCTACAATTAAGGCAGAGTAATCAGATGATGAAAAGACATTCAATAGCGACTGCAGGCTGTGTGATGTTTATTGGCTTGGCCTGGTTGTGTGGCTGTGGTACGTCTTCTGATATAAAAAAAGATACCGTGGGGATCACAAAAGAAGCAACATCTAATGTGGGTGTGCTCGGTGAACCGGCAGGTCATTTACAGTTAGCATATGCAAAGAATTTTTCTATTGACTACTATGACGAAGGCTATAAGCTTCTTACAATAAAGGATGGTACACAGATTTTAATCGTTCCAAAAGGAAAAGAAGCACTAGATAATCTTGATGAGTCAATAATTGTGTTGCAGCAGCCAGTGAATAACATTTATCTTGTCTCGTCAGCTGTTATGGATATGTTTCGGGAACTGAATGCGTTTGATACCATTGGTTTTTCTGCGCAAAAGGCAGAGAACTGGTATGTCGAGGGAGCAAAGGCCGCGATGGAAAATGGCGATATTTTGTATGCCGGCAAGTACAGCAGCCCCGATTACGAATTGTTAGTCTCAAAAAAATGTTCACTTGCTATCGAGAACAGCATGATTCTTCATTCACCAGATGTCAAGGAAATGCTGGAAGACTTTGATATTCCAGTCATTATCGAGTATTCGAGCTATGAGACAGATCCGCTTGGACGTGTAGAGTGGATTAAATTTTTTGGCGCGCTGACTGGAAAGGAAGAGGAGGCAGAAAAAGCCTTTGAAAAACAGACAGAGATTGTAAAGCATGTCACAGCGACAAAGAAGACTGACAAGACGGTTGCATTTTTCTATATTACCTCAAATGGTCTTGTTCAGGTGCGCCAGAGCAACGACTATATTCCTAAAATGATTGAGCTTGCTGGGGGACGCTATATATTTGAAAACCTGGGAGATGATTCAAAGCGCTCAACAATGAATATGCAGGTTGAGGAATTTTATAACAAAGCAAAGGATGCCGACTATCTGATTTACAACAGTACGATTGATGGTGGTGTAAAAACAGTTGATGAGCTTATAGAAAAATGTTCAGTTTTATCTGATTTTAAAGCAGTAAAAAGTGGTGATGTCTGGTGTACCGAAAAGGATGTCTACCAGCAGTCGATGTCAATTGGCTTTTTAATTGAAGACATTCACAACATGCTTCAAGGTGCAGATGATACAGAAATGAACTATTTGTATCGTTTAGACTAATAAATAAAACATGGATGACGGAAAGGAGATTGCTTACGATGGAACAAAAACGAAAACTAAGATACATCATTGTATTTCTCCTTTTGGGAGGCTGTGTGGTGCTGCTTGGTGTATTAAATATCTGCATCGGAAGTGTTTCAATTCCGGTTTTCGATATTGTGGCATCCATTCAGGGAAAAACAGTTGAAAATGCCAGGATTCTGTGGGATATTCGTATGCCCAGAATGCTGGCTGCGCTGATTCTTGGAGGAGCGCTTGGTCTGGCAGGTTATCTATTACAAACCTTTTTTCATAACCCGATTGCAGGTCCGTTTGTTCTTGGTATTTCCTCTGGTGCAAAGATGACCGTATCGGTTGTCATGGTATTTTTGATGGGACAGGCCATTAGCGTAAGTTCTGGAATGATGATTGTGGCAGCGTTTGTCGGAGCAATGATTTCAATGGGATTTGTGTTACTGGTATCGCGAAAGGTCGACAGTATGTCTATGCTTGTTGTCGCCGGTGTAATGATCGGCTATATCTGTTCAGCCATAACGGAACTTGTCGTGACCTTTGCTGATGATGCGCAAATTGTTAATCTTCATAACTGGTCAAAAGGAAGCTTTTCAGGCACAACTTGGGACAATGTGACTGTGATGGCAGTCACTGTGGCAGTGACATCGGCAGCCGTTTTTCTATTGTCAAAGCCTCTTAGTGCATATCAGCTTGGTGAATCGTATGCTAAAAATCTCGGCGTGAATGTAAAGGGACTTCGCACGGCTATGGTACTTCTTTCAAGTATTCTTTCTGCGTGTATCGTGGCATTTGCAGGACCAATTTCTTTCGTAGGAATTGCCGTGCCGCATTTGGCAAAGCAGTTTCTTTCCAGTACAAAACCGATCTTAATGATTCCGGCATGTTTCTTAGGAGGAAGTGTATTCTGCTTATTTTGTGACCTGTTAGCAAGAACAGTGATGGCACCGACTGAACTTAGCATAAGCACAGTCACAGCAATTTTTGGTGCACCAATTGTGCTTTGGATTATGATTCGCAGAAACAAAGAAAGAACGGCAGAGTAAGAGGAATTTAAGATGAGTGAAAAAGGATATCTTCAAACGAAAAAGCTTTGCGTTGGCTATCAAAAGCACATCGTGGTAGATAATATAGAATTTTCTCTTGAACAGGGTGAGATTCTCACATTGATTGGTCCAAACGGTGCTGGAAAATCCACCGTGCTAAAGAGCATTGCCAGACAGCTTGAAACACTTGGCGGAAGCATTTATCTTGATCAGAAAGAATTGTCAAGGCTGTCAGGACAACAGCTGTCACAGAGCATGGCAGTCGTAATGACACAAAAGCTTCGCGCAGAAAAAATGACCTGTGAGGATGTAGTTGCGACAGGCCGTTATCCTTATACGGGGCGTTTTGGAATCCTTTCTTCGTCCGATTGGAAGGTGATAAATGAAGCAATGGAACTGGTGCAGGTAACACAGATAAAGGATCTAGACTTTAACAAAATCAGCGATGGACAGCGCCAGCGCGTCATGCTTGCGCGTGCAATTTGTCAGGAACCACAGATTTTAATCTTGGATGAACCGACCTCCTATCTGGATGTTAAATATAAGTTGGAATTTTTATCAATTCTACAGAAAATGAAGCACCAGAAAAAGTTGACCGTCATCATGTCGCTTCACGAGTTAGACCTCGCTGAGCGCATTTCCGATCATATTCTTTGCGTGAATGGAACGACACCAGAGCGTTTTGGAACACCACAGGAAATTTTTACAAAAGGATATATTTCAAAGCTGTTTGGCATCTCGTCAGGAAGCTTCGATGAGAAAACCATGAATGCAGAACTGCCAAAGCCTTGTGGAAAGCCATCTGTTTTTGTCATCGCCGGTGACGGGACCGGGCGAAACATTTACAGAAAACTGCAGCGAAAAAACATTCCATTTGCCACAGGCATTCTCTTTGAAAACGACCTCGATTATCCAGTCGCAAAGGCACTCGCCGCTAATGTAATAGCATCAAAAAGTTTCGAGCCAATCCAAGGCAAGACACTAGAAGCCGCAAAAGCCACGCTAAAAGAGTGCGACCATGTAATCTGTTGCCGCTCTCATTTTGGCGCCTTCGAGAAAGCCAATGAAGAACTTCTTTCCTATGCAAAGCAGTTGGGAATAAACCTATTGACATGGTAGTTTATCAATGCTAAGATACCAAAGGCAGAGATAGAGAAACATGCAAAAGGAAAAGGCAGGAAAGAAATGTTAAATCAGTTTTCAAGAACACAGCTTTTATTGGGAAAAGAGGGAATGGATGCGCTTGCAGGAGCCAAAGTAGCCATTTTTGGCATTGGCGGTGTTGGCGGCTATGTGGTAGAAGCACTTGCAAGAAGCGGCGTTGGTTCCTTTGTAATTGTAGATGATGATAAAGTATGCTTAACCAACATCAACCGTCAGATTATAGCAACGAGAAAGACAATCGGAAAATATAAGGTAGAGGTCATGAGAGATCGTATTCTGGAGATCAATCCAGATGCGCAGGTAGAGATGCGCCATTGTTTTTATCTGCCTGAGAATGCGCATGAATTTGATTTCTCTGAATATTCCTATGTGGTCGATGCAGTTGATACTGTTACAGCAAAGATCGAAATCATCATGCGCGCACAGGCGGCAGGCGTTCCTGTGATTAGCTGCATGGGTGCAGGAAACAAGCTTGATCCGACACAATTTCATGTTGCCGATATTTATAAGACAACGATGTGTCCTCTTGCAAAGGTTATGCGCCATGAGTTAAAAAAGCGCGGTGTCAAGAAGTTAAAGGTTGTCTATTCAACTGAAAAGCCAGTGCGTCCATTGGAAGATATGAGCGTAAGCTGTCGTTCTCACTGTGTATGCCCTCCAGGAACAGCGCATAAGTGTACTGAGAGAAGAGATATTCCAGGAAGTGTTGCATTTGTGCCGCCAGTGGCAGGACTGATTTTGGCAGGAGAGGTCATCAAAGATTTGACAGCAGGTACCTTAACGATAAAAAACGAATAAACGACTAAGAAAATTAAATGAATATAATAGCGAAATTCCCGTCAGCTTTGTTTGCTGACGGGTTTTTTGTTAGCAGGAGGCCTATATGAAAACAGAATTTGTTCTTCCGGGTGAAATTGAAAAGCGAAGCTTTGAGATTATCGCAGCGGAATTAAATGAGCGAAATATCAAGTTGGATAATAAACTGGCACCAGTGATATGCCGCGCTATACATACGACAGCCGATTTTGATTATGCGCATACACTTGTATTTTCAGAAGGTGCACTTGATAAGCTAAAGGAACTTATAAAAAGCGGAGCATCGATTGTGACAGATACAAATATGGCATTGTCTGGAATCAATAAAAAAACATTAGCCGCCTTTGGATGTGAAGCAAAATGTCTGATGGCAGATGAGGCAGTAGCAAAACTGGCAAAGGAGCAGAAAACAACGCGTGCAGCTGTCAGCATGGAGATTGCTGCTTCTTGGAACAAACCTATTATCTTTGTGGTAGGAAATGCACCGACCGCGCTGATGAAGCTTTATGAAATGTACAAGGCAGGATCATATAAGCCAGCCTTTATAATAGGTGTTCCAGTCGGATTTGTAAACGTAGTGGAAGCAAAGGAAGAAATCATGGAGACTGACATTCCTTATATTATAAATAAAGGAAGAAAGGGCGGAAGCAATGTGGCGGCAGCCATCTGCAATGCGGTCCTCTATGAGCTTTCTGGACGAAAATGCGTATGAGGTACGGATTTACGACAGGAAGCTGTGCGGCAGCAGCATCTAAGGCAGCTGCCTACATGCTTTTGACAGGAAAGAAAAAAGAAAAAATTTCCATTGTAACACCAAAAGGTATCGTGTTTGAGGCAAAGCTTTTAGAGATTACCAGAAAAGAGAAAAGCGTTAGCTGTGCGGTTGAAAAGGATGGAGGAGATGATCCGGATATTACGACTGGCGCGCTTGTCTATGCAGAAGTATCCTACATAGAACATTCAAAGACGTATATAACGGAAAAGTCGCTGAGTGAAGAAAAACAGAAAGAAACGAAAGAAAAAGCACTCCATGCTACCGTAGAGATTGACGGCGGAATTGGCGTTGGCCGTGTCACAAGACCGGGCATGGATCAGCCAGTTGGAAATGCCGCAATCAATCATGTGCCGCGCCAGATGATTGAGTCTGAGGTGTTAGAGGTTTGCCATATGGCAGATTATAAGGGTGCTTTAAAGGTTACTATTTCTATTCCAAAGGGAGTAGAGCTGGCAGAAAAAACATTTAACCCGCGCCTTGGAATTGTTGGCGGCATTTCTGTGCTTGGCACAAGTGGTGTAGTCGAGCCAATGAGCAGTCAGGCGCTTCTTGATACCATTCGTCTTGAGTTAAATATGAGACATGCGCAGAATAGCCAGGTAGCGGCTGTCTCTCCGGGCAACTATGGACTCGATTTTATGAAGGAAACCTACGGCTATGATCTTGATGATAGTGTTAAGTGCAGCAATTTTATTGGAGAGACGATAGATATGGCGGTGGAATGCGGATTTGAAAAAATGCTTCTTACAGGACATATCGGAAAGCTTATCAAGGTTTCCGGCGGCATTATGAATACACATTCGCGAGAGGCAGACTGCAGAGTGGAGCTTCTTGCAGCAGCAGGACTTCGCGCAGGTGTCAGCCGTGACAATCTGATGAAAATCTTGGATAGCGCGACAACGACAGAGGCAATTGCCTATTTGGAAGAAGAAAAAAAGACAAAGCCTGTTATGGAATATCTAATGGAAAGAATCATCTATTATACGAATAAACGTGCCGGAGGCAAGATGAAAATAGAATGTATACTCTATGACAACCAATATGGTGAATTAGCAAAAAGCAAAGGCGCAGAAGAATTTTTACATGAGCTGCAGCACGAAAATGTTACGGTTAGCGGGACAACCATTTAGAAAACATAGCAGCCATAAATGAGGCTGCGGATTGAGAGGAAAATATGGTATCATTTGTAGGGGCAGGATGCGGTGCTGCCGATTTGATTACAGTGCGCGGAATGCGGCTTTTGCAGGAGGCTGATCTTGTTATTTATGCTGGATCACTAGTAAATCCTGAGCTGCTTTCTTATACAAAGAAGGGATGCGAATGCTTAAATAGCGCCTATATGACGCTTGATGAGGTCATAGATGCATTGCAAAAGGGTGAAGAAGAAGGAAAGAAGATGGTGCGCCTCCATACAGGTGATCCGAGCATTTACGGTGCAATTCGTGAGCAGATGGACCGACTTGAAGAGCTTGGAATAGGTTATGAGACTTGTCCTGGCGTGACGGCATGTTTTGGCGCGGCGGCAGCACTTAACTTAGAGCTGACAGTACCAGAAGTGTCACAAAGCCTCATTATCACACGTATGGCAGGGCGCACACCAGTGCCAGAGAAGGAGAGCATAGAAAGCTTTGCCGCGCATCATGCGACTATGGCAGTTTATTTAAGTGCAGGTCATTTAAAAGAATTATCAAAGAGATTGATTGCAGGCGGCTACAGCGAAGATACACCGGCAGCTATTGTTTATAAGGCAACATGGCCAGAACAGCTTTGCTTAAAATGTACAGTGTCTACACTTGATGAAGAAGCTGAAAAGCATGGAATCAAAAAGACAGCAGTTGTTCTTGTTGGAGATGCAATCTCACCGTCCGACTATGCGCTGTCTTGTCTCTACGCGCCTGACTTTGAGACAGAGTACAGAAAGAAAAAGACAGAAGAGGCATCAGATGGAAGAGACAAGTAATTGCATCAATATTATTAGCTTTACAGAAAAGGGAGAGGCTCTGGCAAAGAGGCTAAACACTTATCTTTTACAGTCACAGAAAAAGGATCAAGCAGATTGCGAATGTGCGAAAGATTTAGTTAATTGCATCAATAAGTGCCGTGCATCAAAATCTTATTCATCGATACGTTTGTCGGAGTGTGCGAAAGAAAGCTTTGAAAAAAAACAGGGAATGGTTTTTATTGGTGCTGCAGGTATTGCCGTGCGCACGATTGCACCATTTTTAAGGGATAAGCTGCATGATCCATTTGTTATTGTTATTGATGAAAATGGGGATTATGTTATTCCTATTTTGTCTGGTCATGTTGGACGCGCCAATGAGTATGCTCGTAAAATTGCCGCCTTTTTAAATGCACAGGCAGTAATTACTACGGCAACTGATGTCAGTCACTGCTTTGCAGCTGATTTATTTGCACAGAAGAACAACTATGTGATTCAAAATAAAGAAGGTATTGCGCGTGTTTCTGCAAAAACGCTTGCACACCAAAATGTGACTGTGCGCTGTGAAAACAGGTTAGTGACGCTTTCTTTTGAGGGAACAGTACTAAAAGAAGAAAGCATTGAGCAATCAGAAAAAGAAATTGATAAAAAGCAGGTATCAGATCAATCAGTGCTGGAAAAAGAGGCGGATATCATAATATCTCCTTTTATACAGGATGAAAAAAAAGGCTCACTTTGGCTTGTGCCGCGCTGCATCGTTGTTGGTGTGGGCTGCCGAAGAAAAAAAGAGGCAGCTTTAATCAAGCAGACAATTTGTGAGCGTTTAGCTGAAAGTGGTATTGCGAAAGAGGCGGTTTGTCAGATTACTTCAATTGACCGCAAAAAGGATGAGAATGGGTTGATTGAGACAGCAGCAGATTTTAATGTTGAATTTGTTACTTTTACTGAAGAGAAGTTAAGGCAAGTGCCGGGAAATTTCAGCAGTTCTGCATTTGTAGAAAAAACTGTTGGCGTGGACAATGTATGTGAGCGCTCTGCAATGGCTGCAGCACCGAATGGAAAGCTTCTTTCAGGCAAATACGCAAAAGATGGAGTAACTGTGGCTGTTGCAATGCGTGCATTTTTCCCAGTATTTTAAATACGAAAGGCAGGTTATTGGTTTGAAACAAAAAATATATGTAGTAGGAATTGGCCCGGGTGCACCTGAAATGATGACGCCCCAGGCAAGGCAGGCACTTGAAGAAAGTGATGTGATTGCGGGATACCCGGTATATTTAAAGCTTCTTGGTGATCTGGTTCAGAATAAGAAAACAATTGCAACACCGATGACAAGGGAGGAGGAACGCTGCCGTCTTTGTTTTGAGGAGGCAAAAAAGGGATGTATCGCCTCTATTGTGTGCAGCGGTGATTCAGGCGTATATGGTATGGCATCTTTAATGTATGATCTTCTCCCAGAGTATCCAGATTGTGAGCTTGAGATTATTCCGGGTATTACGGCGGCAGTCAGTGGTGCAGCTGTTCTTGGAGCGCCTATTGGTCATGATTTTTGCGTGATAAGTTTAAGTGACCGACTGACACCATGGGAGGTAATAGAAAAGCGGCTGTTAGCGGCGGCAGATGGAGATTTTTGCATTGCTATTTACAATCCGTCCAGTAAGGGAAGACCAGATTATTTAAAACGCGCATGTGAAATTTTGCTTCGCAAGGTTCAGCAAGATCGTATGTGTGGCTATGTGAGAAATATTGGAAGAGAGGGTACTGCATATAAAATCTGTACGCTTGAACAGCTTAAGGATGAACAGGTCGATATGTTTACAACTGTTTTTATCGGTAATTCTCAAAGCCATGTGGTGAAAGGAAAGCTTGTGACAGGTCGTAATTATCATATAAATACTCATATGCAAAAGGAAAACTGAGAAAACAAGAATTTATAGAAAGTAGGTGATTTTGATGAAAAAAGTGCTAGTATTTGCTGGAACAACAGAAGGGCGTGAGCTTGCCGAATTGCTTGCTGATTCGAATATTAAATGCAGTGTATGTGTTGCAACTGATTATGCGCTTGAGCTTATGGACGATAAACGTCTTGATGTGCATTGCGGCCGCCTTACAGAAGAAGAGATGGAAGTACTTATGAGAGACGGAAGTTTTGATGTGGTAGTTGATGCGACGCATCCGTATGCGCAGATCGTATCGCAAAATGTCCGTCAGGCAGCATATAAAGAGTCGATTCCGTTTATTCGCCTGCGTCGCAGCACAGAGAGCGCAGAGGAAGGTTTTGTATCATTTAAGACACATGAAGAATGCAGCGCGTGGCTGTCGTTTCAGACAGGAAATATTTTACTTACTACAGGAAGTAAGGATTTGGGCAGCTATGCAAAAAATGAAGCAATTAAGAATCGCCTTTTTGTGCGTGTGCTTCCGGGAGAAGAAAGCATTCGTCTATGTACGGCAAATGGCATTACTGGGCGTCAGATCATTGCAATGCAGGGACCGTTTTCTGCGCAGATGAATGAATGTATTTTAAGGGAGTATTCAATTGACTGGATGGTGACAAAGATAAGTGGTCATGCCGGCGGATTTGAGGAAAAGATTGAGGCAGCTAAAAAGGCTGGTGTTGGGATTTGTGCTATTTTGCCGCCTGCTGAAAATGTGTGCCAGACAGAAATATCTGACGCTGAAAAAAAGTCACCCATGTACATATGTGAAAATGTATATGATACAGCAAAAAAGCTAGAGTCACTTTTAAAGGAAGATATTTTATCAAAGCGAAGCCGAAAAATAATTCTTTCTGGAATAGGAATGGGAAGTACAGATGGAATGACAAGAGAGGCTTATCGTGCCTTTGAGGAGGCAGAGGTTATATTTGGTGCGGAAAGAATGCTTGAAAATTTGCCAGGCAAAGGTGTAAAAGTGCCTTATTATCGCGCGGATGATATTATTTCATATTTAATTGAACATCCACAGTACACGAAGGCAGCAGCAGCCTTTTCAGGTGACAGCGGTTTTTACAGCGGTGCACAGTCAATGAAAAAGGCACTTGATGAAGCGAATGAAAAAGGTACATTAAAATCAGAGACAACGATTTTGCCAGGGATTTCATCGGTGAGCGCACTTGCAGCACATTTTGGTGTTTCATGGAATGATGCAGTTCTTGCAAGTATTCATGGAAGGCGTACAAATGTTGTAAATCTTGTGCGAAAGAATCCGAAGGTATTTTTATTGTTGTCTGGGAAAAATGATTTTGAAATGCTCGTAAATAAATTTCGAGAAGCTAGGATAAATAATGTAAAAATCAGTGCAGGTTATCGTATTTCCTATCCTGATGAAAAGCTCTTTACGTTTTATCTTGATGAATTTGAGACAAAGCTTTTTGATTTGCCAGAAGGAGTCTATACCTGTTTAATTGAAAATGAAGACTGCGAGGAGCAAATATTGACACCGGGAATGGATGATGAGATTTTTTCACGCACTAAGGTGCCTATGACAAAAAATGAAGTTCGCGTGCTTAGTATCAGCCGCCTTGAGCTGACAAAAAATGCTGTTGTTTATGATGTGGGAAGCGGAACTGGCTCTGTAAGTGCAGAGTGTGCAAGATTGTCTCCTGATATTTTTGTATTTGCAATTGAACAAAAAGAAGAGGCTGCGAATTTAACAAAAGAAAATGCAGCACGTCTTGGTCTTTTGGATCAGATCGTGGTAATTAATAAAAAGGCACCTGAAGGATTTGAAGAACTTCCGACACCAACCCATGTATTTATAGGCGGAAGCAGCGGCGCGCTAAGTGATATTTTGTCTGCCATTCAAAAAAAGTTAATAGTAAAAGAAAATACAAAAGAAAAAACAGACAAAGCTAGTAAAGGAGTGCGTGTCGTAATCAATGCTGTGTCGCTTGAAACAATTGCGCAGATTACAAAATTAATTCAGACGTATCCGGTTAAGCATGTGCAGCTGACTCAGATTCAGGCGAGCAGAGCGCATAAGCTTGGATCATACAATTTGATGCAGGCACAAAATCCAGTGTTGATTGCATCATTTGATCTGCTGCCAGATGATAAAATTGAAGCTAATGAATAAAATTGTGAGGAAGCAGTTACATGGAAAATACAAAAATAGATGTACATCATGACAATATAGAGAAAAAAGGGGCGCGTATTATGATTGCAGCGCCCCAAAGCGGTAGCGGAAAGACATTAATTACATGTGCATTGCTGCAAGCACTTAAGGAGAAAAATTATCATTTGGAATCTTTTAAGTGCGGACCAGATTATATTGATCCGATGTTTCATAAGACAGTTCTTGGAATTTCCTCAAGAAATCTCGATCCGTTTTTTACAGAAGACAGTGTAACGAGAATGCTTCTTGCTAAAGGACAGGACAGCCGTGATCTGGCAGTAATAGAAGGTGTTATGGGACTTTATGATGGTCTTGGAGGGATTCGCGAGGAAGCTTCATCATATGCACTTGCAAAAGCAACAAATACACCGATTTTACTTACTGTAAATGCAAGGGGGATGGGACGATCACTATTGGCGCTTCTAAGTGGTTTTATCCAATATGATACGGCTCATCTTATAAAGGGAGTGATTCTTAATCAGACACCATCATCATTTGCATCAGTGTTAGCAAAGGAAATTGAGGAAACTTTTCATATTCCAGTCGTTGCATCCTTTCCTGTTAGGGATGATGTGCGAATTGAAAGCCGTCACCTAGGTCTTGTTATGCCATATGAGCTAGAAGACATCCAAAGCAGATTAAAAACTGCTTCACAAGTTCTTTGCGAAAATGCCAATCTTGAACAGATTCTTGAAATTGCAAAGAGCGCACCCAAACTAGAGTATGATGCAAAGAGTGACATTCAACATAAAATTACAGAAAAAACAGTTCGAATTGGTGTGGCAAGAGATGAAGCATTTTGCTTTTATTATGATGATAATCTGGATCTGTTAAAATCACTTGGAGCAAAGCTTGTCTTTTTTTCTCCTCTTCATGATGATATGCTGCCGAAAGATTTAGATGGAATATTGTTTGGCGGAGGTTATCCAGAGCTGTATTTAAAAGAACTGGAAGAAAATGAAAGTATGAGAAATTCCGTAAAATCAGCTATTGAAAATAAAATGCCTTCACTGGCTGAATGCGGAGGGTTTATGTATCTTCATGATAAAATTTTTGATTCGGAGAAAAAACCATATAAAATGGCAGGAGTGATTCATGCAGGCTGTATGAAAAAAGAGCGGCTTGTGCGCTTTGGATATCTGACATTAAACTCACAGACAGACAGCTTTTTGCAAAAAGGAGAAACAATACGCGGTCATGAATTTCATTATTATGACAGTGAGGATAATGGTGCATGTGCTATTGCAAAAAAGCCGGTTGGAACGAGAAGCTGGGAGAGTGTTCATGCAGGAAGCGATCACTGGTGGGGATTTGCGCATCTGTCATATTATTCAAATCCAAAGTTTGCCGAAAAATTTGTAGAGGCCTGCCGCAGCTATAAAATAAATAAGATAGCAGAAAAGAAATGAGATAAAAGATACCAAAAAATAAATATTAAAACAAAAACGCACAGCCATGAAGAGTAAAATCATGACTGTGCCCAACTGATACCCACGAATTGCTCCGTTGCTATGCAACTTTCGCAATTCTAAAAACATTCGGATTCGCTGATTTTCTTTGAAAATCGCTGCATCCTCATGTTTTTGCGGGTCTCAAGCTCAAAGCCTTTAGTGCAAGCACGAAAGGCTTTTGGAGCTTTTGACCCTGGTATCATAATGTTTTATACTCTCTTGTTACACCGCTCTTTTTTGCAGCCTCTGCGACAGCAGCAGCTACAGTCTGTGCAACAACCGGGTTAAATGCTTCTGGGATGATGTAATCTGCGCGAATCTGATCATCTGGGATGATAGATGCAATAGCCGTTGCAGCAGCAAACTTCATCTCATCATTAATTTCTTTTGCGTGAACATCAAATGTACCGCGGAAGATTCCAGGAAATGCCAGTACGTTATTGATCTGGTTTGGATAATCACTTCTTCCAGTAGCGATAACAGCAGCGCCGCCAGCCTTTGCATCCTTTGGATCAATTTCTGGAGTTGGATTAGCACACGCAAATACGATAGCCTGTGGTGCCATAGTCTGAACCATTTCCTTTGTAAGAACACCAGGAGCGCTTACACCAACAAATACGTCTGCACCGCGAACAGCATCTGCTAAGCTGCCCTGTAAGTGCTTTTTATTAGTGATCTTTGCCATTTCCTCTTTAACTGGATTCATACCCTTTTCACGTCCCTCATAAATGATTCCGGTACGGTCACACAGGGTAATATCAGCAAAGCCATATGAAATTAACAGCTTGGAGATGGCAATTGCAGCGGCACCAGCACCGTTTACAACGATATGAGTTTCCTCTGGCTTTCTGCCTGTGAGTTTGCATGCATTAATCAGACCTGCAAGAGTGACAACAGCAGTTCCGTGCTGGTCATCATGGAAGATCGGGATATCGCAGCGCTCCTTTAACTTCTTTTCAATCTCAAAGCAGCGAGGAGCAGAGATATCCTCCAGATTAACACCGCCGAAGCTTCCAGAAATAAGTGCAACAGTATTTACGATTTCATCAACATCCTTGCTCTTAATACATAATGGGAACGCGTCTACATTACCGAATGCTTTAAACAGTACGCACTTACCCTCCATAACCGGCATACCAGCCTCAGGACCAATATCACCAAGTCCTAAAACAGCAGTACCATCTGTGACAACAAGGCAGGTATTCCAGCGGCGTGTCAGACAGAAGGAAAGTTCAGGATCTTTCTGAATAGCAAGACAAGGTGTAGCAACACCAGGTGTATATGCAAGGGAAAGATCCTCGCTTGTTTTAACCGGAACGGTAGGAACGATTTCAATTTTACCACGTTTTTCATAGTGCATATGGAGACTTCTCTCTCCATAATCATGTGTGTTAGCCATGACAAAAAAACCTCCTTAGAATTATGTGCAATAATAAGATACCAGGGTCAATTCGTGGATATCATAGTAAATTGCCTGCAATATTAACATAACATTGAATGAGAGATAAGTCAATTAGAAACGGTTGGAAGTAAATGAGAAGATGTATCGTTACAATTCACACGTCATGCTAGATCTGGACAAATTTCATGCTTGCATGGAAATTTGACAGATCAGCATGACGAAGTGGACGCCCGTTCATGAGCAAAACAAAGTTGCACGCAAACCTTGTTTGTGGTTAGCAACGGCGCACGGAACGTGCGGTTTTGCGAATGGCGTCCCGTGAATTGTAATACATCTCACCCATACAATTTGCTTGCATAAACAAAAATTTGCTAGTATAATTGGAAAAGATAAAATTAACAAGGCGTAAGCAAAGAAATCTGTAAGCATTGGAGGTGGAGCTGGTGGCGATAAAGCGAGAAAACATTGCTCATTTTTATGAAAAATATAAAGAGAACTTGAAGACTGAGGAGAGCGTCATCGAGCAGTTCACAAAGGCAGATACAAAGGAAAATTGGGTTGCCAATTTAAAAAAGAAATATCGCTCTATGAGACAGCTGTACATTGAAAATGAAGCACTGTTAAACTTGTATATACGCCCATTTACAGAAGGACGAATGGAGTTAAATGATGAGCTTGCAGATGAATTTCTAAAGCAGATTCGTGAAGCATCAGCGCAGGGGTATGAAGATAACCTTTCTATGCTGGAGCTTGCAGAGGTTTTGGAGCAATATTTTCTTAAGTATGGCAATCGTGACAATTATATCTGGACGATTAATCTTTTGGGAGGCATTTATAATTCCATGCCAGATAGACAGGATGGAGAAAAGGCAGCCTGGTATTTTCAAAAGATTCGTTCTTTTAAGGACAGTTATTTCGAGATTGAAAATGACGATGTCAGAAAGAGAATTATATATTCGTTCTATAATTATGCCATTGTAAAGATCAATTTTTCCATAATAGATCCTTTAAATCCAGGTGAGATTATTGAGGCAGTAGATGATGCGCTTGACTTTTATAATGATGAGCGTGTGAGAAGCTTAGAGGGTGATAATTTTGATTTTGATGATCTGATTACGGAGCTTAATTATGATGTGTTTGGAAATTATGTGCTAAGCAATGAGCGAGAGACAGTTGATCCAGATATGTTAAAACGCGCAAATAAGGTCCTTGGAGACTGCTATAAAGAGGCACTTAAGAAAAATCCAAATCCGTTTGAGATGCTTGATGAGATTTACTGTAATTACAGAAGATGTCAGTTCTTTTTGGGAGAAATCAGCTGTACAGAGTTTCTTGAAGGCTACAAAGCATTTTGTGATTATGCAATTGCACATGATACAATGGAGCATGAAGACGGCTTTACAGAGAGCCGTTTATTTCAGGTTGCTGTCAATCATCTTCCAAGTATTATAGATATTTTAAACCACTATGAGGCTGAATATCATGGCGATCCGGGTCTTCGAAAGAGCTGCGTAGACGAATATTTAAAAATGATTCGTCAGATTCCGCGAACAGGAAATTCTAATTTTGTAAATGATGTTTTAAGCCGTTCTGTTTGCCAGTTTCTTGAAGTACTTACAGCAAATGATGTAGATTCAACGACACTTATGAATGTTATGGTCAGCCGTGATGAGATTACGTTAATTCACTCACAGATGGTGAGCCAAATTGCAGGACGCATTTTGACAAGTATATTTGAAAATAAGCCAGAGCTTTTAATAGGTTCATTTGACTGTGAATCGCTTGTAGAAGTTTTGGAAAAACGAGATCAGATTGTAGATTTTATGTCTCAGGCATGTAAAATTTTTGATGTTGGAAAGCTACAAAAGGCAAATATTGTAAATAAACAATCAAGAAGTCTCACAAAACGTGAGCTGCAAAGTATTTATGAGCATCCACAATCTGGCGCAAAAATGCTTGAGCGTATTCCGTCTCTGAATCGCTTTCATGATATTATACTTGGTCATCACAAGTCATGGGATGGAAAGATGGGCTATCCATCAGATTTTGATAATACAGTTTCGAAGGATCGGCTTTTTATTGAGCTAGTACATATGGCAGACTGCATGGATGCTGCTACTGATTTTATAGGACGAAGCTATAAGGGGCAGAAAACATTCGACAAATGTCTTGAAGAATTTATGCAGGGCAGAGGCAGTGTCTATGCACCAGAAATAGTAGATTTAATTGAGCAGGATAAAAAGCTTCAGTCTGATTTAAAGCATTTGCTGACTGAGGGACGTATTCAGACTTATTATGAGATTTATGGAATGGTACTTGACCAAGACGATGCAGCAGAGGAAGAGGCATGGTATGAGAACCTGAACAACGAGCTTAATACAACAGTGGACGAAAAAGAGCAGCTGATCAATATGCTTCATGAAAGCAATAAGGAAAGCCTCGAATTTGTCACGGCAATGGTTCGAAAATCACTTCTTACCCTCTACATCGATATGCGAAATGGAAAATGTAAGGTATTTTCAAACAGCGGTGCACAGCTGTTTGAGCATATGCCAGACGGATTGTATGAGACATTTTTAAAGAAATATTTAGAGCCAGCTGTTTTGCCGGAGGATTGGGAAAAGCAGCGCTATAAGCTTAGACTTTCTGAACTGATACACATGTTTGTAAAAAATGATGGCAATTATGAGTGTGAGCTTAGAGTGAAGATGGAAGGCATGTACCGCTGGGTTCGTGTTGAGTGTATGCAGATCAATGAAAGCAATGCCATTCCGCGCACAATGGCAATGATTCTGACAGATATTCATGAGGCGCATAGCCGCAGTGATCAGGTAGCAGATGCATTAAAGGATGCATATCACTCAGCAGTAGAGGCAAATAAGGCAAAAAGTCTGTTTTTAAGCAGTATGTCGCATGACATCAGAACACCAATGAATGGTATTATCGGAATGACGCAGATTGCACTGCAGCATCTTGATGATCCAGATAGGGTTGAGTATTGTCTTCGAAAGATTGATGAGTCATCAAAGCATCTGCTTGAATTGATTAACGAGGTCCTCGATATGTCCAAAATTGAGAGTGGAAATACTAGTCTGCAAAATGAATCAACATACCTGTATGATATGGCGAAGATGTCTGCGGATCTATGTGCAACGCAGATTGAAAAGAAGCATCATCATTTCACGCTTGATTTATCTGGATTGACACAGGATTATGTGCTTGCAGATCCAGTGCGTCTGCGCCAAATCTTTGTCAATTTGCTTTCAAATGCAATTAAATATACACCGCAGGGAGGCAATATTTTATTTAAGGCACAGACACTTCCAATGGGACAGCAAGAAGAAGGCTGCTATCGCTTTATTGTTAAGGATAATGGAATTGGAATGTCGGAATCATTTTTACAGCAGCTTTATGAGCCGTTTGCGCGCGAAGATAATTCAATGACTAATGTAGAGCAGGGAACAGGTCTTGGTCTTTCAATTACGCAGTCTATCATTGCAATGATGGGCGGAACAATTGAGGCAAAAAGCCGCCAGGGTGAGGGAACATGCTTTACAGTTACACTGCGCTTTACACGTCTTAAAGAAGATAAAATGCAAAAGCAGGAAACTGCGCAGTCAGAAGATAACATTTCTTTTGAAGGCTTTCGTGTACTTTTAACGGAGGATAATGAATTAAATAGAGAGATTGCCTCGGAGCTATTGTCTGATATAGGTCTTGAAATAGAGACTGCGAAAAATGGAAAAGAGGCTGTTGAAAAGATGATGATGAAACTAGATCATTATTATGATTTGATTTTTATGGATATTCAGATGCCTATTATGAATGGATATGAGGCAACAAGAGCCATTAGAAGTCTGGATAGTGAGTATGCAAAAAATATTCCGATTATCGCAATGACGGCAAATGTATTTCAGGATGATATCATGAAAGCAATAGAGAGTGGTATGAACGAGCACGTCACAAAGCCAATTGATATGAAAATTGTGTGTCATGTGCTGCAAAAGTGGCTGAAAAAAATAGTCTTGTGATTATCGTGTGGATATGGTATGATAATTACATATAAAGTTTGTGTACATTAGAAAAAACATTAAAAGACACAGACAAGAAGGGAGAACCAATGGGATTTTTAACAGGTAAGACAGCCATCATTACAGGAGCAGGACGCGCCGTTTTAAGTGATGGAAGATGCGGATCCATCGGATACGGAATTGCAACTGCTTATGCAAAAGAGGGAGCAAATCTTGTAATCACAGGACGTAATGTAAAGAAGCTTGAGGACGCAAAGGAAGAATTAGAGCGTCTTTACGGCATCAAGGTTCTGATCATGCAGGCAGACGTTAATGCAGGAGCAGACAATGAGGCTGTTGTAAATAAGGTTGTAGAGGAGACTGTAAAGGAGTTTGGCGGTATTGATGTGCTGATTAACAATGCACAGGCATCTGCATCAGGTGTTTCTATCGCAGATCATACAACTGAGCAGTTCAATCTTGCTATGTACTCTGGTCTGTATGCAGCATTTTACTACATGAAGGCTTGCTATCCATATCTGGCAAAGTCTAAAGGCTCTGTAATCAATTTTGCATCAGGTGCAGGTCTGTTTGGAAATTATGGACAGTGTGCATACGCAGCAGCAAAAGAAGGTATCCGCGGTTTATCTCGTGTAGCAGCTACAGAGTGGGCAAAGGATGGAATCAATGTAAATGTAATCTGCCCGCTTGCATGGACTGCACAGTTAGAGCAGTTTGAGAAGGCATATCCAGATGCATTTAAGGCAAATGTAAAGATGCCGCCGGCAGGTCATTTTGGTGATGCAGAGCTTGAGATTGGCCGTGTTTGCGTACAGTTAGCATCCCCAGATTTCAAGTATATGAATGGTGAGACTCTTACACTTGAGGGCGGTATGGGTCAGAGACCATAATAAGCGACAAAATTGGTAGTTAAAAGTGCAGCGTCTAAAAGGTGCTGCACTTTTTTGTAGCCAAAATAAATATTTTATGGTAGAATCAAGTTAATAGTGCAATAAGAAAAAATATGTACCAGAAATGATACACAGCGGAGGAAACAGGTATGGAAGCAGAATATCAGCTGACAGCAGAGGAAGCAGAAAAAGAGATGGAACAGCTAAGAAAAGTATTTACAATTGTTCATCTTGTAGATGCAAATAGGATTCAGTGTTTGGCATCAGGAAAGCCTTCATCAAAAATTGACTGTTCCTGTTATTGTTTCTGGGGAAAAAACAAGCCTTGCGAGAATTGTATTTCAGCGATTGCCTTTCGCGATAAGGCAGAAAAGACAAAGCTTGAATTTTTAGACTCTGTGCTTTATCAGGTATTTTCAAAGTATGTGGAAATTGATGGTGTTCCATATGTTATGGAAATGCTTAAAACATTAGATGTAGATACACTGATTGATAAAAATGAGAGTGAAAAGCTTGTAAATCAGATATTGGGTCTTGATGACAGAATTTATCGTGATGTTTTAACAGGTGCATATAACAGACGTTACTACGAGGAAGAATTAAAGACATCAATTGAGATACAGGGTGTTGCTATGATCGATCTGGATGATTTTAAGATTTATAATGATACTTTTGGTCATTCAGCCGGTGATGCCGTTCTTAAGACAGTTGTAAAACAGATTAGAAGCTGTGTTAGAAGTACAGACAGCATAGTGCGTTATGGAGGCGATGAGTTTTTACTTCTGATTCCAGGAATTGATGAGGATACGTTTGTCAAGAAGCTTCGAGAAATTAGGGAGCGCGTATTTGCAGCAGATGTTCCAGGCTATTCAACTATACATCTGTCTGTCAGTGTTGGTGGTTTGTTCTGCAACAATGAGATGCTTGAAAAGGTAGTGGAAAAGGCAGATCGTCTGATGTATCAGGCAAAAAATCAAAAAAATACAGTAGTAACGGAAAATGGAATTGTGGACGCCAATGGAAATACTGATCTGGTAAAAAAAGAAAAAGTGCGTCAGCAAATTCTTGTCGTAGACGATTCGGAAATGAACAGAGAGATTCTTTCTGATATGCTCGGTAATGATTTTAGAATTTTAGAGGCTGAAAACGGTGAGGAATGTCTGCAGCTGTTAGATCAGTATGGAACGGGTATTTCTGCTATTCTTTTGGATATTGTTATGCCAAAGATGGATGGCTTTGAAGTGCTTAATGTTATGGAACGTAAGCATTTGATCGAAGATATCCCTGTCATTATGATTTCAAGTGAGGACTCCGATGTGTATGTGCGTCGTGCATATGAGCTTGGTGTATCAGATTATATCAGTCGTCCATTTGATGCAAAGGTTGTTTACCAGCGCGTGTTTAATACGATCAAGCTATATGCAAAGCAGCGCAGATTATCTACACTTATCGGTGATCAGATTTATGAGAAAGAAAAGAACAACCGCATGATGATCACGATTCTTAGCCATATTGTGGAGTTTAGAAATGGCGAGAGCGGCATGCATGTGCTTCATATAAATCGACTGACAGAAAAGATTCTTGAATGTCTCGTTCAAAAGACAGATCGCTATCACTTAAGCTATTCTGATCGATATTTAATTACAACAGCGTCTGCTTTGCATGATATTGGAAAGATTGGTATTGATGATAAGATTTTAAATAAACCAGGAAAGCTTACAAAAGACGAATTTGAGATCATAAAAACGCATACATTGATCGGTGCGCGAATGCTTGAGGATATGGAGGTCTATAAAAACGAGCCGCTTGTAAAGATGGCCTATCAGATTTGCCGTTGGCATCATGAGCGCTATGACGGAAAGGGCTACCCAGACGGTTTAAAGGGTGACGATATTCCTATCAGTGCGCAGGTGGTTGCAATTGCTGATGTTTATGATGCACTTGTGAGTGATCGTGTTTATAAAAAAGCATATTCCCATGAGAAAGCTATGGAAATGATTCTCGCGGGTGAGTGCGGAACCTTTAATCCACTTCTGTTAGAGTGTTTAGTTGATATTCAGGACACACTTCAGGAAGATTTAAATGCGGGGGGGGTGTAACGCAAGCACAAAACAGGACGAAAAATGAGAATAGCAATATGTGAAGATAATCCAATCCATGCAAAAATTCTTATGCGTATGATTGAAAAGTGGCAGGAGAAGGTTTCTGATCAAGTGATAAAAACTGAGGTGTTCCAGTCAGCGGAACAGTTTTTATGCAGCATAGATGAAGATGCACAGTCAGTCTTTGATCTGGCATTTTTGGATATTGGCTTAAAAAGAATGGATGGTATGGAGTTAGCAAAGCGGCTTCGTAAAGAAAATAATCATATGATAATTGTTTTTACGACAGCCGATGCATTGTCAGCCCCGAAGGGCTATGAGGTTGAGGCATTTCGATATCTTGTCAAGCCGCTGCATGGTGATCAGGTAGAAGCAGTACTCACACAGGTATATGATAAGATTCAGATGACGCGTAATAAGACAAAAAATGACGCACTTATTATTTCGTATGATGGCGAGTCACACCGGATTTGGAAACAAGATATATATTATATAGAAGCAACTGGTCATTATGTAGAAATTCACACAGCCAGGCGGATCATTCGTGTGCGCAGTAAGTTGGATGCATTTGAGTCTGAGCTGAAATCACCTCAGTTTTGTAGATGTCATAGAGCGTTCTTGTGCAATCTATATTATACAGAAACAATCAACAAGGACACTATTTTAATGACAGATGGCACGAAGCTGCCAGTCAGCAGAAGCAGACAGCGAGAAGTCAACGAGTGTATGATTGCATATTATACAGCAAAGCTGTGAGAAAGAGAAACTAAGATATAAAGGGTGCCTTGCGGGGCATCCTTTTTTGAAGAGAGGAAAAAGATAAAATGGAGATAGAGTGGTCAAATGGTGTTGTAGAAGCGATCAAGATTGTGTTGGGCTGTTTCTTTGCAATGCGATTACTTTCAAAACAAATCAAAAGCGTAAAGACTATTGGAAAGCTTGGAAAGTTTCTTTTGTGGGCAATCGTGTATGGTATAATTTTATTCTTTGCAAAGCGACTGTTTTATGATCCAGTAAAGCAGCTTCTTTTTGTGACAGCCGCAGGTGAGCTTGTCCTTTTTATAGCAAATTGTGGACGCACTGTTTTTGTGATTCTTGCGGTTGTTGCGATTGCTATTACATTTATTGTTGTACTCGGACGAAAGATGGGAGATACACCAGTGGCATTTTTTAACATGCTTGCCGCCATTTCCTTACTTTTACTCGATTTTGGTGTGTGGAAAGCAGTATCTGTCTTTCAGAAGGCAAAGCGCGAAAAAGAGGAGCTTGCGGCACAGAACCAGGCAGCTAAGCTCCAGATTAAAAGTCAAAAGGAAGTTAGTGCCGTGTATGAGCAGATGCGTGCACTTAAGCATGATATGAAATCACACCTTTATACTGTGTCAGGCCTGTTAGATATGGGAGAATATAAAAAAGCACAGGAATACATTGGACAGATAGAGGAAAAGACGGCAGAGGGCGATTTTGTAAAGACGAAAAATCCCATAATTGATGCGCTTCTTGCAGGAAAGGGGGCACTGGCGCGGAAAGAAAAAATACGAGTGGAGGTATCGGCAGCACTCAAAGCAGAGCTTTTGATTCGCGACAGTGATTTGATTATTATTCTTGGAAATCTGTATGACAATGCAGTTGAGGCATGCATGAAAATTGCGACAGCAAATAAGGATGTGACAGCAGATAACAATGTAACAGCAGATAACAATGTAACAGGGGATAATTATGCAGCAACCAAGGAGAGTAAACGCTGGATTCGGATTCAACTTGTCAGCACACAAAATGATTTTATTATTGTATTTGAAAATCCAGTGGCACAGACGCAAACAATGGCAGGTCAGCAAAGCAAAAGAAATGTGTGGAAAAGTACAAAGACGGACGGAGAGCCTCATGGATATGGAATGAAAAATATTGATAAGACTGTAAAGGCATATGGTGGTTATTGCAGCAGAACAATAGAAAATGGTATTTTCAGTTGCCACATACGAATGCAAAATAGGGCAGATTTAGAACAATTCGTGCCACTTGAGGAAAGAAAATAGAATAGCATGCTATAGTAACGGCAGGAACATCAAAAAAGCAAAATTCGAGGAGGAGATTCGATGAGATGGACAGGCCGTTTCTTTTTGCGAAACAAAGCATTATGTGCGCTATTTGCCGGAATGGTAATCATTCCATCTGGGGCAACCGTGTACTTTGGTATTTTAAAAATGAGTGGATTTGAACTGTTTTACAATCTGGTTCGGATTCAATATATTATTGATCTTGTATGGGTGAGTATGACTGCATTTTTTATGTCGCGGGCTGAGGCAAATGATTTGCGTGACTGTATTGATGTCAGCACTGGAAAATGCTTCTTTTATGAGCGTGAAGCACTAAAGTGGATTCTTCTTTTATGGGGCGTGTGGAATATCATTGCTATAGTGACTCTTTTAATTGGTTCTTACCGCAACGATGCAATTTTTGCATTATCTGCTAACTGGTTTTTGCGAGGATATTTAATGAATATTGCGCTGCCTCAGCTTATCTGCATTTTGGCGGCAGCAGCGTTTGTACGTGCATCACACAAGATTGCTGCTGGTTTTCTGCTCATTTTATTCTTATTTTTGATCAGCCCATTTCGAGAACAGATTGTGTGGACAAAGGCAGAGGTGCCAGTGATTGTTCAGGCGTGGAATGCGTTTCAGCGGCTCTTTCATATTTTGTATCAGAATGGAGAGTGGGGAGTGGATGTGCAGTATGGATTACAGACAGAGTCGTTTCGATTACAGATTGAACTTGGCTGGATCGCGGCATTGTGGCTTGGAGGACCGCTTGGTGTACAGAAACATTTTTACAGGCAGAAGAGTAGACAACAAGGGCAAAGAAAAAGCAGGTTTAAAAGAGTACACGCAACACTGCTTGTGCGCTCCATGTCAGTTCTTGTAGCAGCAGCTTTGTTTACCATTTCGTTGTTTCCAGCGTCTGCATATCGGCTGACACAAAATTTTGACGGAGCTTTTTCGGATAGAACTTATTATGAGCAGAATGAGCAGGAAAAACGAAGCCAGACGAAACAAACTGGACAAGTAAGGAAAAGAGAAGAGCAGAGTAAGCGCCTTTGGAGAGTGACCGATTACGATATGACTGTTCATCTGGGTCGCATGCTTGATGTACAGGCAATACTGACGCTGCAGGCAGATCGTGCATGCGATGAATTTCTTTTTACATTATATCATGGCTATAAGGTTAGCAATGTCACAGCAAAAAGAATAGATATGCAAAATGAGAAAGATGAGGATGAAAAAGATATAGATAATACGAAAAAAACAGAAAGCGTTCAAGTATCGTTTACACAGGATATGGCACAGGATATAGTAACGATAAATACCGATCAGCCAGTTTACGAGTTGACAGTACAGATTGACTATTCTGGTTATTCCAACCGCTTTTATTCTAATTCACAGGCATGTTTGTTGCCAGGGTGGTTTGCATGGTATCCGATGGCAGGCAAACAATCTGTTTTTGAATTTTATGAAGAGTGGGGAAATGGCGGTGGCTACGGTTATAATCCATACAATAGAACCGATCAGGCGCATATCACTCTTCGCGTGAATATGTGCGCTGCAACAAATCTCTCGAATGTCAGTACTTCCAATGTCAATACTCCTAACACCAATATTTCCAATACACAGAAGCAAGATCACCTGTATGTGTACGAAGGAGACTCAGATGCGATTACACTTTTGACTGGAAATTTACTGTTCATTGACGGGCAAGATCTTCTTGCACCAAAGCTGGAAAGAGGAACAAACGTGAAGGAAGTTATGCAGACACTTAGGACACAGATGAATCATTCTATTTCGATGGCAGAACGTTACACTGGCGAGGATTATTCAGAGCTGTATAAGAAAAAAATTCTGCTTGCTTCTGAGGATATGAGAAGAAACTTTTTCAACAATGAAATTGCCGTGTTTGAGGACTGCATTTTGGTGGCAGATGGATTTTTAGATGGACCTTTTTTACTACAATATCTTATTATTCAGGATCGATCAGTTTCAGAAGAACGGGAAAACTCAACCATTATATCAACCTGCCTTCTTGAACAATATTTTCAGGAAAATCCATCTGATACACTTGAAACGCTTATCACAGATATCTCAAGACGAATCGAATTTCTGTATAATGAAAGTAACGATGCAGATAGCGATAATGGTGATAATGAAGTGGAAAAAATAGAGGCAGATAATAATGCAGAATTACAGCTTCTTCAAGAATTTGTAACGATTGCCAAGAGCTGTCTTAGCGAAGGAAAAGCAGAAGCATTTTTGCAGGCGCTTGTTTCCTATGAGAGAAATCCTAAGTTATATGGAAGCGATGAGGTATTTTTGAAAACAGTTTCAAATCTGAATACAAAAACGAATGATAAGGGAATGCAATAGGAAATAGGAGCAATAACTACAATAAAAACAAATGAAATGGAAGAAACATAACGAAAGAAGGTGCAGTATGATCAAAATACAAAATCTTACAGCAGGATACGGGAAGACAATCATTTTGTCTCATATCAACCTTGAACTAAAAAATGAGACATACGGAATCATTGGGCCAAACGGTTCTGGAAAAACAACTCTTTTTCGTGTATTAACCAATAGTTTGAAGCTAAAATCGGGACACATTAGCAAAATAAATGGTGTGTGTGGCTATCTTCCACAAAAATTTGGATGTATGCCTTTGCTGACAGTAAAGGAACAACTGCAGTATTTTTGCTATTTAAAGAAAATTCCAGTAGCAGAAGAGAATGAAGAGATTTGCCGTGTATTAAGAGCTGTTCATATGAGCGAACTGGCAGACGTAAAGTGTAAAAAATTATCTGGCGGCATGGTAAGACGTGTCGGCATTGCGCAGGCCATTCTAGGACACCCCAAATTGATTTTATTTGATGAGCCAACTACTGGACTTGACATTGAGGAACGCTGCCGCTTTTATGAAATTTTCCAGCAGCTAAATGGCATCTGCCCGGTACTGATCGCATCCCATATCACAGAAGATATCGTAGAGGGTTGTACCAATACTATCATCTTAAAGAATGGAACAGTCATTTTGCAGGAAAAGACAAAGGATATCAAGCCATCTTTGCAGGAGGTGTATTTGTCATGTATGCACGGCACTTCTTTCATTTAAAACAAATTCAGATGAGGCATACATTGCTGTTTGGCCCTATATTCGTGGGTGTAGCAATAATCGCCCTCTTTTTATTTCTCTTGAATATGACGCAGCCTGCATCAGAAGAACAGCTAAAAAGTGCATTTTTGCTTGTACAGATAGGCAGTATTTTTCTTTTAATCTGGTGCCAAATACTTGATCTTTTCGTATTTTTTGATACAGGTGCGCGTGAGATCACAAAAGGTTTTCACTTTCGCATTTTCCTTTGGGATATTACCTCTTTTGCCTTATTCATATTTGCTTTATTTCCAGTAGTTTGGCAGCTTTGCCAACTGGATGTGCGTTTATCAGCTGGCTGGCGTATTCTCTTTCTTCAGCTTCTTTGGATGCGAATTGTATTTTTTGCTCTTTCTAGTACAAAATTTTCAATCGCTAGTGCAGCGGCAATTTGTTTAACCATAATGGCAGTAAGCTGGTATCAAGGTGAGATCTTTGGATCAGATACTGGACTTCTTGTATGCCGGATGCTGCCAGATAATGTACCACAGAGTTGGTATCAATGGCAAGCAGCGTCTGGAGCTGCAATTGTAGCTATGCTGAATATTCTCTTGACGGATCGAAGTTAAAGATGTCCCTAGCGGTTCTGAAAATCGCAGAAAAACCATTGGACATTTTTTGAAAAAAGAGGTATAATGGCTAGCATACTTCACGACATTCAAGGAGGAGAAAAATGAGAAAAATACAGAAAATGTGTGCAGCATTACTGGCAGGCGTTATGACTGTTGGAACATTTGCACCATCCGTATTTGCAGATGAGGCAGCTAAAGAGCTGACTGATGAGCAGGTAATCAATGTAAGAACAACTGCTTTCGGAAACAACTACGATGTTCAGGACATGGGCTGGAGATGGATGATGGCAGCTTGCTACGAGGGATTATACCGTGATGTAGCAGACGAGAATGGAGATGAGTTCATCTTAGCAGGAGCAGAGAGTGTTGATATTTCTGATGATGGAACTGTTTACACCTATCATTTAAGAGAGGATGCAAAGTGGTCTGATGGTGTTCCGGTTACTGCTCATGATTATGAGTATGGCTGGAAGCGTCTGTTAAACCCAGATTATGCATATGACTATGCATCCTTCATCTATAATGTAGTAGGAGCAGAAGAGTACAACTCTGGCGAAGGTTCTGCTGATGACGTTATGGCAGTAGCAGTTGATGATTATACCTTCGAAGTTACATTAAAGGTAGCAGACCCGACATTCGAGTCTAAGTTAGTAGCAACTCCTCTGTATCCGACACGTGAGGATCTGGCTGAGGCAGCTGGCGATAACTGGGGTAAGGATTGGACACTTTGCGTATATAACGGACCATTCTGCATGACTGATATGGTTGTAGATAATAAGATGGTATGGACAAAGAACGCTGAGTACTGGGATGCAGAGAATGTACATCTTGATACAATCAACTGGTACATTGTAGCACAGGAGTCTACCGCAGCTACCATGTTTGAGAATGGTGAGTTAGATCAGTATCAGCCAACTGGTGACTATGCAATTAAGTTTGAAAAGGAAGCAGAAGAAGGCAAGTATCAGTACATGGTAACAGATTATCCGGGAACAATTGGACTTCGTTTCAACTTTATTAACGGTGGTACATCCGGATTGATGAGCAATGTAAAGATTCGCAAGGCAATCTCCTACAGTATTGACCGTGAAGAGATGATCGATGCTGTTTATGGAAGATACAATCCGGCATACAGCTATGTAGCACCGGCTATCACATTCAATGGTTCTTCTTATCGTTCTCAGGTAGGCGAGGTCATTGAGGATGAGTACAATGAGTATGTTGGTGATCCAGATAAGATCGTTGCTTTGTTCCAGGAAGGTCTTGATGAGTTAGGCGTAGAGACTCCAATCGAAGATATCACACTGACTTATCTGACAAGTGGTTCCACAACTGAGGTACAGGCAGAGAGAGAGTACATTCAGCAGTCTCTGGAAGAGACACTTGGACTTACTGTTGAGTTAAGTGTAGCTGGTGATAATTCCCTGTTCATCGCAGACAGAAATGAAGGAAATTATGACTTCTTCCTTGGCGGCTGGTATTCAGATTACAATGATCCGCTTGACTTCTTATATACTAACTATACTGATGCTTACGGTATGTCCTTTGGTGGATACAGCAACACTGATTATGATGCATTAGCAGATCAGCTTGTTGGTGAGACTGATATGGATAAGCGTCTTGATATCTATAAGCAGATGGAGCAGATTCTTTTATTAGATGATTGTGCATTTGCACCAATCTACTATGCTACAAAGCAGGTTCTGCTTCAGAACTGGGTTAAGGATTATCGTACTTCCTCTTTTGGTGCAAGTGCTGAGTTTATCTGGACTTACATCGATGGAAAAAATCAGTAATAGAGCGCAATTAGTAGAAGGTAATGCTTAAAATTACGGTTTTACAAAAGTAAACCCAAAAGTTTGGAGGGGCTCGTTGTTCGGGTCCCTTCCTTTTCGTAATGATAATAAAAAAGAACAGGAGATAAGGCTATGGGTAGATATTTAATCAGGCGTTTTGCTGAGCTGATTTTGACAGTCTTTTTGATTGCAACAGCTACCTTTTTCCTGCTGGAGGCGGTTCCAGGAGATCCGTTAACCCAGAGGGCAGACCATTTGCCGGAACAGACGAGAACTGCTTTGTACCAGCGCTACGGACTGGATAAGCCGGTAATGGAACGTTATTTAATAACAATGAAGAAAATGTGTAAGGGTGATTTTGGTGAATCATTCGTATATGCCGGACAGACAGTAACAGGCTTGTTAAAGACAAAGCTTCCAGTATCTGCAAGACTTGGTATTCAGCAGATGTTACTTGGTGTAACACTTGGTTTATTGCTTGGAATTGTGGCGGCGATGAAGCGAGGAACCTTCATCGATTACCTGATTGTAGGCTTGTCGGTATTGCTTATTTCAGTGCCGCATTTGATATTTGGACTGCTTTTGCAGAAGGTTTTTGCAGGTAATCTTCGATGGTTTCCGACAATTGGATGGCCAGAGGGAAAGGATTTGTGGTTTGGAGGATGGAAGTATACTGTTCTTCCAACTCTGACAGGATGTTTCTCCTATATTGCAACTTACACGAGACTCTTAAAGACCTCTATGCTGGATGTTGTAAATCAGGATTACGTACTGACAGCAGAGTCAAAGGGCTTAAGCAAATCTGCAATCATTCGTAAGCATATCCTGCGTAACTCTTTTATTCCAGTTATGACGCAGCTGCCAATGTCTGTTGCTATGTGTATTACAGGTTCCTTCTTTATTGAGAGTATTTTCTCAATTCCAGGAATCGGACAGTATTATGTAACTGCCGTAAATAATCAGGATTTGTCAATTGTACTTGGTGAAACAGTGTTGCTGTCAATTCTGTATATCGCTGTCATCTTTATTACGGATATCTTATATGTATTTGTCGATCCGAGAATCCAGATGCCAGGCAAAAGAAGTAAATAAGGGAGGAAACATATGCTTACAGCTGATAAATTTAAAAGGGTTGGCTATACAAAAGAAGAAGCAGAGCGTATTGACCGCCCAACTATTTCTTACTGGCAGGATGCATGGAGACGATTGAAGAAAAATCCAGTTGCAATGGCATCACTTATCGTGCTTGGACTGATTTTAATTATGGTTATTGTTGGACCATATATTAGAGGCTACGATTTTGTTTCAAAGAATGTAAAAGAGAAGAATCAGGGAATGAGCGCAAAGTACTGGTTTGGAACTGATTATCTGGGACGTGACTTGTTCTCGCGTGTTTGGATGGGTGCAAGAGCATCTATCATTATTGCGCTTGTGGCAACAGCATTAAAGCTGATTGTAGGAACACTTTATGGTGCAGCAATGGCACATTTTGGCGGTTGGATCGATGACGTAATGATGCGTATAATTGAGGTAATCAACTCTCTGCCAAGTCTTTTGATCACAATTTTGATCATGATGGTTCTTGGCAACAATTTGTTTGCTCTTCTCGTTGCACTTAGTATTACTGCATGGTGCAGTACTGCCAGACAGGTTCGTGGTATGATTAAGCAGTTAAAGGAATCAGAGTATGTATATGCGGCAGAGGTACTTGGTGCAAAGCCATCACGTATTATCTTAAAGCATTATGTGCCGAACATGCTTGGAATTTTGATCTTAAATATGTCTACCTCCATTCCGGCATTCATCTTCACTGAGGCAGGACTTAGTTTCCTTGGAATTGGTCTGACTGCACCAGAGATCAGTCTTGGCGTTTTGATTTCACAGGGACAGCAGACACTTGATTTCTACCCAACACAGCTGATTTGGCCGTGTGTGATTTTATGTGTAATCGTTATGGCATTTAACCTGCTCGGCGATGGACTGCGTGATGCACTTGACCCGAGACTTCGCCAGTAAGACAAAGGAGAAACTATGAGTGACCAGAAAAATGATAAGATATTAGAAGTGAAAAATTTAAAAGTGTCCTACCATACCTATGCAGGCGAAGTAAAATCCGTGCGTGGTGTTTCCTTTGATTTGAAAGAAGGAGAGGCAATTGCCATTGTAGGTGAGTCTGGCTGTGGAAAATCTGTTACAGCAAAGTCCATTATGGGTCTTATTAAAGGACCACAGGGCGAGATCAAGCAGGGCAGCGAGATTTTATATCACGGTGATAATATACTTAATTATAATAAGAAGCAGTGGCAGGCATATAAGGGCGGTGAGGTTGCAATTATCTTCCAGGATGCACTTGCTTCATTAAATCCAACCATGCGTGTTGGAAAGCAGATCATGGAAAATCTGATGGCACATAAGCATATGACAAAGGATGAGGCAAAGAAGGAAGCAGTAAGAATGCTTCAAAAAGTTGGTATTCCTGAGCCGGAAAAGCGTGTGCGTCAGTATCCGCATGAGTTCTCAGGCGGTATGAGACAGCGTGTTATGATTGCAATTGCGTTTGCCTGTGACCCGAAGATCCTGATTTGTGATGAGCCGACAACGGCGCTTGACGTAACAATCCAGGGACAGATTCTTGATATCATTAAGGAACTGCAAAGAGAGCATAACACATCAGTCATCATGATTACACATGATCTTGGTGTTGTAGCAAATATTGCGCAGAAGATTGCCGTTATGTACTCCGGTATGATTGTAGAGCGCGGAAACTGCGAGGATATTTTCTATCGTCCGAGACATCCGTACACATGGGCATTGATTCGTTCTGTGCCGAGACTTGACCTTGAGAATAAGCAGGTACTTGCATCAATTCCAGGAACACCGCCAGATTTGTTAAATCCGCCAGTTGGATGTCCATTCTGTACAAGATGTGAGTACTGCATGGAAATCTGTAAAGAGCAGATGCCTGAGGTTACAGAGTTTGGTGATGGACATGAGGCGAGCTGTTGGCTGCATCACCCATTAGCACCAAAGGTGGAGATGCCGGGAGAAGCTTGACGTTTCTAAGCTCAAGCATGTCGAAAGGAATATTGAATATGAACAACGAAAAAGAAGTGCTCTTTTCAGTGAGCCACTTAAAGAAATATTTTCAGGTAGGCAAAAATGCTACCTTAAAGGCCGTTGACGATGTTTCCTTTGAGATCTACAAGGGAGAAACGCTCGGCATGGTAGGAGAGTCTGGATGTGGAAAGACCACATGTGGACGAACCTGTATCGGATTGTACAGCAGAACTGATGGAGAAGTTTTGTTTAAAGGAAAGGATCCGCAGAAATTGACTGGAAAGGAAAAACAGAACTACAAAAAGTCTGTTCAGATGGTTTTCCAGGATCCGTATGGCTCCCTTGATCCGCGTATGACAGTTGCTGAGATCATTGGAGAAGGAATTGATATTCATCATTTGGCTAAAAACAAAAAGGAAAGAAATGAGCGCATCTACCATTATTTGGAGCTTGTCGGCTTAAATAGAGAGCATGCAAATCGTTTCGTTCATGAGTTTTCAGGCGGTCAGAGACAGCGTATCGGTATTGCACGTGCGCTTGCAGTAGAGCCAGAGTTTCTTGTACTTGATGAGCCAATTTCAGCGCTTGATGTTTCTATTCAGGCACAGATCGTCAACTTATTGATTGATTTGCAAAAACGCATGGGATTAACATATTTATTTGTTGCCCATGATCTGTCCATGGTAAAGCATATATCAGACCGTGTTGCAGTATTGTATTTAGGTACATTAGTTGAGCTGACCACTTCTGAGGAGCTGTACGCAAATCCGCAGCACCCGTATACACGAGCATTGCTGTCAGCAATTCCGATTCCAGATCCAAAGATCGAGCAGGAAAGAGATGCCAAAAAGATTCGTCTTGAAGGTGAAGTGCCAAGTCCTATCAATTCCCCGGCAGGATGTAAGTTCCAGGGAAGATGTAAATGCGCAATGCCAATCTGCAGACAGGAGATGCCAAAGCTTCGTGATATTGGCGGAGGTCATTTCGTTGCCTGTCATATTTGCGATCCATCAAATGGATGTGAGACAGGAAAATGCGTATGACACTGAGTAGAAAAGAGATGGTAAAGAAGGCCGCATTAGATGTATTAAAGGCATTTATAATCGGAGTTGCTGTCGCAGCAGCCACAGCTGTCATTTTATTTGCAGGAGGCTTTCTCTGTGGCAGTTTTCAGATAGTAAACGGCTTGGAAGTTGTAAAGGACGGTCTTTTGCTGATTGGCGCAATTGGTCTTTTTCTGGTGGCAGGAATGCTTCTTGCAAAAGGAAAAAAAGAAAATGCAGATGAGAAAAAAGAAGCAAAGAATGGATGGAGACAGCATTTTAGCGTAATTGGTCTAAAGACAGTTGTTTTAATGATAAGTGCTGCATTTTTATTGATTGCATCGGTGGCAGATTTGATTTTACTTAATCTTTGATGTGTATTTATTGTAGTAAGTCGCTATAGAATATTCCTATAGCGACTTATTACTTTTTTCTTATAGACAATAACCTAGAAAAAAGGTATGATTTAAAGTGCTAAAAAGGTTTAAACTTTTGGTATAGAAGGAGACTACGAAAATGGATTATAAATTTGAAACACGATGTATTCACAGGGAGAATGAGCATGAGGAAGGTCATCCATACGGTTCTGTATGCACACCAATCTATCAGACAGCAACTTTTTATCATCCAGGTATTGGACAGACAACGGGCTTTAATTATACAAGAGAGAGCAACCCAACCAGAACAGAGTTAGAGGATATAGTGACTTCTCTTGAGGAAGCAAAAGATACCGTAGCTTGTGCAAATGGTATGGCAGCAATTGTGCTGTGCATGGAATTGTTTGAGTCTGGAGACCATATCGTGTGCTCAGAGGATCTGTACGGTGGATCTGTGCGTATGTTCCAGACAACAGGTGAGAAGCGTGGCTTGACCTTTACTTATGTAAATACAGCAGATGTTGAAGCAACGGAAGCAGCAATAAAGAGCAACACAAAAGCTCTTTACATAGAGACACCAAGCAATCCAACTATGCAGATCACCGACCTTGCAAAGATGAAGAGTCTTGCAGACAAGTACAATCTTCTTATAATCGTAGACAATACCTTCTTATCTCCTTATTTTCAGAAGCCAATCCGTTTTGGTGCTGATCTTGTCATTCATAGCGGAACAAAGTTTTTAGGAGGACATAACGATACATTGGCTGGATTTTTATCTACTTCAAGAGAGGATCTTGCAGCAAAAATCCGTTACTTATACAAAACTGTTGGAAGCTGCCTGGCTCCGTTTGACAGCTATCTGTTAATCCGTGGTATCAAGACACTGCCAATTCGTATGGAGCGTCAGCAGGAGAATGCACTTGCAATCGCAAAGTGGCTGCAGACACAGAAAAAGATTAAGCAGGTTTACTACATTGGTTTGGAAGATCATCCAGGCTATGAAATCAATAAGAAGCAGACGACTGGATTTGGAAGCATGATTTCTATTCGTACCGACAGTGAGGCGACAGCACGCCGCGTGCTTGAGCGTATTCGTCTTATCACATATGCAGAGAGTCTTGGCGGAGTTGAATCATTAATGACATATCCTATGCTTCAAACACACGGCGATGTTCCTGTTGAGACAAGAGAGCGTCTGGGAATCACCGAAGACTTCCTTCGTTTCTCTGTTGGAATCGAAAATATAGATGATTTGATCGCTGATCTTGATCAGGCATTAAATGGAGAAGACTGATATAAAGTGATGATTTGACAAGACAGAGCAGACAAAATGTGGAGGTTTCAATTTGAAATACGATTTTGATAAAATTACAGACCGAAAAGGTACAGACTGTTTAAAATATGATTTTGCAAAAGAGCGCGGCAGACACGAAGGCATTTTGCCGCTTTGGGTAGCTGATATGGATTTTCCAACGCTGCCACAGGTCAGTGAGCGTCTTAGAAAAATCACTGAGCATGGAATTTATGGCTACAGTGATGCTAAAGAGCCGTATTTTCAGGCACTTTTAGGCTGGTATGAAAAGCATTTTTCATGGAAAATTCAGAAGGAATGGCTGATCAAGACACCAGGTGTTGTCTTTGCACTTGCAGCGGCAGTGCGCGCTTACACAAAGCCGGGTGAGGCAGTTTTATTACAGCAGCCTGTTTACTACCCATTTAGTGAGGTAATTGCAGATAATGAGCGTGTTATAGTAAATAGCCCGCTAAAGCTGATTGACGGCCATTATGAAATTGATTTTGATGATTTTGAACAGAAGATTCGCGATAATCATGTAAAGCTGTTTTTACTGTGCAGTCCGCATAACCCAGTTGGACGTGTATGGAAAAAATTGGAGTTAGAAAAGATTGGAGAGATCTGCATCCGCTATGGAGTGATTGTAATAAGCGATGAAATTCACAGCGACTTTACATGGGGAGATAATAAGCATCTTATGTTTGCATCTTTATCTGACGATTTTGCAAACATAAGCATTACATGCACAGCACCTAGTAAGACTTTTAATTTAGCTGGTCTTCAAGTCTCAAACATCTTTATTCCAAACGAGACACTTAGGTTTAAGTTTAAAAAGGCAGTAGATGCAGCAGGCTACAGTCAGGTTAATGTCATGGGCTTAGAGGCGTGTCAGGCAGCTTATGAGTACGGTGAAGAATGGCTGACTCAGTTAAAGGAATATCTGAAAGATAACATTGCATTTGTGCGTGAATTTATTCAGACAAGGATTCCAAAGCTTACTATGATTGAACCAGAGGGTACTTACCTTTTATGGGTTGATTTTCGTGCGCTTGGTCTGACAGAGGCACAAAGGCAGGATTTGATTGAAAATAAGGCAAATCTTTGGCTGGACAGCGGTGCAATGTTTGGACCTGACGGAGAGGGCTTCGAGCGCTTCAATGTTGCGTGTCCGCGTTCTGTATTAAAGCAGGCATTTGAGCAGCTAGAGGCAGCTGTTAACGGATTGGATGCCAAGTAATATACGATAAAAATGTATTAAGTAACGTTAAGTCTAGGAAAGTGAAAAATTAGGAGGCATAATCAAAGTATGATTTATTTGGATTATGCGGCAAACACTCCGGCACAGAAAAATGTGCTGGAGTGTTTTTGCCGAATTGAAAACGAATATATTGGAAATCCTAACTCTGTTCATCCGGCAGGAATACGTGCGAAGGAACGGATGGAGGAAGCTACACAGATGATTGCACGTCTTCTGGATGCAAAGCCAGATGAAGTCATCTATACGTCAGGCGCAACTGAGTCAAACAATACCGCTATCAAGGGAATTGTACAGTCATCGCGCCATATCGGACGTCATATTATTTCAACACCGCTTGAGCATTCTTCTGTAAGCGGCACACTGACAGCTCTGCAGGAAAAGGACAGCGAGATTGATTTGCTTGACATCATGAGAGATGGCATGGTGGACTGTGAGCAATTGGAAGATTTGATGACAAAGCATACAGTCTTGATTTCTGTCTGCGCGATTGACAGTGAGCTTGGTACTATTCAGCCGATTGACAAAATTATTGAGATTAAGAAGAAATATCCAGATTGCCGTCTTCATGTGGATGCAACGCAGGCAATTGGACGAATCCCATTTTCTTTTGATGGCATAGATACGATGAGCCTTGCACCGCACAAGTTTGGCGGCTTAAATGGAAGCGGTATTCTGTTAAAACGTGAAGGTGTGGCGATGGAGCCATTATTAAATGGAGGTGCCAGCACCACGATTTATCGAAGCGGTACGCCGGCACTGGCAATGGCAGTGACATCAGCCTTGGCGCTTGAGATGGCATTGGCACAGGAAGATGAGGTAAATGCACGCATAAGCGAATACAATCATATGCTTCGAAAGGAATTGTCTGCTTACAGCCGTGTGCAGATTAACAGTCCGAAGCATAGCGTTCCGCATATTTTAAATCTGAGCGTGGAGGGTATAAAAGGTACTGAATTTCAAAAAGCACTGGCAGAGAGAGATGTCTGCGTATCAGTTAAGTCGGCCTGCTCCGTAGAGAATACACCGTCAAGATCTGTGTTTGCAATAAGCAGAGACAGAAAGAGAGCGCTGTCATCATGGCGAATTAGTATGGGAAGTGCGACCACGCGCGAAGAAATCGAAGAGTTTCTCAATATATTTGATTCTTGCTACAAGGAGTTGGGAACCCGGTAGAGTAGTGGAAGCTGGAAGTTTGGAAGGTGCGATCCCGGAAGTTTACGAGGCTTCGCGCTTGAACCTCAAGCATCAAGCCTTTGGTCGCCTTCGGCTCCGCGGCCAAGTTGATGCTTGGGTTCTGCACTTGAAGCCAATTTACTTTTTGGGCTATCGGATTCCCGGTATGGTACGAGACTCCTCGCCAGATGACCTGCGCATGCAAGCCTAACCGTTTCGCCTAACGGCTCCACTTTACGGCGTTGCATGCATCAGGCATCTGAGCTGAGGAGTCGAAGACGATATAGAGTAAGCAGTTAGGATAAATTCAAAAAAATAACGATGTATTTAGAAATTATACAAGAAGTGGTAAATATTAGATTAGAATTTTTACTGTATATTGAAAAAATCTCCAGATATAGGATTGAAAAAAATATTATACTGCTTGTTAGCATCATTATCAAAGCAGCGAAAAACATATCCAGCCTTGACAAATGGATTGAGGTATACAGTTGTACTCATAGTGGCATACTCTTTATTTTGCCTGATAATTAGGCTACTTTTTGAGTTTTGAACTGTGCTTATGGCTTTTGAAACAGAATATGGCGGAGAATACAGATGGAATAGAGCTACTTCGGTGAAAATTATGAGAGCAGCAATTATCTGAAAAAAATTTCGCTTTGTCTTTGATGCAAGAGCGCAGCACAAAATAGATAATTGAAATAAAAGCAGAAATGGCACCATTGAAATCACATTTGAATATAAAGTATGATTTATATAGAATAAACATAAAAATATTGCTGTTGAGGTAATACAAGAAAATGTTATATTAATGACGACTATCAACTTCTGCTTGTTGAGCGTTTGCTGCGATTGCATATGCATCATGCCCCCTATTATACTGATATTCTGCATTATCAAGTTTTATAGACTCAGTTCTATGTACGGTGTCTGAGATAATTACCCAGCGTTTTGTGATATAAGCATCAGGGAAGATATTCATACCATCAATTACAGGAGCGTAGCGTATTTTTTGTGTTGAGAAGCAAACGTTTCCGGATATAGCTGAGGTAATCACATCGGAGACGATAGCAGAACCAAGTGATACAATAATTGTGTTAACGGTAACACCGCCAGTAATAAAGGTTGCAACAAGAGAGACAATAACACTAACGGCAGTTCCAACACCAGCTTTAATTTGTTTTCCACTGTATCTATTTTGATCTGGTTCATCATCGTAGTTTTTCGAATATATTGAGCAGGGTTTAGAACCAGAGATCATTGCATTACTAGGTCTATTCATTAAAAAGTTCCAACCTTCAGGTGAAAAAATAGATGAATATAGTTCGTATGAATTGTTTTCTACGTTCTGAAAGGTTATATCAGTGATCATATCTGAGTATAAACAACTTTGAATAAGGGCGGAATTAGAAGACCTAGACTGGGCATCATACTCTATCCAACGAATAATGTTTTCATCGGGAGAAGAATATGCACGTTGTGATAGTATATTATTGATATATAATTCAACATATGTCTTGTTATTGATAATATCAAATTTTATGTACCCG
>OLPV01000378.1_pt1 | contig 40092 bp, 24 predicted proteins | sample 1671961 | NCBI WGS metagenome assembly OLPV01 (sample SAMEA3136630, study PRJEB25190) | human gut metagenome | biome: human gut; feature: human-associated habitat; material: faeces | place: Austria | collected 2013 | reverse complement strand
AGGTTTGATCCGCCGCCTGCACATCCAATAAGGATATCGGGTTCAACCCCTATTTTCTCTAAGGCTGTTTTAGTTTCGAGTCCTACGATTGACTGATGAAGCAAAACTTGATTGAGTACACTTCCTAAAGCATAGCGACAGTTTTCGGTGTTCATTGCTTCTTCTACTGCTTCGGAAATTGCCGTACCGAGTGATCCTGTGTTGTTGGGGTCGACAGCAAGTATGGCGCGTCCAGCTGCAGTTTCATTTGAAGGGGAGTGGGAAACGCGCGCCCCATAAACTTCCATGAGAGCTTTACGATGTGGTTTTTGCTCGGCAGAGCATTTAACCATGTATACGTGGAGGTTGAGCCCAAAAAATCCACTTGCCATAGCAAGGGCGGTGCCCCATTGACCTGCGCCGGTTTCGGTGGTGAGATTTGTCAATCCTTGTTCTTTGGCGTAGTAGGCTTGAGGGATAGCTGAATTAAGCTTGTGTGATCCTGAAGTGTTACTGCCCTCGAATTTGTAATAAATCTTTGCAGGGGTATCTAGTTCACGTTCAAGAAATTCTGCATGAACGAGAGGTGAAGGACGGTACATCTTATAAAAATCACGCACTTCTTTAGGGATGGGGATGAAACGATCAGATGCATTGAGTTCTTGCTTGGCAAGCTCGGTGGCGAAAATGCCTTCAAGATCTTGGATGGTTACGGGTTCGTGTGTGGCGGGATGCAACATAGGTGCGTGGTCGATTCCGTGGGCTGCCATATCGGCACGAACATTGTAGTAGTGTGTAGGAAGTTCTTCTTCAGTGAGATATGTCTTGTAGTCTGTGTTTGGTTGATTGCTAGTCATAATTATCATCTCCTTTCTTGTGGGGATTTATCCCCTTGGAGACGAGAGCAATAAAAAAGCCCTTGTCTCCTACAATAAAACTTGCAGGGACAAGAGCTGAAAACTCCTGCGGTGCCACCACTGCTTGACGCGCTGCGCGTCCTCTCGTGGAATGCGTTGCGCGTTAGCCGAATGATGCATAGGCAATATTCGTTAGAATGCGATCACATTCCCGCTCTATAACGGGAGCACCCGTCTTGCGCTACTGTATGCGGGTTAAGGAAGCAGAACAGCTACTCCAATTAAATGCCGCATAGTTTGCGTAAGCCCTCTGAGGTCCATTTGACGGTTCGCTTTCTGTCGGGATTCCAGCACCCCCGGCTCTCTGTGAGCGCGCTTCCGCCGTTACTTCCTCGTCAACGGTTTAGCGAAAGATTAACAAAGCAATCAAGGGATGGCAAGAGCGAAATCGGGATGCGGTATTTCATTAAGGCGAGCCACATGTTTGTGTTCTTAAAATTTACGCATGGTCTTTGGGGCTATGATAATGAGTAAATAATAGTGCATGTTTTGCTTGAAGTGTATTATGAGATAAGTTCCAGGAATCATATACCGTATTGCGAGGAGGTAACATGCAAGTGCGACAAGAAGACACACTGCAAGCCTTCTTGCCTCGTGATGAACAATTGTTATTCCAAGAGCATGCCTTTATGCCGTTGATGAATTCTTCTTTTGCTCCAGGTGAATGTTTAAAAACGGTAGAAACTATGGAGGAAGGCAGTCGGCAAGATATTGCTTGGGCTGAATATTACTATTTCTCAGGTCAGCCAGAAAAGGCTATTGAAAAAGCGGAATGTTATCTTGATTCAGACGATATTGGGGCTCGTCTTTCTGCTTGTTTAATTTGTTCTTATGCGTATTTACATTTCAGTCAGGATCACCAGGCATTAGCGGGTCTTGCGCGAATTGAACATGCGCTGCACGACATAGAGAATGAAAGTTAGAAAAGCAACGGAGGCAAAATGCTATGTTGTGTTTTGCCTTGATTGACTGATAGTGCCTTGCTTAATTTACTTTGTATTTGATATTACCCGTTCTGTTACCTAAAACGGGTAATGGTTTTACCTGAATTTTCAGGAGAAAATAAATACATTAAGCAGTTTGTCTGCGTTTTTGCTTCTTGTTTTAACAAAGGAAGTTTTCACGAAGGAACGTATGACGTGAATCGTAGTTTGCAAGTAATGGCTTCTGTACTCGTTCTAAGTGTAACTTGCGTTGATTGCGCTATTGATGAAACTGCTTCTGAAGAGAGGGTAAATCAGGAGGCTAAATCATGATACGTAACCTTCGAAGTCGAGCATTGGCAATAGTATTGCTTTTGGTGCTTGCTATTGGGTTGATACCAACAGTTGCAATGGCGGCAAACACCGCAACGGTACAAATCAATGGGCAAACATTACTAGATGGTGTACCAGTACAGTGCGGTGAAGGAACTGCTGTTTTGGATGAAGAGAGCGGTACCCTTACGCTAAATAACGCGACTATTAGTCAGGAAACAACAGATAATTATACTATCAGGGTGAGCAATGGAGAATTGAAGGTCATCCTGATCGGGGAAAACACAATCACATCTACGAGCAAGAAGGCCTTTTATTGTGGTACTGTCGATCTTGCAATTCAGGGCACGGAGAGGGATTCGCTGATAATAGAAACGGATTCTGATGGATTGCAGGTAGATAACGGTAATTTAACTATTGATGGTTGTAATGTTGATATCACCTCGACAAGCTTTGGTGGAATGATGTGCTTTGGAGGCATATTGACCATACAAAACAGCGCAAATGTAACCATTGATAGTTACGAAAATAGTCTAATAGGGAACGATGGTCTTTTTATTAAAAACAGTACCGTAAACGCTATTGTGCATGCAGTGGACTATAAAACCTGCGCAGTTTTTAGTAATGGTAATCTTAATATTGAAAATAGCATGCTGGATGCTTCCTCAAAATCAGATTGCGCCTTCTATTCTCTAGGTGTCATGTCTATAACAGATTCTGTTGTCAAAGCACAGAGTCCTGGGTCTGGATATACGATCTATGGTGCGGGGGGATTGTCCCTAACCGGAACTTGGCTAGACAATGTTGACAATGAGGAATATCTCTCTAACGCCGATACGGTTGAAAACTGCGTAATAATCGATTATGAAGATGGAATAGTTGTGGGTAATCCTATTGTCAAGCGTGATGTGGAACTTTGCAATGGTGCTACATTGACCATTCCCAAGCAGGCATCGTTGACGCTGGCGGAAGGTATGACATTCACAAATAATGGAACCATTATTTTAAATGGAGATTTTATCAATAGTAACGCTTTTGTAATTTGTGCCGATGGAAGCCATGTGGGTGGTACTGCAACTTGTACTTCAAAAGCGGTCTGCGCTCTTTGCGGAAATGAATACGGAGACCTCGTCTCACACAATCTCACTAAGACGGAAGCCCAAGCTGCCACCTGTACGGAAGAAGGAAATACGGAATATTGGTACTGTGAAACCTGCAAGAAATATTTCAGTGATTCCGAAGGTAAGAATGAAATCGCTCCTGAAAGCACCGTGATTCCAGCTATCGGTCACAGCTATGAAAACGGCAAATGCACTGTCTGCGGCGCGATCGACCCTAATTTCACTCCCGAGATCATTGCTGGTGCAAACGGTACATGGCAGAAAGGCACACAGGACGGACTTTCTTTCACGTCAAATGCGGCATTTGATGATTTCATTAAGGTGCAGGTAGATGGAAAAGACCTAGATGCTTCCAACTACACAATAAAGGAAGGCAGCACCATTGTTACTTTGAAGGCTTCCTATCTAGAAACCCTTTCTGTTGGTAAGCATACGTTGGCAATTGTGTCGGATACCGGTATAGCTGAGACTGAATTCACTATTCTTGCCGCATCGAACAGCGACGAATCGCTTGTTCAAACGGGTGATAATAATATGTCACTGGCAGCATTGCTTTCTATTATTGGTGTAATGTCTGCGGTTATTGGAGTAGTTGCTCTAAGGAAATCTCGACTTTAGTGATGCCTCTTTATGACAATTTGTAATCTTAATGCCCCGCAGAATTGTCTGCGGGGTGTTTTGTTTTTTGCTTCACGATTTTTTTGGTTCTTTTAATGGTATAGGTGTTTTCACTAGAATTTGTTGAGAAAGCTGTTTTCATTTAATGTAAATGGCGATTTACAAAAAGCTGATCTGCTTGCTGGTAATACAAAAACGACCATGATAAACATGGCCGTTTTGATCCGAACAGGATAATAATCACGGATACTCTTGAGATCCCTATGATCTTGATGATCTAGTTGTACTTGTAGAAGCCCTCTCCTGAATTAATGCCCAGTTTGCCAGCTTGGATGTATGACTCGAGCATTGCCTTGATCTTACCCTGGGTCGTCGTGGGGTCGTTGGCCTCGGGGCTCATTGAAACAATATTGTAAGCAGTTGTTAAGCCAACGATATCGAGAATCTGGAATGGACCGAACGGAGCTCCTGTTCCTAATTTCCATGTCTTGTCTATTGTTTCAATATCGGCAACATCATTGGCGGCAAGAGCCTGCGCAGCGCTGAGGAACGGAACGAGTAAGCTGTTTAACAGATATCCTGGTTGTTCTTTCTTTAGACAGAGAGGAACCATGCCTATAGCCTTTGCGAATTCGACAACTTGGTTGTAATAGACCTGTTCGGTTCCTGGATGACCCATAACCTCGGCGGTATTGTTCCGCCATATTTCGTTTGCAAAATGGAGAGCAAGATACTTTTCGGGCCGACCTGTGTATTCTGCGAAGGCGCTGGGTACCAATGTCGATGAATTGGTGCATATTACGGTTCGTTCTGGAAGGTACTTGGTGGCGTTTGTGTAGAAGTCTATCTTTTGCTTTGGATCTTCGGCAATTGCTTCGATTACTAGGTCTGCATCCTTAAGGGCTTCTTCAAGACTTGTTGTTAAAGTAAGGCTCTCATAGGCCTTTGATGCTTGCTCCTTCAATTGGTCGATAGCTTCGGGTGCCAGGTTGGGATCGTCGGCTAGGCCTCGTGCATAGGCACGCGGATCCGTTTTCATGGCTTCTAGTGTGGCAAGATAGATATCGCGAAAGCGCTGTAACTTAGGTTGAGCTCTATCAATTGAGGCATCGGTCCTCAACCAGATTGTTACATTGAATCCCTTGTAGGCACATTGAAGAGCGATCTGACTTCCCAGGACTCCGCCGCCGGCTACCACTACGTTTTTGAAGTCCATAAGAACCTCCTTTGGTATGAAATAATTTGTACTCTTAGCAATACTTTACGGTGGGGCAAAAGAAAAGCAGAAAATGATATTCGGTGTTTTTAATCTATAAAGGAATAGTGATTACATAGTTTAACCGGCAATTGCTCTATTGGTGTTTTATTACTCAAAGTAGGCGTATTTAGCTACCGTCAAGTCGTTTAAGGCACTAAGCTACTTTAGACTTTAAGTTCTTGTTTGCGTACTTTGAGAGTTGACCATACTGTCGTATTGAAGATCAAGGGTAAACGAATCTTGGTATTTGCTTCTATGCTATGGGAGATTGCGAGATATTGTTTTAACGATTCAATATTGTTGGTGCCAATGGAGTTTTCGTCATTGGTGATAGGGAGTAGTTTAATATCGGATCTCCTATTATAGAAATATTATCTGTAGTAGTAAGGTTTTCCTAATATGTTTTTATATGCCAGGTGTACTTATCGGGTAACTAATCGATTGTTATTCGTTTAGACGATGCTTGTTCTTTGTTGGATTTTGAATTGCTTCCTGAACTTCCATCGCAACCAGTAAGCCCCGCAAGCGCTAAGCATAAAGCGCATGCGACGATAATTGGTAGTAGCGTTCTAAGTTTCTTTTTCATGGCATTACACCTTTCACGAGAACGGATACAAATGCACGACGATACCGTGCATAACAGAGCTTGTAATTTTCGCGAAAGGTGTTATTTACTTTTCTGAAATACGGGGTATTGGCATAAAATACAGCCTGCATTTGCAGGTATGAGATGTGATGCGTATTTCAGAAAGGAAACATCATGAGAAGAAGAGACTGTGAAGTGATTGGTCTTGATGAGTTGCTAGGGATTATGCGACGCTGTGACGTGTGTAGGCTAGCACTTAATGGTAGTGATGGTTTTCCTTATATAGTTCCCTTAAATTTTGGAATTCAGATCGATGATAAGGGAAACGTTGGTCTTGTTTTTCATAGTGCCCTAGAAGGCTACAAGCTTGATTTGATGAAGGCAGACAATCGTGCTTCTTTTGAGATGGATTGCGGACATAAACTGCAATACATTGAAGGTAAGGGCTACTGCACTATGTTGTTTGAGAGCGTGATGGGTAAAGGTAAGATTCGCATCCTTTCGGGGGATGAGAAAGTTAGCGCATTACGTGCACTTATGGATCAGTATCATCCAGGAGAAAACGCTTATTACAATCCAGCGGCTACCGAGAGAACCGCAGTGTATCGTTTGGATATTAGTGAAATGACTGGTAAAAGAAAGCTACCGAAATAATGTTTCGGTAGCCATATAAGGGCGTAAAGTTGAGGCTGAATAATTCATTGCGCGCTTGATCTACGCTGAATTTTCTTTGAATGTTTTGCTGACGGGCTCATGCAATACACAGCGAATAGCCAAGCGGACTATCTTTCACGAGTGACTTTCCTTGAATTCCTAATCTTCTTGTTCTGTTCGCTCGCTTTCTTCTTGCTCCATGCGACGTCGTCTATCTGAAAGGACTTCGCCTTCATACATAAAGAATTTTGGCCCTGCATAGCTTTTGTCGGGATGCCCCATTAAACGCGCAGCAAGTCTTGACATGGTTGTTTTGTGGCCATTGTTCATGCGTACGTGGTTATTTTGATCCACGACTGTTGCAACTTTTGTTTCGTCATTAATAAACGTGATTTCAGCTCCAACAGGAATATCTACCATGCTGAAACGAAATGGTGGGCGACGGCTGCTCTTTTCGGCGAATTCTTCTTCCTCCAGCTCTTCATCTGTTGCTCCTAATAGTTCTAAACAATCAAGATCTCCACGAAGCTTTGCTACGTGTCTGAATATTCCGAAGGCTCGTTCTGGGGAAATTTTGAAAAACTCACGTTCGCGAACTTTGCCTGATGCATATGTTTCTCGCGCATGAAGCGAGTCGTCAATCAGGTCAATTAAGCCATGAATATTCTTTTCAACTTCTAAGGGGTTGTCTACATGATAGACCGCATAGCCTCGGAACATGAGCGGCATGTTTGATGGACTGTTTAGTTCTTCAATTCGCTTTTCAATATCATTGCGAGTTGACATACCGATCTTGATCCAGCCATCAAGACAGGGGTTGGTAAGAATATAAACGATACCAGATTTGTTTTGCATAGAGGGTCCTTCGCGGTTACTTAACGTCGCTAACTTGGCTGCGGTCTAGTTGTTGATTTGCTTCAATGAATAGGTCAATTCATAATTAGTTTAATCGAATTATGAACTAATTCCTTGTTTGATGGTGAGGCGTATATGGAAAAGAAGCAGTTCACATGGGTGGATTATTATATGGAGCTCGCTGATAAGCTTTTGGTTTTTAAGCAGGATCGGCATACTTTAATCCAGAAGCTTATAAACGTCTATGCTTCAATCAACATGCCGTTTCCAAAGCTTGAAGAAGGCGAACTGCTTGATATTGATCCCTTTACGGTATTTGGCTTATTTAACAAGGGTATTACTGACGCAAATAAAATGAAGATCATTACGGCATTGGCCGAAGAATTCGTAATTGAGGCTGATGTGCCGCATGATTTTGACGGCGTACCGATTCTAAATAATTTGAATGCGACGTTTTATGCATTCACCGGGGATCCACGCCGCCACGAGCAGGATATTGATAATTTGTGGCGGATTTTCGAGGCAGAACTCGCTCTTTCTGAAAACGATGGTGAAAAAGAGCGCCTAGCATTTACTAAAGCTTTTGATGGCATCGCTGGTCAATTTGGAATTGGCTGGAAAATTACCATGGGGCTTTATTGGGCTCGTCCGTTTTGCTTTATCAGTATGGATTCCCGTAATCGATGGTACTTAGGGGATAGAGCTTGCGCTGGGGAGGTTGTCGCTGCGGTCTTTCCGAAAGAAAAGGATTCTCCGATTTGGGATGGATTGCAATATCTTGAAGTGTGCGATGTGGTTGCCTCTCAAATAAAAATTAATGATTATCCTTTTAATTCGTTTCCCGCAGTTTCTTATGCGGCATTTATTGAATCTGATCGGGTTAATAAAGAAAAGAAAGCTAAAGAAAAGGCTGCTGCGAAGAAGGCGGAAGATGGTGCCCTTGGCGATGCTGGTGTCGAAAGCATCCAATATTGGCTTTTCACCCCAGGTTCTGCTGCAAATATGTGGGACGAGTTTTTTAGTAAAGGCATTATGGGAATTGCCTGGAGTGAACTTGGTGATCTTTCGGCCTATCGGACAAAAGATGAGATGCGTTTGAAACTTATTGAACTTACAGGCGGCGTTACTTCCCAAAAGAATGCGGCGCACGCTGCCTGGCAATTTGCGCATGAGCTAAAACCAGGGGATGTTGTTTTCGTTAAACAGGGCCGGACAAAGATTCTTGGACGTGGCATTGTTGCGGGCGACTATGAATACAATGCAGCGGCAGGGCAGTATTCTAATATTCGTAGAGTTACGTGGCTAAATAGGGGTGAATGGTCTATTTCTCAGAGTTTTGCCACGAAGACTTTGACTGATATAACTGATTACACGGATTTAGTTCAGAAGATCAATTTGCTTTTTCAGGACGATCAAGAAGAAGGTGCTGAAGAGGAAATCATTGTAGATTTGCCTGCGTATAGCAAGGAAGATTTTCTTTCGGAAGTTTTTATGTCAGAAGATCGATACGAAAATTTAGTCGGTATTCTTCGTGCGAAAAAGAACGTGATTTTACAAGGCGCGCCTGGAGTGGGTAAGACTTTTGCTGCGAAACGCCTTGCATATTCAATGATGGGTTTGAAGGATCCTCACCGTGTGATGATGGTGCAGTTCCATCAGAGTTATTCGTATGAGGACTTCATTGAAGGCTACCGTCCATCTGAAGATGGTTTTGAATTATGTAAAGGCGCTTTTTACTCTTTCTGTAAACGTGCGGCGGATGATGGCGATAATGATTATTTCTTTATTATCGACGAAATCAATCGCGGAAATTTGTCAAAGATATTCGGCGAATTGTTCATGCTTATTGAAAATGATAAACGCGGGCCAAAAAACAAGCTACAGTTATTGTATTCGCGCGAATTGTTCTACGTTCCAAGCAATGTATACCTTATTGGCATGATGAATACTGCCGACCGTTCCTTGGCTATGCTTGACTATGCTTTGCGTCGTCGTTTTGCGTTCTTTAATTTGGGGCCAGGATTTTCTGCCGACGGATTTAGTGAGTATCGAAAAACTTTGGCAAATCCAAAGTTCGATGAATTGATTGCTTGTGTAACAAGGCTCAACCAAGATATAGCTGAAGATGAAACCTTAGGTGAGGGATTTGCATTTGGACATAGTTATTTTTGCGGCTTAGACAAAAATACCGCGACCGATTCAAAGCTTGCAGCAATTGTTGAATACGAATTAATTCCCATGCTTAAGGAATATTGGTTTGATGATCAAGCGAAAGTTCGTGATTGGTCTGAAATGCTTCGTAGGGCGATTCGATGATTCCCATACGAAATATTTATTGCATGCTTGCGTATGCGTTTCGGACCTTACGCGAGCAACATTTTCGTAATCTGGCCACTGAAGATTTTTCTAATGCCACAGAGCTTTGCGCCGAGATTCTTCTACGGGGAGTTAAGGCGCAGATAAAACGCGGTCTCGGTAGGGAATATGTTGAAACGTCCGAGGCTCTGTCTTCACTTCGAGGAAAAATAGAAGTTACTGAGTCTTTGAAGGCGCGATCTATTCTTAAAAGGCAGCTGGTTTGTAGCTATGACGAGTTTTCGCCAGATACAAGAATGAATCGCATAATTAAAGCAACGCTTACACTTCTTCTTCGCGCCAATATATCAAAAGGACGAAAGAAGGAAATCAAAAGACTATTGCCATTTTTCGCTGATGTGGCTGACACTAATCTCTCAATGGTTGATTGGCATTTCCGTTATGACCGAAACAACCAAACATATCGCATGCTACTGAATGTGTGCTGGCTCATTTACAAGGGGTTGCTTCAGACTCAAGCTGATGGATCGCAAAGATTTATGGACTTCTTGGACGAACAGCGCATGTGCAGGCTATATGAGAAATTTATTTTTGAGTACTATCGCCAGGAGCATCCAGAGGTTAAGACAAGCGCATCGTATATCAATTGGGCATTGGATGATGGATTTGAAGACATGCTCCCAATCATGAAGAGCGATGTAATGCTTTCGTGGGGCAATAAGGTACTCATTATTGACGCAAAATATTATTCGAATACTACTGCGCAAAGGTTTGATAAAAGAAGTATTCATTCGGCTAACTTGTATCAGATTTTTACCTATGTAAAGAATAAGGAGGCGGAACTTGCGGCTTCTGGTTTACCGCACGAAGTGGCGGGTATGTTGCTTTATGCTCGTAGTGATGATGAAGTTCAGCCGGATGGTGTATACCAAATGAGTGGTAATCAAATTAGTGTCAAAGCACTTGATTTGAATGTTCCGTTCGAAGAGATTTGCTTGCAGCTTGACGGTATTCTAGAAATGCATTCAGCCTCGAAGCTTTGCGATGTTTTGTAGGACTTTGCATTTTTTGAGGATGTCAAGCATATGAACTGGGAAGTTGCTAGCTCATATGCTTGAGTTGGGTTTACTGTTCGTTTTGTTGTGCTTGGATATTGGACTCGATGATTTCTACTGTTTCGTCATCGACAACATCGCCTTTTGTATCGCCAATAAATCGTTCGAATGCTACGTTAGCAATAATTCTAGTTGAAGTGAAATCGAAGGCACCGCCTACAATAGCACCAGCAATAGGAACTAGTTTTCCTAGGTTTACGATTCCTGTCTGTCCAAATTTAGTTACAAACCTAAATCCAACTGCTTGATTGATCTTGGTACATACGGTGCCCGGAATCTTGCTAATAGCGCTTTTTGCTAGCTTGCCTGCCGTTTTCATGCCAGCTTCTTTGAGGAGGTCGCTTGCCGAGCTGCCAGTCATACAGATGTAGATTATTGTTTGAACTTGATCGGATTTTAGGTCGTATCCTCCCATCTTTGCTAATGCGGCTACCATACGCATCTGCACGTAGAGTACATTAGTAATATTTGCTGGGATGGATGCTAGCGTTACTGGAAGAGTAAAAAATCCTGTGAGTCCAGAGAGAGCGCCAGATGTTGTATTTTTAATGAGTTGCATATTAATGAGTGAGCGAGCAGCGTCGTTGACATCATCATATTTTGATAGGTAATCATCTACTAGCTCGTCAACAGATTTTGAAATGTTAGGTATACCATCAAGGGCCTTTTCGTAACAAAGATCGAGCAGTTCTTTAACCTGCATTTCGTTGATTGGTGAGTTTTCGCTACCTGGTAAAGTTGATTTAACTGCATTAGCAGCTCCATCCGCCGCTTCCTTGGCGACACTTGCTGCGTCGGTTATTCCTTTTCCCGCAGTAGTCGCTGCATTGGCTAGTCCTTTTCCAGCGATATTTGCTGTAGTGACTATTCCTTTTCCTGTGGCTGCTGCAATATCGCCTAATCCTTTTGTTGCATTAGATGCAGCTTTGGCTATGTCGTCTGTAAGACCCATATTTCCTCCTATGAACGGGTTTGGTTGGTGTGGTTCTTGGCACTTTGGCCACTGTTTGTGACATACGCTTTTGCAAGAATGGACACGAATGCATTGCGGTGTCATGCATAACAGGACTTGTAATTTTCGCGAAAGATGCGCAAAGGCTATGAAAAATAAAAATGGTTATATGCCTGCACTTAATGCGCTGGTTCGTTGTGTATTAAGTAATGAAACTATTTGGTCTTTTGCTGTGGAACCATTTTCGTTATCGGTTATCAATAGTAGGGCTGCACCAAAGCTTGTTCCTGTTTGTGAATCCCATTCTGGCCAAAGAAGAGGGTACTCGATGTTGCTAAGGGTGCCTTCATTTGTTGATGTGTTTTCGTGAATAATATTCGGGTTAGCTTGCAGCATTGCGTCCCAATATTCATCGTGCAACAATTTTAAGCCGTCAATATATTGCGCATAGCTACTATCAAGATCTGAATGATCAACAGGGTCTACAACTCGCTTTTTAAATTCGTCTTTCGCCATGTTTTTTCCAAGGTCAAAATACATAACAGTGTGGGCAAAATTTCCAGCAATACTATTGCGCCATTCAATGTACGAATCGATATTGTTAATACAGTTATCAAAGTAATGGTTTATTTTTTCGTCTATTATTGGTTTGTTTTCGGCAATATATGTCTCTTTCTTATTTAGGTAGTCTTCTGTTAATTGAGTAGATTGCTCATTGGTTTCGATGATGTCGGCAATTTCGTTGGGGCTATAGCTAATACTTAAATCCAAAATCCTTGTTGATGTTTCCAGCAGCGTATCAGTAAAAGTGGCGTTGTCTTGGCTTTTGTGCTTTGCTAATTCCGTATCTGCAACCATGAAAACAGCAGAATAAAAGATGCAGATAGTGGCCAATATGAGCAGATATCTTTTGAGTATTGGCTGTTGACCGCAACCGTTTTCAGTAGCTGGCAGTAAACAAAAGACGTTTTTAATGTCTTCTGTGGTTAAAAGGCAGAATCGGAGTAAAGCGATTATTCCTGCAAAAATTGAAAAGCTAATAACAACTTTTATGATTTGAGCCGTGATAAACGATGCACCAGTGATATAGCTTAGACCGAAGTTAGTTAAATAAGTTGTGTATGAGCTAATTTTGCCAATCTCAAACAGCAAAATGCTGCTAGATGTTTGAAAAGGTATGCTGCGATTATTAAGAGCGTTAAGAAATTCTTCTTTTGTGGCATAGGGGGTTTCGGGGGATTGCACTATGTAGGCAAGGCAAAGTATGCCAAGAGTTAACACCAAAGCCAAAGAAAAAGCTTTTGCTCTGAAGAATCGAGGTGCATATTCTTGCTTACAAAACTTTTGTGCAGCCCAAAAGACCACATAGAATAGCGGAACTGCTATCCAAGCAAGTGCCCATTCTTTTTGGTTCCATAACGGAGCATGGATAAAAAGCAGAGATGCGGAAATGAGAGCAAGAATAAATAGCACTACAAAGCTAATCGTCCACTTCTTGTTGAATTTAAAGAAGCGACTTTCTTTGTTGTACAAATATTGCTTATGGGCGCGATTGACAGTAATGTTGTAAATAGAACCAATTGCGGCAGGGATTGCAACAATAAATACTGCAATAAGAAATGCGTAGCTAGGTAAAAACGGAAGAGCATTTCCCATGATCGTAATGAACGCAAGGAAAGGGATAGCCTTCGTTAGGTAAAAGATGAAAGGTTTTTGGGACAACTGCTGAATGATCTGTTTAGGTTTTGTAAGTGTTGTGCTTTTAGGGCGATGTGAATCCAATTGCATTGAATGCCTTTCCGTTTACGTTTAGGTTGAGGCGAATTACAGAAGTGTTTGCCTATTCTATCAGGTGATTTGCAGTTTTTTATAAACCGAGGTAAGTAAATAGGTAGTTAGTCCTAGACAAGCTTGGAGTGGAAAGCAACTTTACACTAAAGGGGGAATCCCTCAAAGAAATGAGAACAAAGCTAGAGTTCGTTATTGTTTTCTAATCCTGTTTTTATGTTGGTGTAACGTCCCAGCCTCAACTATCCAAAATACTAGATTGCCTATTGGGTGGGCGATATGCGGGACACCTGCATAAGCTGCTATGCGCTATGATCTAAGAACGATAGAAGCCACTGACCTGGCTTTATATATGTCGCAACAAATAGGAGATCAACATGGTAGCTAGCAATAAATACGCAATCCAAAAAGAAGACGCTATACGTATGGCGCAGCTCGCAGGCATAGAATTCGTTGAGCCTAATCCACTTCGAGCTTTGATGCTATTTCAGCAGGCTGAAATTGGTCTTCGTATCGATATCGCTGATGGTCAGACGTATTACGCCAAGCGCCTTAACGAGGCTATAGAAGGTCAGCAGAAGGCGCGTGCATTGGTGAACGCCGGCAAAGGTATTTTGATAGCTGAATAATTTCGGGTTGGAATGTAGGCTCGTAAAAATATAAGATTGAACAAATCACACAAGGAAGAGGAATTAATGCTGGACAAGGAGCCAATAGACGAATATTTGACTACAGGCTCAGTTGAGGAGTCTAACTTTCGCAGTGTGATTCTTTTTGGGCGCAATTCGGCTTCTTATAAGTTTGCTCTTGCTAAGGCTCTTTTCGAATTAGCTAGGCAGGGTAAAGATTCGGTAACTCTCGAGCAGCTTTCTAATCCCTATACCAAGCACCTCATCGAACATGTGAAGAAGCATCCTAGGCAAACAACTAACCGGTCGAGCAAGTTCATGGATGCTTGTGTGGACTATGCGGGCGGTTTAGTAACGTATGACCAGCTAATTTCTACAGCAGTCAAATTTGGCTTCAATAATGTTTTAGATGCTTTTCAAAATCAAACGAACTTCCTAATCTTATTTCGAAGTACGCAAAAGCTCTTAAACCTAGGGGTGTGTTCTATCTCAGTTTTAAACTTGGGGATTACGAAGGGCTAAGAAATGGGCGTTGGTTTACTGATCTTACCGAAGCATCTTTTCGTGCTTTAGTAGATGCGATTGATGATATCGAAATAGAGAAGATAGACATTACGGCGGACGTGCGTCCTGGAAGGTCTAGCGAGAAATGGCTTAACGCGTGGTGCGTTAGAGTTTAGGTTCCTATCATTATTTGATCGCGGTACTTTCTGATTTTTTGCATAATATGTATTCTTAGAATATGGAGAATTGATTCCATATGAGGTAGACAAGAAAAACGAAAAATCGGAATAGCGGCACTGCAATAGTATCGCTTGCTTTTAATAGCAACATAAAGGAGAAAGCATGGTTGGTAGCCATTCATTAGAGAACCCAACGCGGAGCCATCTGTTATCTGGTCTTGCTGCTTTTGCGGTAGCAATGGTGGTTGCTCTTATACTCACAGTTCCTTCAACCGCTTTTGGTATGCAAATCTTCGTTAAAACTCTTACAGGTAGCACCATCACGCTTGAGGTAGAACCCACCGATCGCATTGAAGATGTTAAGGCGAAAATACAGGATAAAGAGGGGTTCTTGCCTGTTGAACAAATTCTTGTTTTTGCCGGAAAAACTCTTGAAGACGAAAATACCCTACAGGATTATAACGTCCAGAAAGAAACCACCCTTCATCTTCTGTTACGTTTGGGAATAGAACAAGAAATAGAATTAAGCGCAATTGAGGGAGATACGTTAGCTAGTTTAGAAGGGCAGGCTATCACGGTTACATGCGCGGGCAACAAACAAGTTCAAGGTCATCTTGAATTTGAGGAGCCAGATACCGTATTGTCGGTAGGTGAAATTACCGTGAACGCAACCTTTGTCCCTGATGATAAGTTGTATGAGTCAATTCCGTGTTCTGTTTTAATAACTTGTTCGGCAAAGACAGCTGATGATGAGGGGAATAATCCATCATCTGATTCTAGCCAGTCTTCTGTTGATGATGCTGACAGTGAATTGTTGGGCGGTAAGCCAAATAGCGCTAATACTAAAGATAATTCACCAACTGCGGGGAGCACGCTGGCAAAGACTGGAGACAAGACTCTTGTATCTGCACTAGCTTTTACGTTTTGTGCTCTTGCATCGGTAGCGATGGCGGGGTTTGCTTTGAGAAAACGCAGTTTCTGATGAAAAACCAACAATGTGTAAGTAATAAAAGGAGCTCTAGTGAGCTCCTTTTTTAAAACACCTAATTGAGATAAGAAGATGTTTTATCTTCTTATTTTTTTAGTTTGCGGCGAATGCCTGCTGTGGCGCCAGCGGCAAGTGCGGCAAGTAAGCCTGCAGCTCCCGCTATGAAGCCAACGTTACTTGTTTCTCTGTTGTTCTGAGCAGTTTCGCTCTGTTCTGCGTTGGGCTCCTGAGAGTTGGTTAAACTTATTTCTCCTGTTGCTTCTGTAGCATTGCTTTCGGCAGCATTACCGGTGTTCTTGTTTGAACCTGATGTATTTCCTGATTGTCCCGATGATTCGGGCGTTTGAGGCTTGGTTGTTCCATCAGGACCATTTGATTCTGGGCTGCCAGAACCGTTCGATCCGTTATGGCCAGGGTCGGGGTTCGGATTGGGGCTTGGGTCCGGATCTGGCTCCGGGCTCGGGTTAGGATCGGGATCGGTAGAGCCTCCGGGTAAGCCTGATGCAATTGCTTGCTCGATTAGTTCAGAAATTTGGTTGGTGGCATCTGAATTTACGAGCGCAGCTGCGGGTGAACTAAGCGCATCGTATGAAGTCAGCAGAGCCTGAAGCATAGGAATATCCTGAGTGCTAGGAGAATCTGGAAGCTGGGAAATAACTTGTTGCGCATTTTGCGCCCACTGGCTGGCTTGTTCAAGAGCAGACAGTTTCTCTATTGCGCCACCTTCTTGAAGAAGCTTAATTGCTTTTCCGGCAATAAGATTTTTATCGTCAGCGGTCATGCCTTCAGGGAAGGATGAAATTCCAATAAGTCTATCTGCTTGCGCATCCTGAAGGGCAGCTTGGCTTGCTGCTAGCAAGGTAGACGCGTTGTTAAAGGTAACCGAGCCCTCTGTAGCTAAATTGACTGTTTCATCATGGAGGTTTCGCCAAGCCTGTTCAACTTTGCCTGCGCGATCTTTCGTTGATGGAATGCTGTTAATTTGTTCGCGTAAATCATCCAATAACGAATCTGCTTCTGCTTGCGAGTTTACAGAGCCCAAATTTTCCTTCATGGAAGCGAAGGCGTTGGTAAGCATTTCGGTATCGTAGCGCGTGAATTCCCCTTGTGCTGCTTGCTGTTCGATGTTATCAACGGCGGTTTTCACTTCGGATAACTGCTGCTCAATATAGGATTCAAGCGACTTGTTTGTTACCGTAATTTCATAGGACAAATCATAATCATAGGCAGATGCTTTAAAGGTGTAAGTGCCTTTCGTTAGGGGTGAATTGTTGGGGGTGTTTTTAGCCACTAACTCGTTTTCGGTAATTTCTGGTCCAGAAACAAGTGTCCACTCAAGAGAGGGCTGATTGGGAACAGCTACCGTATTGTTTGAGTTTGGCTGATAGTAGAATACGACCGGGGGCTTGCCTGATGTCTGCACATAGGAAACCAGGTCGCTTACCATGAGTTCTTGTCCTGCGTTTGATGAAAGGTTTGCGAGGTCTACCTCACCAGGGCTTGGCTGAAGCGGTTCAAGAACGAAATATGACTGGTAAGTTGCTTTATTGTTGATAACCGACAAATAGGTATGAGTTCCAGCAAGAGGTTCGTTTCCTTGCACAGCAGAAGAGCCAAGCGTATTACTCTTGATCTTAATGAACGGATCAACCTTTAAGGTGCCGTTATTGTTGAAAGCGCCACCCGAATTAGTTTTGATTTCTGATTGGGTTTCGGTTGAATTGGTAACCGTAAGTGTTGCGTCAGAGGGAACCGTGATAGAAAACGTGCCGCAATCTATTGTGTTCCCGTTGGTGTTAAGAATCACGTTGTTGGTTACAGTAACCGAGCTTTTCAGTGTTGCATTATCCCAAAGACGCACGGTACTACCATCAGAGGCAGCATTAAGTGCATCATCTAAGGTTGCATAGGTTGTTGACCCGTCACTATTTATTACTTCGAACTTCCCTAGTAAGGTGGCTTGGTAAGCGTCAGAAGATAACGATGGGTATCCTAGTTGATAGTTAGCGGCTGGACTTTTTGAAGGGTCATGGTTTGCGCCGAAAGACTCACGGTTTGGTAAATTCGGGGTTGTGATAGTGGAAGATCCCACAAGGAAATAGGTTTCCTGTAGTGCCGATGAGTTAGTAGGGGAGTCGTTCCAGGTTGGATCGATAGCATACCATGCTCCATCAATAGCAACGTAGTTCCATGCATGTTGCTCGCCTGTACCGTTATTACCGTTATAAGCCCAGCCTTCAATATAGGCGTTTTCTATACCTGCTCTATCAAGGAGGACTTTCATGGCGGTGGCATAGCCATAGCAAACGGGTCCTTGGGAGCTGTCGTTATTGCTCAAGATGCCGCTAGCTGCTGTGCGCGAAAAGTTAGACGCACCTACACCGTTGGAGTTGTACGTGTTGTTCTGGACAAGCCACTGATTGAAATATCGAACTGCGAGAACGGGATCGGTGGGAGCATTTGCAACGATTTCGGTGACTTTCTGTCCAAACTGGCTTTGGTAGGTTGAAAGATTTTCAGCGGTAAAGCCATCAACGAAGTAGGAATCGTACGAAGGCTTTAGGTCAAGCGCATAACGCATGTTGCCTAGGTCTTGCCACGAGAGTTTTGAAAAATCGATCCAGAAATATTCAGGATGGTCGCGCAGTACTGCGAAGAGCACTCGTCCGAGAGAATTCTCTTGTCCCGCAGGAACGTATAGTTCAACAGGACTTGGATTATTAGGATCGGTGAGCTCGGGAAGTTGAGAGGCTAAGTTATCGTAGAGAGATTGCTGGGTGGAATTAAGTTGGTCTCGGAAATAGCCCGAAGATTCTTCGATGGGCTCCCAGACAGCATAAAGAGTAACCGTAGCATTGGTATCTTTTGCTCCACCAATGTTTTCGACTTCCTGTAAATCTATATAAGATGCTGTGGAGCTGTTAGGGTCAGTACTCCACCCAATAAAACGGTATCCTAGACGATTGAATGTGTTTGAAGGGAGAGGTGATAGGCCGTCGTCCCATGTTCTAGGAATGGGATCGATAGATCCTTCGCCACCATTGGAATTGAATTGAATGGTATATGTGTTGGGAGTGCGTTTTGCATAGAGGGTTTGACCATTAAAAGGCTGAGAAGTTTGGTCTTGTATTGTTGAAGGAGTAAAGCCGGTCCCATCCTGAAAATCAGAGGTGGTATACCATTGGGGAAGTGTGCTGGAATACCCTTCGAAAGTATTAAGTTCTGAGATTACAAACGTATCGAATGTTTTTCCAGGAATAGTAGGAAGAATCACTTTTTCTAATGGGTTATTGTTTCCGACAAAACCATCACCTTCGAGTTTGGTGTTTTTGCTCAGGTCGATTACCTTGAGCTTATTCCAGTCAAGGTGAGCGAATTTCAAATTGGGCAGCATGGAAAGATCTATCTTTTCAAGATAGTTACTGAAGACTTCTATGAATTCCAGCTTGGTGTTATGGGAGAAATCGATATTCTTTAGTTTATTGTTGCGCAGATAGACGCTGAGGAGTTCAGGGTTTCCGGAAAGGTCGACCTTTTCAAGATGGTTATCCTCAGCGTTGAGAAACGTTATATTGGGGAATAATTCTATGCCTTTTAGGCTGGTAATTTGCTTTTTAGTTATAACGATCTCAGTGATAGCTTCGCGCTCGGCAAGAGTGAGTACACCATCGGAGCCTGCACCGTTAAGGTTGGCAGGGTTTTGAACCCATTCTCTGAATGTTTTATCAGGAAAAGTTGTTTCATCAATAACAATATCGCCCTCTTTAAGAGTAGAGGATTGCGAGATTTCATTTTGACTGGTTGTTGATGCTGGAGCCGATTCAGCTTTTATCGTAACATCTGATCCATTTTGGGTAGTTGTATTGTTGTTTTCGTCTTTAGCTGAAGTTGCCTCCGAGGAAGTAAGTGTGTTGTTTGTTGTGCTTTCTTCTAGGGAAGGAAGAGTGTCGGTGGTGGTAGTAGTTTTTTCGGGGCTCTCACTCGCATTGTTTGTGGTAGCTTCAATAGGGGGAGGCTGTTCATCGTGCGTTAAAGTATCTTGTGCATATGCGCTGGAAATAGGTGTAGCCATAGAAAAGGCTAACATGGCTGCTAGCGCGGTATTGGCGGGTCGGTTGACTTTTGTCATTAATTACTCCTTTTAATGTTTAAATAGTTAAAATGCTATTAAAATAGTAGCAATTATTACATACATTTCATTTTGAAGAAACACGTTCAAATACAATTCACGCATTTGTTTACTTTCGGCATTCTTTACTGATTATGTTTCGGTGAAATATATGCTTTTTCTTTGTGGGTTTTTACGTATAAAAGCACAAGAACGAACTTTCGTTTTCGAGCTATGTATGCTTTCCTTCTAGCTCGACCTTCGGTTTTGATTGAGCGCTATTTTTGTTTGTTTAAAAGCATCGAGAAACTTTTACATTTTGAGGTTTTCCTTTTAGAGAGTTAGTTGGTTTATACTGCCAAACGGCTTTGATGATGGGCTGTGCAGCTGAAGTTTTTTTCTTAATTTGTCTAGTTGCTGTCAGCCTTTCTATAAGACTTTGTGTATGAATAAGCCTACTTTTATTGAATGATGATTAAGCTATTAGTTAAGCAAGATAGGAAGACTCGTCATGAAGAGATGGATTCTAACAATACTTATGGGCTTTTGCTTTGCTTTGGTGATTGCTCCCGGATTAGCGTTCGCTTCTCCAGGCGATTGGACTTATGATGCCAGCGATGAAACTTTAACTTATGTTGACGATAGCAGCATTGTGCTTAATAACGTAACTGTAGATTCTGATAATTCCAATTGTCTTTCGATTGGTTGTAATTTATCCAAAGAATTCATTTCTCTTGATTTGAGTGGTAGCGTAACGGATAAGGAAGGAAATGCATTCATTATTGCAGGGATTGGGGATAATGCTTTTACCTACTGCCATTCCCTTAAATCTGTTGTTATTCCAGGCTCCGTTAAATGCATCGGATATGCTGCTTTCTGTGGGTGTATAAATCTTTCCAAGATTGAGATTCACGATGGTGTCAAAAGTATCGGGAATAATGCTTTTACTGATTGTCGTTCTCTTGAATCTATTACTATTCCAGGTTCTGTTGAATACATCGGATATGCTGCTTTTTGTTACGATCATTCCCTAAAAACAGTGACGGTGTTTGCAATGGATCCGCCTAAGCTTGATCAAGATGCGTTCTTTGAGTGTCCTACTATAATTGAAGTTCCTCATAGCAAAGAACTTATCGAAGCTTACAAAAACTCTTGGTCGCAATACGGTGACAAAGTTGTGGGTATTGCTGATCATTACTTAGCTAAAACAGAGGCAAAGGATCCAACCTGTACTGAAGATGGTAATAAAGAATACTGGATCTGCAAATGGTGTGACGAATGCTTTAGTGATGCTGAAGGTCAGGAATATATCGACCCCGCCGAGACCGTAATTTCCGCAACTGGTCATGATTGGGGAAATGACGGCTACTGTACCGTGTGTGGTTCTATTAATCCTGATTTCACACCCTCAATTATCTCTGGCATCAAAACCACTTGGCATAAAGGTAGCGGTGCGGTTTTAACCTTTATCTCAAATGCTGCTTTTGATGATTTCCAAAAGGTTCAGGTGGATAACATAGATGTCAACCCTTCAAATTACACGGTAAAAAGGGGGAGCACCATTGTTACCCTGAATGCCTCCTATCTGGATTCTCTTTCTGTTGGAGAGCACACGTTAAGCATTGTGTCTGATACTGGAATCGCTACGACTGAGTTTGTTGTTTCTGCTGCCGAAGAACAGGGTATCGAAGGACAAGCGGCGAGCAATACTGTCCTGGATGACGATAGTAAGCAATTGCTTCCCGAGACTAGTGATGGATTAATGTTGCCAATAGGGTTATTTTTTGTCCTTGTTCTAGTCTCGGTTGTTGTAGGGATAATCGCTTATAGAAAGCTGCATTTATAGCTGAAACTTCATGCCCGTGTTGATGACGTTCTTAGATCTGTTAGACATGGCTAATGGGTGCCCACTTGCTTGATGTCGTACGGTGTTGCCTGGTAAACATAATAGTTCAGCCAGTTGGTGTAGAGCAGCTGCGCTGCGGCACGCCAATTGGAAATAGGACGCTGATTAGGGTCATCGTTGGGGAAGTAGTGCTTCGGAATTGCGGGGTTTAAACCTTTTTTAACATCGCGTTTGTATTCATTGGCTAAGGTGTCGGTGTCGTATTCGGGGTGGCCGAAGACAAAAAAGTGACGACTGTTTGTGCTTTTAGCAATGAATACACCTGCTTCGTCGGATACTGCTATCAATTCTAAATCTTGTTTTGATGCAATATCTTCCGCATATACGCCGGTGTAGCGTGAATGAGGTGCATGTACCACATCATCAAACCCACGCACCAAAGGGGAACTTGGCTTTAAAATATGATGCTCAAATACACCGGTGAGTTTTTCTGGAAGCATGTGTTTCTGAACGCCGTAATGGTAATAAATACCCGCCTGAGCACCCCAGCATAAATACAAGGTAGAAAATACATTGGTTTTGGCCCATTCGAAGATATTACACAGTTCGGGCCAGTAATCCACTTGCTCGAATTCCATCTTTTCTACGGGTGCGCCTGTAATAATCATGCCATCGTAGTGTTTTTCTTGGATGTCATCTAATCCAACATAAAAAGACTTTAGATGTTCTACCGGTACGTGAGAGGAATGATGGGTAACAGTTTGTAAGAGGTCTATTTCTACCTGAAGAGGGGTATTGGATAATTTTCTCAAAATTTGCGTTTCTGTTTCAATTTTGAGGGGCATCAAGTTCAGGATAAGCACCTTCAATGGGCGGATATCCTGGTGGATTGCCCGGTGCTCGGTCATAACGAAAATATTTTCGCTTTCTAGTACCCCTGTTGCAGGAAGGGTATCGGGAATTCTAATAGGCATACGTGCATCTTCCTTTTTGGAATTAGTAAGAAATTACTGGTAATGATTAGAAAATACTGCTGCTACAAAACAGGTTTGTCAATTGAATTTCAATTGTTTATAGCTGGTTATCGAAAACTTCTCTTACACGAATTCGTGAATGTTATTTGGCGTGACGCAAAGCGGTTCTATAATCGCAAGGACGAAATGAATTTATGATATTACTAAAGCATCTCAGTTGTGAAATTGCACTGCGTAAATGACGTCAGTTAAACAAGGGCTTTTTGTATGGGTAGCTACAGCTAGTAATACATAGCAGGTAAACAGCCTTTTATACGAGGCGGGTAAATAATAAAGGAGATTAGTATGACTCAGTCAATCAGCACCATTTGTGTTCAGGGCGGTTACCATCCTGGGGATGGGGAGCCAAGGCAGGTGCCAATTTATCAAAGCACTACCTGGAAATATGATACCAGTGAACATATGGGTAAGCTGTTTGACTTGGAAGAATCAGGTTACTTTTATACTCGTCTCCAAAACCCAACGAATGATTACGTTGCAAATAAAATTTGCGAACTCGAAGGTGGTACTGCCGCAATGCTTACCTCTTCAGGGCAAGCAGCAAATTTCTTTGCGGTGTTTAATATTGCCGGCAATGGGGACCATGTTGTATGTTCTTCAGCTATTTATGGCGGTACGTATAACCTGTTTGCACATACCATGGCACGTATGGGTTTGGAATGCACCTTTGTAACACCTGATTGCTCTGATGAGGAACTTGAAGCGGCATTTAAGCCTAATACTAAAGCAGTATTTGGGGAAACTATCGCTAACCCTGCTCTTTCTGTTTTGGATATTGAACGTTTTGCGAAGGCTGCGCATAACCATGGCGTTCCACTGATTGTAGACAACACCTTCCCAACGCCTGTAAACTGCCGTCCAATTGAATGGGGAGCAGATATTGTTACGCATTCCACTACTAAATACATGGATGGCCATGGTTGTGGTGTAGGCGGTTGTATTGTTGATTCTGGCAAGTTTGACTGGAATAAATATGCTGATAAATTCCCTGGATTAACCACTCCTGATGAAAGTTATCATGGTGTGGTTTATACCGAACGTTTCGGTTTGGAAGGTGCCTTCATTACAAAAGCAACGGCTCAGCTGATGCGTGACTTTGGTTCAATCCAGTCTCCTCAAAATGCATTTTTACTAAACATGGGTCTTGAAAGCTTGCATGTGCGTATGGCCCAGCATGTTAAGAATGGTCAGGTGGTTGCTGAATTCTTGCAGGCGCATCCAAAGGTTTCTTGGGTTCGCTATAGCGGTTTGCCGGGAGATGAATACTATGAGTTGGCTCAGAAATACTTACCTAATGGTGGTTGTGGCGTTGTAAGTTTTGGTGTTGCTGGTGGTCGTGCTGGTGCGGAAACCTTTATGAAGAATTTGAAGCTTGCACAAATTGCAACACATGTTGCTGACGCACGTACATGCGTACTGCATCCTGCAAACGCAACACATCGCCAGATGAATGATGAAGAACTTGCGGCTGCTGGTATTAGTCCGGATTTGATTCGTCTTTCCTGTGGTATTGAAGCAACGGAAGATCTGATTGCTGACATTGAGCAGGCTCTTGCTGCGGTGTAGAACCTAACTAAATATCAAAATGTTTAAGGGCTGCTATCGCGTATTGCGAGGCAGCCCTTATTGCTTGTTACTTAACATAGAGTGTCGAAAAGAATTACTGATCGCGCGTTCATGGTTTTGGTGAATCGTGGAGATGCGGACTTGTTATTGTGCGGTTTATTCAATTTTGACGGTTTTATCTGAGTGCTTTGCCGCTTTAAGAGCGTTTTCGTGTAGTTGGTGGCATTTTTTACAACCTGTGCCCATAATCTTGATGACGATACTGCTGTTGTCTGCATGAGAAGTAGGCCTGTGGGTATCTCTGCAGGTACAAGCCGTTTCTTCTATGGTATGTAGGTCACAACAATTATCATTATCTTTTTTATTTTTCTTTGTAAAAACATTTCCAAAAATAGACAGTTTATTCCTTTCTCTTTGCTTCTAGCTGTTTTTAGCAGCTTGGTTTTAATAACAAGATTGTGAACTGATCCTTTTCAGGAATTATTCGTAACGATGTACGGGAATCTGTTATGAGAATAGAGGCTGGAGTGCGTTGAATAGGTATCCACTTACTATCATGCCAATAAGGCCTACTCCCACGAATGTTCCCAAGAGTTTTGGCTTTACCACTCGCGAGAGCATGGTGAGCGAAGGGATGGAGCTGCATGCACAGAACGGTGTGACTGTTCCGAGTAGTGCACCTATGACGTCCTGCCTGTGTACCCTGCAATTGCTTAATGAAAACAACCGAACTATTTACTCCGCTCAACTCCTTGCAAATTCTTGATTGTTCAGAATCTCAATTAGAATATTTGTGCATTTCATTCTTTTTCTATTTCCATGGTCTCCATCTGTTTGTGCGTGATGCCGTTCTTTCTGCCTTGGCCTTCCCAGTACCGTGTGGAGGCGGCGATGAAAATCCGTTTCGGCAGAGGCATGCGAGTGCTGATATCCTGGTTTTCGCCGCGATCTGATAGAGCTCCGTATCCTACGATGGTTGCCCGCTTGGGGATGACGGCGCGCTGTACATGGTGGGTCTCCCCGTTCACTAACCTAATGAACGCTTGCTGAATAGGAATAGCGCGTTCGAGCATGGTTTTCATGGGGGTGTCGTAACCGCCGAACTTCACTTTGCTTGCATAGAGAACTTCGTTACTTTGCGCGATAAGAGGGTATGCGTTTACGGCTTAAATGATGGTTTGGGAAAAACAGAAAAATACTACTTATTTAGTAACAATTAATGGAATGCATCATAGGAAGCGACAGGTGAGGATGCGTCCATCTTACGATTCGGTGCATCCTCACGTTTGGCATTTGCTTTGGCGTTAAAAAGTTCCTTATTTACGTTTTCGGCTGTGTGCGTATACCGCTAGAGCAAACGAGCCTACCAGGATTGCTGCGATGCCGATGATGACATAGGAGAGCGGATCGTCGGTCGGATTCAATGTGGTGGGGAAGTTAGGAGTTTTGCCATTGGTATCGTTTTCGATGCTGTTGGGGGTTGACGGTATCGCCGGGCCGCTAGGCTCGTAGCCTTCATGATAACTGTTGAAGAACTCCAAGGCTTCGGCGGATGATCCGTCGGGGTTCGAATAGGATATGGTTACCTCCGGTATCAGCGCGCCATCTTCGGCGGTGCGTGAACCAATTGTCAACGTGACGGTTTCGACGCGTGCGTCGTAGGTCATCCCGTTAAGCGTTGCACTTGTTCCGTCGCTGCTGTATTGTGCGCCTTCTGGTATGACCTGCCGTACTTCGTAGGTGAAGGTTTGTCCGATCAAGTCCTCGCTATAAGGGATGTTGATAGGGCCGAAGGAGAATGCTCCTGCGGTGTTTGCAACCTGTAGCGTCGATGGAAGCGGGGCGGATTCGCTGTTTTCTCCCACGGCGGTGATGGAGAATTTGAACATACCGTCTTCTAGCGGACGGGAACCTGTCTCGTCGAGGTAGCGAACGTGTCCATCGAAGGAGGTTGAGGCGGGCTTAGAAATGTGGGTGTTGGAGAAAACGGGTAGGGTAGTATCTTCCGCCAATCCACCGGTTCCTTCGAGCTTCTGCCAAGGACCGTAATCTCCGGAAGGATCGATGGTCCGCTTCGAGACCGTCGAACTGAATTCCAGCGTATTGGAGCCGCTCTTGCTCTGTCCCGTGACAACTACAAGATATTGCGCGGTGTCATACGATATCCCCGAGGCCGTGTAGTTGTTATCCGCGGTCGCCGAAGGTGGAAGGCTCTCGCTCAGCAGGAAAGCCCGGGTTGTGCTTGATCCCAGCGGGGTGGAAGCCTGAAGCGATGGGAACTCGATGGATCCGTCGGCGGCGTTGCGGGCGACCATGGGCGCGCCGAGGGGTACCTCCGATACCGGGTCGATCTCTTGCGCGTAAAACGCGAACTCGCCGTCAGCAAGCGTCGCATCAGAAAGCTCCTTTTGTGCCTTCAAGGTGAAAGACCCTCCGGTCGAGCGGTATTCGTTGACGAAGTTGATTCCGAAAACGGGCTCAGACCCCACACTGTAGGAGAGGGAGTCAAGGGAGAGCTTGCCGGTTGCGCTTGCCTTCGCGGAAATGGTTACCGTGAAGGCGGTCGTGTCGTAGGTGACACCTTCAAGAGGTTCGGTTCCGCTGGGAATGCTTTCCTTAACTACGTAGCGATGCTCGCCAGGCTGGGTGATTTGCAAACCTTTCAGCAAGAAGCTAACAGGGACGCCTGCTTCCGCGGAGCGGTTGACGGCGACGATGGCGTTGCCGTCGGCATCGCGCACGGGCGTGGTGCCGTCTTCCTCGAACAGCTGGAAGACGAAATCTCCCGATGCGGCCGCCTTTCCCTTCAGTACTTCGAGCCCGCCGATGGGCATCGAGAGCGGGGTATAGGATTTGGTATTAGTGAATGTGGCTACGCTCGTGCTGTTTCCGACGATGGTGCCTTGCGTATCGGTCGAAGACGTCAAATATCCCGAGGCGGATTCGTCTTGCTCGGAAACGCTGTAGGAGGCTCCTGCCGGTAGTCCGTTTATCGTCAGAGTAGAGCCGTTAGCTTCGGGGGAAGCGGCAAGGCTGAACGATGCGGTTCCGTTCTCGAAGAGGATGGAGGTTTTTGCGCCGGTCCCGTCTTCGGCATCGAATGTGCCCGAAAGGGGCGCGCCTTTGCTGTCAGTCACGTTCACCGCGAACGAGAATGTGCGGCCGGCTTCGGCTTTGGCTTCGTCCTCAGCAGCATCGCCGCTGATCTTCTTGGTGATGGTCAGTGAGCCGTATTCGTTTTTCACGTTGAGGAAACACGCTGCGGTGACTGCATCGGCCTGTACAGTCCCCTCCACTGTGCTCGTGTTTTGCTTGGAGGCTTCGTTGATGCCCGAGGATACGGTATAGCCTTCGTCCTCAAGATTGCCGGCATTGGTCTCGGTGACGGTGAATTTGGTGGAAGGGGAGAGCTTGGGAATGAGGATACCTTCGCTGCCTTTCACTCCGTCGATGGTGGCGATGCCGGTGCTCGTGCCATTGTCTCGCTTAAATTCGATGGTAATGTTTTCGCTGGTTCCTGCGGAATCATATTTCTTTGCAGGTAGCGACTTCGTTGCTGAGTCGGTGGGGCTGAAAAGGTTCTCGATGATGATTTCGTAGGTACAGGGCGTGTTTTTATCGCCGGAGTTGCCCCCGATGATGTTCACGATTGCCAGCACTCCCGACTGCTTGATGTTGGTGAAGTTCGCAGCGGCGGCGGTGCTCCCGATGGTGCCTTCGGCGCCGTCGTTCAGCACGAGGTAGTCGCTGCTGATGTTGGTTTCGGTAATCTGGTAGCTGGTTCCCTGGGGAATGTCTTCAATTGTCGCGGTTTGACCGTCGGCGAGTTTGACAGGAAGCGATCCGTTTTCGTCGAGTGCGACCTGCGTGCTTTCGGTGCCGTCTATGGAGACCGGATATGATCCCGAAAGCGAATTGCCCTCAGCGTCTTTCAACGTGATGGAGAAGCCGAACTGCTCGCCCTCGCTTGCTCCGTAGGCGTGCTTCGTCAGCGTCAGCGAGCCGTACGCCCACTTTTCGTTCAGAAACGTCAGTGAATCAATTTGCTCGTTTTCAGTTATGGTTCCAGACGAGCTCTCAGAGTCTGCCCCTTGTGCTTGGGCCGAGGATGTTTTGCTTACGCTTGTTGAGTAGCCGTCGTTTGCGCTTTCTTGCACTTGGTATTTCGACCCCACGGGGAGTCCGCAGATGGCTATGGATTGCCCGTTGGCGAGGGCAATCTTGTCGTTTTCGAGGGATAGAACCCCGTTTTCATCCGCGGTGGCGGTTCCCAGCGACCATGCATCCCAATTCGAGGGCGCTTGTCCTTGGAACAACCCGTAGGCGAATTGGCCTTGCAGAGGGTTATCGTTTTCATCGGTGAGCTTTACCTCGAAGGAAAACGATTTCGACGGGTCGGCGTCGTTGCCGGCTACCTGCTTGGTCAGCGTAAGGGACCCACCCTGCTTGGTGTTAGTGAACAATACGGTGGATTCCCCTTCAACGATGGATTGCTCTTCGGTTTCGTTTGAGGAGCTTGAGGCGGTTTCGCTTCCGTTTGCGGTGATCGAATACGAAGCGGCGAAACCACCGTCATTTACTTCCTTCACGGTATAGCGGGTGCCTTCGGGCAGGCTTTCGAAGGTGGCAGATTCTCCATCTTTCAGACTGAACGTTGCAACGCCGTTGTTAAGTGTGATCATTTCGCTTGCGCCTTCGTTCGTGGAGAACGGAATGGTGCCGGACAAGGCATTGCCCTCCGCATCAGTGAAGGCTACCTCAAAGTTGTAGGCATGATCGGAATCGGCGGGGAGCAGAGGTAAATACTCACTTTGTGTTTCCACATGCTTTTTAACGGTGAGCGATCCCGTCTTTTGCGTCGGGGCGATGGCGAACGTGCCATTGTTGCCGAGGCGGGCGGAAAGCAGCGGGCGTCCGAGACTTGAATAGTCGCTTATGCTGATTTGTTTGACATAAGGTGCTGAAGCTGTGGCATTCGGGTTTTTGGCGTAGTCTTGCAGCATGGCTGAAACGATGTATTTCGGCGTTCCCTTTTTGACGGAATATTGTCCGTTGGCGGATTGGAAGAAGCTTCCGCTATCGAATGAAGAGTCGCTTGCCGTCGTGTATGCCTCGACGGACGTAACGGCTTCAGCGGGAACTTCGGTTCCGAATTCAAGATTGTTGGCCTGGTAGTAGGTGTCGAGGAAGTAGTACGTCTGTCCCGGCTCGGGTGCGGACTCCAACGGGACGAGTTGGTTTTCATCTGGGGTTTGACCCTCAGCAATATCAGTTCCTGCCGCAAGGGTGTAAAGGGGAGTATCTTGCGTGAACGAATAATACGAGTTCGTTGAGGCGGCAACAGTGGACATTACTGTTTCGGCGACGGCGGAGGTGCCGTTTCCTTCGAATGCGTTGGTATACAGAAGGTATTGTCCCGAAGCGTTCTTCGTTGCGGAGGATCCGAGTACTTCCTCGATTTCGGCGGAGGTCACCTCTTCTCCCGATGTGATGCGGTTGGTTAGCTGTGTAACGCTTTCACGCGGCCCGACTTCGTAGACCAAACGTAGCGGAACTGTTGATTCGGCATCGGAGTCGAGCGTCATTGACACGCTTTCGTCCAGGTGCTCGGTGACGTATGCTTTGCGCGCGGGGATGCTGTCGGCGGGGATGGTGAGCAGAAGCTGCTGGTTACCAGTTTCTAAGTTGGTTTCAACCATTACCACGAAATCATAGAGCGGGACATCGTCTCCGGTGTATTGGCTCTCGATGTTACCGATGTAGAAATACGTTTGGCATACGGAGCTTGCACCGGCTGCCACAGCCGCTTCGATGCTCGCTTTAGCAGATGGTGTAGCATTGTTTTCCCAATCACCTGTTTTCGCCGCCGCCAAAACTTCGTTGGAGGCGAAAGTGTACCCAGCACTTCCGGTTTTCACCATGGCGTGGGAGGGGTCGACGAACCACGAAACGTAGTTGGAGTAGTCGTTCGCTCCACGGTAGGCGAATTGACCATCGCTGTAGGCATCGTACAGCAGGCTGTAAGCGTCCCATCCCAGGTTGTAGCGCGTGTTCAACGAGTTCATGATGTAATCGACCTCGTGATATGATTCCACGTCCCAAGGGTCCGCAAAGCTTGCTGACATGGCTTGCGCCGCCTTTGATCCATCGAGAAGATTGCCTTGGTAGAGGATTCCCTGGATTCTTTTTACGTTCATGAGATTGCCGATGTTGTCTTGAACTCTCAGGCGATCTGAAGAATCGGAGGCTGTGCCTTCTCCTTCATTTACAGGGGAGTTGTATTGGATGCCGAGAATGCGATCCACCGCTGCGCTGAACCCTCCGCTCAATGCGCCGGCATCCGTTGCGAGATAGTAATCGCTTGCTCCATCGAAGGCGTAATCGTTATCGGCGGACAAAAGTCCATTGATAGGCTGAGGAAATGCGACAGTTTCGCTTTTGATGCCTCCGGTACCCGTTCCGTAAAGGCTGAGATCCACCGATTGATTTCCTGCTGCCGCGGCTTGGGCATACGAGGTGCGTGCTTGTTTAAGGTTGTCCGTCAAATCGACGGTGGTGGTTCCGACCGTGTCCGTTATCTTTGCGGATTCCTGTTCGGAAGCGGTTTGAAGAACGTAGGCCGCCATCCCCGTTGTGTCGAGGCCAACGGTCCACATATCAAGCGATCCGCCTGACGCACTATCTGCATTCGCTTCTGTGTAGGCGCTATCGATTGCTTGCTGTTCGTGTTGCATGGTGAGTAGCGTAGCGAAGGCTGCATCGGTCCCAAACCCGATGGAATTGTGGTTTGCTGGCATGGATCCCACGAATCCGTCTTGCTCTGCAGTTTCGTTGACGTAGACGGGAGGGTTCGCAATATTCGTGTTTGCCATCAACGGGACTGCTGCGCCCATTACGACGAGTTCCGGTTTGCGGGGTTGATCGGCGGATGCGGTATTCGCGCCTTGCTGAAGAATGCTTGATGCTTCCGATATGGCCCGTTGCAGATAGGCGCTACCTCGAACGACTTCACTTTTCGTTTCGATGCCAGGCATGGCGGGCGTGGCGACAGGCTGGAGACCCGATCCGCCTTCAGCAAGGTTGTTAGAAAATACCACGTAGTTGCCGTTCTCGTCGGGAGTGTATGAATCAAGTGGCATAAGAACGGTTACATCAACGCTGTAGCCAACCACCGCGATGCGGGATTTCGGTTGGGTGCCTGTTGAATTGGCGTTTTCGTCCATGAGCCGTCCGATGGATTCATTCAAGGCGTCGGCAATGTGGGCAGCGTAAGGTTTTCCGTCGTAGTTCAGGGAAGCCATTGCTGAATTGAGACTCACGATGAAGACGACATCATGGGAGAATGGAGTTTCCTTTTGAATGGTCGAGGATGCGGATATTGTTGACAAGCCGACGAGGAAGTCGTTAGTGGGATCTTCCATCGATGTTTCAGGTATACCCGAAGCTGCAGCCGACGACTCGTCGGTGTATACCGATTTGTCGATCCAGATACGTCCGGATTCCTCCGTGCTGTAGGAATTGTCGGCATCTGCGGATGACGATATGTCGAACAAGCTTTGCCAGGATGACGATGTATCGGGATCAGAGATCTTTTGCACGCTGCCAGGCGATGCGGAGGCAAACGCTGAGACGGGTACAAGCGATAGGATAAATAGGAACGATGTAAGTGCCACTGCAATTTTCAAGGAAGGCATTTTCATGGCTGCACTCCTCTCGGCAGTGCTGATATATTTAGCGCAATATGATTCGAGTATAACACACGAAAAAGACATATCCCCATGTGGGTTGCTATCTGTTTGAAGCGGGGCTGCGGTTCTTGTTTCTTGGGATACGATTTCGTCGGAGTTCGTGAGGTTACTCGTTCAGCAGCCTGTGTTAATGAGCCAAGGAGGGTGACATCTGATACTCATACATCGCCATATCACTTTGGGGGGGGTGTTTTTGAGAGATGAAGAGGTGGGGCGAATCATTTTGCAATCAGGTGAGGTGATTACAAAATGCGGTTTCTGTATCTGTTCTGCCTGATCCATGATTACTTTCCAGCTGCTATTTTGCTTTTATGAAGTGGAGTAGTTGTAGATGGTATTCAATGGGCATAGATGCCGCTTTCAATGCGGCAATCAGGGGACGCAAGCTGTAAGCCCCCAAAGGCTTTCTTTTGGTCTCCCATCAGATGTGGAAGGCGGAAAAGGCGCTGATTTATGGGATAATAGGACAATAGATTATTCATGAGGCGAGGAGACCCATCATGAAGAAAAGATTCTTAAGGCTACTCTGCGTCCTAGCATTTGCTTTGCCTTTCGTCGTAGCCACACCATGTTTTGCGGCTACAAGTGAAACCACGATAGACCAAATTACCTATCGATATGATACGGAAACTGGCGAGGCGACGGTTAACGATGCCGACGAAAGCATTTCCGGCAACGCGGTCATTCCGGGAACGATAGAAGTCGATGGCCAGAAATACAAGGTCACCTCCATCGGGGATTGGGCGTTTAGCAGGTGCTTCAGCCTGACGGGGGTCGTCATCCCCGAGGGCGTCACCTCCATCGGGGGTGGGGCGTTTGACTCATGCTTCCACCTGACGGAGGTCACCATCCCCGAGGGCGTCACCTCCATCGGGGATGGGGCGTTTTTTACTTGTTACGAATTAACCCGGATCGTCATCCCCGAGGGCGTCACATCCATCGGGGATCGGACGTTTTACTATTGTGGCAGCCTGACGGAGGTCACCATCCCCGAGGGCGTCACCTCCATCGGGGATCGGGCGTTTTCTACTTGCGTCGGATTGACGGAGGTCACCATCCCCGAGGGCGTCACCTCCATCGGGGATCGGGCGTTTTCTACTTGCGTCGGATTGACGGAGGTCACCATCCCCGAGGGCGTCACCTCCATCGGGGATGGGGCGTTTTACGATTGCTCCAGCCTGACGGAGGTTGTCATCCCTGGGAGCGTCACCTCCATCGGGGATGGGGCGTTTGAGTGGTGCGACAAATTAACCAATGTCTATGTAGAGGAAGGCTTAAGCTTAGGCGCCAATTCGTTTAGCTATGCGTCGCAGGACGTACATGTATGGCGCTACGAAGTGCTGGAAAGTGCTGAGGCATCTGACGACGGCAAAACGCATGTTGCAATCGTTTCCGTTAAAGACAAGGACAACGCCGATATTGCCGATTCCCTCACTATCACTGACGGTGCTATGGGCGATGGCTATGTGATTGACGAAGTGAAGCTGGAAAATCTTACTCTGGCACATACGCTCACCAAGACCGAGGCAAGTCCTGCCACCTGCACCGAGCCTGGCAATGTTGACGGCTGGACCTGTGATACTTGCGGCAAGCATTTCAAAGATGAAAACGGTACGGAAGAAATAGAAGAAAGCCAGTGGATAATTTCCGCCACCGGACATAGCTACAGCGTACCTACTTGGACTTGGTCAGAGGACGGAAAGAGCTGTACGGTGACATTCACCTGTGAAAATGATGCAGCACATAAGGAAACTCCGGAAGTAACTGTTGCATCGGAGGTCAAGATGCCAGCCACCTGCATGGAAACCGGCGTGACCACCTATACGGCGACTGTCGAATTTGGCGGTCGGACCTATACGGATACGAAGGATGTGGCAGACATCCCGGCCACCGGCCACGAGTTGACCAAGACGGAGGGAAAGGCCGCCACGTGCACGGAGCCGGGCAGTGTGGAGCATTGGACTTGCAGTACCTGCGGCAAGTATTTCAGCGATGAGAACGGCTCGAGCGAAATCACCGCTGAAGACACCATGCTCAAAGCCATTGGTCACAGCTACGAAAACGGCAAATGCACCGTTTGCGGCGGAATCGACCCTTCCTTCAAGGCAATGATTATTGAAGGTGCGAATGGAAAGTGGCAAAAGGGCAGCGAGGGCGGACTGCCCTTCACCTCCAACGCCGTCTTCGCTGACTTCCAGAAGGTGCAGGTGGACGGCAGGGACGTGGACGCCTCCAACTACACGGTAGCGGAAGGCAGTACTATCGTTACCCTGAAGCCCTCCTACTTAGAAACCCTGTCTGCAGGCAAGCATACGCTGGCGATCGTCTCCGATACCGGCACCGCTGAAACCGAGTTCACTGTTCTAGCAGCTGAGGGCGAAGCGGTCGACAGCAAAGCCGACAACGACGGAGACAAGGAATCGCTCGCCAAGACCGGCGACAGCTCCATGCTGCCGATAGCGGCGCTTTCTGTTCTTGCCGTTGTCTCTATCGCAACAGGGGTGTTCGCTCTGAGAAGGTCTCGCATCTAGGCTTCGCCAAGGGCACCTTTACAAGTTCTATTCCGCCCTGCTGGTCATTTTGTGGGGCGCTTTTTTATATGGGCGTCGAACAGCGAGGGTTCAAGAAGCTACTGTCAATGCGTCGCCTGGAAGGACTCGTTCAGGGTACAGTCAATCCGGACATGGTGGCTCACTGCGACATACTGCGGGACGGTGGTGGGACAGCGCTGGGACAAAATCGAAACTCAAGCGAAACTCGAACGAGGTGAGTTTCAATTTTTGTCCCAGTGGGAAAAGGGTGTTGGCGCTAACTTAAAAGTAAGCATCGTGTCTTGATCAATTTGGGCATAATGGCAGTTATGCCGACCAGCACAATGGGCCACTTGGTTTTGTCCCAAATAATCAACCTAGGAGGGGTGCGCCCCGGAAAGGGTCGCTCAGGACCTTTTCGAACTCCGCTTCGTATACGGAGAACTCTTCATCCGATAGCTCTTTGGGATGAAGGGGTAATAGGATGGGCTTTTCCTCGTTTGTCAAATTGGACTCCTAAAATCCTGAAACCAATACCATCAACAAGGCATGAGCCTTTATTCTCTTCGCCGATATGCCGTCGACCTCGCGGCGCCGACCTTCTCGACAACGCCCTCGTCCTGGAGCTTCGCGAGGATCCGTTCCAAAGTGCGTTGGCTCATATTTGGGTTGGCATCCATGATCTCGCGCTTCGTCGCCGTTCCGATCAGCCTATCAAAGAACGCTCTGATGGACTCCTCGTTTCCGGCAGGCAAGGCCACCACTGAGAATCTGCTCTCAAGTTCTCTGTAGCATGCGGTCACTATACCTAACATGTACGTGACGAAGGGTACGTAGTCATTTTCGCCATTCTGCCAGCCCGTGGAGCTTGCCGACAGAGCTTCGTAATACGTCTCTTTAGAGTTCTCGATTTCCTTCTCTATCGAGACGTATTTCCCCACGTCGTATCCGTTTCGGTACATGAGCAGCAACGTGAGCAGCCTGCTCATGCGGCCGTTCCCATCGTTGAAGGGGTGGATGCTCACGAAGTCGAAGACGAAGACGAGCGACACAAGCAAGGGGTCGTATGTGCCGTCGTCTATCTGTCTCGAATATTCGCTGCAGATCCTCTCGACGGCGGCGGGGGTTCCAGCCGCGGAGGTGGGGATGAATCGGGCGACCAGTTCACCCTCGGCTGTGCGCTCGGCGATTACGTTGTCCGAATCTTTCCATTTGCCGGCGTGGGAATCTCCCGAGAAGCGATAAAGATCGCGGTGGAGCTGGAGGATGACGTTCGGCGTGACGGGGATGTTGTCGTGGCTCTCGTGAATCTCGTCCAAGACGTACCGATAGCCTGCGATCTCTCTCTCGTCGCGATTTTTCGGATCCGTTTTGTTGGTCATGAGCTCGCGTAGGCGCTTATCGGAAGTTGAGATGTTCTCGATTCTGTTCGAAGCGCCCGTGCTTTGAATTTTGGCGACTTCGACCAGCGCCGAAAACGTTTCGGGGTTGAGCGCTGAAAGCGAAGCGGTTTTCCCTTTGAGCTCGCGGATATCCCCGAGAGCCGATACCACTTCTGGGATCATTAGCATGTCGAGCGTTTTCTCATATTCGAACTGTGCCACGGTATCTCCGCCATTCTGATTTCATCTTCGTCATATTCATTATATTTGACGAAGATATTTTATCATTGTCGAAGATATCGGTAAAAGCTTCAGTTTGCTGAGCGCAAGAATGGAGCGCTATCTAGTTGCGTGTTTGTTGCACTGAGGGCATGCTTGACTACTTCGGCCAGACTATGTAGTCAAATAAATGTCGACATTTGTCGACACTGTATACAACAACATGCCGACCTTCTCCAATCAAGCCCAATCTGATATATGTTAAATAGGCCTACGACGAGCGATGTTACAAGCGAGGCTAGAGGCATGAGCGCCCATATGTAAAAAACTCCATAGCCCATCACACCTAGTTCTCCAGCAAATACCCAGAACACAAGGATGGCAATCGCAAATATTCCCAATTCCGTTGCAATGATGGCAATCTGAGCCTTATTCATAAGATCTCCCGTCCTTGCGTCATATCGTTATTGGATAATCAGATTAGGTAGACAAAAAGGATATCTTTATTACGGTTCGTTTTTTATTCTACCGTTGTGAGGCTTCGGTAGGGAAGGGATCAATAGCGGGAGTGCGGTTTATTTCCGAGTCGAAAGTATGGGGTTGATTGTGATGAACGAACAAAGAACGCCTGTTCTGTCCGTATCTGACGGTCAGAGTGCGATTGCCTCATCTTTGGAGCGAGCATGGGGGTTGCCGCGTTATGCTCGCATCATCCATCGGCTTACAAGTGTCGATGTTTCTGTGAATGCCGAATACCAGAAGGATTTCAGCCGATATTTCAGGGTCAGGCGCAATTCGGAGTGGCAAAGAATTTTTTATGAGGAACTCGAGCGGCTGAAGCCTGTAGGTGCAGAGTTTGAGCCTGTACTCAATTACCTTTACGAGGAAACGGGACTCGTAGAAGCCTCGTTTGCAAGTAAGCTTGTTGCTGTAATCGACCCGACCAAGCCAATTCTTGACTCTAAGGTGTTGGCTTATCTGGGGCTGCGTATCGATGGGTCGTCACCTGAGCGAAGGCTTTCTGCTGCCGTCCAGGCTTACCATCATATTGTTGAATGGTATGAAGCCTATTTGGCGCTGCCTGAAGCGGCTGAAAATATCAAGCTATTTGATTCGCTCTTGCCTGATTACACCTGGATAAGTGACGTAAAGAAGATTGATTTTCTTCTGTGGAGTATCGATTAGCCTTGGTCCGTGTGGTGGGTTTGATGGAGAGCGGGGGGTTGGTACCTTACAGGGGAATTAACCCTTTAGTCTGCTTCTTGCTTATTATTCGCTCGGATCTGTAGGATGGAATGAAAAAACTGGAGTAAAGAAGTTATTTGATAGCTTCTATTTAATGTGCGCCGCGTGGTTTAGTATTGCGGTGAGCTGATTGTTGACGGTTCTTAGGTAGGTGGGGCTGTATCCTTTACCATCGTTGGCATCGGGGCTCATGAGCTCGTTCTGTCACCGCACGATATCGAGGCTCGATATCTCGGCCATCTGCTTCTTCTCGAAGAAGGGTAGGATCTTCGATTTGACGGTGAATTGGTTCGGAAGATCGACAGGAAGGCAGAAAAATACCAGAAACTCCAGGCGCTTAAAACTTGGAAGCGCATGATTGATTCGGAAAAAGCTGGCGAGATCAGCTCTGAGGAGCTGTCTGAATGGAAGCTATCGTTGCGCTAAAATCAAGCTGCTTCGGGAATAATTGTGAATCAGAATCAGCGGCCTTCGGGCTTTTTTCTTTACCTGGATGCAGGAAATCAGATCCCGTAACATCGCTAAAGACTATTTGTCATTCCGTTCTGAGCTGGGCTATTCCCGCTCGATGAGACAATGCACGTGCTACCCCCATGCAGCTACGCCTCAGACAGGTCCTCTCGTTGCCTTATAAAGGATACCCGTTTGACACCATATACATAACGAACGCCGACTCTTCACAACAGCTAGCTTCGCCACCCAGCAAGTTAGCCTACGAGAACGAATTCGTCTGCTTGCAGGTCGGGTTTGATGCGCAACTGCGGGGTCTCGACCTCCCCGGGGGATACCAAGGCGATGGCTGCACGAGCCTGCTTGAACGCCTGCGCAAGGGAAAGGCCGAAGCCGATGCTCGAATAGAACTGGCGAGCGAAGGCGAGCGCCGCAGCATCGCTTATGGAATCGGACATGCCAATTACCGCATCCACATGCTCCAGCACCTTTTCCGCCTGCTCGTCGGAGAAGCAGGCGTTGAAAACCACCAGACGCACCCCTTCGGTAGCAGACTCAATGACCGCCGCAATCGCATCCTTACTTACAGCCAGCGCCCTTCCCGTAAGATCCTCGATGATGAAACTTCCGTCTGAGGATCCGTGACCGCTGAAATGCACCACCACAGGGTTGGTCTCATTGAGCGCCTGGAGCAGGTCATTTTGCCGCACCGCCCAGCGATCCTCAAATACTATGCTGTCCGGGTTATCGGAAAGACGGATAGCTTCGCGTATGTCCCGCGCCTCCGCATCTACCCTCAGGCGGTCAGCGTTATCTGGAGAAACTCCGAGGTAAAGAACGGTTATGACTGCGGGTCTACATTCGAGTGCATTGATTCTGCCCTCATGGGCACACAAGGCGTCGTTCATCGAAGATAGCCTCTGGGCGATTCGGCGAGACTCTTTTTTGACGTTGCGAGTCTGTTTATCGGAGAGGGACTTCTCCTCCCTAGCCAAAGCGCTTTTAGCGTTTTGCAAGTCCTTCTCCGTACTAGCGATCTGCCTGTGCAAGTGTGCGATATCCCTAGCGATTGCCGCCTCGTCCTTCGTGGCGGACTCGTAGATACGAAGCTTGCTTCGCCTTATGGAATCGCTTTTGGTTCTGTTCGCGGCTTCAAGAGCAACGTTGGCTTTCTTGCTAACGTCGGCTAGCTTACCCTGTTTGATCGCAAGTTTCTTTTGAAGCTCGGTCAACTTCGATTCTTTGGTCGCCACTCTTCGTCTGGCAGTATCCACTGACAAGGGCCGACCTCCTTTCTCGTTCTGTTCAACTAATTATCTCATTGGGTTTGAACACTTTCGTGTAGATAGGCCTGTTCGTAACGATAAAAAAGTTAAACCTGCTGCTATGGAGTATGAAAATCGTTTATATAAATTCAGAGAGGGCTTGCTGCCAGAGCTGAAAAAATCACATCTCTCCGATGAAGCAGCTGGAAAGTTTGGGGAACTTGTTTACAACGGCATAAGGCTTTTTGCCCATTCTGATCCTAACGATCCGTTGAGGTCTCTTCGTGCTAGGCTTTATGGGAACAATGGTCATGCTTCAAAATTGCGGGTATATCGAGATCATCTTGTAAATGATTTTTCCTACGCCCCTTCAATTGAGTTCGGCTATCTGATCGAAATGCAGCGGGCTTAGCTGGTATGTTTTTTAATGAAAAGGGTGGAGTTACTAGACAATTGCCTGGCCAGATATCTCTTTAGGAAAAAATATTTGGCATGCTTGAATCGACAGCGCATTACGTCGACTGGATTGTGGTCGCAAATTATAGTTCGATTGATGATCGCATAGGGGATGAGATTTCATTAATTGTTTGATAAGCAACAGTGCAGGCGGTACCTAATATTGCGCCAACAATAAGTGAAAAGAAGTCAATACGGAGAGAGAAGTCAATAAGGGAAGAAATGCCAATCATAATCCCCTTTCAAAAGTTGCTCTTTATTAAAAATGCTGTTTGTATTTTGTCTATCTTTTGCTTTTTATTTACGGAATTTAGAATTTTAGATTCTCTTTTATGAGTTGGGTTAGAAGTATCACAGATATTATTTTTGTATGGTTTAGCAGATTAGATTGGTTGAGAATCTCCAGTAAGCCAACAATTCGATCCATCGGTCAAAATCGTTCGAGATGATTTCGCCACAGCTGCAATTCTTGTAATCCCGTCTTGGCAAGCCCGCGTATCGTTTTCAATTCTCGACTTCGCTCCGCG
>OLPV01000377.1_pt1 | contig 40217 bp, 35 predicted proteins | sample 1671961 | NCBI WGS metagenome assembly OLPV01 (sample SAMEA3136630, study PRJEB25190) | human gut metagenome | biome: human gut; feature: human-associated habitat; material: faeces | place: Austria | collected 2013 | reverse complement strand
GGAAACACTGATCCGTTGCTACCGGAATCGGTGATCCGATGAAGCGGAATTTGCATAGAATATATGAAAGCAGTAAAATCAAAAAATGAATCAAGTCCAATAAGTATCTTAGAATTTTTTATGGATGATGAAATTAAAAAAGAAGTTTCTGATGATATTAAATCTCTTTATAGGTTTTATGGATTTAGTACTGTTCGTATGACAAAAGAAGCTTTTCTTTCGCTCTGTGAATACGAAAATATAGATCAATATATCGTTGTGAATCATCGTTCTGGAGTGCGATTATATTATACAGATATTCCATATAATTATCCGATATTTGAAGATTTTACATCTTACATACAGTATTCTAGCGTAGATACTGCTGATTTTACTATGTTTATAAAAACTATATATGAAGCTATGAATGATCAAAATATCGAAGAAGCAGCTGATTTAACATATCGCTCATTTTATGAATGTGTTAAATACTACTCTTCTTATAATAACTTAAAGTTGTATAGTTATATATTTGCATTTTATCAATTTTGTTATAGCAAATATGAGATTAATTTTTTTGAAGACGCAAACTTGGATATGAAGATACTTTCAAAACCTGGACTGGCAAGATATCTGGCAGAGGGATACACCATCGAAAAATATGATTTCTCTAAAAATATCCCCAATTCGGATAAATGGTTATTATGTTATCAAAAAGAATACGAAAGTACAACTGAACATTCGCATTCAGAAACTTTGGTAATGAAGTTTACACAGGTAACAAATAACACCTTTAAAAACTGGATTAAACATTATGTGTGGAATTATTCAAAAGGACTTAAAGGAAAAAGAAAGGATGCTGCTGTATTATCTAAGATTTTGAACTATGTGGATGAAATAAGGCATGGAAAAATCAGTTTACTGTATACAAAAAAAAGAATAACATTACAAGGTCCAATTACAATCGAAGAAGCAATAGCTGTAAGAACTTTAATCATGAACAAAGAATGTTCAGAAATGACAAAGCATGATCATATATATATATTCCGTGCATTTCTGAAGTTTTTGCATGAAACAGAATACTGTAAAGTCGAAGCTGGTGTGTTTTTTAATTTATATATGCAAGCACATATTACGAATGATGCTATGGTTATACCGGATGATGATTTAAATAAATTAGCCAAATTAATGAAAGAGAATACATCAAAAGGTATCATGTATGAACTCTATTATGTAATGTTTTATATTGCACTAGAAACAGAACTTAGAATCACACAAATTGTATCTTTAAAAGCTGATTGCGTACAAGAGAGTATTGGAAAGAAAAAAGAATATGTTATTAAATCAAAGAAAAAAGATGAATCATATGAAGAATCAGAACAAGCAATTACGTTGTATGTAAAAAGACATATTGATTATGTTTTAGATCTTACAAAAGATTTAAGAAAGATATCCGATAAAAACATGGCTGAAAATCTGTTTATAGTGCCACAAAAAGGATTTTCGCCAGTCAGGATGCTTACAAGGGAAAATTTTAGAAGATATCTTTTAGATTGCTGTCAAAAATTGGGGATACCAAAATATACAGCAGCTAATTTAAGAGATACACACATGACAAAAGCTAGAGAAATGAAAATAAGAGGTGAAATGTCTGAATTGGAACATAAAGTTTTAACAGGACATAAAACACCTAATATAGATATGCAGCATTATGTTGATATGGATATTCATACAGTAATGGAAGCTATACATGGTGTTATTATTGGAAATATTGATATCAATGGTAGAATTTTTGAAGAATTGCCAGAAGAAATGGACTTAAAAAGAGATGAAGTATCTAATGGGTGTGGTTATTGTAGTAATACATCGTGCAATAATATTTCATATGTGGATTGCATGTTATGTAAATACTTTGTGACTACTCCTTCAAGAATATCTTTCTTTAAAGATCAAATAAATATAATAGATCAGAAGATTAAAAATGCTAAATTTGAGCATGATAAGGAAGATTTAACTAATATAAAAAGACTATTAGTGGGATATACTGTTGCTATAAAAGAATTTGAAATGCAAAAAGAAGGTGAATAATTATGCTTTGGGGAAGTGAAAATTTAGAAATACTTGGAGCAAATGTAATTTATAATCCTCAAGAGTTGGAAATGTTTCAGAGAGCATCAAAAATTTTGCCAGTAATTAGTAAAAATTACACGCTGCAAGAATCAGAGACAACTCAAATTTCAACAGAAAAAGAAACTATACAAGCAGAAGATTATATACAAATGATAAAAAAAATTAATCGGTTGCCAATATATGGAGTGGATGTATACTATGCTGATGATTATTGGAATTTTGATGCAAAAAGAAATACTAATGTTAATTCATCTTATTTCCATTATAATTTTGAAAAATGTCCAATAGAATACCGGGAAACCGTGAAGAACTATGTTTTTCTATCTATTATTTGGAATAGAGAGCAATTACAATCAATATATGCGAAATATAATATAGTTTGCAAATTTTTTTCATGGCTTTCTAGTAAAAATATAAATAAGTTACAAGAAATAACTCCTGAACATGTTAGAGAATGGATAGAAACATTTTCAAAATGTAAAATAACAACACGACAAGGTTATTTGTCTCTTATAAAAAGGTTTTTTGTTTATTATAACGCAAATTTCTATGAAATTTTTAATGAGAAACATTTTGAGACTGTAAATAGTATAAATCCCCAATTATTAAGTGCGGTTAAGGAACAAAGTAAAACTCCAAATTTACCAGAATCTTTTTTTAATAAAATGCTTTCAACGGCAATTAAAGTGATGAATGATGAGGACGAAAAAAAGTTTTATCGTGGAATGTCTGCAATGTTAGTAATATTAAGTCAAACAGGATTAAGAACTGGAGAGTTATTTGCGCTCGAAATAGACGGATTAAAAACAATTACATTAAGAAGTGGAGAAGCTGCTCACTACTTAGAGTATAAAACGTGGAAAAGAGAACGTGGATCTAAAAGAAGCTCGACAGAACGAACATATGTAAATGCTCTTACAAAGCAAGCGTATGATATATTAATCGAACTTTATAATAAAAGGCGGATAGAATGGGGCATGCAATACCTGTTTTTAGATAGTATTCGAAAGCCAAATAAAGATCAAATGCCTGTCACACCACAAAAAACTACTCTATTTTTTAAAGAATTGTTTTATTTTTATGATAAATATATGCCAACTATTTTGGATGAACCATCTCAGGATCCTAAATTGCCAACGATTGAATACTATCCTAAGAGTAAATTATGCAATAGAAAGCAAAAATATATAATTAAACCAACCCCGATGCAACTCAGAGTTCACATGTGTACTGCACTGTATCAAAAGGGAATACCTGAAGAATATGTCGAGCGTTTTATGTCACATTTATCAAGTGAAATGACAGCCTATTATTATAGACCGAAAAATTCTCCACAGAAAGATATGCAATTGGCACAAAAAACTTTGAAAGAGATTATAACTGGAAAAGCAACGCCATTGGGAGCGAATAAGGGATTAGTAGATAAAATCAACCAATATATTATAGAGAATAATTATAATATAAAAACAGATTTGAATGAAATTGCGGAAACGCTTTCGAAAGAACTTCCAATACGCATAAAAACAGGTGGTGTATGTATTAAGTCTTCAAAATTTAGAGAATGTTCTAAGGATGCTATTACGAATGAGTTCTTCTGTGCATATGGAGTGTGTCCTAATTTGTATACATTTTATTATATGATAGATATCACAGTTGAGCAATTAAAGGAGTTGCAACAAAATATTTCTATCAATACTAAGAAGGGGCATGTTCGTCAAGTGGAAAAAGAAAAAAATATGGTTCGAAGTATTGTAAATAATAAATTAAATCCTCAATTAAAAGACTTAAAAAAGAAAGTAGAAGAATTTGGTATGGAAGAAATCTTAAAGGAGCACCCACAACTTTCGGAAATAATACCGAAACTGGAACTGATAGAGAAAGAAATGGAGGCCATTGAATGGAATTAGATGATGTTATAAAAGAAAAGTTGATAGAGATGGAATTGGATCCTGAAAAAATAAAAGAGAATTTGATGAAGTATTTGAGAAGCATTGAGCAATTAATACAGGAAAAAGATTCTTATTGGAAGCAAGTTTTATCTGATATTGAAAACACAAAGTATACTGTAAAGTCAGTTGCAGATGAATTAAAAATTTCACGAACGACTTTTTATAGTTATGATAATTTACTTCAAAAATATGTTCAACATTCTATAGAAAAGAGCAAGAAACGAAACCCGTATAATGTTATTCAGAATTTAGAAGAATCACATAAGTTAATTAACAGCAGGATAAAACTTATGGAACAAAGAGACGTGGATGTATTATTATTAGAAAATGAAAATGAACTCTTGAGAAATCAATTAAAAGAAAAAAACAAAGAGGTAGAAAATCTGAAAGAAGAGCTTATTGGAATCGGTAAGAAAAATAGTGCGTATAATAATCGGAAGGATTCGAAAAATAAGTCACCCTTCTTGAGTTAGTATTATAATAAATTCCTGATTTTTATATAAGCAGATATCACCATAAACTTACGAAATGTTCTTTATAATTAACGCATAATTAGTAAAAAATGAACACATTGCATTTTTATCATATAAAAAAAGAAAGAAGATAACAAATTTTATGTGTTCAAGTGAATGCAATTATAAAATTTGTACAAAAAACGTGTATATTACGGGTTTTGTAACAAAATGAACATATTACATTTTTAACATATTACAACCGTTGTCATCTGATAGGCTATCAGCTGACGGCAGAAAATGCAAACGAAAAGAATCTGATTACAGGAACCCGCTATATGAATGTGGATGGGATGCTGCCATTTGAAAATATGGTTGCCGACTACATCAAAGAGACAGATAATCATGTAATGTATCGTGTCACACCGGTATTTGAAGGGGAGAATCTGGTTGCATCCGGAGTTTTAATGGAAGCAGAATCCGTGGAGGATCATGGAGAAGGTGTGAAATTTAATGTGTATGTCTATAATGTACAGCCGGGAATTACGATTGATTATGCAACGGGAAAGGCAGTGCTTTCCGATGAGGATGCGTCAGCGGGTACGGGAAAAACCAGTGGAAATACAGAGAAAAAGACGTATGTGTTGAATGAAAATACAAAGAAGTTCCATACGTCGGAGTGCTCAGGAGTAAAAGATATCAAAGAAGGAAATAAAAAAACATTTACAGGTTCAAGAGAAGAACTGATTAAAGAGGGGTATAGCCCGTGTGGGAGATGTAAACCGTAAGAGGAAAATAAAAGAAAAACTGCATATTCTGCGAAAAATATAAAACAAACGGGAGATTTTTAAACAAAATCTCCCGTTTTCTGCTATAATAGAAAACATACTTAATGAATATACATTAGAGGAAATGTGTAAAAGAAAAAGGAGGAACTTTCTCATGAATACTTATCATATGGGAACAAAATGCGTGCAGGGAGGATATACACCTGGAAATGGAGAGCCGAGACAGGTTCCGATCATTCAGTCTACGACATTCAAATACAATACAAGTGAAGATATGGGAAAATTATTTGATCTGGAGGCATCCGGATATTTCTACACCCGTCTGCAGAATCCGACTAACGACCACGTAGCGGCAAAGATCGCGGCGATGGAAGGCGGAACAGCTGCAATGTTGACTTCTTCCGGACAGGCAGCGAATTTCTTTGCTATGTTCAATATCTGTGAAGCAGGAGATCATATTGTGGCTTCCTCTTCGATTTATGGTGGAACCTTCAATCTGATCAGTGTGACAATGAAGAAAATGGGAATTGACGCAACATTTGTTTCTCCGGATGCAACAGAAGAAGAATTAAATGCGGCATTCCAGCCAAATACAAAGCTGATGTTTGGTGAGACGATTGCCAATCCGGCACTTACTGTTCTGGATATTGAGCTTTTTGCAAAGGTTGCGCATGCGCATGGTGTACCGCTGATCGTGGATAATACCTTCCCGACACCGGTCAACTGTCATCCGATCGAATGGGGAGCAGATATTGTGACACATTCGACTACAAAATATATGGATGGACATGGAGCAGCAGTCGGTGGAGCAATCGTAGACAGTGGTAAATTTGACTGGATGGCTCATGCAGATAAATATCCCGGACTTTGCACACCGGATGAAAGCTATCATGGAATTACCTATGCTGAGAAATTCGGAAAAGAAGGCGCATTTATCACAAAATGTACTTCTCAGTTGATGCGTGATCTCGGATCAATCCAGGCACCACAGAATGCATTTATCCTGAATCTCGGACTGGAATCTCTTCATGTGCGTATGCCAAGACACGTGGAGAACGGACAGGCTGTCGCAGAATTTCTGGAGCAGCACCCAAAGGTTGCTTATGTCAATTATCCGGGACTTCCATCTAACAAATACTATGAAAGAGCAAAGAAATACATGCCAAACGGGGGCTGTGGAGTGGTATCTTTCGGATTGAAAGGTGGAAGAGAAGCTGCTTCCGTATTCATGCAGAATCTGAAGCTTGGAGCGATTGAAACCCATGTGGCAGATGCGAGAACCTGTTGCCTGAACCCGGCAACATCCACACATCGCCAGATGAATGATGAGCAGTTAAAAGAAGCAGGAGTTCCGGCAGAACTGATTCGTATCAGTCTGGGACTTGAAGATAAAGAGGATCTGATTGCAGATATTTCTGCGGCACTTGACGCAATTCAATAATCGTGTCACAATGACAGATAAAGAAATCTGATCAGACAGGAGGAAAAGAGTCATGACAAAGAAATCAGAAAGACAACCAATCAAAGCAGAAAATGTAGCGGGTGGCGCAGGCTATATCCTGAAGGAAGAACTGATCAAAGGTGAACAGCTCGGCGCGTACTGCAAGATGTTCAATGAAGTAACGTTAAAACCTGGATGTGAGATCGGATATCATGAGCATCATGGAGAGACTGAGACTTACTATCTGACAAAAGGGGCAGGCATTTACAATGATAATGGCAAAGAATATCCGGTAGAAGTTGGTGATGTGACTTTCTGCGCAGACGGAAATGGACATGGCATCAAGAATGCGGGGGAAGAAGATCTTGTGTTTGTGGCGCTTATTTTGAAAGAATAGTGTGAAGAGGGACGGATCCCGGCGCAAATGATATTGATCGTCACCTATGAAACTGTCACTGGCAGTTTCATACGGATGCATGGCAACTCCGAAGCTTGTACAAAAAAGGGGATGATGTTCGTGTGAACACGGACACCACCCCTATTTTTGTGCGCTCTTAGTCGCAACGATTCAATATCATTTGCGCCGGGATCCTGTGCTGCTCAAAATTTTTAGAAATAAGAGTTGGCGATTTAGTGAATGGTCTTCTTGTGGGGATAGGAAACATTATGCAAAGAAATCCTGTATTCCCTGAAGCAGTCTCTTATTATCTTTCGGAGCCATAATGCAGAACCGGAAGTATTCCCCGCCCAGTTCTTTGAAGCTGGAGCAGTCTCTCACCATCAGACCCTGCTTGATCAGAAATTCAAACACATCCGCAGAAGTAACTCCCTCTTTTTCAATCTTTACCAGTACAAAATTCGCATAAGCAGGATACACAGTCAGCACATTGATTTTGGAAATTTCAGTGCACATTTTGTCTCGCTCGGAGAGGATCAGATCCCGTGTTTTCCGGATATACTCCTGATCCTGGAGCATCTTCTCGCCAGCGTAAGCGCCGAGACTGTTCAGACTCCATGGGTTCTGCATCAGCAGAAGATCCTGAAGAAACTGGCTGTTACTGGTTGCACCGTAGCCGAGGCGGAGACCAGGTGCGGCATAAAATTTGGATACGCCACGGAGAATCATCAGATTATCAAAACTGCTGATCAGAGACATGGAAGAAATTTCATTAATATCCGGTGCAAATTCAACGTAAGTCTCATCGATCATCAAGAAAGAGCCAGCCTCCCGGCAGCAGTCCAGAATGGTCTGGATCTCAGACATTTTGAGAGCGGACGAAGTCGGATTGTTCGGGTTACATAATATCACCAGATCATAGCCCTTCCTGATTTCTTCGCAGAAGGCATGGATATCAAGATGGAACTGATCTGACTCTTTTAACAGGTAAGTATGGATGGAACTTCCCACCAGATCCAGTTCACGTCCATACTCGGAATAAGTTGGTCCAAGAACCAGTGTTTTTTGTGGTTTCCGTGTCTGGATCAGGAGAGAGATCAGCTCGGTAGAACCATTTCCGACGATTACATGTTCCGGTAAAATCTGGCAGTAATCGGCAATCACTTTCTTCAAAGTAGTGTAATTTCGGTCCGGATAACTACTGAGAAGATCCAGATGTGCAGCAAGATCTTTTTTCAGGTTTTTGGATAATCCAAGTGGGTTGACATTGGCTCCAAAGCAGACGATCTTGTCCACCGGTACATGATAAAATGCGGCGACAGCAGCGGTGTCACTTCCATGAAACTGCGGTTTTGCTTCCATAAATAGTATTCTCCTTTGTGTATAACAAAAATCTGTGAATTAAAAAAATCGGGTATTCCGCATTGCCTGATATGCAGAATAATGTTATAATTTATTATAATGTCTTTTTGAAAAAATGCAATGCAGAAGTAGGTGGCAAGCTTGAAGAATAAAATAAAAAAATTTTCCAAAGGAGATTTTCGAACCGTTCATCCGGAGATTGTACTGCCGGTAACGAATCTTGAGATGACGATCGGGGAAGGAGAGTCCTGCCAGGGAAGTTTCATTTTGAAGAACAGGAAAGAAGGAGATATCAGAGGACTTGTATATTCTTCTTCTTTTCGTATACATTTAGAAGAACAGGGATTTGAGGGCAACCCGGTGGAGCTCCGTTTTACTTATGATGGAAGCGGACTTGCTCCCGGGCATGTTGAACAGGGAAAGTTTACGATTGTATGTAATGGTGGAGAATTTGAGGTAAACTTTACTGCGATCATTGAAAAACCATCAGTCGAGACTTCCTGTGGAAGAGTACAGAATATCCGTGATTTTAAAAGGCTGGCGATGGAGAACTTTATTGAGGCACACCGTCTTTTCAGATCACGCGATTTTTATGACGTGATAAAGTATGAAGAGCCAAGGATAAAGGCACTTTATGATAATATTAGGAAATGGTCTCTCGGTGAGCAGGCGATGGAAGAATTTCTGGTCGGAATCAAACAGAAAGAATGTATTTTCCTGACAATGGGACGGAATCAGAGAACCTTCCGCAATTTAAAAGAAGCAACCCGTGAGATTATTCATTTTACAAAGAATACTTGGGGATTTATGCCGGTGAAGGTGCATGTGAGCGGTGATTTTATCCAGATTGGAAGGGATAACTTTACAACGGACGATTTTGTGGGAAATCTGTTTGATTTCAGTTATATCATTCATCCGGAAAAGGCTCATGCGGGAAATAATTATGGACAGATTGTTTTTGAAAGTCCGTATGAATCGCTGACCTATGAGGTAATGTTGGCCAATCACAAGGATCATGCAGAGAACAGACGTGTGGCAGATAAGACGATTGCATCAATCATAAAGGATTTCCTTGCGTGCAATGCGGAAGGAAAGGGTCTGACAGCCTGGGCGGACGCAACAAGAGAAAAACTGAAGGGACTGGATATATATTCAGAAGACGGAGATGTTTATCCACTGTTTGATGCACATCTTAACCTGCTCTGTAAGGAGCCGGACAAGGCCAGTGGTATTCTGGATGATTACAATTACAGCCGTTTCTCAGTGAATAAGGATTCGGTCATTTCATCGTATTATCTGTATCTGACTGCGCTTTTGAGAAAATCAGGCAGCCAGGTTAACAAAGCAATTGAAGAACTGAATAAGGCATATATGAAAGAACCAACTTCATGGGAGCTTGTGTGTATGCTGATTGACATTGATCCGGAATATAAAAACTACAGCAAAAAATTACAGGTTCTGGAACGCCACTGCAGCAACGGTGCGAACCAGGTAATTCTGTACTGGCAGGCATACCGGTGTTTTCTGGAGAAGCCAACCTGTCTGAAAAAGCTCTCGGCATTTGAAGTACAGATTCTCAATTTTGCGCAGAAGCACGGAGTTCTGACAAAGGAAATTGCGCTTTATATGGCGAACCTTGCATCCCAACAGCGGACTTATGATAAGAATCTGGATGTTGTGATGCAGAAGGTTTATCGGATTTTCCCGGATCCACAGATTCTGACAGCAATTTGTACCCATCTGATCCGTGGCAATCGGACAACACCGGAATGCTTCAAGTGGTATGCCTTGGCAGTAAAAGAAGATCTGAAGATTGCACAGCTTTTTGAATATTATATGATGACTGTGGATGACAAATATCTGGACAGACAGTTTCCAAAATCCGTATTACTTTACTTCCGGCATGGAAATACACTGGAATATAAAAAAGCAGCGGTGTTGTATGCAAATCTGATTAACTGTGAGGAAGAAAGCAGTGAGCTTTACAGTGCTTACAGAGAGCAGATGGAGCGGTTTGCCTGGATGCAGCTTGAGAATCGAAGGATCAATGATATTCTGCATATTATTTACAAACGCTGCTGTACTGAGCGGGATATGACACCGGAAAGAATCCGGGCAGTTTATGATATCTGCCATGCTTATGAGATTAAGACAACGGTAAAGAACATGGCGTTTGTCATGGTGATCGAGCCTGACGGAACGATCAGTCAGAAAGTACAGTACAGTGCGGATGGAGTGATTGTATATTTATACAATAAAGACGCACGGATTGTCTGGGAATCAAAAGACGGCCGCCATTACATTGATTCCATTCCATATGAGACTATGAGGATGTTCTATGAGAACCGGTATATGGAAATCTGCAAAAAATATCAGGAAGAGCATGAGGAAGAGGAACGGAAGAAAGAGAAAAAAGAACTGACCTGGGATATGCTTAGAGAGCACGGGCTGGAGATGGCAGATGAAAAAGAAGTGTTTAAAATGTGCAGTATGCGCCTACGTGAAGAAGGTACGGAGGAGGATGATTTTCTTCTGGCATTATGCTTTGAACTGTTTCTGAAAGATCAGTATGATAAGCAGACGCTGTCTTATCTTGCTGAGTATTATTGTGGATCGACCCGTAATATGAAGAAACTCTGGCATGTGGCAAGAGATTATGATATTACAACCTACAAGCTTTCAGAAAGAATCATTACGCAGATGCTTTTCTCAGAAACTATGTTTGGTGAGGAAGAAATTTTTGCGGATTATTATGAAGGAAGAACGTATTTCCGTTTAAAGAGAGCATATCTTGCTTATGTTTCAAGAGAATATGTGGTGAACGGACGCCAGGTAAAAGGATGTATTTTTGTAATCATCGCAAATGAATACCGCAAAGAGGAAGATCTTCCGGATATCTGTAAGATCGCCCTGCTAAAATATTATTCCAGCAGGGAAGTGCATCAGGAACTGGAACCGATGCTACGGGAATTCCTGCGCGAAATGTGTGAAAAACAGCTGTATTTTTCTTTCTATTTGAAGTATCCGGAGAACTGGCTCAGAGAAGTGCAGCTTTATGATAAGACGATGATCGAATATCACGCAAAACCTGGAAGCAAAGTGGCAATTTCCTACCAGATACGGAAAGGCGAAAGTGATAATATGAATTATCAGGAAGAAATACTGCTTCCGGCATATGAAGACACTTATATCAAGAGCTTTATTTTGTTTGGTGATGAATCTCTGCGTTATTATTTTACAGAGACGAATAAGGATAAGGTGACGGTTACGGAAAAAAGTGACTATAAGCCGCGTGAGGTGAGACCAATCGGAAAATTTGGAAGACTGAATGATATGACATCACTGAAGAATGAAGCACTGGCAATCGCGATGAAGGAATTTGCAACAGAAAAACAGCTTGCTGAGGATATTTTTGTTGCTTACTAAAGGAGGAAATACTTCATGACACATGGAAGTATTATAGGATATGACATCAATGCAAAGATGTGTCAGATCAGTTATTATAATGAAAAAACACAGGAACCGGAGACGGTGGATACCGGAATTGAAAAAGAGAACAATCAGATTCCTCTGGTGATGAACTATTATAAAGAGACCTGGACTTACGGAAGACAGGCAAGAAGGATGTCTACGGTAAGGGACAGTATTTGCGTGGAAGGGATCTGGGAGTGTGCGCTTGGCAATAGGAAAATTGAGGTAGACGGACAGGAATATGAAGGCGTCCAGCTGCTGGCGGATTTTGTAAAGTACACGTTGAATGGATTTGAAGAAATTGAAAGCATCACGTTTACAGTCCCGGAGAAAAACGAAGACATCCGCGTTCTGCTGAAGGGAATCGGACAGAAACTCGGAGTGGCAAAGGAAAATATTTATGTTCAGGACTACAAGGAAAGCTTCTGTCATTATATGTTTAACCAGCCGAAAGAATTATGGCAGTATGAAGCGGCACTTTTTTACTGTGACGAGGATGTGATCCGGGCATATATGTTGCGGGAATTGAAGAACAGTTCGCAGAAAAGCAGAGAAAGCTTTGTGACGGTGGACAAGGTGGCAGATGCACGTATGGAAGAACTGGAAGCAGTTTATCCGGTGCTGCATGTTGAGAAGGCAAAAGCGGCAGATGAGCATTTTAAACGTTTTATCCAGAGTGTATTCAACAAGAAGATGATCTCTTCTGTCTTTTTGACAGGAGATGGATTTGAAAATAACTGGTATCCGAATTCTCTGCGCGTTCTCTGTAACGGACGCCGTGCGTTTATGGGAAATAATCTGTACAGTAAAGGAGCGTGTTATACAGCGCAGCGCAGAAAAGAGGAACAGTCAGATGCACCAGTCTACCTGGATGAGACAAAACTGACCGAGCAGATTTCCGTGCGGATGCGCGTGAATGGAGAAGAAGGCTGGTACCCACTGGTATCCTGGGGCAATCACTGGTACGAATCAGACAGACAGTTCGAGGTGCTTCTTGGTGATACAGAGGATATTGAGATCCATGTAGATTCTCTGGTGACCGGCAGGCATCTTGTGGAGCCGGTTTCTCTGAAAGGTATGCCGGACCGGAAAAACTATGCGCTTCGTCTGAAAATTAGTACATTCTTCTCGGATGAAAAGACCTGTCATATTATTTTTGAAGATATGGGATTTGGCGAATTTTTTGCGCCATCAGGATTCCGGTTGGAGAAGATCATTGAATTAGGAGGCAGCAATGGGCAGTTTAATTCTTTGTCATAAGAAAAAGGCAAAACATCCCTATGAAATTTCGAGGATCCATACAAGGATCAGTACACTGGAAGAGCTGTGTTATTATCTGTGCAACAATCTGTATCTGATCGATTATACGATCATGAATGAGCAGCTCTGCAGATGGATCGCAGATGAACTGGAAATGCAGGATCTTGCAGTAAAGCTGGTGGAACTGATCCGGAATCATGGTTCCGTGGAGAAATTTGTGGTTCTTGTGCTACATGAATCCAGAATCTACACACCGGGTGAAATGGCACACATCCAGAATGTTCTGGAGAAACTCAAGAACCAGAAAGAAGTAGAACGTCAGAAATACAAAGCAGATAAGCTGATGGAAAGTGGAGAACTGGAATCGGCAATCCTGGTTTACATGTCGATCGTCAACGGAGAAAAGGATGATTCGGTAGATAAGCGTTTTTATGGTCGCGTGTCTGCGTGCCTTGCCGGAGCATATGGGAGAGCATTTCTGTATGAAGAGTCGGCGAGAATGTATGAGAAGGCGTATAAGATCTGTGAAGATAATAAAATGCTCGAAGGTTACCTGTATGCAAGCTCCAGATACATGCCGCAGGATGAATATCAGAAGATGGTCATGGGCAATGAAATCCTTTTGGAAATTGACAACAAACTTACAGAAAAGATAGAAAAAGTGAGAGAAAATATCAACATTGAACCGTCAAAGGAATTGTTTGAAGAATGGAAAAAAGAGTACAGAAGAGCATAGTGTACGGGAGAAAGTTCAAGGCTGTGTATTGATTTTCGGAAAATCATGTATTATACTCTCTATGTAAAAATTAAGCGGATACAACAAATAGGAGAAGACAAAACGATGAGCGAACTTGAAAGAGTAGAGACTGGTTTAGGTGAAGAATGTGGTGTATTCGGTGCCTATGATATGGATGGTGGCGATGTTGCGCCGTCAGTGTACTATGGTTTGTTTGCCCTTCAGCACAGAGGGCAGGAAAGCTGCGGAATTGCAGTGACAGATACCTATGGCAAGCGGAAAGTTCATTTCAGAAAGGGACTAGGACTTGTCAATGAAGTATTCGATGAGGAAGAACTTGGCAAATTAAAGGGAAACCTTGGCGTCGGACATGTGCGGTATTCGACAGCAGGGGGAACTCGTGCGGAAAATGCACAGCCACTGGTTCTGAATTATGTGAAAGGTACATTGGTGATTGCCCATAATGGTAATCTGACGAATGCGATCGAGCTTCGTCATGAACTGGAATATACCGGAGCAATCTTCCAGACAACGATTGATTCGGAAGTGATTGCCTATCATATTGCAAGAGAGCGTCTGAAGGTTTCAAAGGCAGAGGATGCGGTCAGGAATGCAATGAAGAAAATTGAAGGCGCATATGCACTGGTTGTATCAAGCCCGCGTAAGATGATCGGAGCGAGAGATCCATTTGGTCTCAAACCACTCTGTATCGGCAAGCGAGATAATACCTGGTTCCTGGCATCGGAAAGCTGTGCCCTTGCAGCAGTTGGTGCAGACTTTATCCGTGACGTGGAACCGGGAGAGATTGTCAGCTTTACAAAGCATGGAGTATCTTCGGACAAAAGTATGCAGATTCCACCTGAAAAGCAGGCACGTTGTATTTTTGAGTACATTTATTTTGCACGTATGGACAGCGTGATCGACAACATCAATGTATATCATGCAAGGATTGTTGCAGGAAAGGCTCTTGCACAGTCTTATCCGGTAGAGGCTGATCTGGTTGTCGGTGTGCCGGATTCCGGACTGGTTGCGGCAAAAGGATATTCGGAATATTCCGGAATCCCTTACGGTATGGCATTCCACAAGAACAGCTATGTAGGAAGAACCTTTATCAAGCCGAAACAGAGTCAGAGAGAGTCCAGTGTGAAGATCAAACTGAATGTTATTGAAGAGGTTGTACGGGGCAAGCGTATTGTTATGGTAGATGATTCCATCGTCCGTGGAACGACCTGTGCAAATATCATCAAGATGCTCAAAAAAGCAGGAGCAAAAGAAGTTCATGTAAGAATCAGTTCACCACCGTTTTTACATCCTTGTTATTTTGGTACAGATGTACCGTCGAATGATCAGCTCATTGCTCATTCACATACAACGGAGCAGATCCGTGAAATGATCGGAGCAGATTCTCTTGGATATATGGAAATAGATAAGCTGAAAGACATGGTTGGAGATCTTGGATACTGCGATGCATGTTTTACAGGAAATTACCCGATGCGCGTTCCGGGAAAAGATATTTCCCACGCGTTTGAGTCAGAAGAATAGGGAGGATAAGACTATGGGATACGACAAGTATGTAAGTCCGCTTTCAGAGCGGTATGCCAGCAAGGAGATGCAGTATATTTTTTCTCCGGACATGAAATTTAAGACATGGAGAAAACTCTGGATCGCACTTGCAGAGACAGAAAAAGAGCTGGGGCTCAATATTACAGATGAACAGATCGCAGAACTGAAAGAGCATGCAGAGGATATCAATTACGATGTCGCAAAAGCACGTGAAAAAGTAGTGCGCCATGATGTGATGTCTCATGTATATGCATATGGACAGCAGTGCCCGAAAGCAAAAGGGATCATTCATCTGGGAGCAACTTCCTGTTATGTAGGTGATAATACCGATATCATTATCATGGCAGAGGCTCTGAAACTTGTTAAGAAAAAGCTGGTTAATGTTCTGGATGAACTTTCAAAGTTCGCAGATCAGTATAAAGATCTTCCGACACTTGCATTTACTCATTTCCAGCCAGCACAGCCGACAACGGTTGGGAAGAGAGCAACTCTGTGGATGCAGGAATTTTCTATGGATCTTGCAGATCTTGATTATGTGCTTGGAAGCCTGAAACTTCTTGGATCAAAAGGAACAACCGGTACACAGGCAAGCTTCCTGGAACTGTTTGAGGGAGATCAGGAGACCATTGATAAGATCGATCCAATGATTGCTAAGAAGATGGGATTTGAAGCATGCTATCCGGTATCCGGACAGACCTATTCCCGTAAAGTGGATACAAGAGTTGTGAATGTTCTTGCCGGAATTGCAGCAAGTGCACACAAATTCTCCAATGACATCCGTCTTCTCCAGCATCTGAAAGAAGTGGAAGAGCCGTTTGAAAAGACACAGATCGGATCTTCTGCAATGGCATATAAGAGAAATCCAATGAGAAGCGAACGAATCGCATCTCTGTCCCGTTACGTGATGATTGATGCACTGAACCCGGCGATCACTTCTGCTACACAGTGGTTTGAACGTACTCTGGATGACTCTGCGAACAAGCGCCTGAGTGTACCGGAAGGTTTTCTTGCGATTGACGGTATTCTGGATCTGTGCCTGAATGTCGTTGACGGACTGGTTGTATATCCGAAAGTAATTGAAAAACGTCTGATGTCTGAACTTCCGTTCATGGCAACAGAGAATATTATGATGGATGCAGTAAAAGCTGGTGGAGACCGTCAGGAACTGCATGAAAGAATCCGTGAACTTTCGATGGAAGCAGGAAAGAATGTTAAAGAAAAAGGTCTGGACAACAACCTTCTTGAACTGATCGCGTCAGATGATGCATTTAATCTGAGTCTGGAAGATCTTCAGAAAACAATGGATCCATCCAAATATGTAGGACGTTCCAAAGAACAGGTCGAAGCATTCCTTAAGAATGTGATCCGGCCGATCCTGGATGAAAATAAAGAGCTGCTTGGTGTAAAAGCGGAGATCAATGTATAGAATAACTGAATAAACAGAATGGAAGAGCAGGAAACAGATTTCCGGGTAAGACGGAAGATTGTTTCCTGCTTTTTATTTATGTTTCATGGTCTGAAAATAATTTCTTTGAAATATCAATATAGTAAAGAATTAACGCGTTCATCTGAAAGAATCTATAAATCCCATGGAAATGTATAGATGTTAAATCGTCATTAATTAGACAAATTGACGAAAAATATGAAAACTGAGTTTTTGACAAACATAGAAAAGCGCGAAAAAACGCACTTATTTAGAGCAAATTTATTATGTTATCGCAATAACATGGTGATAATATACAAAAAATAAATAAGTTAACTGAAAATATTGCATAAAAACTATAAATAAGTTATTATAGATTCAACAGATAAAAACTATAAGGGATGTCTATTAAAAAAGGAGGGTTACCGTATGAGTATGAACGATTTAGTATTAAAGGTAAATGATGTCCTAACAGGATCGGTGCTGATTATAGCACTTGTAGGTATTGGCTTGCTGTTCACATTTAAGCTTGGATTTATCCAGATCCGTGGTTTTAAAGATGGATGGAACAGAACTTTTGGCGGACTTTTTAGCAAGAAAGGGGATGCCGGAAAAGACGGAATGTCTTCTTTCCAGGCACTTGCAACAGCGATCGCTGCTCAGGTTGGTACCGGTAATATCGCCGGAGCTGCAACTGCAATTGCAGTCGGTGGTCCGGGAGCAATCTTCTGGATGTGGATCAGCGCATTCCTCGGAATGTCAACGATCTTCGCAGAAGCGGTTATGGCTCAGAAGTTCAAACATGTCAGTGATGACGGAACCGTAACCGGTGGTCCGGTATATTACATACGAGGAGCATTTAAAGGAACGTTCGGAAAAGTTCTGGCAGCTATTTTTGCAGTCCTGATCATCTTTGCACTTGGATTCATGGGCAATGCGGTTCAGTCTAACTCGATCGCAGCATCATGGAACACTGCATTCGGAATTCCGAAGATTGCAATGGGCATTTTTGTGGCAGTTGTTTCCCTGTTTGTATTCACAGGTGGTATGAAACGAATCGCAAAAGTTACTGAACTGATCGTGCCGATCATGGCAGCATTTTATATAGTAGGTTCTTTGATCGTAATTTTTGCAAACGTTACAGCAATCCCGGCAGCATTCCATGATATTATTGTCGGTGCGTTTAAACCGGCAGCAGTAGCAGGTGGTGCAATGGGCGCAACCTTGAAGCTTGCAGTACAGAAAGGTGTGGCAAGAGGTCTCTTCTCCAATGAAGCTGGTATGGGTTCTACACCACACGCGCATGCAGTAGCAAAAGTAAACCATCCGGTTGAACAGGGCTTTGTAGCTATGATCGGTGTGTTCATTGATACATTCGTAATTCTTAACCTGACAGCACTTGTTATTATTACAACAGGATCAAGAACAAGTGGTTTTACAGGCGCAGAGCTTAGCCAGTATGCTTTCTCTACATTATATGGTAAGTTCGGTGAGATCTTTATCGCGATCTGTATGTTATTCTTCGCATTCTCAACGATCATCGGATGGTATTTCTTCGGTGAAGCAAACATCCGTTACCTGTTTGGGGCAAAAGCTGTTAAAATTTACTCAATCATTGTATGTATCTGCGTAGCACTCGGATCACTTCAGGAAGTAGAACTTGTATGGAATATGGCAGACTGCTTTAACAGTATGATGGTTATCCCGAATGCGATTGCACTGGTAGCACTCAGTGGTCTTGTTAAGAAGACACATGACGATTACTATAATAATTTCCTGCCAAATCAGAAAAAAGGCAAATAGATAATTTGTATAATAACTGAAAAATAGTTATAGAAAAAAACAATAAGAAATATACAAAAAAATCTATAAAAAGACTAGCATTTTGTATAAATGTGTGTTATAGTAATCATGTCAGCAAGAAAGATGCTGCAAAATGAATAAAAAGATGCAGTCAATTAGATAGTAGGTTGATATTTCCTGCGAGAGAATCATTTATAAAGATATTTGATAAATGGTCGCCGAAGATGCAAACCGTAGAGCAGTAAAGCTCGTTGAATGGTGAAACTTTCAGGCAAAAGGATCGGGAAAGGTACTACACTCTGAATCCGGAATTACCGAATTTACAAGGAGACAGAAAGGACGTTTAAAACAGAGAAGTTGTTTTGGCGTCCTTTTTTGATACCAGATATATGTTAAAAAAATATCTGGAGTATTTCAGACACAGGGAGTCAAAAAAGACCGCATAAACGGACAGGGGACGAAAGGAAGAAGCGGCTATGAATACTGGATTTATGATTATCACAAATAATCCACTGGTAAAAGAAAAACTTGGGGAAGATTATCATGTGGAATACGAAGAACTTTCTTATGAGGACACACTTAAAAAAGTTCAGAAGATGATCTTCCAGGGATACCGACTTTTGACACATCCGCTGTCCGGAAGCGTAAAACCGAATGAGACTCCATATAAGTCGGTTATGCTCTCAGAAACGCCGGAAGGTCTGGATGCACAGGCAATGCAGATCATTGCAAGCGCCATTCAGGCGTGCGGTAAATTTCAGTTTAAGTCTGATCTTTATAAACCTCAGGTTTATGCAGACTTTCAGCTTGTAGATTACACATTGATCTCAAGTGCTCTGCCGTCAGCAGAAAGCTGGCGCTAAAAAAAGGCTGTAGAAGTACATGCGGTTTAGTGTACTTTTGAGCATACAACAAACACATTCAAAAAAGGAGGGAATTTACAGTGAAATTAGAAGTAGGTCACATTTTTATTAACGACATTCAGTTCGCATCTGAATCAAAGATCGAAAATGGTGTTCTTTATGTTGACGAAGAAGCTGTAAAGGCAATCGTTCTTGAGGACGAAAAAATCAAAGGTGTTAAATTTGATATCGCAAAACCAGGTGAAAGCGTTCGTATCACTCCGGTTAAAGATGTTATTGAACCACGTGTTAAAGTTGAAGGAAGAGGGGGAGTCTTCCCAGGCGTTATCGCAAAAGTTGACACTGTAGGTAGTGGTAAGACATATGCATTAAAAGGAATGGCTGTTGTAACAGCTGGTAAGATCGTGGGATTCCAGGAAGGTATCATCGATATGTCTGGCCCGGGTGCAGAATATACACCATTCTCTAAACTTAACAACTTAGTAGTTGTTTGCGAACCAGTTGAAGGAATCAAACAGCATGAATATGAAAAAGCTGTTCGTCTTGCTGGATTCAGAGTAGCAGTTTATCTTGGAGAACTTGCTCGTGAGCTTACACCAGACGAGACAAAGACATATGAGACATACGGAATCATGGAAGGAAAAGAAAAATTCCCGAACCTTCCGAGAGTTGCTTATGTACAGATGCTTCAGAGCCAGGGACTTCTTCATGACACATATGTATACGGTGTTGATGCAAAGAGAACACTCTCTACAATCATGAACCCGACAGAAGTTATGGACGGAGCTATCGTATCTGGTAACTGTGTATCCGCTTGCGATAAGAACCCAACATATGTTCATGAAAACAACCCGGTTGTACATGACCTGTTCGAAGAACACGGAAAAACAATCAACTTCGTTTGCCAGATTCTTACAAACGAAAACGTATATCTTGCTGATAAGATGCGTTCATCTGACTGGACAGCTAAGATGTGCCGTCTGTTAGACCTTGATGCAGTTATCGTATCTCAGGAAGGATTCGGTAACCCAGATACTGACCTTATCATGAACTGCAAGAAGATCGAAGCTGAAGGCGTTAAGACTGTAATCATTACAGACGAATATGCCGGACGTGACGGAAAATCTCAGTCACTGGCAGATGCTGATCCGGCTGCAGACGCAGTTGTAACCGGTGGAAATGCTAACCAGGTAATCGTACTTCCTAAGATGGATAAAGTAATCGGAACAGAAGATTTCGTTACAATCATTGCTGGTGGTAATGAACATTCTCATCGTGAAGATGGAACAATCGAAGTTGAAATTCAGGCCATTACCGGTGCTACAAATGAAACCGGATTTGGATATCTGAGTGCACGCTAGGAATGGAGGACGTAAAGATAATGAGTAAAATTAAAGTTGTACATTATATCAATCAGTTCTTCGCTCAGATTGGTGGAGAAGAAAAAGCTGATTACCCTGCTGAACTTCGCGTAGGCGAAATCGTTGGACCAGGTATGGCTCTGATGCAGCAGTTTAAAGATGAAGCAGAGATCGTGGCTACAATCGTTTGCGGTGACTCTTACTTCAATGAAAACCTTGACAAAGCAAAAGCTGATATTCTTGAAATGGTTAAGAGCCAGAATCCTGATATCTTCATCGCTGGACCTGCTTTCAATGCTGGACGTTACGGTGTTGCATGCGGAACTATCTGTGATGCAGTACAGGAAGAACTCGGAATCCCGGCAGTAACTGGTATGTACGTTGAAAACCCAGGTGCTGATATGTTCAAGAACAAAGTTTACACAGTATCTACAAAGAACAGCGCAGCTGGTATGAGAGATGCAGTTAAGAAACTTGCTCCTCTTGCTCTTAAGATCGCTAAAGGCGAAAAAATCGGTGCTTCTTGCCAGGAAGGTTACATGCCGAACGGAGTTCGTGTAAACTTTTTCGAAAAAGAACGTGGATCTAAGAGAGCTGTTAAAATGCTCCTTAAGAAACTGGCAGACAAGCCGTTTGAGACAGAGTATCCAATGCCATCATTCGACCGTGTTGATCCACAGCCAGCTATCAAAGATCTTAGCAAGGCTACAATCGCACTTTGTACTTCAGGTGGAATCGTTCCGAAAGGAAATCCGGACCACATCGAAAGTTCAAATGCCTCACATTACGGAGAATATGACATCACAGGTGTTATGGATCTTACAGAAGATACATACGAAACAGCTCATGGTGGATATGACCCGGTATATGCAAACGAAGATGCAGACCGTGTACTTCCTGTAGACGTTATGCGTGAATTCGAAAAAGAAGGCGTTATCGGAAAACTTCACAACAAATTCTATACAACAGTTGGTAACGGTACAGCCGTAGCTTCTGCAAAAGCTTTCGCTGAGGAATATGCTCAGAAACTTATAGCAGACGGTGTTGACGCAGTTATCATGACCTCTACTTGAGGTACCTGTACACGTTGCGGTGCAACAATGGTAAAAGCAATTGAAGCAGCTGGACTCCCGGTAGTTCATATGTGTACAGTAACTCCGATTTCCATGACAGTTGGTGCGAACAGAATCGTTCCTACGATTGCTATTCCTCATCCACTTGGAAATCCGGCTCTTGAAAAAGATGAAGAGTATGCTCTTCGTAAGGGTCTTGTTGAAAAAGCTCTGAAAGCTCTTACAACAGAAGTAGACGGACAGACAATCTTTGACAACTAAATCATAGTTAGAAGGTCATGTAATTTTATTAAAAAAGGAGAGAACGTTATGAGCAAAGTTTATGACGTGATCGTCCTGGGTGCGGGACCTGCAGGCTTAGCTGCAGGTCTGTACGCAGGAAGAAGCCGTCTTTCAACACTGGTTATTGAGAAAGGTAAAGATGGCGGACAGATCGCAATCACAGATGACATCGAAAATTATCCTGGACAGATCGTAGAAGGGGAAAGCGGTCCTTCACTTATCGCAAGAATGACACAGCAGTGTGAAAAATTCGGCGTTGAGAGAGCATCAGATGTAATTAACGAAGTACACCTGGACGGCGATATCAAAGTACTGAAGAGTGCGAAGGCTGAATATCAGTCAAAGACGGTTATCATCGCAACCGGAGCTTTTGCAAGACCGATCGGATGCAAAGGCGAAAAAGAGTTCATGGGCAAGGGCGTTTCTTATTGCGCTACCTGTGATGCAAACTTCTTTGAAGATTTTGAAGTATACGTAGTAGGTGGAGGAGACTCTGCTGTAGAAGAAGCTATGTACCTTACAAAATTTGCAAGAAAAGTTACCATTATTCACAGACGTGATGAGCTTCGTGCAGCAAAATCCATCCAGGAAAAAGCTTTCAAGAACGAAAAACTTCACTTTATGTGGGATACTGTTGTAGAAGAAGTTGGCGGTGACGGAATCCTTTCTGAGATGACTGTTAAAAATGTGAAAACAGGTGAACTCACTAAGATCGTAGCTGATGAAGATGACGGAATGTTTGGTGTATTCGGATTTATCGGAACACTTCCAAACTCAAAGATCTATGAAGGAACAGGTCTTGAGATGGATGAAAGAGGATATATTCCGACAGATGCAGATATGCACACTAATATCCCAGGCGTATTCGCAGCAGGCGATATCCGCGTTAAGAGCTTAAGACAGGTTGTTACAGCTGCAGCTGATGGAGCAATCGCAGCTACACAGGCAGAAAAGTATATTAACGAATTAAAATAATAAACACTTTTTAATAGAGTGAGGAGGACATTTGACATGTTAGAAGTAGATAAGAAAACATTCGAAGACGAAGTCTTAAAAGCAGAAGGTTATGTATTCGTAGATTTCTTTGGTGATGGATGTGTTCCGTGCCAGGCTTTGATGCCGTTCGTACACGAAATGGCAGATAAATACGGAGATAAGATCAAATTCACATCTCTGAATACAACAAAAGCTCGTCGTCTTGCTATCGGACAGAAGATCCTTGGACTTCCGGTTATGGCTATTTACAAAGATGGCGAAAAAGTTGAAGAAGTAGTAAAAGACGATGCTACACAGGAAAGCATCGAAGCAATGATTAAGAAATATATCTAATCATTATTTAATTAGGTGAGCCGCGCACAGTCGGCAGAAATCCGGCTGTGTGCTCACAATATATAATCGCGTAAAGCGTGTAAAACTATTATCAAAACAAAATTTTAAAAGAAAGGAAGGAGGAAAAGACATCATGGCAATTTTAAAAGGTAAAAAAGTTGTTATTATCGGTGACCGTGACGGTGTACCGGGACCAGCAATCGCAGAATGCGTTAAGACAGCTGGCGGAGATGTAGTTTTTTCTTCAACAGAATGTTTCGTCTGAACTAGCGCAGGCGCAATGGATCTGGAGAATCAGAAAAGGGTAAAAGAATTTGCTGAGGAGTACGGCCCGGAAAACGTAGTCGTAATCGTAGGCGCAGCTGAAGGAGAAGCAGCAGGACTTGCTGCAGAAACCGTTACAGCAGGAGACCCGACATTCGCAGGTCCGTTGACAGGGGTCCAGCTTGGACTCACAACTTATCACGTATGTGAACCAGAGTTAAAAGAAGAATTTGACCCGGCTGTTTACGATGAACAGGTAGGCATGATGGAAATGGTCCTTGATGTTGATGATATCGTAGACGAAATGTCAGCAATCCGCGACGAATATTGCAAATACCTCTAAGATAAAGAGGGATTTATCCTTCGAAGCGGAATATCTGAGATAGAGGTACAGGCGGCAGGATTCTTCCTGTCGCCTGTTTTATTGCCAGGCATATCGGGAACATGCTGGTATTGCATTAGTGAATTGCCTAGCATCTCGGAAGCGTGCCAGTGATGCGCTTCTGATAAAAGCTTGTTTAGCGCATTCTGCCCAAAATCTTTTAAATCAGGACAGGTAGATTATACGCGCATATCACGGAGAAATGAATGATGGTGACATTCGTAAAAAGAGAATGTCAGGAAAGGTGGAAACCAGCGATGAACAGTGTAATTAAAGGAGCAGGATATGTACTCGTACATACCCCGGAAATGGTAGTTTACAACGGAACAACACAGACAACAGAAAGAGTTGTTAATCCGGAATCAGAATATTTAAAAGAGCTTAGAGATCATCTTCGGTCATATGATACATGTGTAAATTATTGGCCGAATCAGGTATATATCGGAAATGCAACACCGGACGACCTTGCCCAGGTTGAATTTCCTTACTACGATAAAGTAAAAGAAGGTGCAGAGCGTTACGGAAAATACGGTGAGATCATGCCGGAAGACGAATTCCTTCTTTTAGCTCAGGCATGTGACATGTTCGAAGTTGTTATGCTTGAAAAAGGATTTGTAGCAGCTACAAAAGAAAAATTTGCAGCAGATCCGATCATCACAGATGATATCGTAGAAAAAGTAATCGAGGGATTTGAAATCTCAGAAATCGAACACTTTGTAAATGAAGAGCATGCTGAAGGTCTGTATCATGAAAACAAACTGGTAGGCTGTGTAAAGAGAGCGCATGACATTGATGCAAACCTTTCAGCACATGTTATGCATGAAAACATTATGAGTAAGGCATCCAGTGTGCTCGCCCTCCTCTATGGTGTAAGAAACGCAGGAATCGAAAAGACAGACGTTGAGTATGTCATCGACTGTGCAGAAGAAGCTTGTGGTGATATGAACCAGCGTGGCGGTGGTAACTTCGCAAAAGCAGCAGCTGAAGTTGCAGGACTTTTGAACGCAACAGGTTCTGACTCCCGTGGATTCTGTGCCGGACCATCTCACGCACTGATCGAAGCAGCAGCTCTCGTAAAATCAGGCGCATACAAATGTGTAGCTGTAACAGCTGGTGGTTGTACAGCAAAACTTGGTATGAACGGTAAAGACCATGTAAAGAAAGGTCTTCCGATCCTGGAAGACTGCCTTGGCGGATTCTGTGTAATCATCGCAGAAAACGATGGTGTAAACCCGGAAATCAACCTGGATATCCTTGGACGCCATACAGTAGGAACAGGAAGTGCTCCGCAGAACGTAATCGGAAGCCTTGTAGCTGATCCACTGGAAAGAGCAGGACTTAAGATCACAGATATCGATAAATTCTCTCCGGAAATGCAGAACCCGGATATCACAAAACCGGCAGGAGCCGGAGATGTACCGCTTGCTAACTACAAGATGATCGCAGCTCTCGCAGTTAAGAGAGGCGAACTTGACAGAAAAGAACTTGCAAGCTTCGCAGGAGAACACGGACTGACAGGATGGGCTCCGACTCAGGGACATATTCCTTCAGGTGTACCGTACATCGGATTTGCAAGAGAAGATATCCTTGCTGGAAAGATCAATAAAGTCATGATCATCGGAAAAGGAAGTCTGTTCCTTGGACGTATGACCAACCTCTTCGATGGTGTATCTTTCGTAATCCAGGCAAATACCGGTGCAGAAGATAACAGTGGTGTATCAGAAGAAGAAGTAAAAGGACTGATTGCAAAAGCAATGAAAGATTTTGCAGCATCACTCATGGCAACAGAAGAATAAGAAAGGTGGACAAACAAAATGGCAAATAGTATTGAAAGAATGATTGCCGACACCTTTATGGAGATGGCGCAGGGACTGGAGACAGGAAGCTTCGGAAAGCGCCCGAAAGTTGCACTGACCGGAATGGGAAGCGAACATGGAGAAGAAAACTCTATGGCAGCGGCAATTGAAGCGGCAAAAGACGGAATTGATGTATATTATATCGGAACATTAGAAGCAGAAGGCGTTACAACTGTTAAAGTGGCTAACGATGAAGAAGGTCATGATAAGATGGAAGAAATGCTGAAGAATGGAGAAGTAGATGCAGCAGTAACCATGCACTTCCCATTCCCGATCGGTGTATCTACAGTAGGACGCTGTGTAACACCGGCAACTGCAAAAGAAATGTTCATCGCTAATACAACAGGAACATCCAGCACAGACCGTATTGAAGGAATGATCAAAAATGCGATCTACGGAATCATCGCTGCAAAAGCTTGTGGCAAGAAGAATCCGACCGTTGGTATCCTGAATGTAGACGGTGCACGTCAGACAGAGAAAGCTCTGAAGAAACTGCAGGAGAACGGGTATCCGATCGAATTTGCAGAATCAGGAAGAGCAGATGGCGGATGCGTTATGAGAGGAAATGACGTCCTTCAGGCATCCCCGGACATCATGGTAACAGATTCCCTCACAGGAAATATCATGGTGAAAATGCTTTCTTCTTTCACAACAGGCGGAAGCTTTGAAGCTACAGGATTTGGATATGGACCTGGAATCGGAGAAGGATATGAACAGCTTGTTATGATCGTATCCAGAGCATCCGGAGCACCGGTTATCGCAAATGCAATCCGTTACGCAGCACAGCTGGTAAGAGGAAAAGTATTTGAAGTAGCGAAAGAAGAATTTGCAGCTGTTAAGAAAGCTGGATTAAAAGAAATCCTTGATGAGCACAAAGCTTCTCAGAAACCGGCAGCGGCTGAAGAAGAAGTAAAAGAGCCACCGAAGGAAATCGTTACAGCACAGATTCCAGGTATTGAAGTAATGGATCTGGAAGACGCAGTTAAAGTACTGTGGAAACTCGGCATTTACGCAGAAAGCGGAATGGGATGCACAGGACCAATCATCCGTGTATCAGACGCAAACCTCGCAAAAGCTGAGGAAGAACTGAAAAAGAGCGGATATATTAACTAATAAAATCTGCCTTTTTATAAACACTCTCACTCTAATTCAGGAAGATGGGCTTTCCGGTCATAAGACCGGGAAGCCTTTTTCCTTGCGAAAAACTGTTTTTGCAGAAAGATTATACATTATTTGTCACAGATACTGTGAACGGTAATGATTGTACTGTTTGTGTACGAAAAAATTTTTGGTTGATTTTTAGAATAGGAAATAGTATCATGACAGTTATAAATCCGAAAAAGTGAGAGGGAGAAAGTCATGGATACGCAATTATTACTGAAAACGGCGATGCTTGCCGGTGAAATAATGCTGCGAAGCGGAGCGGAAACGTATCGTGTGGAAGATACCATGCATCATATACTGAAGACGGCGGATCACATCGAGATGGCAGAAGTTCTGGTGATCATGACCGGAATTTCCGCGACGATCAAACTGGAGAACGAAAAGGCAGTTACTGTTACAAAGAGAGTAGAAGAACGGGATACCAATCTAAAGCTCGTCGTAGATGTTAATGAGATTTCCAGGCAGTATTGTGGAGATGATCTGACACTAGAGCAGGCATATGAGAAGCTTTCGACGTTAAAACAGTTCGAGTTCAGCCGCAAGACAACCAACCTGGCAATGATGGGGGTTGGTGTGGGATTTACAATTTTTTTTGGTGGATCCATTGCAGATACCGGGGCAGCCATCGTTGTAGGACTTTTTCTTGTTGCCTTTGTATCAGCGGGACAGGATCTGAAATTTCACCCATTTATTCAGGATATTTTCGCAGGATTTGGTGTTGCATTTGCCTGCTGCCTTCTAAAAGAAGGTCTGGGTGATCAGATGAATATGGATACTGTTATGATAGGAAGTTTCATGCCTCTTGTACCGGGAATGGCAATCACCAATGCTGTCAGGGATACCTTGCGGGGGGATTATCTTTCCGGTGGTGCAAGAGTGATGGAAGCTTTCTTAAAAGCACTTGGGATTGCAATTGGAATTGGTATTGGGCTGGCGCTTTGCACAAAGATTTTTTAGCAGGAAGGAGAGTAAAAAATGAACAGTACTGTTTTTGAAATGATCATCCGGGTATTTGGAGCTTTTTTATCTATTTACAGTTTTGCGGTTCTCCTTCAGGTTCCGCGCCGCTTTGTTCTTCAGGCTGGTATTGTAGGAGCAATTGGTGGATTTGTTTATCTGCTTGCAATACATTTTGGCAGGGGAGATTTGATGGCATCTTTATATTCAGCAGTTGCAGCTGCGGTTGTTTCGCATATTTTTGCGAGAGTTTATAAGACACCGGTTACGTTGTTTTTGATTGCCGGGGTTCTTCCGACTGTTCCCGGAAACGGGATGTACCAGACGGTTCATTATCTGATCGACGGGAACGAGGCGATGTCCGAATTTTATCTGATCCAGACATTGGAGATCGCAGGCGTGATCTCTCTTGCAATTTTTGTCGTGGATACCTTTTTCCAGGCTTTTCAGAAGAGTGAGTGGAAGCAGAATTCCATGAAGTATGTCCGAAAGATCGTTCCTGGAGCTGAGGAACCGCAAAATACAGAAAAACAGGAAAAATAGTGGCTTCGGAATGCTTGAAGTAAAAAAGGGAATGTGTTAGTATTATAAAGATGAACATATATTTGAATGTCATAGAGAACTGTGAATAGTTTATTTTCACAGTGAAAATAAAACAGAAGTTAAAGAGAGGAACACTAAAATGAAAAAAGTCAGAACAAGATTTGCACCGAGTCCGACAGGTAGAATGCATGTCGGTAATTTGCGTACTGCATTATATGCATACCTGATCGCAAAACATGAAGGCGGAGATTTTATGCTCCGTATTGAAGATACAGATCAGGAAAGATATGTAGAAGGTGCATTGGATATTATTTACAGAACACTGGAGAAGACAGGCCTTGTTCATGATGAAGGACCAGATAAAGATGGCGGTGTCGGACCATACGTTCAGAGTGAAAGACAGGCTTCAGGAATTTACATGAAGTATGCTAAGCAGTTAATTGAACAGGGAGATGCATACTACTGTTTCTGTGATAAAGAACGTCTGGAATCTTTGAAGACTTCTGTATCAGAGGATGGAACACAGATTGTGAATTATGACAAGCATTGTCTGCATCTGAGTAAAGAAGAGATAGAAGCAAACCTTGCAGCCGGAAAGCCATATGTTGTCCGTATCAATATGCCGACAGAGGGAACCACAACTTTCCATGATGAAATTTATGGAGATATTACCGTTCCGAATGCGGAACTGGATGATATGATCCTGATCAAATCAGACGGATATCCGACCTATAATTTTGCGAACGTTATTGATGATCATTTGATGAATATTACACACGTTGTCCGAGGAAATGAATATCTTTCTTCAGCACCGAAGTACAACCGTCTTTACGAAGCATTTGGATGGGAAGTACCGGTCTATGTACATTGCCCGCTGATTACAGATGAGAACCACAAAAAGCTCAGCAAGAGATGTGGACATTCTTCTTACGAAGATCTTCTGGATCAGGGATTTGTAAGTGAAGCAATTGTAAATTATGTGGCACTTCTTGGATGGTGTCCGCAGGATAACAGAGAGATCTTCTCACTGCCGGAACTTGTTGAAGCATTTGACTATCATCATATGAGCAAATCACCGGCTGTATTTGATATCAATAAGCTGAAGTGGATGAACGGGGAATATCTGAAGGCTATGGATTTTGATAAATTCTATGAACTTGCAGAGCCGTATATCAAGAAAGTGATCACAAAGGATTATGATCTGAAAAAGGTTGCGTCTCTGATCAAGAGCCGTATCGAAATCCTTCCGGATATCAAAGACCAGATTGATTTCTTTGAAGCTGTTCCGGAATATGATACTGCAATGTATTGCCATAAGAAGATGAAGACTAACGAAGAGACTTCTCTGGAAGTATTAAAAGAAATTCTTCCAAGACTGGAAGCATGGGATGATTACAGTAATGACGCATTATTCGGGCTGCTGAAGGGATTTGCAGAAGAAAAAGGTTATAAGAACGGATATGTGATGTGGCCGGTAAGAACTGCAGTTTCAGGAAAGCAGAATACTCCGGGTGGAGCGACTGAGATCATGGAAGTTCTTGGTAAGGCAGAATCTGTAGAAAGAATCAAGAATGCAATAGAATTATTAAGCAGGTAATATACAGATATAAAAGTATGCATGGGGGACGGATTTCTTTTTTCGCGTAATGCGGAAGAGGAATCCGTTCTGTTGTATTACATATGAGAAGGGGAGTTCATGAAACTAAACAGAGGACAGGATGAAGCGATAAAGCACGGGAATGGACCGTGTATGGTGCTGGCACCTCCGGGTTCGGGAAAGACGCTTATTGTCACAGAACGTACCCGTTATCTGATCGAGGAGAGCGGAGTACGCCCGGATCAGATTCTTGTAATTACTTTTACAAGATATGCAGCACGTGAAATGAAAGAACGTTTTGAAAGGCTGACTGCCGGAAAAAATTATCCGGTAACGTTTGGGACCTTTCACAGTATTTTTTATGGGATTCTAAAATGTGCCTATGGGATTGGTGCGAATAATCTGATGTCTGAAAAAGAGTCCTCTGTACTTTTACAGGAGGTCTTAGACCAGACCGATATCGAATCAACACCTGAGGTAGAAGATGAAGAGGAACTGGTGAGAGAACTTCTGCGGGAAGTCGGCATGGTAAAGAACGGACTTTGTCATCTGAAAGATTTTCACAGTAAGTATCTTACACAAGATGAGTTTGCAGAAGTGTTCCGCAGCTATGAGCATCAGAAAAAAGAACTGAAAAAATTTGATTTTGATGATATGCTGGTACAGTGTTATGCACTTTTCCGGAAAAAGCCGGAGATTCTGCAAGGATGGCAGAAGCGTTTCCCGTATATCCTGATCGATGAATTCCAGGATATCAACCGTGTGCAGTATGAAGTGATCCGGATGCTTGCAGCACCGAGGTACAATTTGTTTGTAGTCGGGGATGATGATCAGTCCATTTATGGATTTCGTGGAGCAAAGCCGGAGCTGATGCTTTATATGAAGCAGGAATTCCCGTCACTTCGGACCATTTCGCTGACGGTGAATTATCGTTCTACCGAATTTATTACCGGAGCAGCGGCAAGAGTGATTTTGCATAATGATACCCGTTTTTACAAGCGTGTACAGTCATTCCGGGGAAGAGGACAGAATGTTCATGTGCAGGAAGTCTTGGATGAACAGGAAGAGGCGCAGTATGTAACGGAAGAGATCCAGAAAAAACTGGACCAGGGAATAAAGCCGGGAGAAATTGCTGTGCTTTTCCGGGCAGCAGTCCAGGCGCGAATGATTTCGGAAATATTAAGCGAGCACCGTATCCCGTTTGAAATGCGAGATTATGTGACCAATTTTTACAGGCATTTTATTGTAAAAGATATGATGGCATATCTGCAGTTGGCAGCAGGAAAGCGGGACAGGTCGCTTTTCCTGACGATCTGTAACCGACCACTCAGGTATCTGGCACGGAACAGTATGGAGAACCGGCAGGTAAATTTTGAGGATCTGCGTAAATTTTATTGCGATAAGGACTGGATGCTGGATATTATTGACCAGTTTGATGTGGATGTCCGTATGATGAAGAATATGGCACCTTATGCGGCAATCCAGTATATCCGAAAAAAGATCGGATATGATGATTTCCTGAAAGAATATGCCGAAAAACATCAGATTTCGTGGAAGCAGCTGATGGATGTGATGGCAGAGCTTGAGGAGAGGAGTAAAAACTTCAAATCCTATGATGAATGGGAAATCCATATTGCAAAATATACGCAGGAGCTGGAAGAACAGCAGGCAAAGGCAAGGAAGATCAAAGGAGAGCGGGAGAATAAGGTACAGCTGATGACGATCCATTCAGCGAAAGGACTGGAATTTGAGGATGTATTTGTGATCCATGCCAATGAGGGTGAGATTCCGCATCAGAAGGCAGAAAAGAAAGACGAGATTGAAGAAGAGAGAAGACTTTTTTATGTAGCACTAACCCGTGCGAAGAATAATCTCTGTATTTCCTATATTACACAAAAAAACGGGAACAGTATCAAACCGTCCCGTTTTGTGGAAGAGCTTTTAGGTCAGAGAATAAAATAATTATTCTTCAATATCAAAGCCTTCAAATTCCTGTGTATCAAGCCATTCATCAAACTTATCCGCAGCGCGGTCATACTCATCATCATCTTCGATATTCTGAAGATCATGATCGGAGCCGCCTGTGGTATCACGGATAAAGCGATAGATCCATACGTCTCCGTCCTCATTTCCACCGTCTTCATCAAGCGGAAGAAGTGCAATGTATTCGGTAGAATCCATATTAAAAGTTGTGATAATGGCGCATTCGATTTCCACATCGTCATCAAGTGTCAGTGTGACAACATCGGATTCAAGCAGATTATGTTCCTTTTCCATTGTTCAGTTCTCCTTTCAATCTGATACTATCACTCTAACAGAGTATGGGGATATTTGCAAGGGGAAAAGTATTGACATTAGCGGTAAAAAAGATACAATAAAAGAAAGGTTTCAGGGAGGTTTATCTATATGAAGAAAAAGATTTTTTCTATCTTTCTTGTGATGGTTCTCTGTATTGGCATGACTGCAGGCTGTAAGAAGAATGTTGGGACAAGCCAGGACAATGCAATAGCAGAAGAGGACGATGACAGCAAGGAAGAGGCAAAAAGCTATCGTTTTGGATTTAGTTGTATTACCATGGAAAATCCATACTATATTACACTTGAGCAGGCACTGAGAGAAGCAGTCGAAGCACAGGGAAGTACGCTGGTGACAAAAGATCCGGCACTGAATGTAGACACCCAGATCGAGCAGATCCATCAGATGATCAAAGACGGACTGGATGCCATTTTTCTTTGTCCGGTATCAAGAGATGCGATCACACCTGCTCTGGAAGAGCTTAAGGAAGCCGATGTTAAGATCATTAATATTGATACGGAAGTTAAGGATACGGATTATATTGATGCCTTTATTGGTTCGGATAATAAAGCTGCTGGACAGCTTTGTGGAGAAGATCTGATACAGCAGAGTCCGGATGGTGGAAAGATTGTAATTCTTGAAGGTCTTACACAGAATTCTATTGTAGAGAGAATTACAGGCTTTGAGGAAGCAATTGCCGGAAAGGGATTTGAGATTGTAGGAAGAGCAGATGTCAGTGGAGATTTGAACGAGGCAAGAGAAGCAGCTAACAAGATTTTTGCAGAGAATAAGGATGTTACGGCAGTAATGTGCGGGAACGACCAGATTGCGCTTGGGGCACTGGTTGCAGCAAGAACAGCCGGTCTTACTGATGTAAAGATTTACGGGGTAGATGGTTCTCCAGACCTGAAAAAAGAACTTCAGAAGACGGATTCCCTGATTCGCGGAACAAGTGCGCAATCACCGATCAAACTCGGAAAAGAATCGGCCAAAATCGGTTTTGCTATTTTAAACGGGGATGATTATGAAAAGACGACGTATCTGGATGTATGTTTTATTGATGCCTCGAATGTAGATATGTATGGAGTTGACGGATGGCAGTAACAGGGGGAACAGTGGATATGAAGACAGCAGTGGGATTTCCGTTTCCACAGGGATGTACTGTGGAAGGACAGACAGCGAATTTTTCGGTAGCAGTTCCGGAAGGACAGACATGTGAACTGATCATTTATAAAAAAGGTGCCAGGGCTTCAGCATTTTCACAGGAGATGCCATACTCTGATGTGGCAGGAAATCTGCACTTTCTCTCCGTGGTGCTGGAACAACCGGAAGATTATGAATATTGTTATAAAATCGGTGGAAAGATAGTTCCGGATCCATATGGAAAAGCATTTTCAGGCAGAGAACACTGGTCTGTGTCAAAGGAAAAGGAAAAGAGAAAACTGCGTACCCGGATCGTAACAGATACATTTGACTGGGGAAAGTCGCAATTTCCGCATCTGAAAAAGGAAGATGTGATCGCCTACAGTCTTCATGTCCGTGGATTTACAAAACACAGTTCGTCCGGAGTCGCACACAAAGGAACGTTTGACGGAGTTACGGAGAAACTGCCCTATCTTCAAAAATTGGGGATTAACCAGATCCATCTGATGCCGGTTTATGAATTTGATGAGAATCAGAGGCATGTGAATTACTGGGGATATGGAAAAGCATATTTCTTTGCACCAAAAGCATCATATGCGGCAGGAGATCCGGTGAATGAGATGAAGTCACTTGTTCGTCAGATGCATCTTGCAGGGATTGAAGTTATTCTTGAGATGCCTTTCACAGAGGGAACTACGTTTTCTCTGATTTTAGATTGTCTGCGTTACTGGGTGATGCAGTATCATGTGGATGGATTTATTGTGAATCCATATATCTGCAATCCGGATGAACTTGCAAAGGATCCTGTGCTTGCGAAAAGTAAGATCCTCAAAAAAGAAGACGGATTCCAGAATGTGATGCGCCGTTTCTTAAAGGGAGATGAGGGCATGATCCGGGATGTAATCTGCCAGCTGAAGAATCAGGATACACAGCTGTATAATTATATTGCAAGCCACAACGGATTTACGCTCTGTGATGTAGTTTCCTATGATGGAAAGCACAACGAAGCAAATGGTGAGAATAATCTGGATGGTCCGGATTACAATTACAGCTGGAACTGTGGGGCAGAAGGGAACAGCCGGAAAAAGGCGGTTAACGAGTTGCGGAAGAATCAGATATTTAATGCGTTCTTTTTACTTTTATTTGCACAGGGAATGCCGTGTATCCTTTCCGGGGATGAATTTATGAATACCCAGAAAGGGAATAATAATGCATACTGTCAGGATAATCTGATATCATGGCTTGACTGGAACCAGCTTTCCAGACAGGAAGAATTATATACATTTGTATGTCGACTGATTGCACTTCGCAAAGCCTGTATGAAGCAGATAGCGAAAAAATCAGAAGACACGATGGGCAGAAGCGGAATCCCTCAGATTTCCTATCATGGGGAGGATGCGTGGCAGATGCCGGCAGGGCGTGCAAGCAGACAGCTTGGTGTATTCTATCATGAAGAAAGTACAGAGAAGGACTTTTATATTGCATATAATATGCACTGGCTTTCGCATTCATTTGCACTTCCTTCCCTTCCAAAAGGAATGGAATGGGTGTGCATAGCAGGGACAAAAGAAGGAGTCCTGGATGAAAAAGAAGCAGTTCCGGTAAAAGATAAGAAGGTTCAGCTGGAGGAGCGAACGATCAAAGTTTTTGTTGGAAGGCAGGCTAAAGAATGAAAATCTGGAAACATTTTTGCACCATAACACATCACAAATATCTGGTTATGAAGAACTGCTTTAAGGTAGGACTTTACAGACAGGGACTTTTGCATGATATGTCGAAGTACTCTCCGGCGGAGTTCTGGGTTGGGTGCAGGTATTTCCAGGGAAACCGGAGTCCGAATAACGCAGAAAGAGAAGAAAAGGGCTATTCTTCGGCATGGCTGCACCATAAAGGGCGCAATAAACATCATTATGAATACTGGATTGACTACGGACTGGAAGGAGAACCAATGCTTACCGGGATGAAGATGCCCAAAAAGTATGTGGTCGAGATGTTAATGGACCGGATCGCAGCATCCAAGATTTATATGAAAGATAAATATACGGATACGTCACCGCTTGAATATTATCTTCACGGTATTGCAGGGGACTGGATGCATAAGGATACCAGGGCACTTCTGGAAGAACTTCTCTATATGCTCGCGGCAGACGGGGAAGAGAAAACTTTTGATTATATCCGAAATACCGTGTTGAAAACGAGAGATTATTAGAAAAAGAGGATAAAAACATGGCAGATTTACCAAAGGATCCAATGATCCTTCTGAGTGTGGTCAATACAAAATTACGGGATTTTTATACAGATCTGGATACTCTTTGCCAGGAGATGCAGATTGAGAAAAAAGAACTGACAGAGAAACTGGCATCCATTGATTATGAATATGATGCAAGGCTGAACCAGTTTGTATAGAGAGGTTAATAACATATGAATAATATTGATTTTGATGCAATAGATCTTACCAAAGAAGCTCCGGTCACTGAGCCGGAGAGACAGTACTATTACATTGCCAAAGCGCGGAAGTATGTAAGTGAAAAAGCACAGGAGATCGGAAGAGATCTGACTTTTTGCGTGACGACTTTCGGTTGTCAGATGAACGCTCGTGACTCCGAAAAGCTGGTCGGAGTTCTGGAACTGATCGGATACAAGGAAGAGCCGGATGAAGAGAAAGCAGACTTCGTTATCTACAACACCTGTACTGTCCGTGAAAATGCGAATCTGCGTGTTTACGGACGCCTGGGACAGCTTGGTGCAAAGAAGAAAAAGAATCCGCATATGTTCATCGGACTCTGCGGATGTATGATGCAGGAACCGACTGTTGTAGAGAAGATCAAGAAGAGCTATCGGTTTGTTGACCTGATCTTTGGAACTCACAATATTTATAAATTTGCAGAACTGATCGTGACAAGATTTGAATCTGAGAGAATGGTGATCGATATCTGGAAGGATACCGATAAGATTGTGGAGGATCTTCCGAGCGAACGTAAATTTTCCTTCAAATCCGGTGTTAACATCATGTTCGGATGTAACAATTTCTGCAGCTACTGTATCGTACCGTATGTGCGTGGACGTGAGAGAAGCCGTAATCCCAAAGATATCATTCGCGAGATTGAAGGACTTGTGGCAGATGGTGTGGTAGAAGTTATGCTCCTTGGTCAGAATGTAAACTCTTATGGAAAGAATCTGGAAGAGCCGATGACATTTGCACAGCTTCTTCAGGAGATTGAGAAGATTGAAGGACTGGAGAGAATCCGCTTTATGACTTCCCATCCAAAGGATTTATCAGATGAACTGATTGATGTAATGGCACATTCCAAGAAAATTTGCAAGCATCTGCATCTTCCGGTTCAGTCAGGAAGCAGCAGGATCCTGCAGAAGATGAACCGCCATTACACCAAGGGGCATTATCTTGAGGTGGTAAGAAAGATCCGCGAAGCAGTGCCGGATATTTCCCTTACAACGGATATTATCGTCGGATTCCCTGGGGAGACAGAGGAAGATTTCCAGGATACTCTGGATATTGTAAGACAGGTGCGTTATGACAGTGCCTTTACTTTTATCTATTCCAAGAGAACAGGAACCCCTGCGGCAGCAATGGAAGATCAGGTTCCTGACGACGTGGTAAAAGACCGTTTTGAACGCCTTTTAAAAGAGGTGCAGCAGATTTCGGCGGAAGTATGCTCTGTACATCAGGGAACCACACAGGATGTGCTGGTAGAAAGTGTCAACGATCATGATCCGTCATTGGTGACAGGACGAATGAGCAACAACCTCCTGGTACATTTCCCAGGAGATGAAAGCATGATCGGTAAGATCGTGACAGTTTACTTAAAAGAGGCAAAAGGCTTCTATTATATGGGAGAACTCTGTAAATAAATCCAATGATTTGTGATAAAATCTAAAAGAAACGCTCATGCTATGTAAGAGATTTGCATAGTGAGGGCGTTTTTTATGGTGAAAAGAGTGAGTAAAAGGGTAAGTGAGATAGTCTTTCTGATAGCAGCAGGGGGAAGCACCTATTATCTGATCGAGATCTGGTTTCGTGGATTTTCTCATTGGACCATGTTTGTGCTTGGGGGAGTTGCATTGACATTTTGCAGTTTTCAGGGCGAGGTAATGCACTGGTCTGAGCCGATGTGGATTCAGATTATCCGGGCAGTGCTTTTCCTGACATCCCTGGAATTTATGACGGGGATTATCTGTAATAAATGGCTGAAGATCGGGATCTGGGATTACCGGGATCAGCCGTTCCAGCTGTGTGGCCAGATCTGCCTGCCGTTTATGGTGATGTTTTCAGGACTTTTATGCCTTGCGATCGTCCTTGGAGGAGTGGTGCTCTGGGGCGTATATGGGGAGGAAAAGCCGGAGTTTCATGTGTTGTAAAATGGACTTAAGCATTTTTTATATGTGAAAAATGACGAAATTAAGATGAAAAGAGTCGTGGGAAACCAAACTCTTTTCATCTTTTTTTGTGGATGTTTACAAAAATGAGCATAAATGCATTTTGTTAAATGTAAAATGTTGACAATTTTTGAAGAATTCAGTAAGATACAAGAAAGGTTCAAGATAAAAAACAAGTGAATATAATCATGGAAAAAGGAGGGCAGCAGGAAAAATCGGGGAAAATATAAACTGTTTTTTATTGAATGAGAAGTATATGTTATTTGGAGGAAAACTAAAAATGAATCAATATGATGAAGCCTTAAAAAAGGAGACCGCGTTTTTGGGTCAGCCTAGGGGGGTGGGGACTCTCAGCTTTGTACAGCTTTGTTCGTCTTTTTCGAACTACGCAATGAATGCCGTAATGATCTATTACCTGTATGCAAATGCACCTGCAGGTCTTGGATTCGATAAAGCGGATGCAGCACAGTTGATTTCTTTATATGCAACTGTAGTCGGAATGACAACCATCATCGGAAGCTATGTCTGCGACCGTATTCTTGGATGTCGTAGGTCACTGCTTGTAGCCAGAGTTACCGGATTTATCGGTTATACCTTGCTTGCATTTCCACTTGGGGTAGTTGGATATGCAGCTGCTATGGGATGTATGGTATTCGGTTCACTCTTCGCAGGAAGATGTATCGAAACTCTGATCGGTAAATTCTACGATGAGAACGATGGAAGACGTGACAGTGCTTTCACAATTTCTTACGTAATTTCCAATATCGGTGCAGCAGCTCCGGCCCTTGCAGGTGTAATCGCAGCGAAATGCGGATATCACGCAGCATTCGCATTATCAGCAGTTCTCTCATTCTTAGGTACTGTTGCTTATATTGCTACTTACAAAAAATTCTTCGGAAATATCGGTCTGGAACCGGATGATCCGCTTCCGGCAGATAAGAAACGTTCTTTTGTTGTAAAAATGCTTATTGTTGTTGCTATCGTAGGAACAGTTTTAGCAGTTTCATTTGCAACAGGAAAGCTGAAAATATCTTCCTTTGCAAACGTAGTAAGTACTATTTCCATCTTTATCCCGCTTGCTTATCTTGTCTTCATCTATTCCAGCAAGAAGACAGAAAAGCACGAGAAAAAGAAAGTACTTTGTCTGCTTCCACCATTTATCTGTAACGCTGTTACACTTTTGATCTGGACACAGACAATTTCAATCCTTGCTATCTTCTATGAAGAAAAAGTAAACCGTGTGATCTTCGGAGTAGAAATTCCGGCAGCTTCATTCCAGACAATCCCGGCAATCTTTGCGGTTTGCTTCGGTAGTTTTCTTACCATGCTTTGGACAAAACTTGGCAAGAAACAGCCATTCGGAACAACGAAGATGGGATTCGGAACGATTTTGTGGGGACTTGGAGCAATGATTATTGCACTCCTTTATATCATCTACCCAGGCGATGCAAAAGTAAATGCATGGTGGATCGTATTGTTCTATGCAGTACTGATGTTTGCTGAAGGATTTACATGCCCGATCGGTTACTCCATTACAGCAGTAGCAGCACCAAAAGCCTTTGTAACACAGATGATGACTGTATGGTCAATGTCTCAGTCAGTAGGAGCTGCTCTTAACATGATCCTCGTTAACTTCTATAAAGAAGGAAGCGAAGTGCCGTTCTTCATCGGAATCGGTGCAGTTGTAGCTATCCTTGGTGCAGTCGTACTCGCTTTCAGCAAGAAACTTGCAGAAGGAATGGGAATGGAAAGAGAAGCGTAGGAAGTTTTTCAAGAATAAATCTAATAAATGTCCTCTTAAAGAAGAAGTAATAAAAAGTATCAAAAAAATCCTTGTCAGGCAGAGATGTCCGGCAAGGACTTTTTGATTCTATAACATTTTGTAATATTTTGTAATAAAGGAGGAAAGTGAGGTGGACAGATTTAAAAGAATGCTGCGATTATTACAATATAAACTAT